>Ga0315906_10000885_pt1 | contig 45830 bp, 37 predicted proteins | sample LakEriMetagenome_4_FD_203526 | JGI IMG/M metagenome (GOLD analysis project Ga0315906, IMG submission 203526) | Freshwater fungal communities from buoy surface, Lake Erie, Ohio, United States - Buoy 2 MA122 | ecosystem: Environmental > Aquatic > Freshwater > Lake > Lake biofilm | place: USA...
AGGGCCATGGGGGCCGGGCCGGATTGCTTCACGCCCTGGGCGCTGAACTCGGCGGAGGATCGGAAGGTCTCGGTTGCGGGATCGTGGGTGAGCTGGATCCGGGCCAAGGCGATCTCCCTGCCGTTGAGGAAGATGCGAAACCTGGAAGGGGCAGAGGCGGTGGTCTCGTCACTGAGTGAGATGCCTGTGCCGGGAGGATCGCCAGTCCGAATCACCGGCCAGACGACCACGGCGAACTGCCAGCCCAGGGCGGCAAACCAGAACAGAACCAGCGCGATCAATGTGGTGCGGCCGGGCATGCCGACATGGTAGCACAACCTGAGCGACGAGCCTTTCCTAGAATGTTTTGCAGGCAGAAATCAATTTTTTTCCGGGGCGCGCACCATGCAATCCTCCAAGGCGAATCGTTCCATCACCGTGGGGGTGCCCCGCGAAATCAAGACCCATGAGTCGCGGGTGGGGATGATCCCGGTGGGGGTGGAGGAACTGACCCGGCGTGGGCACCAAGTCCTGATCCAGGCTGGCGCGGGGCAGGGCAGCGGGATTTCGGATGAAGATTACAGCCGGCATGGCGCGCGCATTGTGCCGGATGCGGAAACCATTTGGTCGCAGGCGGATCTGGTCGTGAAGGTGAAGGAGCCGCTGGAGCAGGAATGGCCCCTGATGAGAAATGGGCAGATGATCTTCACCTATTTCCATTTCGCGGCCAGCGAGGCGCTGACCCGGGCGGTGCTGGCCTCGGGTGCCACAGCGATCGCCTACGAGACGATCCATGATCCGAAGGGCGGCTTACCCCTGCTGACCCCCATGAGCGAGGTGGCGGGGCGGATGAGCGTGCAGGAGGGGGCCAAGTACCTGGAGCGGCCCTTCGAGGGGCGGGGGATTCTGCTGGGTGGGGTGCCGGGCGTGGCGCCGGCGCATGTGGTGGTGCTGGGTGGCGGGGTGGTGGGATCGAACGCGGCCAAGGTGGCTGCGGGATTGGGTGCCCGGGTAACGCTGCTGGACATCAACCTGGACCGGCTGCGTTATCTTGATGATGTGATGCCCAAGAACGTGGCCACGGTATTCAGTGACCGGCACAGCATTCTGGACAGTGTGCGCACGGCAGATCTTGTGATCGGGGCGGTGCTGATTCCGGGTGCCCGTGCCCCTAGATTGTTGCGTCGGGAGGACCTGAAGGTGATGCAGCCGCGGTCCGTGATCATCGATGTGGCGATTGACCAGGGGGGATGTGTGGAGACCTCACGGCCGACGACCCACGATCACCCGACCTACCTAGTGGATGATGTGGTGCATTACTGCGTGACGAACATGCCGGGGGCGGTGGGGCGCACCAGCACCTACGCGCTGACCAACACCACGCTGCCGTATGTGCTGCAACTGGCGGGGCGTCCCCTGGACGAGTCGCTAGCGCGCAATGCCGGCCTGGCTGCCGGTGTGAACATCCGCGCGGGCCAGGTGGCCAACTCGGCGGTGGCGGAGACTTTCGGGTTGCCTTTGCAGCGTTGAGGTTTGAGTCGATGCCTAATCCAGTTTCGGTAATGGCTTGATCAGTACCATTTTCCTGAATTGTTCGGGTGACAAATTGCCTGAATAGATGCGGGTAACATCGGCCATGGCCAAATTCGGGAAACGATGTTTTGCCGACAGGCTTGGCTTGATGGGATCGTTGATTTCGAAACTCATGGTGTCGTAGTTCAGGTCCCTGGGTTCCATCCAGTGGATTCCCTGCCCTGTCGCTTCGACGAGCATGACGGTGGAAGCGGTCGGTCTGCCCAGATCCTTGAAGGAAATCGACTTGGGCCCTGGGAATAGCGTGTCGTTCCCCACGACCACGAAGTAATTGGTGTGCCAGCGGTTTGGGGAATCTTCTGAGATTTTTTCAGAAGGGCACCTGAAAAAACTGGGCATCAGGCTTTCCAGCTTGCGATTGTTCGGGCTATTCCAGGGCTCATCCAACCTGTAATCCGCGAACAGTTTCGGTTCATCCCACAGCATGAGCAAAACCCGCCAACTGTGGGCCGGGGCTCCCGATGCATCGACCTGATAAGCCGGGGGGAAATGTCCGTATTTTTCGTGGTAATTATGCAGGTAGGTTCCGATGCAGCACAGATGGCCGCTGCAACTCAAGCTGTTGGCGGAATCCCTGACTTTTGCCATGCCGTTCACAAACCAAGCCATGAAGGCGAGGGTAAGCGCTGCCCCGGAAATCCACAGGATTTTTTTCATGGTGCGACCCTTCCCGAACCGGTCTAGAGTAACCCGGTTTTTCGCGGGTTGCCGGACTTTCGGGAGGGTAGGGCGGATCAGGGTTTGCCGAAGCGGTTGGTGATGCCGCCGTAGGCGTCGATGCGGCGGTCGCGGAGGAAGGGCCAGTTGCGGCGGGTTTCCTCGATGAGGCCGAAGTCGCATTGCTGGATGATGCAGGCATCGCGGTCGTGCGGGGCATCGGCAATGAGGCGTGCGTAGGGATCGCTGACGAAGGAGTGACCCCAGAAGATGAGGCCGGCCTTGGGGTCGCCCTCGTGGCCAAAGCGGTTGACACCGGCGACATAGACTCCGGAGGCCAAGGCGTGGGCGCGCTGGGCCAGCTGCCATGCGGTCAGCTGATCATTACCGAATTGGTTCCGCTCGGCAGGGTGCCAGCCGATCGCGGTGGGGTAGAAGAGGATCTGCGCGCCCTGCAGGGCGGTGAGGCGGGCGGCCTCGGGGTACCACTGGTCCCAGCAGACCAGCACGCCGATCTTGCCGAAGGGGGTATCGATCGCCTTGAAACCCAGGTCGCCCGGGGTGAAGTAGTACTTCTCGTAAAAGAGCGGGTCATCGGGGATGTGCATCTTGCGGTACATGCCCAGCAGTCCGCCATCGGGGCCGTGGACCAGTGCGGTGTTGTGATAGAGGCCGGGGGCGCGTTTCTCGAACAGCGACGAGATAAGGACGACCTCGTGTTTCTTGGCGGCTTGGGCCAGCAGTTCGGAAGATTGGCCGGGGATAGGCTCGGCCAAGTCGAATAGAGCCGGATCCTGCTTTTGGCAGAAATAGAGCGAGCCGAAAAGCTCGGGAAGGCAAACGATCTGGGCACCCTTTTCCGCAGCCTCAGCGATACCCTGCAGCGCGCGGTGCAGGTTTTCCTCGCGGGAATCGGTGCAACGCATCTGCACGAGGCCGATGGTGGCACTGGCGGATGATCGGTTTGCCATGTCTTCTACCTTTCCGGTGATAGTCATCAAATGGTTTACTGTAGAACATGGAACCCGAAAACCCCATTGAAAACCTGATAGAAAAAGGCCCCGGCCGGCCCGGGCTGGACCCTGCCGAACAGGTAGCCCTGCAGGTGGAGCTGTTGCGGATGGCGGGTGTGCGGTACCTGGCCGGGGATCCGGGTAGACTGCGGGGAGCAGCCGTGCCCGCTGCCCAGAGGCCGGCTCCCATACCACGAACTTTGACAGGCGATTCTCCAGAATCCAGACCGGCCGTTGGCACCCGCCTGGCTGATTTGGCCAAATTGCAGCCGCCCCGGGTGATCGAGGCCTCCAGGCCGACGGAACCTGCTGCGCCGCCCCGGCCGGTTTCTCTACCGGTGCAACAGCAACCCAAAGTGACCGGTACCTCAGACCCGGTTCCGGCTACACCGGTGGCCCCATCTTCCATCCGTTCCGAACCGATTCAACCGGTTCCCCTGGCCCGGGCTTCCGGCTCACTGTTCGCGCTGGACCAGGTGGGCAGCGAGGTGGCGGGTTTGCCGGATCTGGATTCAGTCACCCGGCAAACCATGCTGGATGCGCTGAAGGTGGAGGTTGCGGCGTGTCAACGATGCCCGGCTCTGGTGGCTGAACGAACCCAAACGGTGTTTGGCGTGGGGCCGGTGGACGCGGAGCTGTGCGTGGTGGGGGAAGCACCCGGGTTCAACGAGGACAAACTGGGGGAACCGTTTGTGGGAGAAGCAGGGCAGCTTCTGAACAAGATGCTGGGCGCCTGCGGTTTTGACCGGAGCCAGGTGTACATCTGCAACATCCTGCGTTGCCGGCCCCCTGCCAACCGCCAGCCGCAGCCGGACGAGGCCCAGGCCTGCCACCCTTTTCTGGTGAAGACCCTGGAGCTGGTGCGGCCGAAGTTCCTGTGCCTGATGGGTGCGACGGCCACCCGGTATCTGCTGGATCAGTCGACCGGGGTTGGGGTTTTGCGCAAACGGGATCTGGTTTGGCGTGGGATCCCTGTCCAGGCGACCTACCACCCGGCGTACCTGCTGCGTTACCCCGACAAGAAGCGGGACGCGTGGGAGGATTTGCAGCGGATGCTGGGCCGGATGGGCAGGAAGCCGCCGGAGGCGTCGTAAGGAGTCAGCCGGCCTGGGGCTGGGCGCCGGATGGCTCGGGATCACCCAAGGATTGAACCGCGGCGGTCAATTGCTTCAGCGTGACCGGTCGCACCAGGGTTTTCACATGGGGATCCTTCTCGAAGGCGCTGGCGAAGGGTGCCTGCTCCTCGGAAAGGATGACGGCAATGCCCAGACGCTTGTGGGTGCGTGCCGAATCCTGCAGCAGTGAGCGGGCCTGCTGCAGCGAGGATTCCCCCACCGTGCCGGCATCGATGATGGCCACCTCAAACGGGACCTGGCGGAAGCGTTCCACGGCGCGGTCGGGATCAATCGCCATCAGCACCCGGTAGCCCAACTCGCGGAACTTGGCGCGCAGGACCTCCTGGAGCTTCTCGTCGCGTTCGACGATGAACAAGGTCTGCTGGACCTTGGTGCCCGGCCCTGCCGAGGTCGTCTTTTGCTGTGATGGATCAATTTGCCGGCGGACCCGCTTGACCGCCTCGAGCAATTGGGCCGGGGTTTGGAAACGATTCTCAGGGAGCAGGGCGGTCATGGTGTTGACCAGGTCCACCACCATGGGGAACCCGGGCAGGTCGGCAACGGTGAGTGGTTTCAGGGCGTCGAAACGGGATTTCTGCATGCGGGCCCGCTGGCCACGGGCCAACTCCAGGGGTTTCATACCCGTCAGGATCTCGTACATGACGCAACCGAGGAAGAAGATGTCGGAGCGGACATCACCCTGCTTGACATCAGTGGCCTTCTCGAGGCCGGCGTAATCGACGGTGCGTTCGACGCGCTCATCGGCCTCGTCCCGGCCGTCGGCTTGAAAGTACTGCGCGAGGCCGAAATCCACCAGCTTTGCCTGCCCGGCACCACTGATGAGGATGTTGGTCAGCTTGATATCGCGGTGTGTGTAGCCCTTGCTGTAGGCGAAGGCCAGACCTTCCACGCTATCCTGCAGGATTTTCATCGCCTCCTGCGGGCTGAACTTTTTGCGGATCTTCACGATTTCGCGGAGGTTGCCACCCTCGACGAATTCCATGACCAGGTAGTATTGGCCGGTGTCCTTGTCCTGGTTGACCGCCAGCACCTCGACGATGCCGGGATGCTTGAGCATGAGGCCGACCTTGCCTTCGCGGTTGAAGAGGTCGATCCGCTGCTTGTCCTCGCTGTGTCGGCGGCGGAGGATCTTGACGGCGACGATGCGCCCGCCGCCTGGCTCCTCTGCGCGGTAGACCCGGCCGAAGCTACCCGAGGAGATTTTGTAGAGCAGCTTGTAGCCGCCCATGATGTAGCCGGTGGTCTCTCCCTTGACCAGTTTGCCAGCCTGCCAGGCGGTGATGGCAGAGGAGCGTTGGAGCTGCTGGGAAGTGGCTTCGACGGAAGGGCTCGCGGTGCCCAGCAACTCGAGGGCCTCACGGACCTGGTCGGAAGTCACCAATCCCAATTTTTGGGCAAGGTTGCACAATTCCCTGCCGTTTTGCAGATCCATGGGGGCCGATCCCACTTTCCCGGAACGGAACCGCGCGCCACGAGCCAATGCCTGGGGCGACGCTTCCATTTTAGCCCACAAATCGTCCCAAGGTCGGCCCGGCCATTGGGTTTGGGCAAAATGGGGCCTGCCCGACGGGTAAAGGCACCCAGCAGGCCTTCTCCCATGGGGTGAAGGGGTGAGTGCCGGATTGGCAGCCAAAAAAATGACCAGGCTGAACCCATTAAGGCCTTGCGCCGGGGGACCGATCCAGCGTATTGGCCTGCCCCGAGCGGGGAACCTGTGGTTTCACCGCGAGAACCGCATGGACGCCGACCAGGTGAAGACCGGATGAGAGACTCGCCCAAGCCGGCAATTTCCCGAATGGCGGGCCTGATCTTGCCCCTGCCCCTGATGCTGGGCGGGTGCGCGAGCTTTTGGGATGAGGTGACAAGCAGGGACTTCAGCCTGAAGGAGAAGTTCCAGCCGGCCAAGCCCCCGCTGGAGGTGTTGCAAACCACCACGGACGGGGACAAGCGTGCCAAGGCCCTCGCCCAGTTGAATGAGCCGCTACGGCACGGGGGCACCCAGGAGCAGCAGGACCTGGTGGTGAAGGTGTTGGTGGACGCCGCGACGACCGACCGGCAATCGCTTTGCCGGCTGCGCGCCATCGAGAGCATGAAAAAATTCAAGGATCCGCGCGTGGTGGAGGGATTGAAGGAGGCCTACTACCGGGCCGGCTCGTTCAACCCGGAAATCGCGTCGGTTATCCGCGCCCAATCGCTGGAGGCACTCGGGGCCACCGGCAACCCGGAGGCGGTGGAACTGCTGGTGAAGGTGGCCAACGAGCCCGCGGTGGTTGGCGCCGAGCAGGACCGGCAAATGAAGATCGATGAAAGGACGGCCGCAGCCAGGGCCCTCGGGAATTTCAGGGAGGGAGACGCCTCGGTCGCCCTGTTGAACATCCTGAAGGCTGACAAGGATGTGGCGCTGCGTGACACCGCCCGGAGCAGCCTGCAGAAGATCACCGGACACAAGGCGCCCGCGGACGCGCGCATGTGGGAGGAATACCTGGCGAAGGATCCCGCCTCCCGTGAGTCGTCCTGGTTCCGCCTGGCAAGTTTCTGGAAATAAAACGGCTTCAGCTAGTCGGGTGCCAAAAAAAACAGGGAACCCCGGCCAAGCGGCCGGGGTTCCCTGTTTTTGAAAACCGACTGGAGGCCTAAGGCTTGAACCGCGGGCCGGCCGGGACCAGGAACAATTGCCCGGCGATCTCCTCCACACGGCAACCCGCCTTGCGCAGCATGGCATTGACCGAAGGAAGGGTGTCAAAATTCAGGTTGGGGGCGGAAAGATCCAGCTTCTCGTTGAGGGGCGGATCGATGCCGAGGCTTTTGAAGGACTGCTCCGAGACAAAGATCTCGATGCCGTCGCGGTGACGGATTTCCTTGAGGAATTCGGCGACTGTGGGGTTGGTGAGCGTCCAGGCGCGATCGTCCGGGTAGTGTCGGACAGGGGTCTGGTGATCCCGGATGCGCAGGCAGAGGATGGCACCGTTGTTTGCCGCCAGGTAGATCCGGTCGGTTTGCCGGTTCTGGACGGGAATGAGCCAGCAGGGTATGTCGATGCGGCCCAAACGAAGGCCGGTGGCGCGGTCGAGCAGCAGGAGCCTGCCGGCGTTATCGAGCGCCGCGACGATCTTGGGACTGACGGCAAGCGGCAGAGAGGCCTCGCTGACGGCGTTGACCGTGGCACCGCATTCGGCCTTCATGGACCATAGCGGCTTGCCGGAGGCACGGTCCAATCGCCAAAGACCTTCCTTCTCGCCGTGGACATACAGGTCGCGCTCGGTGGGGAGGATGGGGAGATCTATCGATCCGCCGATGTTGGTCTTCCAGGACCGGGTGTTTGTCTCGATAGACCAGGCGGTGAGAGAGCCGAGGTTGTCGCCCAGGTAGGCGAGGTTCTGGTAACGGGCAGGACCCGTGAGCAGCACACCCTTGGTGAGCAGATTGGGCATCTCGATGCTGGGTTGGGTTGACTGGTACTCCAGAGCGTTTTCACGTTCCCGTTTCTCGATGACGAGTCCGCCCCCCTGGGGGCTGATTGCGTCGCCCGTGAGCGTGTTGCCAAGGGTGGCGTTCTCGGGCAGCAGATTCAGGGGCAGGAACAGGTGGTACTGGCCCTGGACGGGGCGGAAGGCGACGGATTGGCCAATGTTCAGGGTCCAGGCGGGGAGCATGCGGGGTTCCCCGTTGCCGTCGAGGAACCGGGCGTCATCCGGGTTGCGGGGGTCGATGGGGGCGGTGGCCCTCTGGTAGGCCCGCTTCTCGATCTCCGTGAGGTCCTCCATGTTCAGCTCGCCGAACGCAGCCCTGGCTGCCAGGCCCTGGAATGGAGTTCCCGGGTCGTTGGCCACGGCCGCAGCGGCACCCCCGGGAAGGATCTCAGCCAACTTGGTCACCGGGTTGGGTTTGCCATCGGGGCCGACGGGGGGGGCCGGTTGGCCGGGGTTTTCGGCGGCGGGCGGAACCTCGGTTTTCTTCAGTTGATCACGCAGCCGGGCGACCCGGGCCTTGAGGTCCTCGAGGGCCGCGTAGCGGTTGCCGGAGCGGTCGAACGGGGGCAGCTCGTAGACATCGAGCTTGCCGCGCTCGTCGCAGACGAACAATTGCCGATCGGAAGCGATGAAAGGCGCGCTGACGATCTGGTCCAGCAGATGGCGGAAACGGAGTTCGCCGGTTTGCCGATTCCAGCCGTAGATGGTGTTTTTGCATTGCGCGAAGACCGTGTGGCGATTCCATGCGATCTGGCGGACCACCTCATAGCCGTATTCGGGGCGGGCCATCCAGACGCGCTTACCCGTTTCGGCATCCAGGCAGACCACGGAGCCACTGTTGAGCTGGGCGATGATAGTCTCGCGGCGGTTGATGGAGTCGATACCGAGGACATGGATGTCGTGGATGCCGTCCTTGCGCTGGTAGGCGGGAAGGTGGTCGAGCCAGGCGACCTCGAGATTATTGAGCGCCAGGCGCTCGGCGTCAGGGGGTACGGACGGGGTGGAATAGAGCTTGGAGCGGTCTTGGCCGGAAGCCGCGCCGGCCAACAGCAGGCCCATCCACAAGGTAAGGGCGGCGTGAGAAATTCGTGCCTGCATGATCGGGTTCCATCCACCAGCCAGACGGAGCGGGGTCCTCGGGAAACCTACCACTTGGAAAGGGGTTTGGAGTCGAATGGAAGGGCAGTTGCCAGGAAGTGGATGTGACCAATCCTGCCCGGGTGGTCAGAACCGTCAGGACCGACCCACCCGGAACACCTTTGCCAGATTGACTCTTTTCACTTTTTTCCCAATCGCCGCTTGGCCTGGAAAAATTCACGCAACTGGCCGGCACATTCCTCGGCCATGACGCCGGAAATGACACGGGCCCGGTGGTTGAGTCTTGGATCGTTGGTGATCTGGAAGAGCGTGTCGCAGGCGCCGGCCTTGGGGTCGGGGCAGCCGTAGACGACCCAGGGTACACGGGCCTGGACGATGGCACCTGCGCACATGGGGCAAGGTTCCAAGGTTACATACAGCAGGCATCGATCCAGCCGCCAGCTTTTGAGCGCCGCCCCCGCCTGGGTGATGGCGACCATCTCGGCATGGGCGGTGGGATCCTTCAACTGCTCGCGCTGATTGTGCGCCCTGCCTATGATTCCTTTCTCGAGGGACACCACGAGCGCACCGACGGGAACCTCGTCCTCCCTGGCGGCCTGGGCAGCCTCCTCGAGGGCGTGGGCCATCATCTCGAGGTGGAAGGGGTGCCTCGGGTCATCCAGGCTGAGGGGGTTCAGTGGGTTGCTGCCCTCTCCCCACCAAGCGTCCCAACCGGTACCGGGGTCTTCCGGATTCATCGTCATTCTCCAAGATCCCGGCGCCTTAGCCGGCATCGGGTGGCGGTTTCACCCCTGTTTTTCTACACCATCCACAAGGTTCCCGGGTAACAAACCGGTTAATGGTCGGCTTTCATCCAGAAAGGGGCGCGACATGTTTTCCATCCAGGCGGTGCAGGAGGCGCTGGTTGAGGCCGGGCTTGACGGTTGGCTTTTGTACGATTTCCGCGGATCGAACCTGTTGGCCCGCAGGGTGCTTGGGATCCCCAACGACCGGTTCCACAGCCGGCGGTGGTATTACTGGATCCCCGCCCGGGGTGAGCCGCGCAAGCTCGTTCACCAGATCGAGCAGTCGGCCCTGGAGGGGCTGGGTTTGCCGGGCGCGGGCACCGTGTACTTGCGATGGCAGGAACTGGAGGCTGGAGTCGCCGGGCTGGTGAAGGGTTCCCGGCGGATCGCCATGGAATACAGCCCCCGCAACGGCAATCCCTATGTGAGCCGGGTGGATGGGGGGACCCTGGAGCTGGTGCGTTCCCTGGGGGTTGAGGTGCTCTCCTCGGGCGATCTGATCCAGAGATTCGAGGCCCGGTGGGACGCCGAACAGTGGGACCTGCACCTGCGGGCCACCCGTGTGACCCGGGCGGCCTTCGACCACGCCTTCGCCGCCATGGCGAAAGCGGTGCGTTCGAGGGGGGAGGTTACCGAGACGGAAATCCAGAACGAAATCATGGCCTTTTTCAAGCAACATGGAGTGACCTGCGACCATCCGCCTATCGTCGGGGTGGGGCCGCATTCAGGGGATCCCCATTACTCGCCGGACGCGAAAAATCCGGGCATCATCCGCGAGGGGGATTTCGTGCTGGTGGACTTGTGGGCCAAGGTGGACCATCCCAAGGGTGTCTACAGCGACCTGACCCGCACCTGCTTCATTGGAAACACCGTACCGCCGGTCTACTCGGCAATATTTGATGTGGTGGCTCGGGCGCGGGACGCGGCAATCGAGCGCGTGCGGTCAGCCTTCGGCCGTGGCGAGAAGCTCATGGGTTACCAGGTGGACGACGCCTGCCGGGAGGTGATCGAGGCGGCCGGGATGGGCCGTTATTTCTGCCACCGAACCGGGCACAGCATCGGTCGGGAGACGCACGGCAACGGCGCCAACATGGACAACCTGGAAACCCATGAGACAAGACTGGTGATGCCCGCCACATGTTTTTCAGTGGAGCCCGGGATCTATCAGGATGCCTTCGGCGTGCGGAGCGAGGTGAATGTCTTCGTCCACCCGGATGGAAGGGTGGAGGTGACGGGCGACCCGCAAACGGAAATCACCCCGGTCCTGCGGGATTTTTGACCCGGGGCCAGAGGGGTACTGGGGCCTGGTCAAAGCCCCGTTTTTTTCTCAAAAGCCCGCGCGGAGCATGTGGCGGTAGAGGGCGTTGTCAGCCGACAGGGCCTGGTGGGTGCCTACCGCGTTCACCTTGCCACGGTCCATTACCACGATGCGGTCGCTAGCGGCCAGAGTGGGCAGCCTGCTGGGACAGATGATCACCGATTGCCCCGGAAGGACGCGCCCCATCGCGTCATCCAGCATGTCGGCCCAGTCATTCGCCGGATCAGCCGGCGGCTCCTCGACCAACCAGAGGGATGGCTTCCTCAGCCAGGCACGGGCCAGTGTTACCAGGAAACAAACCTCCCGGGGGAGCACGCGGCCGTGCGGGCCCACCACGGTCTGATAGCCCGCTGGCAACGAACGGACATGGGTATCGAGACGAACCAGGCTGGCGGCCTCCTCCGCCTGTTCGCGGGTGATGGATGCGTCGCCGGCGGTGATGTTTTCCAAAATGGTGCCATGGAACAGTTGATCCCTGCCGGAAACCACGGCCACCTGCCTGCGCAGGACCGCAAGATCCGCCAGCTTCAAATTGAGCCGATCCCAGCGGATCTCCCCGGAAAGGGGTTGGATCAAACGGCCCGGAAGGAACATCAGAGATTGCTTTTGGGCGGAATCCAGACCCACCAGGGCGGTCCGTTCGCCGGCCGGGGCGATCAGGGAGACCTGGTCGAGGAGCAGGCGCTCCTTGTCAGCCACGGTCACGCAGTCGAACTCAATGGCTTCGGCAAGCGGCCCTATTTTCTCCTGCTGTCCGGCGGGAAGGATGACGGCCCTTTTGTCGAGGAATGCCAGGATGTCGGCGGCGGCGGCGGAAGCTTCCGTCGCCTGGCGGCGGATCCTGCCCAAACCCCGCATCCAGATCATCAAGCCGCCCATCGCCGTGGCCTGGACGGCGGCGAGGCCGGCTTCGACGACGCGGGCATGCACCTCGCAGGCGGCCAGAAAAAGCCAGGCGGAACCCACCACCGTTACGGCCAAGGCGACCATCAACCAACCCAGCGCCAATGCCCGACGGCTGGCGGTGTGGGCGATCTCGGCGCCATCGAGCCAGTGCTCCACCTTCACATGCTGTGGAACCTCCATCCCCAGGGACCGGATCAGTCGCGACTGGTTGACGCTGTCACGGACCAGCTTGAGCGATTGGCGGGCCAGGTTTTCGCGGTGGGAGGCGCGGGAGCGAGTGTTTTCCCGCACGATCATTGCAATCGCCCAGGTGAGACCGAGGCAGGCGAGGCCGGCCAGGGCCAACCAGGGATCAATGACCAGAGCCAGTATTCCGAAGGCGACGATGCCCGCCAGGCAGCGGTTCCGGGCACCCTGCAGGCGGCGGAGGACTTCCTCCACCATGTTGAGCTGGGGGGCAAACATGGCATTGGCGTCCGCTCCCGCCAAATCCGGATCACCCAGGCGGATGGCGTGGTGGTACACGGCCAGGCGCAAGCGTGTGGCCACCCCGCTGGCAGCGCGTGCCGCGGACAATTCGGACACCGTATGCAGGATGATCCAGGTGACCACCAGGCTGAAGCAAATCAGGCCCAGGGAAACCAGCAGTGGGGGGACCGTCAAGATGTCCGGGTCGCCCTCGCTGGCAAAGGGAATGGCCCAGTTCATGGCCGTCCAAAACGGGGATGAAACCCGGTTCCAGGCCCGGGCGTTGACCGCCAAGCCCGCCAGGCCCAGGTCTGCGGCCGGATCCCACGGTGTCTTTTGGGGAGCCAAAGCCTCCAGTTGGGTGTCCACCCACTGGCCGTATGAGACTTGCCCACCGAACTCCTGCTGTAAGGCGGTGGTCTGGTTTTGGAGCGCCGGGATGTGGCCACCCCGGGTGAGCCATTCGGCCCCGATTCCCACCACCACCACCAAAAGGGTGAGCGGAAGGACGGAAAGCACCGCAAGGATGCGGGCGGGCGTCGCATCACCCGATTCGAACTGAAGGAAAGCCAAGACCCGATTGAGGGCCTCCGGCTGAGAAGGGGCTTCGCTGGGGCGATCCTGCGCCTGTCGGGCCATCAAAGGGGCCCCCTGTCCGGAAGGTTCATCGTTTCAACGGCCAGCCCCATCCGTGGGAAAAGCCGGAGGGAAAGATCTCCCCTCCGGCCAGGCCTTACTCAACCGACATCCCGCCCCTCGAATAAAAGCAGGCCCAGCATGAGGGGCACCGCCATGTAGATGAGGGCGTACAAGAGGGTGCAGAGCACATGGGTCCAGTAGATTCCGGGAAGGATCGGGGAGTCACCCACCACGGCGACACTCACCCGGAACAGTTCCAGATCGGGCAGGATGGCGTAGAACGCCTGGCCGGTGAAGTTGAGTAGGGCCAGCACGCCACCGGATTGACCCTGGTCGGCAGCCTGGGCGCTGGTCATCTCCACCACCACGGGAACGAGGTGCGCCAGGAGGAAAATGGTTGCCACCACCGGAAGGTTGACGGTGATGGGAACCCGGGTGGACAAGGCCACCGCCAGGGCGGTCATCACGCCCACCTGACAGAAGCAGAGCACCAGGTTGGCGAGCACCTCTTGCGAAAGTTGGAACCAGATGGCCATCTCGGAGAAGATCACCTGTTGAGCCCCGTTTGGCCTGAGTGTTGCCAAAGATGACAGGTACCAGGCGGGCGGGGGAACGGGATCCATTTTCTCGATCCAGGTTCGAATCACGAGGAAGCCCTGGAGCATGCTGCCGAGGACGAACAGCATGAGGAACGCGGCCATCAGGATGCCGGCGAATTTGCCCACCAGGAAATCAAAACGGGAGACCGGCTTGCTGAGCAATGTGACAGCAGTTCGCCCCTCGATTTCCTCGCTGATGAACATGCTGGCCGCGATACAGGCGAAAACCAGGCTGGCGAACATGATGATGTCGAAGCCTAGCTCGTACATCATTTTGTAATCTTCGCCAAAGGTGAAGTAGGGCAGTACCAGCGAAACCAGAAGGGCAACCAAGGCTCCACCCATGAGCAGGGCGAACATGGGTTGGCGCACCCCTTCGCGGAAGGCGGCGTAGGCGATGGCCGCACCCTTGGGCCAGAAATAACCCAGCGCCCAAGGGGCCAAGATGGCCACAGCCAGCACCAGTTGGGTTTGAAGGATGAAACCGAAAACCCTTGCCATGATTGGATTTGGGACAAAAAACAGCAGCCCGGCGAAAAGGGCGGTGGCCATGCCCACGACCACGATCGATTCCACCAGCCAACCTGACCGAACCTTGCCGGTCTTGTCCCTTCCCCCGATGATTTCGAGGGCAAAAAGCCAGGGGAGCGCCAAAACACCCTGCAGAGCTGAAAGCACAACAATCAAAAGCGCTGCCATGGACCTGTTCCCCAAAAGGGATGAATCACAAACATCTTAGCGAAGCAATACCCCGCCATGGAAGTGGTCAGCCTGGGGGAAGTGCATTTTGGGGAAGGGTTTAGGGTGCCCAAACGCTACTCCCTGACCTGGGAGTCCTCTTCCCTGTAGTTGGGGGTGGTTCCCCAATTCAATTTTTCCCGAAGTGTTTGATAGAAGCCCTGTCCGGGGACCTTGATCAATTGGAATTGAACCGGGGCCTTGCGCACCGTGATGGAATGGCCCTTGGCCAAAGGCAGAGCTTCCTGCCCGTCGAGCACGACGGTGGCCTGATCGCTGCCCGAGTTGAGTCGGAGGGTGAATGTATGGCTGGCGCTCTCGACGAGGGGAGTGTTGCCCAAACCGTGGGGGCAAATGGGCGTGATGACCACGGCATCGAGTTCCTGGCCCAAAATGGGTCCACCAGCCGAGAGGCTATGGGCCGTCGAGCCGACCGGGGTGCTGATGATCAGGCCGTCGGCCACATAGCGGCTGGCCGGGGCCCCGTCGATCAGCAGGTCCATGTCCAACATGTGGAAGGGGGCGCCATTGAAGATGGAGACATCATTGAGCGCCAATTTTCCCCGGGTGTCCGGTCCGGGAGCGGTTCCCTCGAACATCTCGAACATGACATGGCGCGTGACCCGGTACTCGCCTTCCAAAACCTTGGGAAGCCAAAGGCGCAACGCTTCAACCGAAAGATCCGCCAGGAAACCCAGGCGGCCCAGGTTGACCCCCAAAACAGGAAGTTGGCGGTGGCCCATCTGGCGGGCCGCCCGCAGGATGGCGCCGTCACCGCCCAGGACCAGCGTGAAATCGGCGTCCTGACGGGAGAGATCTTCCCGCTGCTCCAGGTCGACCAGCACCACGCTGGCAAGGCCCTGGATCCAAGGGAGCAGACGTGCGGCCGCCTCGCTGACGCCGGGGCGGCGGGCATTGCCCAGAACCATCAGGCGCTTGCCGCTCATGGACTATTACCCTTCGCAGCCGGCGGGGAAAGCAGCGGCCTCAGCCCACCAGATCGGGATTGGCTGTGGTGTACAGGGTGCCGGGAGTCTCCCCGCGCAGCAATTCAAACCGCGCCAAAGCGGATTGCGCGATCCCCTTGGCGTTGAGGCCCAGGGATTCGAAGAGGTCGGCCCGTTCCCCGTGCTCGACGAAACGATCCGGCAAGCCCAGGCGGACGATTTGCTGAGTGGGCAGGACCATGGTGTTGGCCGCCTCCAGCACCGCGGAGCCGAAACCGGCCTCGAGGGTGCCTTCCTCAACCGTGACCAGGACGCTCCCTGAACGGAGGACGCCTTCGATGAGATCGGTGTCGAGCGGCTTGGCGAAGCGGGCGTTGACGAGGCCGACCGACAGGCCGCGCGCCCGCAGGATCTCGGCGGCGCGGGCGCATTCTCCCAGCAAGGTACCGAAGGCCATCAGGACGATGTCGTCCCCCTGTTCGATCACCTCCGCGCGACCCACCTGAACCGGCTTGGGTTGCCTTTGCAGCGTCTCGAGCGGGGTTTTGGGGTATCGGATGGAAACGGGGTGGTTGTGACCCAGTGCGAAGTTGAGCATCGGCTTGACATCGGCCTCGTCACCGGGGGCCATGACCACCATGTTGGGGAACAGGCGCATGTAGGGGATGTCGAAGACGCCGTTGTGCGTGGGGCCATCGGGGCCGGTGAGGCCTGCCCTATCGAGACAGAAGACAACGGGAAGATCGGCCAGTACCACTTCCTGGAAGATCTGGTCAAACGAGCGCTGCAGGAAGGTGGAATAGATATCCACGATGGGGCGGACGCCGGTCTTGGCCAGGCCCCCCGCGAAGGCCACGGCGTGGGATTCGCAGATGCCGACATCGAAGAACCGGTCGGGGTGCTCGTCGCGGACGCGCTCGAGCTTGTTGCCCTGGCACATGGCAGCCGTGATCACCGCCACCCGGTTATCGGCGCGCATGGCCTCGAGGATGGCCGCGCTGAAGGCGTCGGTATAGGCTTTTTGGCCGCCCCGCTTGAGGGAGAGGATGGAACGCTGGGGGCCGACCTCGTCGAATACGGGGGGAGTGTGGTAAGTGACCGGATCCTTGGCGGCCTCGGGAACGCCGTGACCCTTGTTGGTGAGCACATGCAGAAGGACCGGCCCCTTGACCTGCTTGAGGGTCTGGAACCAGCGCCTGAGGCCGGGGAGATCATGCCCGTCGATGGGGCCGAAATACTTGAAGCCCATTTCCTCGAACAGCATGCCGCCGGTGAAGAAGGCCTTCATGGAATCGCGCAACTGGTCCAGCGCCTGCGTGGCCGGGCCACCCAGGAGAGGTACCTTGCCCAGCAGGTCCTTCACCTTCCGCTTGGATTCGGTGTAGATGTCCGACACACGGGCCTGGTCCAGGCAGCGGGCCAGGGTGCCGACACGGGGGCAGATGGACATGGCGTTGTCGTTGAGGACGACCAGGAAGTTGCGATCGAGGGTGTGGGCGTTGTTGAACGCCTCGAACACCATGCCCGAAGGGAGTGCGCCGTCGCCGATGACCGCCACACTGTGGCGTTCGGGGTGGCCCATCAGGGAATCGCCCACCTTCAGGCCCAAGGCGGTGGAGACGCTGGCGCCGGCGTGGCCGGTCATGAACAGGTCGTAAGGGCTTTCCTCGGGGTTTGGATACCCCATGAGGCCGCCGCGGGTACGGATGGTGTCGAAACGGAACTGCCGTCCGGTGATCAGCTTGTGGGGATAAATTTGATGGCCGGTGTCCCAGATCAGCCGGTCCTTGGAAAAATCATAGCTGAGGTGAAGTGCCAGGCAGAGCTCAACCACCCCCAGGTTGCTGGCGAAGTGGGCAGGCCGGATGCGGAGGACTCGCACCAACTCGTCGCGCATCTCCTGCGTGAGTTGTTCCAACTGCGAGTCGGGCAGGCCGTGCAGATCGGCCGGGGAGCCGATTTTGGCCAATATGGTGCCTTCCAGATGACTGGAGGAAGGGTTTTGTACATCCATGCAACACCTCTCTAGCTTTCATTTCTAGCGGATCGGGGCCTCTCGGGCCAGCAATAATCCGCCTAAGTGCCCGGTGCTCCCGGCTTTAGGTGTCTCTGGCAAGGAGTTTGTCTGCCAGGGCGCGGAGGGCGTCGGCGTGCGCACCCCAGACATCGAGGGCGGCCCGACCCCGCTCACTGACGAACGCCGCCCGTTGGCGGCTGGCTTCCACACCCAACAGCCCCGGATAGGTCAATTTCCCCTTGGCGGCGTCCTTGCCAACCCGCTTGCCCGCCTTTTCCTCATGGCCCTCGACATCGAGCAAATCATCGGTGATCTGGAAGGCCAGTCCCAGGTCACGGCCGAATTGGTCCAACTCGTCCTTCCAGGCCCCGGTGGTGCACCGGCGATCGACGGGTGTGGCGACCAGCCAGCCCAAGCGAAGGGCGACGCGAATCAACTCGCCGGTTTTTCGGCGATGGAGCGACTCGAGGTCTTCCAAAGTTTGGGGCGGGTGGCCATCCACCAGTTTTCCCTCGGCGGCGAGATCGACCACCTGCCCACCCACCATGCCCCTGCCGCCGGCGGCGAGCGCGAGTTCCAGGCAGGCCTCGCCGCCCACGGAACCGGGATAGGCCTGGGCCAGCACCTCGAACGCACGGGTCAACAAGGCGTCCCCGGCGAGGATGGCCATGGCCTCGCCATATTTGCGGTGACAGGTCGGCTGGCCGCGGCGAAGGTCGTCATCGTCCATCGCGGGCAGGTCATCGTGTACCAGTGAGTAGACATGGACCATCTCCACCGCGCATGCGGCGGGGAAAGGATCGAGGGCGGGGGAGGCCAATCCCAATCGGCCGGCAACCGCACGGGCCGCCAGGACCACCAGCAGGGGCCTGATCCTTTTGCCCGGGGCCAAAGCGGAATAGCGCATTGCCTCCAGGAGACCTCCCGGCAAGCCGGGCGCCGGCGAAAGCAGGGCGGACAGGCAATCCTCGACCCCGCTGAGGGTTTCGCTTGTCGTGTGTTGGGGAATCAGGGTGGCGGTGCCGTTCATGATGTTTGCCTACCGGGCCTTGGGCTTCGCGCCCGGTTCGTGGCTGGCCTGATGATCGAAGGGTTCCAGGGAAGGCGTGTCCTCGGGGCCCCGGGTGACGATGGCGATGCGTTGTTCCACCGCTTCCAGCCTTTGGTTGCACAGTTTGACGAGGGCCATGCCTTTTTCATAAAGACTGAGCGACTGCTCCAATTCGGTCTCGCCGCCCTCCAGGTCGGAGACAACGGACTCGAGTTTCCCCAGGAGGGACTCGAGGGATTCCTGTGCCGGTGGATCGGTAGGGCCTTGTCCGGATTTGTCCTTTGCCGCGGCCATCAGAATCGCTCCACAGGGGGTGATCCGGCGGTTGTTCCTGGCTGGTCGGGAGGGAAGGCCTCCTCCACCCGGCTCCGGATCGAACCACTGGCCAAACGGGTGATCAGGATGTCACCCGGTGAGGCCGATTCAAAATGATTCAGAACCTGTTTTTGCCCGGTTTTCGTATCGAGCCGTTGGGTCAGGCTATAACCACGGGCCAAGACCCGCAAGGGACTGATGGCGTCCAGCTTGCCGCACAAGACCGCCAGTGAGCCCTGCCGCTGCCTGAGCTGGTCAAGCAGGGCATTTTGGAGTCTTTTGGCTGAGTTTGCGGCCTGCTGGCCGGTGGCGCGGACACGGGACTCCAGGATTTTTCCCATCACCTGGGGGCGGGCGCGGTTGATCCGCTGGCGCAGGCGGTCGGTCTGCCATTCCATCAGACGGACGAGGGTATCACGGGCACCTAGGACGGCGCTAGAAACTTTGGAGAGTTCGGGTGTCGCTTTATTGGCGGCATCGGTGGGGGTGAGGGCGCGTAGATCCGCGACCAGGTCGGCGATGGTCACATCGTGCTCGTGGCCCACCCCCGAGACAACGGGAACGACGCAGGCGGCGATGGCTCGGGCCACCTCCTCGCGGTTGAAGGCCCACAGGTCTTCCCGGCTGCCACCACCGCGCCCAAGCAAGACCACATCCAGCTCATGGCCGGGGACGCGGGTGACCCGATTGATCCACCGGAGGGCGCCGGCGATTGCACCCGCCGCGGCCTCCCCCTGCACCAGCACGGGAAAAAGCCGGATCTCGGCCACGGGCCAGCGGTTGCGCAAGGACTCGAGCATGTCCTTGAGGGCGGCGGTGTTGGCCCCTGTCACGATGCCGATGCGGGTGGGAAAAGGGGGTAGTGGGCGTTTGCGGCTGGTCTCGAAGAGGCCCTCGGCCATCAGCTTTTGCTGGAGTTGGCGAAAGGCCAGTTCGAGTTCACCCTCGCCAACCGGGGTCACCCGGTCGCCGATGAGTTGCAAACGACCCTGGGGCCCGTAAAACTCGATTTTGCCCGTGATGCGGACGGACAGGCCGTCCTCGAGACGAAAACGCATGGCGCGGGCCTGGCTAGCCCAAACCGCCACGGAAACACAACCTCCTGCATCCTTTAGGGAGAAATACAGGTGGCCGGGACCGGTTGGCCGCCGGAAATTGGAAACCTCGCCCTCGACCACCACCCGGTTCAGGGTCTGGCGCAGGGAAGTGCTGATTTGGGCGATCAGTTGGGTGACGGACCAAGCCTTGGGGCCTTCCCCTCCCCCCACGCTCCCTGACGCCGGGGAATCCGCTTCCTCGTCGCGTTTGGGAATCGGTTCGGGAAAAAGCATGCGGAGCCAGCCAAGGGAAAGAAAAGGCCCATCCATGGGTGCGTGCCTGGTGGCCGTGAACACCTTCCCCGCGAAGGAGGATAGCTTTTCGGGCCACCGGACACAGGCAGGTTTAGTCTACGGGGCTAGGGCGCGACCACACAGGCATTGAGCCGGTTTATCTGAAACCTTTTTGAGAAATTGGGCAAACCTGAACGACACCTGGACCATTCAGCGCCTGTTACGGAGTGGTGGTGAAATCACCCGAAGGACGACGCAGGGCTGTGTGGAAATGGTTGGCTGGGGTGCCTTCGGCATCGCTTTGGACATTGAGGAACTGCACCAGGAAGCCCTTGCCACTGACCCGATAGGTGACAGGCCTGCCGGGCTTCTGGTCTTCCCGGGCGAAGGCGAACCGCAAGGATTCGTCCTGACTGTCGGTGACACGCCTCCAGGTCGCGGCCTCGACATCACCAGGGAGTCGGCCGGTGTATTCGCGCAACACCTGATGGAGCAGTTTTTTTTGGGTGTCGTCCAAGGCGGTCCAACGGATTCCCTCGTCGGGTTGGGCGGGCGCCTTGGCGTTGGCCTGGTCCACCTCGGCCATCAGGGTTTTCACCCGGGCCTCGCCCTTCTGGTTTTCGGAAAGGCTTTCCACCAAGGCTTCCGCCTTGGACAGGGTGCCCGGTAGGGTGGCCAGGCCGACTTTCTTGCCGGACTTGATGACGGCGGGGTTGGAGCAGAAGACCGATGGGGTGGCCGAAACAACCTGATTGCCCTTGAGGGTGACATTTAGCGTGAGGTGATGTCCCTCGAAACGCCAGCCCCAGCCCTTCTCGTCGCCAGGCTCACCAAAAATGCTGACGAAATACCACAATGGGTTACGGACATTGGCCTTGGCTTTCTCCAAATCGTCGAGGACAGTCTCGAGGCTCATGATCTGCCTGGCTTCGTCGTAGCCGCGCTCGCTGGTTCCGGATTTCAGGAGTGCCAGAGCCATCTCGCGCTGGGCGTCGTTCATCTTCTCCAGGCGGAGACCTTTCCGGGTGGGGTTGCGATCCTTGTCTTGCAGGGGGACGAAGTGCCAACGGGTGCGTTCGGGTGAATCGAAAGCCATGAGGGCCGTGGCCCTTTGCGACTCATCCAGTGACTGGACAAACGCCTTGGCCGCCATGGTCATGCCGGGGCCGCTGGGCTTTTCGGAACCGCTGTCGGCCTGGGAAAACCAGGCGCACCAAAGCGTGAAACCAAAAGCGAGGCCAACCCCGGCCAGAATGCTCCATCCGCTTCGGGCCCGGTTGGAATCAGGGCAGCATGCGACCATGGCCAGTTACTCCCGAGTTGCGAACTTTCCCAAACGGAGGGGATCAGGCGAAAAAGATGTCGATGATCTTGTATTTCAGGGTGCCCTTGGGGACGACGATCTCGACCGTCTCGCCCCGTTTGCGGCCCAGAAGCCCCTTGCCGCGGGGGCTGGTGGTGAGGATCTTGCGCTTTTCGGGGTCCTCGTCGCCCGGGCCGACCAGGGTGAAGACAAGTTCCTTGTTCTCGTTGAGGTCCTTGACCTTCACGCAGGAGCCGAAAACCACCGATTCGGTGGAAAGTGTGCTGGGATCGACGATCTCCGCGAGGGCCAGTTCCTCGGTGAGGCTGTCGATGCGGGCCTGGAGCATCCCTTGATCCTCGCGGGCGGCGTGGTATTCCGCGTTCTCGCTCAGATCCCCCAGATCGCGCGCGGTGGCGATGCGCTTGGCGATTTCGAGCATCTCGACATTCTTGAGGCGATCCAGCTCGGCCTTTTTCCGATCGTAACCCTCGCGGGTGATCGGGATGCGTCCAGTGGCCATGCGCCGCTCCTTCAAAAACAAGCAGGTCAAAAAAAACGCAAAACCGGTGCCTTGTGCCCGGCACCGGTTGAATCACTGCTTCCAGAGATTATCCTGACCGGTCTAAAAACGGTTTGCAAGCCTTTTCCCTGATGTGGGCTGGGGGCCGGTGGCACATAAGATTTATGGCCCGCAAGCCATTGCCCGTCAAGCACTTGCCTTCGGGAGCAAGTCATGGGGGCAAGGGCCCGGATTATTTCCGCGCCCCTGCCAGGAGGAATCCGATCAGTTGCGCCAAATCCTCCTTGCCAACCTGATCGAGCAGGTTGGCGGGCATGGGGGAAAGGGGGGAGGCGGACCGTTCCTCCACCTGATCCCCATCGACACGGACCTCCTTGCCTGTGGCGTCTGCCAGGACGAGGGTTTTGCCCTCCTCGCGCAACAGCAGGCCACTCACCACCTTGCCATCCTTCAGGCTGAGAACTGTGGTGCGGAAAGCCTGATCCACATTGCGGCTGGGATCGAGAATATCCTCGAGCAGCCTTTCCGCACCGCGGATACCCACCCCGTCCAATTGGGGCCCGATGCGGGCGCCCTGGCCGGCCAACTGATGGCAGGAAGCGCATTGTTTCTGGAACACCGCCTTGCCTTTGTCCGTCTCCACCCGGGTGGTTTTGAGGGTGGAGGTGACCTGGCGGATCCGTTCGAGCGCCCCGGCATCGGCATCGGGAATGCCCTTCACCAGGTCGGGTAGGTCTTTTTTCCAGGGACCGTTGTGCTTGGCCAAGCGGGTTTCCACGGTGCGGTCGCGGAGGACGCGGGCGGAGGTTTTGCCCTGCCGAACCAGGCCGACCAGTTTCTGTGAACCCTCGGGAGTGAGGGCCAATTCCTGGGCCACGCTGTTTTGCAGGTTGGCGGGCAGGGTGTTCAGAACGGTGGAGGCGGTTTCCAGGCCGACCGGGCCGCAGCTTTTCGCTAGGGCCTGACCGCATTCACGGCGAAGGGCCTCGGGTGTTTCCCCGTTTTGCAACAATTGACCGAGAAGATTGGTCACCCCGGCGGCATCAAGCGCCACCAAGGCCCTCAGGCATGCCAGGCGCAGGTCGGGGGATTCCTTGGCTGAAGACAGGGCGGCCTGCAATTTTTCCCTGCCTTTACCTGTGGTTTGGGCCAGTTCAACGGCATCCACCCGCGTCGGCAGGTTTTTGGAGGCCAGCATCTGGTTCACCAGCGAGGTCGCCATTTCCAGCAACCCCGGGGGAACGGGTTTTCCGGCGGACTGGCAACCCTGTGCCAGGGCCTTGATCCAACCGGCCCTCTCACGGTCGCCCGCCCCGGATTTCTGGATCCAGCCTGTGAGCTGTTCCAGGTCGTTGGCGGAGCCATGGCGGGCGATCAAGCGGGACATCTCGGGAACCAGGGCCGCCATGCCGGGGGAAACCGGCTTGCCCTGATTTCCGGCGAGGGCGCCTGCGAGGAAAACGGCGGAATTTCCGTTGGCGACACCCAGGGCCGCACGGCACAGGGTTTCAAGCGACTGGCCGGAGGGGTTTTGTTCGGCAACCTTGGCCAAGGTGTCACCTGAGGCAAGGCAGTCGCGCAGAGAGATCAGCGCGGTGTGGCTGCCATGCTGGTCGTCGTTGGGCCAGGAATGGATGGCGGTTACCAAACCGTTGGCCACGGTTGCCCCGGGAAATTTGGACAGGCTTTCGGCTGCCGCGCGCGCCACACGGCGGTCGGGGTCGGCCAAGGCGGAGATCAGGAGCTTTTCGGCTTCGGGAGGCGGGTTGGCAGCGAGCAGGCGCATGGCGTGGGCTCGTTGGCGCGGATCGGTATCCGAGGCCTTGGCCGCTACCGTGGCTGCATCCAGCTTGCCCAATCGTTGGAGGACCCAGGCTGCCGCGACGGAGCCCGCACCCTTGCCTGAGGTGGCCAGTGACCTGACGGAATCCGATTCGCCCCGGATAACCAGCTGGTTGGCGGCCAAGGTACGGAGGGCCGGGTTGTTGGTTTGAAGCGCCTTCACCAGGGTTTCCACCTTGGTATCAGGGCCCAGATTCGGAAGCACCGCGGCGAGGTTTTCCGGGGCGATGCGCCAGATACGGCCGCGGTGGCGGTCGCGCCCGGGATGGGTGAGGGGCACCTCGTAGTGGCCGATGATCTTGTTGTAAAAATCCGCTATGTAGACCGCGCCATCCGGGCCCAGCTTGATGTCCACCGGGCGGAACCAAAGGTCTTTGGAAACAACCAGATCGGGTTGTTCCACCGCCTTGGGGGATGCCCCGGTCCAGGCGACATCGTCGCGATTGACACGGCTGGTGACCACATTGCCCAGGAGGATGGTTTCCTTGAAACCGGGCCAGAGCCCCTCGGGAAGCCAGCAACAGCCAGCGATGCCGGTCGAGCCGTGGTCGTGCGGGCACATCTCGGGACCGAAGCCAAGCCCGTCGTGCGGTTTACCGAAGCTGGGGTAACTTGCGCCCCGGATGATGTTGTAGACCGGTTTGGAGTGGCAATCGGCGGTGAATATGTGGCCGAAATCATCCATCGCCATGCCGAAAGGATTCACCTGGCCCCGGGTCCAGACCTCGAGGCCGGTGCCATCGGCGTTGAAGCGATAGGTGTGGCCGCTTTGCATGCCGATGGTCTTGCCCTGTTCATTCTTCACCTGGCTCTCGTTGGCGAATCCGTGGGTGGCGTGGATGGTTCCATCGAAGCCCCAAGTGAAGGCGTTGGTCATCCCGTGGGTGTCGCGGAAGCCGTAACCGGACAGGATGACCGTGGATTTGTCGGCCTTGCCGTCGTTGTCGGTATCCTCCAGAAGGCGCAGGTGGCCAATGTCAAAAACCAGTGCCTTGGTGGTTTTTCCGGAGGGCAGCGGGAGCAGGCCGATGGGGATATTCAGGCCGTCGGCGAACACGGTGACCTTGCGGGCCTTGCCTGTGGCGGGATCGAAATCCTCGAGGATTTTGACAGTGTCGCGCGGCTTTTTTCCCTCGGCGGCGGGGTAGGGATATTCGAGCGTGTCGGTGACCCACAAGCGGCCCCTATCATCAAAGGCGATGTTCATCGGCTTGTAGATGGCCGGGTCGGAGGCCACCAAAGTTGCCTTCAGGCCTTTGGGAAGCTGGAAACCGGCGGCTTCCTCAGCGGGGCTGAGCGCCTCGCTGGGAGCAACCAGCGGGGGTTGGGCCAAAGCAAGGCAAGCGACAAACGAGGCCAGGCTGACCATGGGCGGTCTCCAATTTCAATCCACACCTGCCGAATTGTGATTCTGGGGGGATGCCACCCCGCCACGGCGAGACCTTGAGCATACCCGGACCCGGAGTGGTTGGAAAGGATTCGTCCGGCTGGTTGGGCCTCCGGTTTTGGAACAATCCCCATAAGCCCTAAACCGTTTTCAACCATGCGGTTGTTACCATGGGAGCATGGGTAGGCAGCGCGTATTGTTTGTGACCGGCAAGCTGGCGGAAAAGGCCCTTCGCAGGGTGCTTGACGGCTTCGCCCATGATGGTGGAATCGAGCCTGAAATCGCCGTTCTGCCCATCAGCGTGGCGGCCCTGGCCCACACGCGCTGGATGGCTCCCCGGCTGAAGGTTCCCGAGGGCGTCGGCCGGGTGGTGATTCCCGGTATGTGCTCCGGTGACTTGGAAGAGTTGGCTAGCGGCCAATTGCCGGGGATCCAGTTCGAGCGGGGTCCGAATGACCTGTTGGACCTGCCCGGTCATTTCAAGCGGCCCAAGGTGCCCCCGGACCTTTCGCGCCACAGCATCGAGATCATCGCCGAGATCAATCACGCCCCCCGGCTATCCCGGGAGAATCTTGTTGCCCAGGCCCGAGAACTGCTTTCTGCCGGGGCCGACCGAATCGACCTGGGGTGCGACCCCGGGGTTTCCTGGAATGGGGTGGGGGACGCGGTGCGGGCGCTGGTTGGCCTGGGCATTCCGGTTTCCATTGATTCGTTTGATCCCGGGGAGGTTCGGGAGGCGACCCGCGCCGGGGCGACGCTGGTGTTGAGCGTCAACTGCCAGAACCGGGAGCAGTCGATTGATTGGGGAGCCGAGGTGGTGGCCATCCCCGACCGGCCCGGAACGCTGGAGGGATTGGCGGAGACTGTGGATTTCCTGGAAAGGAACGGGGTGAAGCACCGGATCGATCCGATTTTGGAGCCTGTCGGGCACGGGTTCGGGGCGAGCCTGCTGCGCTACGCGGAAATGGCGCGCTGTTATCCCGGAAAGCCGATGATGATGGGGACAGGCAATGTGACCGAGCTTGCCGAGGTGGACAGCGCCGGGGTGCATCTGACCCTCCTTGCCTTGGCCCGGGAGTGGGGTGTCACCAGCGTGCTGACCACCCAGGTTGCCAACTGGTGCCGGGGCGCGGTGAAGGAAATCGACCACCTTCGCCGGGTGGTGGAACTGGCGGTGGGGGAGCGGCGGCTGGCCAAATACCTGGATCCGGCTGTGCTTTTGCTGCGAGACCGGCGGGTGGCGAGGCGGACGGAGCGTGATCTTTCCGAATTGCAGGCGGCCATCACGGACAGCAACTTCCGCATCGTGGCGGAGGATGGCGAGATCCATGTGATGAACCACCGCACCTGGGTGCGGGGGAGCGATCCGTTCGCGCTGATGCGTGACCTTGCGAGCCGTGAAAAACTGGATGCCCAGCATGCCCTCTATTTGGGCTATGAGATATCCAAGGCTGTCACGGCCCTGACCCTTGGCAAGAACTACACGCAAGACCGGGCCCTGGATTGGGGATTCCTGACCCGGCCGGAGGACACGCATCGAGACCGGCCGGATGAGCGGGGAGGCGTGGTTTCATCATGACCTTGCCCGCTTTTGGAGGCGTTGAAATCACCCCCGGTGGGGCCGCGGTACTGGCCATGCCGGTGCCGCTGGATCCCTTGGATGCCGTGCGCCGATTGGCCCGTTTGCCTTATTCGGTCTCGCTGTTCAGCCATGGGCCCATCGGGGACCGTGGCCGGTTCAGTTATGTGATGGCGGACCCGGTGCGCCGGCTTATCAGCCGGGACGGGAGGTGTCTGGACCAGGACGGGCGCGACAGGGGCAATCCCTGGGAGGCGTTGCGACTGGAGGTGGCAGGTTGCCGCGGGGAAACCGCTGCCGGGTTGCCACCGTATCAGGGTGGCTGGGCCGGGATGCTGGGATATGACCTGGGGAGGTGGCTCGAGCGGTTGCCTGAACCGGCGGTGGACGAATTTCAACCGCCCGAGATGGTCGCCGGTCTTTACGATGTGGTGCTGGCCACCGACCGGCAAGCCGGGCTGCAGTGGTTGATTTCATCCGGGTTGGGCAAAGATGGGGATTTGGCAGCCCGGGCAGGGCGAGCCCAAGCGAGGCTTCGGTTTTTCCTGGACCGGTTGCAGGCGGACCCGTTGCCCTGGAGCCATGGTTTTGATTGCGAAGCCAGGGTGGAGCCAGCCCGGCTGCGACCCGTGACGGGGCGAAGCGGGGTCTTCAGCCATTTCAGCCGGGAGGAATATCTGGACGCGCTGGGGCGCGCGATTGATTACATCCACGCCGGGGATTGCTTTCAGGTGAACCTGGCCCAGCGTCTGCTGCATCGTGACCGCCCGCCTCTGGAAATACTGGGCCACATTGCCGGAAAAAACCCCGTGCCATTCGCCTGTTGGCTGGATTGGGGAGACGGGCAATTGATCAGCGCGTCTCCCGAGCGATTTTTGCGGCTGGATTGCGGGCAGGTTTCCACCCGGCCGATCAAGGGGACGAGGGCTAGGGGGCTGACAACGGAACAGGATGACCTGCTGCGAGATGAGTTGATCCGAAGCCCGAAAGACCGGGCGGAAAACATCATGATCGTGGACCTGCTGCGCAATGATCTGGGGCGGAGCTGCGTGCCGGGCTCGATCCGTGTTCCAACCGTCTGCGAGATCGAATCGTTTCCCACCGTGCACCACATGGTGTCGGAAGTGCGCGGCACCCTCCGGCCTCAATTGGGCCCGGTGGACCTGCTGCAGGCCGCGTTTCCGGGCGGTTCGGTCACCGGTGCCCCGAAGATTCGGGCCATGGAGATCATCAACGAGCTGGAGCAGACCCGGCGGGGGGCCTACTGCGGATCGTTCTTCTGGATCGGGGCGGACGGGGGCATGGATTCGAACATCCTCATCCGCACCATCACGCGGCAGGGTGGGTGGCTTGCGTTTCCGGTGGGCGGGGGGATCGTGGCGGATTCCGACCCGGCGGACGAGCACGCGGAAACCCTGCATAAGGCGGAGGGTGTGCTGCGCCTGCTGGACGGGGTTTGAACCGGGGTCAGGTTTGGACCGCGTCGAACAGCACCAGCGAGAAGGGGCCGAAAACGATGACTGGCAGCCAGGCGGCCAGGGCGGGGCTGACCAGGTCTCCCTCGCCCATCATCTTGCAGCCGTAGACCATGCCGAAAAACATGCCGCACAGCATGAGGCAGATGCCTGCCGAGATGAACACATTGCGGTGCTGGTCCTGCAGGATCACCGAGACTCCCAAAAGCACCAGGGTCATCCCCAGGATGGGGCGGACAATGCGGACATGGAACAGCACCGCGAGAGAGGGTATGCGGGCGACATCGGCACGCTGCATCTCCTGGTAGAGCCGCGTGGTGGAGGCGAAGGAAAACCAGTTGGGATTGCGGGTGATGGAGGAGAAGTCCACCTCGCGCACATGGAGCAGGAAACGGCCGGTGTCGAGTGGCTCCAGGATGGGGTTCTTGCGGTCCCAGCCCTCGATTTCTGGCGGGTTGGTCTGCATCAATTCCCAGCGGCCGCCGCGCTCGGAGCGTTCATCCGGGTGGAACAGCGCCTGCTTGGCGGTGAGGTGGACCAGGGTACCGGCCACCGACTCCGGGATGGTGACCCTGAGGTTGTGGACCACCCGAGTGAGACGGTCCGCCTTTTCCCCCTCAATATGGATGCCGTTGGGCTCGTAGGAGCCGCGAACAGGGACCTCCTTCACCGCGTGGGGGTCCTCCTTGGTGGACATCAGTTTGTCGGCGATCCGCGGGATGATCAATTCGGAATTGACCACGGTGAGGCTGAGTGTGAGGAAGGCGCCCGCCAAAATGGGAGTGACGATGCGCCAGGTGGAAATGCCCGCCGCAAGGAGGGGCACCTGCTCGTTGCTCCGCTGCATCATGGCGATGGCGAACATGCTTGCCAGCAGGGCGATCGCCTCGCAGAGGCGATCGAAGATCTGGGTGAGCTGGTAGCCGTAGAAGGTGAGGATGTCGGTGACGATGTCGCGGACAGGCTTGTTCTTGCCGGCAAAGTCGTCGAGGTTCGTGAACAGGTCGACGATGATGTAGAGCGTCAGCAGGCTGGTCAGCACCACCAGGTACGACTTCACGAAGCTCCAGAACATCTGGCGGTCGATCAGGGTGAACATGGTTTCTGGGGGCTCTCGGCGCTGACCTGGCTCGCCTGCCAGCGGGGCTGGTAATCCAGGAGATACTGCTTCACATACAGATTGGCCTCGGTGCAGGCCTTGTCGCCAAAGCCCTGTGCCTTCATCTCGCGGTAGGCCTCGGCGGTTGTCCAGCCCTGGTGCTCGACGCGGTACAGGGCGGCCAGCAGGCCGGTTCGGTGCAGACCGGCCTTGCAATGGATCAGCATGGGGTAGTTTTCAGGATCGTCATAGACCGCCAGCATCTCGTCGAGAACCGCAGGTCTTTTTTGGGGATATTCCGAAAGGTGAACCAGGTCGGGTTTCACATGGATGTACTTCACACCCAGATTGCGGCACATTTCCTGCTCGCCGATGGAATCCCGGGTGAGGTAATCCTTGCGGATCTTCGGGTCGGGAAACTCCTGCTGCACATTGACGATGGATTTGATGCCGTAGCGGCGGACCGCGTCGGCGAACCCCTCCTCGGTCATCTGGCCGGAACGGTAAAGCTTGCCGGGGACCGTGACACGCAGCCTTTTGCCCTTTTCCCACACACTGCGGTAGAAGTGGAACAGTCCCAGTCCCAAAACAGCGATCAGGAGCGAGGTGCCAACGGCGCCCGCGAGGCGTTTGATCCAGCGAACCGTCTCGGGCGCCACCGTGTTCATCTCCCTGGTCACCTTGCGGAGTGGTTGGGGATGACCCCCGCAATGGTCGGGAGAATGCCCGGAAGGTCCCTTGGTGGCAAGGCCATTCTGCGGGGTCTGGTCATGGGGAAACCCAACGCCAAGAATCGTTTACGGCCGTACAACAAACCTGGATTCCAAGCGGGTCGATTCCTTGGATATGAACGCATGATTTGGAGATAGAATCATGGGGTGGAAATGGGCGGGGCAATCTTTGGCAAAGTCCCTATATTTGCCAGCTTTCCTTTTCTTCTTCATTTTTGGGGGTTTTGTGCGATCCGATGAGGGCATGTGGCTTTTGAATGATCCGCCCAAGGATCTTCTGGCCAAGCGGCATGGTTTTGAGTTGACCCAAGCTTGGCTGGACAAGGCCCGTTTGGCCTCCATTCGCCTCAACAGTGGCGGGTCGGGTTCGTTTGTTTCTCCCAGCGGGTTGTTGCTGACCAACCACCATGTGGGTGCGGATGCCCTGGCCAAGCTCAGCACGCCGGGCAATGATTTGCTGACCACGGGGTTTTACGCGCGAACCCGCGCGGAAGAGAAGCCCTGCCCTGACCTGGAAATCAACGTCCTGATGGGCATTGAGGATGTCACCGACCGGGTGGAGGGGGCGGTGAAAGGGATCTCTGATCCCGCCAAGGCAAGTGGTGCGCGTAGGGCTGAAATCGCCCGGATCGAGAAGGAATCGCTTGATAAAACCGGTCTGCGCAGCGATGTGGTTGCCCTGTACCAGGGGGCTGTCCATCACCTGTACCGCTACCAGAAATACACTGATGTGCGACTGGTTTTCGCCCCGGAGGGAGCGGTCGCCGGTTTCGGCGGCGATGTGGACAATTTTGAATATCCCCGCCATGGCCTGGATATCTGTCTTTTCAGGGCTTACGAAAACGGCAAACCCGTCGAATCGAAACATTACCTGAAAATTCAGCCGGCCGGCCCCCGTGAGAACGACCTTGTATTCGTGACCGGGCATCCGGGGGTGACCCAACGGCTGGAAACAATGGACCGGCTGGAATTGCGGCGCGACCACCTGCATCCGTTCATGCTGGGTTGGCTGCGCGCCATGGAGAACAGCCTGGCGCAATTCGCCGCCACGGGAGCCGAACCGGCCCGACTGGCAGCCAAGGTTTCCCACTCCATCGCCAACAGCAGGAAAGCCCTCACCGGGCAGTTCATGGGCTTGTGCGATGGTGAACTGATGGACGGGAAGCGCCGGGGGGAAGCCGAACTGCGGGCCAAGTCGAATTTTGATGGATTGGATCCTTACCGGGCCATTGGTAAAGCCTGCACCAAACAGGCAACTTTTCACCGGGAATACGCGCTGATTGAAAGGGGTTTGGCCCTGGACAGCGACCTGTTCACCATTGCCCGTCACCTTACGCGAATGGCGCGGGAGGACAAGCTGCCGGGGACCGATCGTTTGCGGGAATACCGGGAATCGGCCAGGTCCTCATTGGAATTGTCCCTGTTCTCACCAGCGCCCATCCATGCCGCCCTGGAAAAGGTCAGGCTGACCGCCGGCCTTGCTTACCTTGCGGAGCAACTCGGGGCCACCCACCCGATGGTTGTGAAGGTGCTGGCTGGCAAGTCGCCCGAGCGGCGCGCCCAAGAGCTGGTGGACGGGTGCCGGCTGGCGGATGTGCAGGAGCGCCGTCGCCTTGCCCAGGGAGGTGAGAAGGCCATCGAATCGAGCACCGACAGCATGATCGCGCTGGCCAAGGCGATTGATGCCGACGCGCGCGCGCTGCGCAAACGGCTGGAGGAGGAAGTGGAGGAACCGGAGCGCCAGGCCCAGCGCGCCATCGGCCTCGAGCGTTTCAGGATCCTGGGAAGGACCATGGCGCCCGACGCCACCTTCACCTTGCGCCTGGCCTTCGGGGTGGTGAAGGGCTACGAGGTTGACGGCAAATTGCTGCCGTTCCACACCACGCTCGGGGGCTTGTACGGCAAATCGACCGAGCAGGACAACGCGGTGCCGTTCAAGCTGCCCGCGCGATGGCTGGAACGGAAGGGCCGGCTGGATATGGCAACCCCGTTCAATTTTGTCTCCACGGCCGACACCATCGGCGGGAATTCGGGAAGTCCGGTGCTGAACCGGGCCGGGGAATTGGTGGGTGTGAATTTTGACCGCAACCGGCACGGCCTGGTGCGCAATTTCGTGTACACCGAAACCCAGGCCCGCCATATCGCGGTGCACGCCGGGGCCATTGTCGAGGCGCTCGACAAGGTGTACGACGCCGGTGAATTGCTGAAGGAGCTGGGAATCCGCTGAGCGGCACCCGGCCTATTCAAGAGGAAAATGAGCCATGAAGTATGTGATTGTGATTCCGGATGGGGCGGCGGATGAGGCCCAGGCGTCGCTGGGAGGAAAAACCCCCCTGGAGGCGGCCCGCATCCCCCATATGGACAGCATCGCCCGGCGCGGGATCCTGGGCTGGGCGGACAATGTGCCGCCCAGCCTGACGGCCGCGAGCGACGTGGCCACCCTGAGCCTGTTCGGTTACGACCCGATGCGTTACTACACCGGGCGGGCCCCGCTGGAAGCCCGGGCCATGGGGATCAACCTGGGGCCGGAAGATTTCGCGGTCCGGTGCAACCTGGTCCACGCGCCGGGGGACGTGATGGCCGATTTCACCGCCGGCCATATCGGCAACGAGGAAGGGGCCGCGCTCATCGCCACCCTGCAGGAAAAACTCGGTGGCAAGCGGATTGTCCAAGGGGATTCGGGGCCTGTGGAGGTGGTGCTTGAGTTCCATCCCGGGGTGAGCTACCGGAACCTGATGATCGTGCGTGGAGGCGCACTGGCCGGGAAGCATGCCGCGCTGGATTCCACCACCAAAACCCAGGCTCCCCACGATGTGCCCGATCAGCCCACCGGGCCGCACCTTCCAAAAGGTACTGGAGGCGCCTGGCTGACCCAGTTGATGGAGGAGAGCAAAAAGCTTTTCGCCGGCCATCCCGCCAATGAGGGCCGGGTCGCCCGCGGCAAAAAGGCCGCCACCCAATGCTGGCTGTGGGGGCAGGGGCGGGTGCCCAGCCTGGATTCCTTCGAGATGATGCACGGATTGAAAGGAGCCATCATCAGCGCGGTGGATCTGGTGCGCGGTGTCGGGCAGTTGATCGGGTGGAAACGGGTGGATGTGGCTGGTGCCACCGGTTATCTCGACACGGATTACGCCGCCAAAGGGCGCCAGGCCATCGAGTGCCTGAAGGATCACGACCTTGTTTGCGTGCATGTGGAGGCTCCGGACGAGGCCTCGCACGAGGGCAGGGCGGATGCGAAGGTGCGTGCCATCGAGGAAATCGATGCGCATATCGTTGGTCCGCTTTTGAAGGCGCTGGAAGGCATGGGGGAGTACCGAATCTTGGTGGAGCCCGACCATCGGACGCTGATCCGCACCAAGGCTCATACCCATGGGCCGGTGCCTTTCGCCTTGGCTGGAGCCGGGATTGCCCCACCCGCAAACCCGCCCGCCGGTTACCACGAGGCCGGGGTTCCCGCCGACTTTGTGGTTCAAACGGGTCACCAATTGTTGGGGGCGTGGATGATTCGGCGGTAGGTCCAAGGGTCTGATTCTGCGGCCTCGGGTTAGAGGTATATAGCATTATGTGTCAAAATGGCAGCCCTTTATCCTTGACCTGAGCGGTTAAATCAGAAAGACTTGGGATAACCTGCCTGTTGGCTCTCGGAGGGCATCCCCTGCCCGACGGGGTCGGCTCCTCGTTCATTCCCGATGACTCTGGGAAGGAAGGACGCCCAATGCGTTGGATGCGAATTCATTTGTTGGTTGGTGTCATTTCGTTGGCCTTTGGCACCGCCAGCCGGGCCGGATGGCCGACCGATGAAGCCAAAAGGGCCCAACTGATCGGCAAGCCGGAAAGTCTTGCGGTTCAACCGGCGTCCCTGGAGTTGAAAGGGCCTCGCGGGTTTCGTCAGGTTGTGGTGAACGCCCAATACGCCGAAAAAGGCAGCCCGGTAAGGGATGTCACCGGGCTTGTCTCGATGGAGTGCCAACCCGCCAATTTGGTGGCCATCGAGGAAGGGGGATTTCTGATTCCCCGGTCGATGGGGAAGGGCAAGCTGGTGGTTCGGGCCGGCGGAAAGACCACCGAGGTGCCTCTGGAAGTGACGGGCCTGGAAAAGGCCAACCCGGTCAGTTTTCGCCATGAGGTGATCGCCGCGCTGAATGTGGGCGGGTGCAATATGGGGGCCTGCCACGGGACACCCTCGGGCAAGAACGGCTTCAAATTGAGCCTGCGCGGATTCGACCCGGTTATGGACCACCAACAACTGACCAGGGATGTGCTGGGCCGCCGTTCGGTCTCGCACGATCCAAACATGAGCCTGCTGCTGTTGAAGGGTTTGGCCAAGGTTCCCCACGAGGGCGGCCAGCGTTTTCCCGGCAACGGTGTGACCACCCAGGCTGTGGAGCAGTGGTTGGCTGAGGGCATGGCCGATGACCGCCCCGACCTGCCAGCCGTGAAGAAGATCGAGGTGATTCCAGGGAACCGAACCCTCCGCAACCCGGCGAAATGGCAGCAGCTCTCCGTGCAGGCCGAATTCGCGGACGGGGCCAGGCGTGATGTGACCCGGCTATCGGTATTCAGTTCCTCGGATGCCGGCATTGCCGAGGTGAACCAGCAGGGTTTGGTGGAATTCCGCCAGGCGGGCGAGGTGGCCATTCTGGTGCGGTATCTGGAGGAGATGGTCTCCGTCCGGCTGACTTACCTCGATCCCAAGCCGCAGTTCGTGTTCCCCTCGTTCCCGGAAAACAACTACATCGACACCCATGTGTCGAACAAGTTGCGTCTGCTGGACATCCCTCCGTCGGGACTTTGCTCCGACACGGACTTCGTGCGTCGGGCGCACCTCGACCTCTGCGGCGTTCTACCGACCCCTGAGGAGGTGAGGGCGTTCCAGGCCGACCAGTCTCCCGACAAGCGGGCCAAGCTGATCGACGCCTTGCTGGAGCGGCCGGAATACGCTGATTTCTGGACCCTGAAATTTTCAGATGTCTTGCGGTCCAGCCGCAAGACCCTTCAGGCCAAAGGGGTGCACGCATTCCAGCAATGGCTCCGGGAGCGGATCGCCGCCAATATGGGTCTGGATCAGGTGGTGCGGGAAATCCTGACCGCATCGGGGCCGGCGGCCAATAATCCGGCGGCCGGTTATTACCGGATCGCCCGGGATCCGCAGAGCCTTGCGGAAACAACGGCCCAGCTTTTCTTTGGCGTGCGGATGCAGTGCGCCAAATGCCACAACCACCCCTTCGAGCGCTGGACCCAGGACGACTATTACGGTTTCGCCGCCTTCTTCGCCCGGGTGAAGACCAAGGCCGACCCGAACCAGCCTTCGGTGGATAACAAGGCGCCCGCGGGTGAGATCGTCTTCGCGGACCGAGGCGGCGAGGTGACCCAACCCAGAACCGGCAAGGTGATGACCCCCCGATACATGGGTGCCGGTGACGCCAAGGTGGAACCGGGGCAGGACCGCCGGGAGGTTCTGGCCTCCTGGATGACCTCACCTGACAACCTGTTTTTCGCCCGGTCGTTGGTGAACCGGATCTGGTTCCATGTGATGGGGCGCGGTGTGGTGGAACCGGTGGATGACTTCCGCGAATCGAACCCATCCGCTAACGATCCGCTCCTGGACGCCCTGGCCCGGGATTTCGTGAAAAGCGGGTTTGACTTGAAGCACCTGGTGCGGACCATTTGCCGTAGCCGCACCTACCAGCTCTCCGCCAACCCTGTGGAGGGGAACAAGGATGACACCCGTTATTTCAGCCACGCGGTGTCGAAACTGCTGACCGCCGAGCAGATGCTGGACGCGATCTGCCAGTCGACCGAGGTGCAGGAGAAATATCCCGGCCTGCCGCCTGGCACCCGCGCCACGCAACTTCCCGACGGCGAGGTGAACAACCAGTTCCTGAAGACATTCGGCCAACCGGCGCGCGAGCTGGCCTGCGAGTGCGAGCGGGAAAGCGACAGCAACCTGGCCCAGGCGCTGCAACTGATCAACGGGCCCACCATCAACGACAAACTGAAGGCGCCCACCAACCGCTTGGGCCGGCTCATTGGCGCCAAGAAATCGGACAAGGAGATCCTGACGGATTTGTACCTTTCCACCTTGTCGCGCCTGCCCACCGCCGAAGATGAGAAGATCGCCTTGGCGCACCTGGCCAAGTCGAAGGACTCCCGAAAAGCCTGGGAAGACATCCACTGGGCCTTGATGAACACCAAGGAATTCCTGTTCCGTCATTGATTCCACACGGGTTGCCTCAAGGCCCATCATGCCGTTCATCGAAGGTGATCTTGTTTTCCCCGATCGGGTCGCGCACGGCCGGATCGGCTGGACGGGGGAGCAGCTTGGCTCGCCCGAGTTGGGACACCTCGCGCCGTCCGGTGACGGGCCACTCCTTCGGTGGGATGGATTCATCGCCCCGGGATTTTTGGATATCCATGTCCATGGGGGTGACGGGGCGGATTTCATGGACGGCACGGCGGAGGCTTTCCGCACCGTTTGCAAGGCCCATGCCCGCCATGGCACCACGCGGTTGCTGGCCACCAGCACGGTGGCGACCGCCGAACAGATTGACCGGTTCCTTGAACTTTGTGACTCGCTGCTGAATGAACCCACCGGCGGCGCGAGGGTGGCGGGGGCCCATTTCTACGGGCCGTATTTCGCCCCGGCGGCCAAGGGATGCCACCCTGGCGAGGGTTTGGGCGACCCTGAGCACCTGAAGCCGGAAAGGTTTTTGAAGCACCGTTGCGTCCGCACCGCGACGGTGGCCCCGGAATTGCCGGGCTCAGCCGAGTTTTTGCGGGAATGCAGGCGGCGCGGCATCGTGGGGTGCCTCGGGCATTCGCATGCCACCTTCACCCAGGTGCGGGAGGCTGTCGAGCATGGGGCCGCCCATGTGGACCACCTGTTTTGCGCGATGTCGGACCGGGCGCGGTTGCGCCTGAGCCAAACCTACCCGATGCGGGGCGGATTGTTTGAAGCGACGCTGGCCCTGGATGCATTGACCACCGAGGTGATCGCCGATGACCGCCACTTGGCAGATGAACTGCTTTACCTGGCCTACAAGGTAAAGGGGCCCGACCGTTTGGCGCTGGTGACGGACTCGATGCGCGCCATGGATATGCCCGATGGTGAATACTGGTTCGGGAAAGAAGGCAAGGGTGAGGCGATCCGCAAGGCGGACGGAGTTGGATTGACCCTGGACGGCAAAGGCCTGGCCTCGGCGGTGCAGGGATTGGATGTCGGATTGCGCGCGATGAAACGCGCCAGCGGCGCCCCCCTGCACGAGGTGGTGCGCATGCTGACTTTGACCCCAGCGCGCATTGCCGGTCTTTCGGATCGTTTCGGTAGCCTGGAGGCCGGCAAGGCCGCTGATCTGGTCTTGCTAGACCGGCAGTTGCAGGTGCGCGGGGTGGTGGTAGGAGGAGAGTGGGTGATCACACCCTGAGTGGTTTATCCAAGACTGGTGTCATTTCAGGTCCACGCAAATCAATTCCTTTTCATCCCGCAAATACAATCGCCCGTTGGCCAATGCCGGGTGGGACCAGGTGGGGCCGCTGATTTTGGATCGGCATAGTTCCTTGTAGGCTTTGGTGTCGGGTTCGACGAGGGCCAAGTCTCCCGTGTCCTCGTGCAGCAACATGCGGCCATCGGCAAGGCGCAGCAGTGCCGCGTGGTATTGGCCGGTTTTTTGCCGGCTCCAGAAGATCTTGCCCGTTTCGGGATCGACGCAACGCAGGGTGCATGCGACCGGTGGCAGGATGCGGCCGGTGACGATCATCAGTGTCTTGCCATCGGCGGTTGGACAGGGGGTGGAAAAGTAGCAATTCAACACCGCGCTTTTCCAAAGTTGTTTGCCTTGATTGGACAGGTCCACCAGCGCGCCGCCCGCGGTGACGCTGGAGACAAACGCCCTTGTGCCCTGAATGATGGGCGTGGTGGAACTTTCGTTCAACTGGTCCACCAAGTCGTAATGCCACAGGCGTTTGCCGTCGGCCAAGTTGAGGCAAGCCAGCCCCTTGCCCGTCAGGGCCAGCACGCGGTCCCCCTCCGTGGATTTCCAGTGGATGGGGGAACTGTAGCTTGCCCTGTCATCCGTGGCGCTCCAAACCGTTTTGCCCGAGGCGGCATCTAGGGCGACGATTCCTGCGTTTTGGCCCCCCACCATCAGGATCAATTTGCCATCGGCGAGGAGAGGGGAGGATGAGGCGCCGAAGAAGAGGTTTTTACCATTGAATTCCTTCAGGGTGTCCACGCGCCAGAGGATTGTGCCGGAGGACAATTCACGGGCGACCAACATTCCTGATGCGCCGTGGGTGAAAACCTTTCCATTTGAGACCAAAGGAGTGGCTCGGGGGCCGTTGCCAAACTGGTTGGCGAAAGGGGGCCTTGGGTCGGCGCTGGCCCAGATTTTTTTGCCAGTGTTGGCATCAAGGCAAGTGAGTTCCTCGGCCTCCTTGTCCTTGACTTTGGAAAAGACCAACAACTTTTCATCCGCCACGACCGGGGACGAATGGCCCTCGCCGGTGGGGATGCGCCAGAGGATGGGCGGGGGACCCTTCCAGGGCTGGATAGTCTCGGGAGAAACGCCATCGCGGGTGGGCCCCAACCACCCGGGCCAATCGCCTCCATGGGCCGATTGGGCTGAGGCCAGGCAGATCATGACACCAAGGGCAGTGAGCAGGGTGTTGAGTCGCATGGAGGAGTCTCCGCGGTTGGCAAGGGGGCTTGCACGCCGGCCCGGGCTGGATCGTTCAGGAAAGCATGGAGGCTGGAGTAGTCCCACCCCAGGTGGTGCTTGTCAGTGATTTCCTTCAGCCGGCGGATGCCTTCTTCCATGATGGCTTCCATCGCGCCGGAAAACGAGGGGTCGCAGTAGTAAACCCGGCAGCCGAGCGGGCGGGTGTCGCGCCTGGTGCAGAGTCCGTTCACCTGGAAGGGACAGCCGCCCTCATCCGCGGGCATGGGCCATGCCGGGGCAGTTTGCAGCAGGTGGCGCGCCTCCAGTTGACAGAGGTACAGCCGGTGGCCGTATTCCCTGAAACGGCAGCATTTTCCGGAAGCCTCGCAGCGCGGGGCGCGGGCCGCCACCTCGGCATCGGCCCAGGCGTAGAGGGCTTGCAGTTCAGCCAGCCAGGATTGATCGGAACCGGTCTGATTCAAATGCGGAACTCACGCATGCGGGAAACGATCTCATCCACGCCGATCAGGGGGCCGCGGCCGATGCCGGGGCAGCCTTCGGCAATGCTGTCCCAGTTTTTTCGGGAGCGCAGGTTGCTTTCCCAGAATGGCCAGGTTCGGCACTGGGCGGGGCGCACCGGGTAGATGACGCAGCCCTTGCCTTGCTCGAAATAGACGCAGTCGCCGTTGTTTTTCTCACGCAGGGTCAGGCCCCGATGCCCCTTGCGGGCGTGCATCAACATGACCTCTTCCACAGGCACGGCGAGGTGGGCGGCAATCCTGTCGGCATCACCGTCCTGAAGCCATACATAGCCAGGGGCGCCGGTGCAGCAATTGCCACACTGTGTGCAGGAGAACGAAAGGCCGTCGGCGTACCAGGGCTCGGTCATCGGTTGGCCTTACCAGATGAAGGGGGCGCGCAGCGGAGGGTTGACCAGGGCCTGGGCCTCATCATCACCAGGGAAAGCTTCGCGAGCCGGATCCCAAGTCAATTCGCGCCCCAAACGATAGCCGATATTGCCCAGATGGCAGATGCTGGCGGAACGGTGCCCGGTTTCGGCCGGGCAGATGCATTCCTTGTTTTGGCGAACGCAGTCCACCCAATTGCGGCGATGGTTGTTCGAGGGGTAAACCCGGAATCCGCCCTCTGGCAGCGGGTCGGTCAGGATGGCGGGCTTGTCCGCCTCGATCTTGCCCCTGCTGACCCGAATGGTTCCCTTGTCGCCCACAAACACACAATCGGCCTCGCCGCCATGGATCATTTCCAAACCGTTGGCGTAGACATAGCGAAGGCCGGAGGTGGCCTTAGGATCCTTGGGGGGAATCACCTTCACCGGCCCGGACTTGTCCATGTCCAGGGCCCATTGGGCGATATCGAAATGGTGGGCGCCCATGTCGGCCAGCCCGCCGCCGGCGTATTCGCGGTAGGAGCGCCATGCGGGGAAATGCCCGTGCACCCCCTTTGGGCAAAGATCGGAGTGGTAGGGGCGGAAGGCGGCGGGGCCGACCCAGCGTTCCCAGTCGGTGCCTTCGGGGATATCCTGCGCGGGCAGGTTGCAAGCGATGGCAGGGACGCCCACGCCGATGCGAATGACCTGCAATTTGCCGATCATCCCATTGCGAACCCGCTCGACGGCGTTGCGGAAATGGTTGCTGAACTCGCTGCGCTGCTGGCTGCCGGTCTGGAAGACGATGCCCGCTTTGGCCACTTCTTCCACCACCTTGCGGCCTTCACCGATCGTGCGGGTGAGGGGCTTTTCGCAGTAAATGTGCTTGCCGGCCCGGGCGGCGTGCACAGCCTGCAGGGCGTGCCAGTGGTCGGGCGTGGCGATCACCACGGCGTCGAGGCCCTTCAGGTCTAGCAGCTTGCGGTAATCGTCGAATTTTTGGGCCTGTTTGCCGGAAGGCTTGTAATTGGGGTGGTTGGCGACCGTGTTGGCGGCACTATCCGTGCGCTCTTTCACCACATCGCAAACGGCGACCACCTCGATGTCCTTCATACCGAGAAAACTGCCCAGGTGGCCCCGGCCCATGGTGCCAACCCCGATGAAGCCCACGGCCAGACGGTCCGAAGGTGCGGCCCGGAGGCCGGCAGCGCCCAAAACCAGGGTGGATGAGGCGAGGTGAAACTGACGGCGATGGATCTGGCGCATGGGCTGGGATTCCAAAGGTGGGATAAGGGATTGGCCTGACGCCGAACCCGGGCTGGCGGTTGACCGTTTCGCCTATATTGAGATAGTCTGACAGGCATGGGCCGGCGGGGCAACCTCCGGCCGGATGCGGAGTTGAACCAAATCATGGCATCTCGCAAAAAGCCAAACTCCGCCCCGGCTGTCCAGGGCATTCTGGGACTAGGTCTCGACCAAAAACCGGATGATGGTGAAAAACGGATCACGCAGAGTGAGAACTTTCTGCTGGTGGGTGGCTCGGATGAAACGCACGAGCGGATGACCGACACAGCGATGCGTTTTGACGAACGCCTTCGGGACAAAGGCAAGCGCCTCCAGGACGCAAGCCCGGAGGAAGTTCGCGACCTGTTGCGGGACTGCATCCGATGAGCCGGAACGAGGCCCCAGATCACAGACTGGTGCAACGGATCCATGCCGGCGAAGAAAACGCCCGCACTGAACTGGTTGATTTGTTCCTCCCAGAAGTTTACCGGGTTTGCCTGGGAATGCTGGGAAACACCCATGATGCGGAAGACGCCACGCAGGACGCTTTCGTCCGTGTTTTTCGTTTTTTGCACCACTGGGATGGCCGACCCTTGAAACCCTGGGTTTTGACCATCGCGGCCAATGTGTGCCGAAACCTGCGCACCGGAGCCAAGGTATATGGGGAATTGCCCCAGCAACTGGAGGAGCATCCTTCCATCACTGGTTGTGTGCCCGCGCTGGAGGGGGCGATACGGGAAGGGTTGCTTACTTTGCGCGAGGAGTACCGGCTGGTACTGGTATTGCACCATCAACTGAACCAGCCTGTGGAAAAAGTGGGCCAGATATTGCAAAAGCCGATTGGCACCGTGAAGACCTGGCTTTCCAGAGGGCGAAAAGCCCTGTGGCTTTGGCTGGTTGAAGGTGGCCATGTGGAATCAGTATCGCCCCGGGGTGAAACCGGGCCTAGAGAACCTTTTGGCTTCAATCCGGCGAAGGAGGCGTGATGGATTGCCACGCCTGTCAGGATTGGTTGCGGGACAACTGGGTGGATCTGCCCAGGCGCGCCGCCATTCAAAGCCATCTGGCCGAATGCAGCCATTGCCGTTTCCACTGCCGGGAAATCGCCCGGGTGGCCAATACCCTGGAAGGTTTGCAGGGTGGTTTGCCACCGGAGGGTTTGCGCCAAAAGATCCTGTCTGCCATTTCCATGCCGGCCTTCCATGAGCCAACTGTCGTGGTACCCAGGCCTTCCAAGGTATGGCGGGGGCGGACCGCCTTGCTGGTGGTGAGTTGCATTCTGTTGGGGGCAATCGGGCCAATTCTGCCGAAAATGTTCCAGCAAAAAGCCAAAACCGATTTGGAAGCCAACCCTGCCGGGGAATTGCGCCTGGCAAGCCGGATTCAGCCGGGTTCCATCCTGCTGAAACCTTGGCCGGAGTGGAAAGATGCCCTGCAGGAAGAGGGCAAGAAGGCCTTGGAAACCGCCTATCGCATTGTCAAACCGCCGGCCGAGGCTGGGTGGGTAACCATGACCCGGGCCATTCGGGAGGTTCCCGGGCCATTTCTTATGACTTCAGGCCAGTGATTGAAATCTTTTGATTTCAACCGCGAGTCGGTAATTCAATTCGGCCTTTACAGCAGCCCCCAACTCGTTTCAAAGTGCCATCCGGACAGGGTTTCTGTCTTGGTTGAGTCATTTGTCGTGGAAGCTGATGGCGGACAAAGACAAGATTTTGAGCACCGGCAGGCGCACTGTGCGGGTCCATCTCACACCTGGGGGTGTGACAGGGGAACGAATTGCCATTTCACTCGCGGAGGAGCAGGCCGTTGTGGTGGATGTCTTACGGGCCACCACAACGATCATTCAGGCGTTGTCGTCGGGTGCCACGGCGGTGGTGCCGTGCCTGTCCCCTGAGGATGCTTTGGGGTTGTCCGGGCGGCTGGATCCCGCCCGGGTTTTGCTTGTCGGGGAAAAAGGGGGCGTGAAGCCTCCCGGCTTTGATTTGGGAAATTCACCCTTGGATTTCACCCCTGCCCGGGTGCGGGGCAAGTCCATCGTGATGGGGACTACCAACGGCACCCGGGCCCTGCTTTCGGTCGCAAAAGCAGGTCGAGTATTCGCGGGCGCATTCGTGAACCTCTCCGCGCTGGTGGAGGAATTGAACCAGACGGGTGATCCGGTGCGGATTGTCTGCGCTGGGCAGCATGGGCAGCCCTGTGGTGAGGACACGCTTTTCGCGGGTTGGCTGGCGAGGGAACTGAGCCATCTGGACGAACCTTACGCGGTGTCTGGGGATATAGAAACCCGGCTGGCCGTGGAAATGGCAGGTACCATGGAGCCCGGGCAACTGCATGCCGCGCTTCAGGCCGAGGAGCACGGGCGAACTTTGGCCGGGCTTGGATTCGCCGGTGATGTGGAGTTAGCCTCTTCTCTGGACAGTCTGCCGGTGGTGCCACGCTTGCGCCATGACCCGACTCGATTGGAATTGGTGGGCCCGGGGCCCAGGAGTCTTGCGCGAGACAAAGTGCCCGGGCACTGAAAGGGCTAATCGAACGATTTTTTGAAGGGTTTTGGGATTTTAGGATTTTGGTTTTTTGGCCCAGGAAGGCGCGAAACGGGAGTATCCCCGGTCCGCCGCGAAAGGATGCGGAATGATGGAGATGGACAAGCTGGTGGCCCTGTGCAAGCGGCGTGGATACCTGTTCCAGTCGAGCGAGATTTACGGGGGCCTGAATGGCTTTTGGGATTACGGGCCCCTGGGCGTGGAATTGAAGCGGAATGTGAAGGAGGCATGGTGGCGGGACATGGTCACCGGCCACAACGAGCTGATCACATCGCCCGGCGCCCCGACCACCCATCAGATGGTGGGGCTGGATTGCTCCATCATCATGCATCCACAGGTGTGGAAATGCTCCGGCCATTACGACCTGTTCCACGACTTCATGGTCGATTGCCGGGTGTCGAAGAAGCGGTACCGGCACGACCAGGTGCGCGGGCGCTGGGTTGAGGCCAAGGGAAGGAAAATCTTCGTCTCAAGCCAGACGGGTGGTGAGGAGGGTCTGAAGGAGACCGAGTCGAGGGCCCTGAAATTTTTCAACCTGCGGGCCAAGCAGGCCGACGAGCTGTCCTGGTGCTCCGACCTGGTGTCGCTGACCACGGTCGCCGACTTCACCGAGGTGCTAGGGCCCGACGCCAACGAGACCGGGACATTGACAGCTCCCCGGGAATTCAACCTGATGTTCAAGACCTTCGTGGGCGCGTTGAGCGGCGAGGAGGGGGCGGCGTTCCTCAGGCCCGAAACGGCCCAGGGCATCTTCGTGAATTTCAAAAACGTGTGCGACTCGACGCGGGTGAAGCTGCCGTTCGGCATCGCGCAGGTGGGCAAGAGTTTCCGCAACGAGATAACGCCCAGGAACTTCACTTTCCGGTCCCGCGAGTTCGAGCAGATGGAGATCGAATTCTTCTGCAAGCCGTCGGAATCACCGGACTGGTACAAGTACTGGCGCGACCGGCGTTACGCCTGGTACCTGTCGCTGGGGCTTTCCTCCAGCCGGCTGCAGTTGCGCGACCACCACGCCGACGAGCTGAGCCACTATTCCTGCGGCACCGCGGATATCGAGTACGCTTTCCCGTTCCTGCCGCCCGGCGAGTTCGGCGAGTTGGAGGGGATCGCCCACCGTGGCGATTTCGACCTGCGCAGCCATATGGAGGGCAAGCTGGCCCGGAAGGACGGGGAGCTGGCGGTGGAACTGGGTGAGGACGGCAAGCCCCGGCACAAGGGGTCGGGCAAGGACCTGCGCTATTTCGATGACCAGGCGCGGGAGCGGTTTGTTCCGCATGTGATCGAACCATCGGCGGGCGCGGATCGCGGCACGCTGGCGTTCCTGTGCGAGGCGTACCACGAGGATGTGGTGGAGGGGGACACCCGGGTGGTGCTGAAGCTGCACCCCCGACTGGCCCCGGTGAAGGCCGCCATTTTGCCCCTGGTGAACAAGGACGGAATGCCCGAGGTGGCCCAGAAACTGTACGCCGAGCTGAAGGGCGAGTTGGCGGTGCAATACGATGATGGCGGCGCCATCGGCCGAAGGTACCGCCGGCAGGATGAGATCGGGACGCCGTTCTGCATCACCGTGGATGGCCAAACCAAGGAGGATAGCACGGTCACGCTGCGCGACCGCGACAGCCTGGAGCAGGTCCGGGTGCCTTTGGCCGGGGTGCTGGATATTTTGCGGGGCAAGTTGAAACCGTCCTGTTGAGAACGGAATACAAGAAAAAAAGCGGGTTGGCATCCGTTTTTGAAACAGTTGCCAACCCGCAGCGCTTTCAGAGCGATGCCGGCACGATCAGCCCGCCCTGGGGGAATCGACCCCCAGTTCCCGGGCCAGGACCGCGATCAGGACATGCTTGCCGACCAGGAAACCAACCACGCCCGCAATCGGGTTTTGGCCGGCCAACCACACCATTGCCAAGACCGTGGTGAATGCGAGCAGCCATGGGCCTGGGGAAAGGCGCGTCTTCCGCATGGATTCTCCCCCTTAAGCAGGCGTTTTCCGCAGGTCAAACCGAGGCGGAGCGGGCGAAGCGCTTGCGCTCGTTTTCCTTCAGGTAAATCTTGCGGATTCGAATGGCGCCGGGGGTGACCTCGACCAACTCGTCATCGTCGATGTATTCCAGCGCCAGCTCCAGGTTCATCTGGCGGGGCGGCTTGATGACGACGGTCTTGTCGGAGCCGGCGGCGCGCATGTTGGTCAGCTTCTTCTCCCGGCAGACATTGACCACCAGATCGTTATCGCGGCAGTGCTCACCGACGACCTGGCCCTCGTAGACCTCGTCACCCGGTTGCACGAACAATATGCCGCGATCCTGAAGAGCCTCGAGGGCGTGGGCGGTGACGCGTCCGGTCTCGATGCTGATGAGGACGCCGTTCTGGCGCCCGGCGATCGCGCCGCGGTTGGGGGCGTACTCATGGAAATTGTGGTGGACGATCGCCTCGCCGCTGGTTGCGGTCATGAGGCGGTTGC
>Ga0315906_10000892_pt1 | contig 45603 bp, 50 predicted proteins | sample LakEriMetagenome_4_FD_203526 | JGI IMG/M metagenome (GOLD analysis project Ga0315906, IMG submission 203526) | Freshwater fungal communities from buoy surface, Lake Erie, Ohio, United States - Buoy 2 MA122 | ecosystem: Environmental > Aquatic > Freshwater > Lake > Lake biofilm | place: USA...
ATGGGCAACGCTGTATGAGCGAGCCTTAAATGATTTACAAACTGCCGATGATCGCGGTGCATCTTCTGGTGGTGCATTGCTGACCCGTGCAAAGACTTTTGGATAAGGACTAGACCATGTCATCTTTCAGCGACTACACCGAAAACCTAGTTTTAAATTTTCTATTTACAACGAACACGGCAACCCGCCCGACAGCCTGGTATGTTGGCCTTTTCACGGCTGCGCCCAGTGACACGGGTGGCGGCACTGAGGTGTCTGGCAATGCTTATGCCCGCGTGGTCACTGGCACGATCTCAGGCTCTGGCACGGCCACGACATTCACCAATGCAGCGGCCATCGAGTTTGCAGCTGCCTCTGGCGGTAACTGGGGATCAGTGGGCTGGGCTGGCATTTTTGACGCAAGCACTTCTGGCAACCTTTTGGCCTGGGCCCCTTTGACCACAGCGCGCACCATCAATGATGGCGATGTCTTGCGCATTCCAGCTGCATCTTTGAGCATCACTTTGGCCTGATATGGCAGCCTATGGATCGGGGAATTTTGGTGTTGGCCAATACTCTGATCCGAGGGTAGGCTACGGCTACGGCTCTTATGGCAAGGGCAACTACTCCAGAGGCACATTTGAGCCTGCTGTAAACATTACAGCAACCAGCACCATGACCATTGGTGCTGGGGTTATTGCCAAAGCAACTATTGCCATTTCTAGCACATCCACCATGTCGGTGGCAGCGACCAGATACACATTTGGCTCACTGGCAATATCTGACACTAGCACTCTGATGGTCAATGCCAGCTCAATTCTTAGAGCAAGTCTAGCGATATCAGACTCTAGCGTCATGGCCATCAATGGCCTGCGCTATGCCATTGGTGTGGCCACAATCAGCGACACAAGCACCATGGCCGTGGCTGGGGTGCGTTATGCAGTGGGCGCAGCCGCCATCAGTGACACAAGCACCATGGCGGTGGCTGGTCTCAGATACGCCATTGGCGCGGCCACCATTACAGACACATCGACACTGACAGTCGGCACAAGGATTCTTGGCAATTCTGGCTTTGCCATGACTGGCACAAGCACTTTGGTGGTGAATGCACAGCGCAGGCAGCCTGGTGCTATTGCTTTTACAGAAACATCATCCATGGCGGTCAATGCAAGACTAAAATGGCAAGCAGAAAGTGACACGGCAGAAAGTTGGTCTGGGATATCTGATAATTCAGAGACTTGGACACCGATATCTGACCAGTCAGAAACATGGACTGCAATTAGTGATTCAAGTGAAACTTGGACTCCAATTGCTGATAATAGTGAATCTTGGCAAATTGCCGCATGAGGTGAAAAATGGCTGATACAACCACCACGAATCTATTGCTAACCAAACCCGAAGTTGGTGCATCTACCGACAGCTGGGGAACGAAGATCAATTCAGACCTAGATTCAATTGACGCGCTGTTTGACGCTGGGCCAGTGCTAAAGGTCACAAAAGGTGGAACTGGTGGCGCTACGGCATCAGCAGCCAGGACAGCGCTTGGCGTGGCCATTGGCACTGATGTGCTGGCCTATGACTCCAACTTGCAGAGCTTTGTCACAGCATTCACATTGCCCACAGCTGACAGCACGGCCAACTATGTCCTAAAGACCAACGGGTCTGGCACATTAGATTTTGCAGCTGCTGCCACTGGTGATGTGACATTAACTGGCACACAGACCTTGACCAATAAGACTCTTACAAGCCCAGTATTAACAACTCCTCAATTGGGAACACCATCCAGCGGAACATTGTCATCTTGCACAGTAGATGGAACAGATGCCGTAGGTTTTAGAAACATCCCACAAAATAGCCAATCTGCTGCCTACACATTAGTTCTTGCTGATGCTGGTAAGCATATATTTCACCCATCAGGTGATGCCAATGCAAGGACATACACAATTCCTGACAATGGTTCTGTTGCCTATCCAATTGGAACTGCAATCACATTCATCAACATGACCAGTCAAGTGGTTACGATTGCAATTACTACTGACACTATGTACTTGTCTTCTGCTGGCACTACAGGCTCACGCAGTCTTGCTCAATATGGTTCAGCAACAGCAATTAAAATGACTTCAACAACTTGGCTTATTTCAGGGAGTGGATTGACATGAGTGGTGCTTTACAAGCTGTTTTTCAAAACCAGAGGTCGTTTGCGCCAACTGTACCGACAGTTATTGGTCAGGCATTTGGTGGTGGGTTTTACGCTGGTCAAATTGGCGTATCGGGTGTAGCTACGCATTACTTAATCGTTGCTCCTAAAGCATCTGGTCAAAATGTTTCGCTGCAATGGAAAACAACGGAAACAAGCACATCTGGAACATCATCACTTATTGATGGCCCAACCAATAGTAGCAATATGAACAATGCTAGTCATCCAGCCGCACAATTCTGCGAAGACCTTTCAATTGGTGGATTTACTGACTGGTATATGCCAGCTAGAAATGAACTTGAAATCTGCTATTACAATTTAAAACCTACAACCGCTACAAATAGTGGAGTTTCTGGAACAAATACCAATGCTGTTCCAAGTCGAGGCTCAAACTATTCCAGTGGAACTCCTGCTCAAACATCAGTTTCCGCATTTCAGTCTGGTGGGGCTGAATCTTTTGCTGCGGATATATACTTTTCTAGCACTGAATTTGATAGCACAGATGCAAGACATCAAAGTTTTACTAATGGTGCTTATGGAAATACTGGTAAAACTAGTGTGTCCTCTTATGTTCGTGCCGTTAGACGAATTGCTGTTTAATTTTAAGGAATATTTAAAATGTATATTTGCGTGACAGAAGTAGATGCAAACACTAAAATTCCTTGCACGATAGAGCCACAACGCACAGGCCCGTCTATGCCAGTCATCAAAGGTTGGACTCACATTTGGCATGACAGTTCTACATGGCCTGTACCAACAGCATCTGATGGCACATACTTACGTGCGCCTAAATACTATGGCACTTGCGATGCAGACGCTGACCTAAACATTGCTGGTGTATTACAAGTACTAACTGAAGCAGAATTCAACGCAGCTAAAGTTGCTGAACATGAAGCCCGTAAGCCTTATCCATCTTGGATTGGTTACATTGACACAATGACATGGGCTGCACCAGTAGCAAGACCAGCAAATGACGTTATGAATGGTGGCAATGTACGTTATCAATGGGATGAGGCCACAACATCTTGGGTTGAACGGACATGACACAAGAAGTCACCCACGAACAAATCTACGAAAGACTGCTTGCAGTCGAAACCAAGGTAGATAGCATAGACAAGAATACAAAAGGTCTTGTGGAGGCTTTTGATGCTTTGCAAGGCGCTTTTAAAGTGCTTGGGTGGATTGCTTCTGCTGCCAAGCCTATTCTGTGGGTGGCTGCTTCAATCATGGCGGCTGGGGCTATCTGGCAAACATGGCTTAAAAAATGAAAGACTGGGCCGTAGCATTCATTGCTGCGGCCTTGCTTACAGCGACCATTATTTGGTCGTTTTTTGTCATCATTTCGTTTTGGCCATGATCTATGCTCTGGTCCTATTAGCAGCAACCACAGAATATCGATGCACCAGGTGGGCATGGACTGGTGATGTCTACAATCGGAAGGTTGTTTGTCTCAAGTGGGAGAAGAGAAAATGATTGATCCGATGACGGCCCTGGCGGGGATACAAAGCGCCATCAGCATGGTCAAAAAGGCCAGCAAGGTGGCCAATGATTTAGGCTCACTTGCCCCAATGATTGGCAAGATGTTTGACGCAAAGTCTGTGGCCACCAAGGCCATGCTTCAAGCAAAGCAGTCTGGCAAAGGCTCAAACATGGGTACGGCCTTGCAGATTGAGATGGCACTGGAACAGGCCAGAGCCTTTGAGGAAGAGCTAAAAATGCTTTTCATGCAGACTGGCAAGATTGATGTCTGGAACAAAATCAAGGCCAGGCAGGCCGAGATGGACTTGGCTGATGCCAAAGAATTAAGCGCATTAAAGAAGGCCGAGAAAGAGGCTAAAGCCAAAGAGCAAGAAATGAATGAGCTGGCCATGATCATTGGCGGTGTGGCTTTTGTCTTGTTTCTGGTGGCAATTGGCATCAATGAATTGATGGACTTCTGTGCAACAACTCGCAGATGTGGCGGCAGATGAATGAGTATCAAAAGACCTTTGACCTATGCCTCAAGATATTCGTTTACGGATGCGTGGCGCTTTATTTCTTGGGTTTTATGAAGTTTCTGCCAGATGATTTATCTGACAAAATAGTCAATTTATTGCTTGGCAAAGTGGGACTAGGGAAATGAAATATCTATTGCTACTTTTACTGCTGACTGGCTGTGACGAAAAATATCGATACAAGTGCCAGAATCCTGACAATTTTCATGCGACAGAGTGCCAAAAGCCTAGATGTCTGTTTACCCAGACTTGCCCAGAATACTTGGTAGCACCAATCTTGGAGAAAAAAGTTGACGAAGTTAAACCTAACAACTGAAGAGATCGAGGTCAGGGTCTGGAGCATTGTGGTGCTTGCTGTCACCCTGATTCTTTTCTTTATCGTGATTGCGCTTTTGTATTCTGTGACCTTTGTGACCCAGCCTATCAAGAGCATGGCCCCGATTGACCAGGCATATACCAAGATGCTGAACGATATCGTTCTATTGATTGTGGGCGGTATTGGCGGTGTGATTGGCAAACGTGCAATGACTTCTAGGCAGCAGACACCACCCATGGGCCAGCCAATGTGCCAGCCTATGCAAGGCCAGTATGGTTACAGCAACAACCACGGGTTTACTGCAAGCACCAACGGCATCCCAAGTCAGCCATTTGGGGCAATGCCAACTTGGACCAATCCAGAGCTTGATGAGTCTTGGACACCTGGTCCACCACCCACAACGCCACCGGACCATCTTGAGGATGACCATGAGCGTGAGCAGCTGGCCATTGCCAGACGGGAGTCAGAATAATGTTTGGCATCCCATTACCCTATATCGCCCTGGCAATCTGCATTGCCTTGTTTGGCTCTTACCGAGGTGGCTATCACTTTGGCTGGGAAGACAGGGACAATGACATGAAACTGGCCATTGCCCAAAAGAATGAAGAAGCCAGAGCCAAAGAGAAAGAGCTTGGCGAGAAACTGCAAGATCAGGAAACAAAACTCAGAAAGGCCCAAGATGATGTCAAGAAAAAACAGTCTGCTATGCATGAGCTTGCTAGGACTGGTCGGCTGCGCCTCCCAGCCCCAAGTTGTCCACAAGCCAATGCAAGTGCCAGCACTGCCACAGGAAATAGCACCGATGCAAGCGAATCTGAGCGACAGACTATTGCAGCTCTTATCGACATCGCAGCCGAAGGAGACAAAGCCATCAGCAGGCTCAACGCCTGCATCAACGCCTATAACGAAGTGAGGGTTTTAGTCAATGGTCAATAGTGAACAGCTGGCCCAACTGCACATTGGCCCAGAGTGGGTGGATGCCCTCAATGAGACTTTCCAGCGCTTTGACATTTCAACGCCATTGCGCCAGGCTGCCTTTATTGGCCAGTGTGGCCATGAGTGTGGCAATTTCAGAATCTTGGAAGAAAACTTGAACTATCGCGCAGAGGCTTTGCAAAAGCTCTGGCCCAAGCGCTTTGACGCTGCCAAGGCCCAGATGTGCGCCAGAAATCCCAAGCTCATTGCAAACACTGTTTACAGCAGTCGCATGGGTAATAGGGATGAGGCCAGTGGGGATGGGTATCGTTTCAGAGGCCGTGGGTGCATTCAATTGACTGGGTCGGCTAACTATCACCATGCAGGCCAAGCGCTTGGTGTGGACTTGATCATGCAGCCTGAGCTGGTGGCCACGCCCCAGTATGCTGCGCTGACTGCCGGATGGTTTTGGGATACTCAGAAGCTCAACCAATATGCTGATATCAAAGACTATAAGACCATGACCAAAAAGATCAATGGCGGGTTCATAGGGCTTGACGACCGCATTAAACACATCAACCATGCGCTGGCTGTATTGGCCACTTAAATTAAATTGACATAAAAGTCATATAAGGTGTTGATATGTCTAACATTCCTACACCACAAGATGCCGCGCTCTTTGCACAAAGTGTAAAGAAGTGGCAGAAAATCCTTAACCTTGGCGACTGGCGCATTGAGAAGGGATTGAAGCCTGCAAAGAATGCCATGGCCTCAGTGGAATTCAATGAGCCTGCCAGGCTTGCGACTTATCGTTTGGGTGATTTTGGCGCGGAAAAAATTACTCAGGAATCTTTAGACCAGACGGCCCTACATGAGCTGCTTCATGTCTTTTTGCATGACCTTATGACTGTGGCCCAAGACCCTAAGTCTTCTCAGGAAGAAATTGAAGTCCAAGAGCATAGGGTGGTCAATCTTTTAGAAAAGCTGTTAATTAAGGATTCCCATGGGCAACCATAATCAGACTTGCACAGACACTGAATTTATACAGTTATGGGGTCAACTTCAGTCTGCTGCAAGAATAGCTGAACATCTTGATATTGCAATTAGAGCTGTCCATTTGCGCAGAAGGTGGATTGAAAAACAATACAACCTGACCCTTAATGCCAAAGACCATCGAGGCGCTTATTACGACAAAAACAGACCCAAATCATTTTCCCCTTTAAAGCAAATAGAACTTGGCATCCTAGACGGGACTGTGATTGTTTTCTCTGATGCGCACTTTATACCTGGTCAAAGGTCCACGGCCTTTAAGGGTTTACTGTGGGCCATCCAAGAATTCAAGCCAAAGGCGGTAATCTGCAATGGGGATGCGTTTGATGGCTCAACCATAAGCCGCCATGACATTACTGACCAGCCCCAGATTTCAGTCATTCAAGAGCTAAAAGCTACGCAAGGTGCGTTGGGTGAGATCGAGGAAGTGGCCAAGGCAGCCAGGCACAATGTAAAGCTACTCTTTACATGGGGAAACCATGACATTCGGTTTGGCAACAGACTGATCCAACACGCCCCACAATTTAAAGAGGTCAAAGGCTTTAAGTTAACTGACCATATTACAGAGTGGGACTTCTGCTGGGCAGTGTGGCCCACTGAGCAGTGCATCATCAAACACCGATACAAGGGCGGTGTCCATGCCACCCACAACAATACTGTGAACGCTGGGGTTTCGGTGGTGACTGGTCATCTGCACAGTCTAAAGGTCACGCCATTTAACGACTACAACGGGGTGCGCTACGGGGTCGATACCGGAACATTGGCCGAGACTGATGGCCCTCAATTCACCTATGCCGAGATAAACCCTGCCAATCACAGATCAGGCTTTGCGGTGCTGAACTTCTTTAATGGCCAGTTATTGTGGCCAGAACTGGTCCACAAGTTTGACGAGGACATGGTCCAGTTTAGGGGTGAGGTCATCGATGTAGGTCAATTTTGAGCGCCTGGCTAATCATCCTGACTGGCGCGATCTATGCCTACATTGCTGTGGAGCAGCTGCTTAAAGGCAGCCCATATATGGCGGTGGTATATGCTGGATATGCTTTTTCAAATGTGGGGCTGTACTTGATGGCCAAGTAAGCTCCATTTAAGGCAAAATTACCCTATGGCCAGTCAGACACAACAACTTGAGAATCCAGCACCGCCTACCCTTGGTTATCCCACCGAGGTGTATGAGCGCAGGCATTTCAATGAGAACAATGGCTCACTGACGATTTACTTCAAAAAGCTGGCTGCTGTGCTTGGTTCATTATTTGGACCAAGGGGTGGTCGGTTTATGAATAACCCCTATGGGGCTTTTCAAGACTCGACCGACCAGACGGCTGCCAGCACGACAGCGGCCTATGCTGTCACATTTAACACCACAGACTTTTCCAATGGCGTGACTTTGGCAAGTGGATCGAGATTGACTGTGGCAGATGCCGGAATCTGGAACTGTCAGTTTTCTATTCAATTTAAGAACACGACCAATGACACGCAAGACACTGAAATCTGGTTTAGGAAAAATGGCACAAACATTGCCAACTCAAACAGCAGATTTAATTTGTCACCTAGAAAATCATCAGGCGATCCATCTCACTTGGTTGCAGCCTTGAATTTCTTTGTGAGCATGAACAGCACTGACTATCTTGAGATAATGTGGCGAGTGAGCGATGTTGGTGTCTCCATTGAGCAATATGCCGCTGGAACAAGCCCCACACGGCCAGCCACTCCATCGGCCATCGTCACGATGAGCTTTGTGTCCAACATTACATAATTGTCATCATGTACATACCAATCAAATTACCGCCAGGGGTTTACAGAAACGGCACTGAATATCAGGCAGCAGGGCGCTGGTATGACGCTAACCTTGTTCGCTGGTATGAAAACACATTGAGACCTATCAATGGATGGCGCACCAGGTCAAGCAGCCAGATGTCCGGTTCATGCCGAGGCATCATCACTTGGCGCGATAACAGTGGCAACCGATGGATTGGCGCTGGAACACACTCCAAGCTCTATGTGATGAACGAGGGTGGAACACTCAAGGACATTACGCCAACGGGTTTCACCAGTGGTTATGCAAGCTCCACAACGCTGACGGGTTATGGATACAGCACCTATGGCACATTTGCCTATGGTGTGGCCAGACCCGACACTGGCACACCCATCCCTGCCACCACTTGGTCACTTGATACTTGGGGTGAATATTTGATTGCTTGCTCTAGCACCGATGGCAAGATTTATGAATGGCAATTGGGCTTTTCAACGCCTACATTGGCCGCAGCAATCACTAATGCGCCAGTTAACAACAAGGCTGTTTTAGTTACCCAAGAGCGCATCATCTTTGCCCTTGGCGCTGGTGGAAACCCAAGAAAAGTACAGTGGTGCGATCAGGAAGACAATACCCAATGGACACCAGCTGGTGACAACTTGGCAGGCGACTATGACTTGGCAAGCCCTGGCACATTGATCGCTGGCAAGCGGGTCAAGGGTGTCAACCTACTGTTTACAGATGTGGATGTCCACACGGCCCAGTATGTTGGCGCTCCATTTGTCTATGGCTTTGAGAAGGCTGGCTCTGGCTGCGGTCTCATTTCGGCCCAGGCTGTGGCGGCCATTGATACGGCAGCCATTTGGATGAGTAGGGCAGGCTTTTGGATATATGACGGCTATGTCAAGCCACTGCCAAGCGATGTATCTGACTACATATTTGACAATATCAACTATGCGCAGGCATCCAAGATTTATGCGGTCCATGTCAGCAAATTTGGCGAAATCTGGTGGTATTACCCAAGCGCATCAAGTAATGAGAATGACAGCTATGTCACTTTCAACTACCGCGAAAACCACTGGAACATTGGTACGATGGCCAGAACTGCTGGGGTTGATGCCGGAGTGTTCACCTATCCTTTGATGGTTTCCAGCACTGGCTACATTTACGAGCATGAAGTTGGCTTTAACTATGACAGCGCCAGCGTCTATGCCGAGTCTGGCCCAGTGCAGATTGGCAATGGCGACAACATCATGTCTGTGCGCCAAGTTGTGCCAGATGAGCAGACATTGGGTGAGGCCGTGGTCTCATTCAAGACCCGAAACTACCCGACTGGGACTCAGTCCACATTTGGACCATATACGGCAGCAAACCCAACTTCAGTGAGGTTTTCTGGTCGACAAGTCAATATGAAGGTGACTGGCAATACTTTGGCCGATTGGCGAGTTGGCACAATGAGACTAGACGCTGTCCCAGCCGGTAAGAGATGAGCGACCAAGAGCATTTGGAAAGGCTGCGCCAACAAGTGGAGGCGGCATTAGAATACTCTGGAGGCACACATAATTTTGATGATATTGCCGAGATGGTGGAAAACCACAGATTACAGCTGTGGCCAGCCAAAGACTCGGTGGTATTGACAGAGATCATTGTCTATCCCAGGCTAAAGAATTTGCATTATTTTCTGGCTGGTGGCGACCTAGATGAACTCTCAAGGATGAGACCATTGATCGAATCCTGGGGCAAATCTGTTGGATGCACCAGGGTGACTTTGGCAGGCCGAAGAGGCTGGGCAAAGACATTTTTGAAAGACGAAGGGTACAGCCCACAATGGGCTGTACTTGCAAAGGACTTATAGGGGAAAGACTATGGCAACAAGAGAAGAAGTAATAGCAGCTTATGCAGCTAATCCAAAGGCATCACTTGCTCCAACTGAAGACGCAATTGCGTTTTTTATGCAAGGTGGGCTTGGTAATTTCAACACCATTGTTGACCAGGCAAGGGCAGAAAATCCAGCACTTGCAGCGCAGATTGATGCCCAGAGGGCAACGACCGCAGGCGGCACAACCACTGGCGGCACAACCACTGGCGGCACAAGGACCACCACAGGCGGTGGTGCTGTTGACAATTCAGCGCTCTATCGCAACCTAGTCACGCAAGCCTATGGCGGCATTGGCCGCACAGGCTTTGGCACTGGCCCAAAGAATATTGACCAAAGCGGTTATGACTTTTGGCTTAATGCTTTGCAAACTGGCGCATTGACACCAGAAACATTTGGTTCATCATTCAATAGAGCTGTTGGCCAATATGTCACTGAAAATCCAACTAATGCAATAACTCAAAATGTGCAGGCTTATAAGCCTTTTCAGAATATTGGTCTGCTGTCTCAGTCTCAAATACAACCCCAGTCTATGGGCGCTCAACCAGTTACCAATTACCAGCCACAAAGTCTGGCGCAGAATTTCCAGAACTACATGGGCATTCCCATTGGCGCTCAGTACAACCCTGCCGTGACAGCTGGTGGCGCATCACCTTATTCACAGATCAGGGCAATAAGCCCCCAAATGGTGAATCCTTATGCGGGTGTTGTGGCCAACACTGCCATGGGTGGCTATAACCCCATGCTTTATGAGAATATCAGGGCGGCTAATGCAGCAGCGGCAGCATCAGCGGCTGGTGGCTCGACAAATGATGGCTCTACTGGTGGCATGGCCAAAGGTGGTTATGTCCATGGTGGCTTGATGTCTGGCCCCAACCCACCTGGCCCAGATGATGGCGCTGTCAATCTTGATATTGGTGAATATGTCATCAAGAAATCTGCTGTCGATAAATACGGCAAAGGACTTTTGGACATGATCAATGAAGGCAAAGTGCCAGTCAAAAAAGCAAAATCATTGCTGTTTTAAGGGGAAACAATATGTCTAAAGGTGGCGACAGCGTCAGCACAAGCTCAATTGATCCTCAGATCAAACAAGCATTTCTTTCAAATTTTCAGCAAGCTCAAAATGTTGCTGGTACATTGCCAGTCCAGCAGATTGCTGGCTTTAATCCAATGTATCAGGCAGGCGAGGAGGCTCTGGTTAACACGGGCCTTGCTGGCCCAGGCATTACTGGCACAGACTTGGCCGCGCAGATGGCGGCTTATGGTGGTGTTTATCAGCCAAATCAACTTACAGCGCAGCAGACTAATCTTGGGATGACTGGACCAGGCTCAATTGCCAGTTACATGAACCCCTATACAGAGGCAGTGCGAACCAATGCATTGTCTGATTTGGAATCTGCAAGACGCGCTGCTATCCAGCAAACTGGTGAGCGCGCCACACAAGCCCGTGCATTTGGTGGATCACGCCAAGGTGTGGCCGAGGCTCTGACAAACCAAGGGTTTGCCAAGCAGGCTGCCACACTTGGGACAACTTTAAACGAGCAGGCATTCAATCAGGCCATGGCCATGCAGCAGGCTGACATTGGCCGCAGATCAGCAGCCGACATTGCCAATCAGCAAGCAGGCTTGCAAGGCGCTCAATTGCGATTAGGTGGTGCAAGCCAGCTAGGCAATTTGGCTGCACAGCAACAAGCATTGCGTCTTGGTGGCGCTCAAGCGGTCATGGGTGCTGGCGGTGCGCGTCAGGCTTTGGACCAGCAACAAATGGATGCCATTCGCAACATTGGCCTCCAGCGTCTGGGCATTGTCCAGTCAAGTCTTGGTGCAAGCCCTGCTAATTTGGGAATGCAGGCAACAACACCTTACAGCCAGAATGTTGGCGCTGGCGCTCTTGGTGGCGCTTTGGCTGGCGCTCAATTGGGCAGCGTTGTTCCAGGAATCGGGACAGCAGTAGGTGCAATTGGTGGCGGTATTCTTGGCCTATTGCGTTAATTAGAAGGATTAAAAAATGGCTAATGAAACTGGATTTGATTTAAGCAGTTTGTTCAGTGGCGGTCTTGGTGGCACTCCATCAGGACTTGACGCATTGCTGACAGAAGACCAGCGAAAACTCTTGGGCCGTAATGCTGCACTGTCAGCAGCTGGTGCATTGCTACAAGCCAGTGGCCGAAGCACAACCCCCATCAGCATGGGCCAAGCACTTGGATCAGCTTTGATGGCTGGCCAGCAAGGTTATCAGCAGGCAAGAGCTGGCTCATTGCAAGATTTGATTCTGGGCCAGAAACTGCAAGAGGCTAAAACAGCCCAAGATTTGCAAACCCAATTGGGCAATATTTTCACCAAACCAACAACTGCATTGAGTCCAGAGCAGCAGGCTTTGGCCGCACCAGGAATGCAAGCCGGACCAACCATGGCCCGTGCTGAACTGGCTGCAAACATTCAACCACCAAGCGATGCCGAGATTAAAGCGGCTCAATATCAACGGGCCGCAGACCTTTTGGCATCAAGAGGCAGAGGCGAAGAGGCCAAACGCTATCAGGACATGGCCAGAGACTTAAACCCACGGGCTAAAGTTGTTGGCCAGCCATTTGAGGTGACTGACACTACTGGCAAGCCCATCATGGTCCAGCAGTTTGAGTCTGGCGACATCAGGACCATGCAAGGCTTTGGTCCAAAGCGTGATGTCGTCTTGCAAAACCTTGGCGGCCAGACTGTGGCTGTTAACAAATCAGCATTAACGGGCGGTGAAACATTTGCCCAGACAATGACCCCAAGCGAGATTGCCAACTTGAAAGTGGCTCAAGGCAACTTGGCCGTGGCCCAAGGCGGTCTTGGCTTGCGCCAACAAGAATTTTTGCGTGGTGCGACAGAGATCAGAGAAACACCAGAAGGTTTGGTCTATGTTCCAAAAGCGCCTGGTGGTACTGCCATGCCAGTTATGACGGCAGCTGGAACACAACTTGAAGGTGCTGGCTCTAAGCCGACTGAAGACCAAAGCAAGTCAGCAGGCTTTGCATTCCGAATGAAGCAGTCAACAAACATCTTCAATCAGCCTGCGGTGGATAAATCTGGTGAGCCAATTTTAGACCCCAAGACTGGCAAGCCAGTCACACTTGAGCAGGCTTATGGCCAGCCAGGGAAGTATCAGGCCATCATGCGCGCCATTCCAAGTGCTGGATTAACAACTGGCTTGGCCAATGTCTCAGAAGATGTGGGCCGTCAGCAGTATCGTCAGGCTCAAGAGAACTGGGTCACTGCCAACTTGCGACCAGAGTCTGGTGCAGTTATTGGCGTGGAAGAGATGGAAAAAGAGATTACTAAATATTTCCCACAGACCAATGACGCGCCAAAAACCATTGAGCAAAAAGCCCGTGCCAGACGCGACACCGAGCTGGCCATGACTGTCCGAGCTGGTCCAGCTTATAAGCAGATTGAAAAACAATTAGCTGCACAAAATGCCCCAGTGGCTGCAAGGCCGACTGGTGTGCCTAGACTTGTCAGAGACCCTGCAACCGGCATCTTTCGCTATGTAACGGAGTAAAAAATGGCTGACAAAATTGTTCAAATCCCCAACATTGGGCCAGTGTCTTTCCCAGAAAGCATGACTGATGAGCAGATCATCAAAGCCATTCAAGCATTGCAAGTGCCAGCTGCTGCGCCAGTAGCACCAGCGCCAACTGGTAAAGCCCCAGAGTCTTTTGAATCCAAGATTATGAATTCGCCAGTCGGTGGTGTTATTCGCGGTTTGCGCGATATTCCAGACGCTGGCGCTCAACTGTTGACTCGCGGCCTAGAAGCTATTTCCCCAGCAGGCTCTAGTCTTGAGCAGTTTGCCCAAGCAGAGCGCAGAAGGGTTGAAGATATCAATCGTCAGGCTGAACTAGATTACCAAAGAAACTGGCGACAAGGCCAGATGCGCCAAGGTGAAATCGATGTGGGCCGAGTCGGTGGCAACATTGCAGGCACATTGATCCCATCAACTGCTGCTGTGCGCGCACTTGGTGCAGTATCAGCCCCAGTGCGTGCTGGTGCAATTACTGGTGCAATTGGCGGTGCTTCACAACCCGTGGCCACCACCCCTGGCACAACAACACCACAATTCTTTGCTGAGAAAGTCGAGCAAATGGGTGCTGGCACTTTATTTGGCGCTGGCGCTGGCTATGGTGCAGATAAATTATCCAAGTTACTTTTTGGCACTAAACCACCAGCTATGCCAATGCCTGGTCAACCAGGTGTCGGTGGCGCTCAAGTCAATGTGACCACAACACCCACAGCCACAGTCACTGGTGGTGGCATGACTCCTGGTGTTGTCGGACCAGATGCATCAGCCGGACTTACTTCTGCCCAGCAGGCCATTCTTGGCCGTGGCAAAGAAATGGGATTCCGCACAACGCCTGGTCAAGAGACAGGCTCTAGGTCTTTGCAGCAAATGGAAGCTCGAATGGAATCAAGCCCATTTACTTCTGGACCATTTAACACGATCAAAACAGAGAATCAGAAGATTCTTAATCGAGCAACGGCCCAAGCCATTGGTGTTGATTCCACAGAATTAAGCAATCCAGTATTGGCCCAAGCACAGCGCCAGATTAGCAATGTCTACCAACAAGTGGCAAGCCCACAAGTCAAAAAGGTAGATGGAAACACCATTCAAACTGGCATTGAAATTGTCGATAAGGCTTTTGAAGGTCTGACAACTCAGCCATTTAAAAACAATATTTTTGTTCAGCAAGTGCAAAACATAGCAGCCAAAGGCGAGGCCAGTGGTAATGAATTGCAGGCTTTATCGTCAAAAATTGGTAAACGCGCTAAAAACGAAATGACCACAGCAATGGGTGATCGTGAGCTTGGCAGCGCTTTGTTCCAGCTCAAAGAGATGGTCGATGATGCCTTGGCCCAAGGTTTGTCAAAAGAACAACAAGCCGCATTCCAGCAAGCCCGTGCCAACTATCGCAACTTGATGACCATCAGGTCCAATCAAGGTGTGGTCAATCCATCGACTGGCAATGTGTCAGGTTTGAACTTGGCCAGCGCATTGACCCGTAAAGACCCACAAGGTTTTGTGTTTGGCTCTAACCAGACACCGATGTATGAGGCCGCTAGGTTTGCCCAAGCATTTAAGCCAATTGTTGGCGACTCTGGAACGGCCACAAGGTCCATGGAAGTCAGCCCATTGAGCATGATGCTGGCCGCGCCAACAAACATTGCAGCCCGTGCCTATACAGCCCAACCAACTGCTAACTTGGCATCAAGAATGCAGACTGGTGTTGCACCAGGTACTGATGCGGCCACACAAGAACTCTTGAAAAAGATGTTTCCGACCACTGGTGCAGCTGGTCTAATCAGCCTGCTTGGCCAATAACTAAGACCCAAAAAACGCGGCCACAAGTGGGTCGCGTTTCACAACCCGTCTTTTCTGTCTACGTCTGGCAGCGTCAAAGTCTTTGTCGTCTGCACTCATTTTGTCGCGGTATTTCTTAATGCGCTCAGACCCTGGCACTGGCCCAGGCGCTATGGCATCTTCACCATCCCCCCATGACCACAGTGGCCGCCACTGGCCATTGGCGCTCACTCTGGTATATCCACTGATATATACCAATTCATGGCGGTGCAAATCAAACAGAATTCTGGCTGCACTGCGCCTGGCACAAAAGCACAACTTGGCCAGATCAAGGTCAGACAGATTGCCTTTCTTTTGTAGTGCTGCCTCAATGGCAGGCTCTACACGGGGTTTTAAGCCTCTGGCCATGTGCCACTCTCCATTCGGGATTTTAAACGCTCCAGCATTGTTTTGACAACGAATGCACGGGCTTTGACTTCAGTAGGTATGGCGTGGCCATAAACTTCTGGATGAAGTAGGTCATTGACCAGGTCGAGGGATGCGTCAATGGCTGGTGGTAGGTCATTGGTCATTTAAGATTTTCCAAGCTGTTGCTGCGCAGAGTGGGACTTGGCCATTGCCGATGGCTTTAGATCGGTCCAATGCATAGGCCACCCCATCACCCATTCGAGCCACACTGGGTTCAATTTGCCACCACTGCTTTGTTCCAAATCCCTCACTGCCTGGTTGATTGTGTATTGCGCTTGATGGCCTGATTTTCTTTTCGGAGTCCAATTGGGTTGAGTCCCCCTTTGGCCACAACTCGCGTCTGGTGTTGGAAATGTTTGTCCCACAAATCCAGATTCTATCCCTCTGATGGTTTGCTCCAATGTCCGCTGCTCCCAGCACTCCCCATCTCGCATCAAACCCCATTGCGGCCAAGTCTCCGAGAACTCTTCCAAGTCCCCTAGAAGTGAGCATTGGTGAGTTTTCCACAAACACGAATCCTGGCTGTACTTCGTGAATGATCCGCGCCATTTCACGCCACATTCCGCTTCTGTCGCCATCAATACCCGCCCCCCCCCCCCGAGATTGAGATGTCTTGGCATGGAAAGCCGCCAGATACGACATCAACAATGCCTCGCCATGGGTGGCCGTCAAAGGTTTGTACGTCATCCCAGACTGGGAAAGGCGGGAGAAGGCCGTCATTTTGTCTGGCGCACAATACGCTTGCTGGGTAGGCCTCCCACTCGACTGCGCAGACTGTGCGCCATCCAAGGAGATGCCCTCCAAGTATTCCGCCACCAGCGCCTGCGAAAAGAGCCAGCTCATTCATCACCATCCTTAAACTTCTCCAGCGCAGACACTTCAATGTGGTCCACCATGGACTGCAAAATAATGTGGGCAATGTCCACATCAGTGCCAGCGATGTATGCGTTATTCAGCACCATGCTCTCTTCAAGGTCAGGCTCATAAGGTGAGCCAAGGGAATCAACTGATCCCTTTTCTTCTGGGCTGTATTCCAGAAAGCATATAAGGTCAACATCTTCTACTGAGCAGGCAAATTCAAATAAGCCTCTGGGGCAATTGGGTGTGGGGCCGTAGTTCATGTTTTATCCTTTGTGTAAAGCGCAATTGGTTTGTAGATGCCTGAAGGTTTTTTCCACCGGAAATATCGATGCCCAGTTGCGTTCTCGCAAAGGTATGCAACTGGCTCTGGAACTGTTATTGAGATCACGCCAGCTTGGCTGGGTGTTGGCTGCTCCAGGTATTGAGCGTAAACACGATCAGCGACAAGGGCGGCAAAGTGTTCAATGTCACCATGCAGGGTCAGGCCATTGTCTTCAATCAGTTTAAAAATTTCGTCTTTGGTCATGCCGACCACCATGCCACCAAAAGTGCGGCCATGCCAACGCCAATGGCCAAGGCAGTCAAATAATCCAAGAGGGATTCGGTTGAGGGTTTCATTGGTTTCTTTCGTTTAAGTTGCACAGTAGTAACAGTGTAAGACAGAAAACAAATATCTTGCAAGAATTATTTTTATGTGTTGTTTTTATACATAAAGCGCAATTAGAATGCGGTCATGCAATCAATTCACGATATCAAGGTAAAGGCCAAGGCTCACAAGATCACCATGGCTGCGGTGTGTAATGAGGCTGGCATCCAACAGTCCCAGGTGAGCCGATGGCTGTCTGGAACTGTTGAGCCACTGTGGACATCAGTCAATCAATTGCACTTGGCCCTTGAGAAACTGATCGACAGATCACCAGTCGTTATCGACTGACTCGGCCACTGGCGCAGAGCCTTTGCCTGCCACCACTCCAAAGTCACTGGCCGCTGATGGCTTTGCACCACCCAGCGAATCACCCTTGGCCAAAAGCATGATGTTGTTGAGACCATACGACACACCCTTATTGCCAGCCTGGTCATAAGCATAAGCATTTAGACTGACTCGGCCATAGTCGCCAGACACAATATCTTGGCTGCCCAAGATGTCATGGCCATGGGCATCCACTGCGCCAGGCTTATTGGTTGACTTGGTGTTGAAGAAATAGTGGCCAGCGTACTCAGGCCCAAGTGGTCCGCCATCAGATTTGACTTCAGTATCGCCATCACGCAAGGGATTGCGCACAGTCTTGGGAATCTTGTCCCCGAACTTGGCGGTCAATGCGGCCTTGGCTGCCGCTTTCAATTGGTTCACAGTCTCGGTGTCTGTTTTGGGGACAAGCACTTGGGTTGAGAACTCTTCTTTCCCGTTCATTTCATTCTTGCGAGCTGTTAAAGCTGAGAAATAAGAAAAACGAACTTTTCCGGTTACGACTCTTGTTGACATGGTTTTTTCCTTTTAAGGGTTTAGGTTTTTACGTTTCTGTCGTCAAACAGAAATTGCACTTTAGCACAAATGTCAGTTAAGATGCCTGCAAGTTAAAACGAGGAAACGATCATGCAACTATTCCCCCACCAGCAAGAGGCCAAGCTCTTCTTGCTGTCCAGGCGCAGGGCCATATTGGCCGACCAGCCACGGGTTGGTAAGACGCTACCCACAGCAGCTGCTGCACTTGAAAACCTACCCGCACTGATCGTCTGCCCAGCCATTGCCAAGACAGTTTGGGAATCTGCCTTTGCCAAATTAGCCCCGAACGTCTCGGTCCATGTTGTCAATGGAAAACGCGAGGCTTCAGAGGTAAATAGCGCAGATATCACCATCATTAACTACGATGTGTTGCAATACGCACAAACAGATTTGGACAGATATAACACTCTAGTTTTGGATGAGTGCCACAGAATCAAGAATCCAAAAGCCCAAAGGACCAAGGCCGCCATGCTGGCCATGAAGAAGATTTCTTTTGTTTATGCATTGTCTGGCACACCAATTCCAAATCGGCCCATCGAGCTGTGGCCCATCTTGCACGGCCTTGGCATTTACAGGGGCGGCTGGTTTGACTTTGCAGGCCGATACGCCAAGATGTGGGTCGCCCCATGGGGCTTGGATACCAGTGGCGCATCTAACCTGGTTGAACTCAAAGACATGATGAAGCCCCATGTCATGCGCAGAAAAAAAGAAACCATCTTCAAAGACTACAAAGAGCCACAAGTCAGCCTGATCACCTTTGATTTACCCAACGACAAACGTGAGCAAAGTTTTGATGCCGATGCCTTGATGGCAAACCCCAACGCCTTGCTGGCCTTTGAGGGTCTGGCCGAAGTCATGCGCGAGGCCGGAATGCGCAAAGTCAAGGCGGCCAGTGAATTCATCGATGACTTGCTCCAGGCCGATGAGCCAGTGGTGGTGTTTGCGCACCACAAAGATGTGGTCCAAGCCCTGCAAGATGAACTCAAAACCCACAAGCCCGTGACAGTAGTGGGGGACACTACAAGAGCCAAGCGCGACAAGGCCATTGCAGATTTTCAGTCTGGCCAGACCAAATGCATCATTGGCAACATTGCCGCCATGTCTGAAGGTGTAGACCTATCCGCTGCCGACACGATTGTCTTTGTTGAATGCACTTGGTCCACATCAGCACTGGAGCAGGCCAGCAGCAGAGTCGAAAACATCAACAAATCAGGCATTCCACCCGTCATCTACATATTGACCATCAAGGCCAGCTTGGACCATACAGTCTTGGCCAAGGTCTTAAAGAAACTGAATATCGTCAATCAAATCATTTAACCAGGAGAAACCATGCAACACGAAACCAGAAAACACGCCCGACTCTCAGCATCACGAACAGATCGGTTTATGCAATGCCCAGGCTCATATCGCCTCGAATCCCTCATGCCATGGGAGCCAGCTGGCGAGGCTGCTGCCATTGGCACAGCCATCCATGAGCTGTCAGAGATCATTCTGCGCGGTGGTGCAATCCCCACTGGCACTGACCCTGACCATTTGTCCATGGCCCAAGGCTATGCCAACTTTGTCAATACTTTGGTAGAAAACCCCAGAAAGAAGCTGATCGAAGTTAACCTTGATGAAGGCTTGAAGTCTCTGCACCCAGCGCTTGGTGGCACAGCTGATGCCATCCTGGTCGATGGCAACCATCTTCATGTCATTGATTTGAAGACTGGCCGTGTGGCCGTTGACGCAAATGACAACAAGCAGCTCTTGACTTATGCCCTTGGTGCAATGCGCCAGCTCAAAGCGCCAGACACCATCGAATGCACCATGCACATTTTCCAGCCCCGTGTTGGCCACAGCAAGTGGACAGTGTCTGGCAATTACTTGAATTTGCACGGCAGGCGCTTGAAAGAGGCTGCCGAGCTGGCGCTCACTGGCGATGCCCCCACAAACCCATCACCCGATGCTTGCCGATACTGCAAGGCCAAGACCATTTGCCCATCCATGCGCGAGAAGGTCCAAGAAGTCGCTAGGAGCGATTTCAAGCCTGACACCACTGTTACCCCAGAGATGCTAGATAACGCTGTCCTGATGGCCGCATGGGCCGATGCCGTGCAGTCTGCTGCCAAGGCTCAGATCACTGAAGGCAAAGCGATTGACGGCTGGACCATGCGCGCAGGCCGTAAGACAAAATTCTGGAAAGACGAGGCTTTGGTCATGGAAGCATTCAAAGACAACTTGAAGGTGTGGGAACTCAAAAGCCCCAGCGCTGTCTTGAAACTTGGTGTCGAGGTGAGCGAAGACCTAGTCGGTGAGAAGAGTGCTGCGCCCAGTCTTGTCAAGGCCAAGGAATGAGGCCAGGTTATGTCTGGGTTTTACTTCTGGCCGTGCTGACTGCCTTTTGGACCTACATGATCCATTTGGCTTTTCTCTGGCAAGCATAGAATCCACAACTCACGCCCCCAAAAGAAAAGCCTGGCAGCGCGTTAACACTACCAGGCCAAAGTCCAACTCAAGGGCAACTAACAATGAAACACCCAACTAAAGGAATTTCAGTGGCAATCATAACTGAAACACCCCAAAACGACACGTTTGTCCAGTCCCAGTCTGTGGCCTGCAAGATAGGCGCAGTCGCACCCGATGCCGTCTTTTGTACCTTTGCCCTGCAAGGCAATAAAAAGATTCCATACAAGCGAAGCGGCCAAGGTGTTGCACGGGATACAGACCCAGCAGAACTCTACACATCCGAAGACATTTGGGCCATGGAGTCAGCCCCAAGTGGCCAATACCTTGGCCTTGTCCAGCAGCGCCCCATCATCAGCGCATCAGGAAACTATTTGGTTTGCCTTGATGTAGACATGAAACACGCCTCTGGCCCGACCAACGTGGCCATTCAGCGCATGGCAAAGTATGTCAAGCAAAAGAAGATGCTGACCGAGGTTTCTGTCTCAGGCCGTGGCCGTCATGTCTTCTTATGGGTCTCACCACCCAAAGAATCTGACCTGGTGCTGCCCAAGTACAAGCTAGGCGGTGGTCAGGAACTGGAAGTATTTGGCCTCCCAAACAGTGCCGGAAAGTCAGTGCTACTCAGTGGCAACGCTGTGGTGGGTGAATTCCAAGAGGCTGTGGACCTTTTTAGTCTTCTACAAGACTGGGGCATCATCGAGCAGCACCAGATGCAAGAGCCAAAGCCTGCACCACCTACACAATCATTTGACTTCACCCAATTAGGCTCAAGACTTGAAGACAGCGATCTTGATCGTGCCATCAAGGCTTTGCACCACATCAGCCCCGACTGTGACTATGACCAGTGGATTGAGCTAGGCCAAGCGCTGCACACCGAATTCGGAGAGGCTGGTCTTGGCCCATGGATGCAATGGTCTATGGCTGGCCAGAAGTTTGCCGGCACAAAAGACATTGAGACCCACTGGAAGTCATTCCACCAGGGCAAAGGTGTTGGTCTTGGCACACTCTACAAACACGCCAAGGACTGTGGCTGGGAAGCCCCAACCAAGCAGACCGAGCGTAAAAGTGCGGTGGAAGACTTTGCAGCGGTGATCAGTCAGGCCCAAGCACCAGTGGCCACAGATGAAGTCAAAGGCTGGCCAGAGCGCCATCTATTCATTGGCCAGATCAAGCCGATCCGCTACATGGTTAAAGGATTCTGGGCGCACAGTTTCATGGTACTGGCCGGTCAGCCTGGCATTGGCAAGACCACGGCCATCATCAGTCTTTGCATGGTCATGGCAGGCTTACAGGCCAAGGACTGCCAACTTACAGCCACCAAAAAGCGCAAAACAATCATCGTGACTGAAGACTCTGACCAGGTTGAAAGAACATTAACAGGCTATGCACGGCATTATGGGATAAACCCCAAAGCATTATCAGACTGGTTTGTCATCATCGATGCCAAAAGGTCCAATGTGAAAGATTTACTCATGCTTGCGCATAATGTAATAAACCACACGATTGATAATATCCGGCCATTATTGGTACTTGACACGGCCAATGCCACCATGGATATTGATAATGAGAATGACAACTCTGAAGTGGGTGCATATATTGCCGCCCTAAAGCAGACCATCTATATCCAACTGGACACGCCAGTCTGCATCATCACCCACACGAACAAAACAATCAGCAAGTCAGACTCAGATGCCACAGCCCGTGGAGCAAGTGCATTCACGGGTGACGCAACCCTCACCGGCATTCTGTTTGAAGACGAGACCAAGACCCGATATATGCGCCTGGTCAAAACCCGTTACCAACCCAACTTCAGAGAAATTAAATTCCATAGTGATGTCTTTGCCGACACAGTCTTGGATGAAGATGGAGATATCCAAGAGCAGATGGTGCTACTGGTAGTCCCAGAAATGTCATCAGAGGAAGACCGAAGGCAGGCAGCCAATGACAGGATGAATGACAAGCGCCAGCAACAAGTCCAAGATGCCGCAGATGCTGCCTGCAACTTTGTCCAAAGCATCATCAATGCTAAAGGCGCAGTCATTATGCGCAGAGGGTCAGGGCGGCCATCAGTGCCAAAGGAGATGGCAGGGATGCACCAACTTGAGTGGGCCGACATCTACCAAGCAGTGCCAATGGCTGACCAAAGCTATGCCAGACGGGCAGTAGGCGCGGCTATTTTCCAGCGCTTCTGTCAGGACCAATCAGGCAATGGGTGGGTGCAAATAAAGTAAAGCGGTAAACAGGTAGTAAACAGGTAGTAAAGCGGTATACCTGTTTAGACAATGGCTGGCTCTGTTGGTATAAGTGGGGGTCGTAGACCCACTTATCCACAGGCAAGTCTGGCAAGTTTTGTGATGGTGAAAAGTAAAGCGGTAAAGCGGTAGATTTCCTTTGTCCATACCGCTTTACTTTTAACGATTTTTGGAGGTTATCGATGGTCCAACAAGTTGAACAGTTATCCACAGGTTATCCACAGTCGTTGGATGAGAGGGTTTTTTGCCATGAATGTCAGCATTCATGCATGGTCGAGCAGCGCCAGTCCATGCCAGCAGAGCAGATGGAAAGGCACAGGAAGGTCAACTCAAAACCACTCCAGTGGATGTTTGACCAGGCAAAGATTAGGAATGGATGGGCAACCATCACATGGTCCGAACATCAGTGCGGCCAGACTGGCCTTGCCGCATTCCCAACCGATGTCAAACACCGATGCCATTTGTTCCAAGCCAAAGCCTCGGCAGTAGAATCGGAGTCATGGTGGTTGACATAAAGCGCAAGCGAAAGAGCATTGAACACATTGAGCAAGTCAAGGTGGTGCAGCACTTTCGTGCGTTCTATCCGGAAATCATCATTGCAGCAATACCCAATGGAGGCGATAGAACGGCCTCAGAGCGCGTTAGGTTGCATTCTGAAGGGGTATTGGCAGGGATGCCTGACCTTTGCGTCTTAGAGCCTAAAAATGGCTTTCATGGGTTATTTTTGGAAATGAAGACCAAGGCCGGAGTGGTCTCAAGCAAACAAAGCGCTGTGGGTTTGCAGTTAAACGCAAAAGGATATCTGTGCCTGGTCTCTCGATCAGCACCAGATGCAATCAAAATCATTGAGGATTACTTGAATGGCAAAAGCACAAACACTGAGTGAGCTGGCTGACAACATCGCAACCAGGCAGATGAACCAAAAAGAACTTGCCAACATCGAGCGCAAAGAGATGTCTGGGATCAATAAGAAAATTCACGCCTTTGGCGGTGAGGCTATGCTCTTTGACCATATTGCCGAAGGGAAGACCATCGATTCAGTGATTAAGTCTTTGGACATAAGCATTGGCGGTTTCTACAAATGGATAGAAAAAGATGCCAAGCGGGGGGAACTCCTCGCACGCGCACGCACGCGAGGTGGGAGAAGTTTAGCAGAGCAGACGCTGGAAATTGCAGACAACGCAAGCCCTCAAGAGGCGCAAGTGGCCAAGCTGAGAGTGGATACAAGGCGCTGGCTGGCCTCCAAGCAAGCGCCAGATGAGTATGGTGACAAGCAGCAACCACTGGTCAACATCGACCTTGGAAGCATGGCCCTTGATGCACTGCGCAAGCGCAGCGTGACAATCGAGGATATGAATACCAAATGATTCAGTCACTTTATACAACGATCATTATGTTAAGTGGACAAGTCGTTATCCACAGAATTAAGTGCATCAAAGTATTACAAGCCTAGTTATGCACAGGAATCTGTGGATAAAGTTGGCCAAAATCTGGGGACAAGTCGGTGGTGGCCAGCTGGCGGTCGGTGGCGCGACCCCCCCCATGGCCGGATCGGAGGGGGCGACTGTGGCGGCACTAAACACCTACAAAAAAAATTTTCTAAAAAATAAAAAAATAATTTAACAAACAAGTCAAATTGTGCAAAAATGTCAACTCCACAAACAACGGAGCAAACGAATGAAATCTAAACTAGCGACAGTGATCTTCAAAGGTCAGGAGTGGGTCGTCATTGACTCGACTGAGACTAGAGACGAAAAAGTGTTTTGCAAGCTAATGAGCTTGGATGGGACAACTGTTTTGCACGCATGGGTCGACATTAACCTGATCGTGGGGATAATATGAATATTACGTTATTAACTAAAGTGCGCCAGTTATTCAATGTTGATTATGTGCCGCGCAGTACTAATCGACATAATCAACTGCAATATATCAAGGCAATTAGATTATTAGGTGATAAATGGTTAATCCATAAAAATAATGAAGTGCAGAAAATACAGTGAAGAGTAATTTTGTAAATAACCATATTCGGTTAAATGGGAATATGCATGGCCATAAATTACGGCTTTGTAATAAATGCGAAGAGATGAAGCCACCAGAGGGTGGGGTGCAGATGAGTGTGGCCAGGTGGATATGTGCATCGTGCTGGACCGATCGGGAGACGGGCCGGAATCTGAAACAAGCGAGGATGAAATGACTGATTTGTTGACAGCGATGCATTTGTCGGTGATGTTGCTGGATTTGAAGATTCGGATGATGGAGGCGATACAAGAGGAGAGGTTTGACCTGGCGATGACTTACCACTTGTTGATACTTGTGAGGACTGATGAGCTTCAGGCGCACAGATGGGCGATGAGTCCCAAGGCATGGGCCATCTATGAGACGATCCACCCATGAAAGAAAATGTCTTTTCGCAGTGGGTAGAGAGGTATCAGCCTGACCCCGTGTTGTTTGTGCGGGAGGTTTTGGGGGTTGACCCTGACCCGTGGCAAGTGAAGTTTCTTGGGGCGATTGCCCGTGGTGATCGGAAGATAAGCGTTAGAAGTGGCCACGGGGTGGGAAAGAGTACGGCCAGCAGCTGGGCCATGCTCTGGTACTTTATGACCAGGAGTCCGGTCAAGGTGGTGGTGACAGCGCCAACGAGCAGTCAGTTATATGACGCGATGTTTGCAGAGCTAAAGAGGTGGATCAATGCGATGCCATTGCCTTTGCAGGGACTGCTGACTGTCAAGCAAGAGAGGATTGAATTTAATGCTGCACCGACTGAGATGTTTATTTCTGCCAGGACAAGTCGGGCAGAGCAGCCAGAGGCTTTGCAGGGGATTCACTCAGAGAACGTGATGCTGGTGGCTGATGAGGCCAGTGGTGTGCCAGAGCAAGTGTTTGAGGCGGCAGCTGGCTCGATGTCTGGCCACAATGCGGTGACGCTGTTACTGGGGAATCCGGTCAGAAGCTCTGGGTTCTTTTACGACACCCACACGCGCCTGTCTGATGAGTGGACCACGTTTCAAGTGGCTTGCACTGATTCACCCCGTGTCTCAGATGAGTACGTCAAAGAGATGGCCATGCGGTATGGCGAGGAGAGCAATGTCTACCGGATCAGGGTGATCGGGGAGTTTCCCAAGGGGGATGACGACACTGTGATTGCCATGGATTTGCTGGAGAGTGCGGTCAATCGGGATGTCGCGCCAAGTGACTATGCGCCCATGATCTGGGGGTTGGATGTGGCGCGGTTTGGAAGTGACCGATCAGCACTGTGCAAAAGGCAGGGCAATGCGGTCACAGAGAATATCCGGACATGGAAGAATCTGGACCTGATGCAATTGACTGGCGCGGTGGTGGCTGAGTATCAGGCATTGCCACCAAGCCAGCAGCCAAAGGAAATACTGGTCGATTCAATCGGACTTGGGGCTGGGGTGGTGGATCGGCTGCGGGAGCTGGGGCTACCGGCCAGAGGGATCAATGTGTCAGAGTCACCAGCCATGGGTGGGACTTATAGAAATCTGAAGGCAGAGCTTTGGTACAGGGCAAGAGCCTGGCTTGAGGCACGGGACTGCAAGATGCCAAAGGATGATGTCTTGATTGCCGAGCTGGCCACAGTGCGGTACAACTTCACCAGCAATGGCAAGATCGCTATTGAGGGAAAAGACGAGATCAAGAGGCGCGGCCTGCCAAGTCCTGACAAGGCCGATGCCTTTGTCCTGACATTTGCAAGTGATGCGGTGATGGGGATGTACGGGAGCAGTGGCTCAAGCAAATGGTCACAGCCCCTGCGCAGAAACCTTGTCAGGGTTGCATAATTCGGGTATTGACAAACCAATGGGGGAAACCTATGAAGGCAATGAGTAAAGCGCAAAAGAAGGTCGGCAAGGTGATGAAAGAGTTTGGCTCTGGCAAACTGCACTCCGGCAAGGGTGGACCGGTTGTGAAGAATCCCAAGCAGGCCATTGCCATTGCAATGTCTGAGGCAAAACTGCCCATGCGCGGTCAGCGCACGGCAAAGAACAAGGCGAAAAAATAATGGCTACTTTAAAACGCACCATGGAACAAGTCATGGACAGGGAAGAGGGCGAGGACATGAGCGCAGGCGAGAACTGCCCATTGCCCACGCAAGACATTACCCTCAATCTGAAAAACCGCGCCAAGGCAATCACCAGCGCTGGCTATGGTCCTGAGAATCCCAAACTGCCCAATGAGGCTTTTTGGCGCAAAAAGGCTGACCAGTGGGATGTGAGCATGGATGACGCAAAGCAGAGCGTATGCGGTAACTGCGCGGCATTCAATGTGTCTGACAGCATCAAAGAGTGCATTGCCCAAGGCATTGGCATGGAAGCAGACCCTTGGGGAACAATCAAGTTGGCTGATCTGGGTTACTGTGAAATCTTTGATTTCAAGTGCGCAGCCAGTAGAACGTGCGATGCATGGGTGGTCGGTGGCCCGAACACTGGCGAGCAAGAGGGTGAAGAATCTGAAGAGTATGAAGAGGGAGAAGAGGAATGAAGCAAGGTTTGTATTCCAACATTGCAGCAAAGCGTGAGCGTATTAAGGCAGGCTCTGGCGAGAAGATGCGCAAGCCTGGTGCTAAAGGCGCTCCATCAGCTGCTGATTTCAAGGCTGCGGCCAAAACTGCAAAGAAACCAAAGAAATGAAGACCCCAGCTTGGCAGCGCAAAGAGGGCAAGTCACCATCTGGTGGTTTGAATGCCAAGGGTCGGGCAAGTGCCAAGGCCGAGGGCATGAACTTGAAAGCGCCAGTCAAGGATGGCGACAACCCAAGACGCGCATCATTCTTGGCGCGCATGGGCAATATGCCTGGTCCTGAGATGAAGGGCGGTGAGCCGACTAGGCTGCTGCTGTCACTCAAGGCATGGGGCGCAAGCTCCAAGGCTGATGCCAAGGCCAAGGCGGCTGCCATCAGTGCCAGGAACAAGGCCAAGAAATGATTTGTCCGATTGTCATTGCCACTGTCAAGGGCCACGGGTTGGCCGTATTGCTAGAGTCAATCAGGCAATACGCGCCAGAGTGTCCGGTTTACTTGCGCGGCCCAGAGTCAGTCATTGAGCATTTTGATGCTGACTTCAAGATTTATGGCCAGCCAAGGAACTTTGGCGAGGATTACAACGAAATCATTGAGGCGGCACTCAAAGACTGGTCATCATGCATTGTGGCCAATGACGACATAGTGCTGACACCCACCAGCGTGAAGGTGCTGATGGAAGATGTGGCCATTGTCAGGACCATGAACAGCTACAAAGCTGGGTGGGTTGCATCAAGGACTGATGCGGCCAGACCTTGTCAGAATGTGCGAATCACTGAACAGCCAGAGAAGCTGAACTTTTACAAATTCCCATCAGAGGCCCACATCAAAATGGTCCAAGAAATCAGCCCAATCTTTGCATGGATATCAAGTGATGCATTTGAAGAGGCAAAGTTTCCCCCTCTGAATTGGTACTCAGATGATGTGCATTGTATGGACTTAATCCAAAAAGGCTATGCCCATTATGTGAGTGCCAGTTATGTCCACCACATTGGCAGCAACACCATTGGCTTTAATGCTCAGAAGCTCCATGAGGATGCGCTGCCATGGCTTAGAGAAAACAGACCCGAATATGCGAGTGCCTGGTTTGATTCTTAATCTAGGCTCTGGCAAAGACTGGTGTTCTGAATATCTGAATGCAGATATTCAAGCCAGCAAGAATCCTGACTGGCTGGTGGATATCAGCAAGATTAAGTGGGGCGACACGCTAGAGACTAGGTTTGGCCAGCTAGAAATCGTGCCAGGAATGTTTGAGGTGATACTGGCCAATGATGTGCTGGAACACATCCCCAATCTGGTGGATGCCATGACCAACTGCAAAGAATTGCTGATGGTGGGTGGCCAGATGCGGATTCATGTGCCGTATGAGCTGAGTCTTGGCGCTTGGCAAGACCCAACCCATGTCAGGGCATTTAACGAGAATTCTTGGAAATACTACACCGAGTGGCACTGGTACTTGGGCTGGCCTGATCGGTTTGAGCTGACAACACTGGAAATGCGTCTCTCAAAGGTGGGAGAAGCACTAGAATTGCCACAAGACGAAATTATCCGCACCCCAAGGGCTGTGGACTCCATGTATGTGGTTCTTACAAAGGTCAAGCCATGATTGAAAATATTACCGATAACCTATCCACCGACATTGCAGCCACCGAGCCAATGGATGATGCAGAACTGCAAGCGATCATCACGCAAGACCTGACCGATGCGGTGAGCTATGTGGACAGTGATCTGTCACCCACACGCGCCAAAGGGACTGAATACTATCGCGGGGATTTATTCGGCAATGAGGTCGAAGGCAACAGTAAAGTGGTGGCCATGGAGGTGCGCGACACTGTCTCGGCCATGCTGCCAAGCCTGATGCGGGTTTTCTTTAATTCTGAGAATGTGGTGGAGTTTTCACCCCGTGGCCCAGAAGATGTGAAGATGGCCCAGCAGGCGACCGACTACGCCAACTATGTATTCCAAAATGACAACAACGGGTTTTTGACCAGTTATGCCATTTTCAAAGATGCATTGGTCAGGAAATGCGGCATTGCCAAATTCTGGTGGGAAGATGACGAGAAGGTCCGAATTGAGGAATATACGGGACTTGATGACCAAACCCTCGAAATGCTCATGCAAGAGCCTGGTGGCGAGGTCAAGATCATTACGTCTTACCCAGACCCTGCCATTGACGAGGCACAGCTGACGACAGTAGACCCCACCACTGGCCAGCCCATGGTGATGCCTGCCCCGATGATCCATGATGTGCAGATCAAGCGCATCACAAAGGATGGCCGGATCAGGATCATGGCCGTGCCGCCCGAAGAGCTGCTATTGGACAGACGCGCTAGATCGTTTGAAGACTCGACCATCATTGCCCACAGGCAGATGGCCACAGTGGCCGACCTGATTGCCATGGGTTATGACCAGGATGAGATCGAAGAGAATCTGTCATCGACAGACCTTGACAGCAATGACGAGTATTTGGCGCGTCAGCCACTGAGTACCACTTTTGGTACAAGTGACGCTGCCAACCCGATGATGCAGCGCGTGCTGTACATCGAGGCATATTCCCGTGTTGACTTTGATGGTGATGGCATTGCAGAGCTGCGCAAGGTCTGCTGCATGGGCGGTGGCTATAAGGTGGTGCGTAATCTGCCTGCCAGCTACATTCCATTTGCTGACTTTCCCTGCGACCCAGAGCCACACACAAGCCCACTTGAGGCTATGTCAATTTTTGACATTACCCGCGACTTGCAAGAGATCAAGTCGGAAATACTTAGAAACACATTGGACAGTCTGGCCCAGTCGATTCACCCGCGCACAGCTGTGGTCGAAGGTCAAGTCAACATTGATGATGTCTTGAACAATGAGACGGGCGCGATTATTCGCATGAGAGCGCCTGGCATGGTCCAACCCCTGACAACGCCATTTGTGGGTCAGGCCGCATTCCCGATGATGGAATACATGGACCAGATCAAGGAAGATCGCACCGGCATGAGCAAGGCTGCCATGGGACTGAATGCTGACGCATTGCAGTCAAGCACCAAAGCAGCTGTAAATGCGACCATCAATGCAAGCCAAGGCCGCATTGAGCTGACAGCCAGAATCTTAGCTGAAGGCATGAAAAAGCTATTCAAGGGCATTTTGTTCCTGGCCACAACGCACCAGGACAAAGCCCGAATGGTCAGAATGCGCAATGAGTGGGTGCAGATCGATCCAAGATTCTGGGATGCCAGCATGGATGCCAACATCAACATTGCCCTGGGCAATGGCGACACCAACGAGAAACTGCAAGCGCTGATGATGATCATGTCCAAGCAAGAGCAAATCTTGCAACAACTTGGCCCAACCAACCCCTTGGTCACGCCACAGCAGTTTAGTAATACCCTGCGAAAAATCGTAGAGTTGTCTGGTTTCAAAGATTCATCGAGCTTTTTCCAAGATATCCCTGCCGACTATGTGCCACCACCACCACAGCAAAAGCCATCACCCGAAGAGGTTTTGGCCCAGGTGCAGGCCGAGTCTATCAAGGCAGATATCCAGAAGAAAGCGGCAGAGCTGGAGCTAAAGCGCCAGCAAATGATGATGGATGATGATTTGACCCGTGACAAAATGGCTCAGGATTTGTATCTCAAAAAGTATGAAATTGAGTTAAAGTACAAATCACAGATCAGTACAGCCGAAATTGATGCGGCCCAGAATATTGATCGTGAAGCAATGCGTCAGCAGGCATTGTTGGCCCAGCAGCAGGCGGCACAGTTTGTGTCACAGCCGCAGCCACCAATGCAAGAGCAGATGCCCCCATCAACCTTTCAAGGAATGGCACAGTAAGTGACAAACGAAGACCAGGTAAATAAAGGCCGAAAGGCCAAGCAGTTGCTAGAGGATGAAACCCTCAACAATGCGATTGCAAAATTGGAAGGTGACCAACTTTGGGCATTTCGTTCATCGAAACCCGAAGAGTCTGTGAAGCGCGAAACAGCATGGTGTATGTTGCAGGCCATTGATGGCCTAAGACAAGAGTTGATCAAGATTATGGACAACGGAAAAATTGCACAGAACGCTATTGGCAAATCACAGAAAAATCTAATTTAAGAAAATACTATGGCAGAAATACAAGCGATGAATGTGGCCGATGCGGCCAATGCTATCTCGACAATGTTAGCCCCCGAAAAGGGACAAGCAGAACTTGACGAGACGCAGCCAGTCGAGGAATCCGAAGAGGAAACCGAGACAGCGGCTTCTGAGGAAGATGACTCTGGTGTGGAAGACGCGCCAGATGAAGAATCTTCAGAAGAACAGTCCGAAGAAGAGGAAGAGCAAGAGGAGCAAGAACAGCCACAGACTTTCACTGTCAAAGTAGACGGCAAGGAAGTTTCTGTCACGCTAGACGAGCTTCAAAAGGGCTACTCCAGGACTCAGGACTACACCCGTAAAACGCAGCAGATTGCCGAAGTGCGAAAGCAAGTCGAGCATGAAACGCAGGCAGTACGGGCCGAGCGTGAGCAATACGCTCAATTGTTGGGAGCATTGCAAGCCCAACTTCAGTCTTCAGAGCCTCAAGTCGATTTGGAACGTCTTTATCACGAAGACCCGATCGAATGGGTGAGGCAAAAGGAAGTCATGCGGGAGAGACAAGAGAAATTAGGTGCTATTCAGTCCGAACAGCAGCGACTCTCTCAAGTGTCCCAGTATGAACAGCAGCGCGCCATGGAAGCCCAACTTGCCAGCCAGCAAGAAGCTCTATTGGCAGCCTTACCCGATTGGAAAGACCCCAAGAAGGCAAAGGCCGAAAAGGCGCTGGTGATTGAGTCTGCGAAGGCAGCAGGCTTTTCCGATGAAGATTTGAAGAGCGTTTACGACCACCGACTGGTCCTGTTGTTGCGTAAAGCAGCGCTGTTTGACCAGATGGTAAGTAAACGCCAAGGCATTAAGCCTGTGGTGAACAATGGCCCACGAACAGCCAAGCCTGGTGCAGCTGGTCGGGTTTCGACAACAACTGAGAGTGTGCGAGCAAAGCAGCGTCTTGCAAAAACTGGTCGCATCGATGATGCGGCTTCTGCAATTGAACTCTTATTGAAATGAGGAAATTATGGCTATCGTAAGTAACACGTTCTTGACCTATTCGGCCAAGGGCATCCGCGAAGACTTGAGCAATATCATCACAAATATTGCACCCGAAGAAACCCCTTACATGAGCAATATTGGCCGTGAAAACGTGTCAAACAGCTTGTTTGAGTGGCAGACCGATACATTGGCCAGCGCTGCTGCCAATGCCCAGTTAGAGGGTGACGATGTTGCATCGTTTGACTCTGTGACTGCTACTGTGCGTTTGCAAAACTACGCACAGATTTCACGCAAGACAATCATCTTGTCAGCTACTGAAGAAGTAGTGAACAAGGCAGGGCGTCGCAGTGAGCTGGCCTACCAAATTTCGAAAAGGGCGAGCGAGCTAAAAAGAGACCAAGAATTTGTCATGCTCAATAGTGGCATTGCTGTTTCTGGTGACTCTACAACTGCCCGTGTAACTGCTTCTTTGGGTGCGTTTATCAAGACGAACACAGACAAGCAGACCAATGGTACTGACCCATCTTACACAACGCTGCCAAACAGCGCCCGTACAGATGGCAACGTGCGCACATTTACTGAAACCATTTTGAAAAATGTGATTCAGAAAGTGTGGACTGCTGGCGGTACACCTAAGATTTTGATGTGCGGTCCTGTTAATAAGCAGCGCGTGTCAGGTTTCTCTGGTATTGCCTCAAGCCGTTTCAACATTGATGGCGGTGCAAAGCCTGCCACACTGGTTGGCGCAGTTGACATTTATGTTTCAGATTTTGGAAACGTACAGGTCATTGCGAATAGATTCCAGCGTGAGCGCGATGCATGGGTGATTGATCCTGAATACGCCAAAATGACTATGCTGCGCCCTTACCAGCAAGTCGAATTGGCCAAGACAGGTGACGCTGAAAAGCGTATGCTGATCGTTGAGTGGGGTCACAAAGTGTTGGCTGAAAATGCCCACGGCTTGGCTGCTGACTTGATTACTTCTTAATCGAAGCAAACTGAAAGGGCCAGGGAAACTTGGCCCTTTTTTTAACATGATTCATAAAAGACTATTTAGCGAAAACAAAGATCAAGGCATCAAAAGAATCTGGCATGAAAACCCAGAAACTGGTGATGTGACCATTGAGACCCAACAAGATGTCACAGCAGTGATTGAGGCCAACAAGGCCATCTACAACGCTGTGGATGAGAAGGCGGCATGGAAAGGCGAATGGCACTTGGTGGCATCTATCCCCGAATCCCTTTATTACAAGATGAAGGCCGAGGGCAAGATCGATGACCAGGAGTACATGAAAAAATGGCTCAACGACTCTGACAATCAATTCTTTAGAACTAGACCTGGGAAAGTATGAACTACATTGCTGTATGCACCCCTGCCCGTGATCAGGTCCACACAAATTACACCTATTGCATGGTGAATATGGTGGCTTATCACACCCTCAACACCACAGACGCTATCAGTCTGAAATTGATGCAAGGCACAATTATCCAAAACCAAAGGGCTGACCTTTGCTTGGATGCCATGGCTGAAGGCTGCACCCACATCCTTTTCATTGACTCGGACATGACATTTCCACAGGACATGGTTCAAAGGCTCTTAAAGCACGACAAAGAGATTGTGGCTGCCAACTGTGCCAGGCGCAGAATGCCCACTGGCCCAACTGCCCAGAACTATGACGCTGACGGCAAGCGCCAGGCTGTTTTCACCATGCCAGAATCCACCGGATTGGAAGAGGTGGGAAGCATTGGAACGGGCATAATGCTGATCAAGCGCGAGGTGTTTGAGGGCATGAGCGAGCCATGGTTTGATATGCCGTGGCAGACCACACGGGGCTATATGGGAGAAGATGTGTTTTTTTGTAAGAAAGCGCAAGAGCTGGGTTACAAAGTCTACATCGACCATGATGTCTCAAAGGAAATTGGCCACATTGGCACATTTGAGTTTCGCCATGAACACACCTGGATTGTGAAAGAGGAAATGGAAAAAGAGGTCCAATAATGGCACTGACAACCTATACAGAACTGAAGACATCCATTGGTGACTGGCTTAATCGGTCGGACCTGACGACAGCCATTCCTGACTTTATTTCTCTGGCCGAAGCACAAATCGAAAGAACACTGCGCACCAGGCAGATGATCGTCAGGGCCAATGCGTCTTTTGACGCGCAGTATGGCGCAGTGCCAAGCGATTTTCTTGAGACCAAATCCCTCAAGCTCACCAGCACAAATCCCCAAACACCATTGGAATTTTTGAGCATTGATGCCTTGGACAACAAGGCAGCCGAATACACGGCCAGTGGCAAACCAAGATTCTTTGGTGTTGTTGGTGGCCAATTCCGAATTGTCCCAACACCCGATGCAAACTACACCACTGAGCTGACCTATTACGCTAAGTTGACAAAGTTATCAAGCAGTGTGGCCAGCAACTGGCTTTTGGCATCAAGCCCAGACATTTATCTGTATGGATCACTGCTCCAGGCTGCACCATACTTGCAAGATGATGCGAGAATCCAGACATGGGCAACGCTGTATGAGCGAGCCTTAAATGATTTACAAACTGCCGATGATCGCGGTGCATCTTCTGGTGGTGCATTGCTGACCCGTGCAAAGACTTTTGGATAAGGACTAGACCATGTCATCTTTCAGCGACTACACCGAAAACCTAGTTTTAAATTTTCTATTTACAACGAACACGGCAACCCGCCCGACAGCCTGGTATGTTGGCCTTTTCACGGCTGCGCCCAGTGACACGGGTGGCGGCACTGAGGTGTCTGGCAATGCTTATGCCCGCGTGGTCACTGGCACGATCTCAGGCTCTGGCACGGCCACGACATTCACCAATGCAGCGGCCATCGAGTTTGCAGCTGCCTCTGGCGGTAACTGGGGATCAGTGGGCTGGGCTGGCATTTTTGACGCAAGCACTTCTGGCAACCTTTTGGCCTGGGCCCCTTTGACCACAGCGCGCACCATCAATGATGGCGATGTCTTGCGCATTCCAGCTGCATCTTTGAGCATCACTTTGGCCTGATATGGCAGCCTATGGATCGGGGAATTTTGGTGTTGGCCAATACTCTGATCCGAGGGTAGGCTACGGCTACGGCTCTTATGGCAAGGGCAACTACTCCAGAGGCACATTTGAGCCTGCTGTAAACATTACAGCAACCAGCACCATGACCATTGGTGCTGGGGTTATTGCCAAAGCAACTATTGCCATTTCTAGCACATCCACCATGTCGGTGGCAGCGACCAGATACACATTTGGCTCACTGGCAATATCTGACACTAGCACTCTGATGGTCAATGCCAGCTCAATTCTTAGAGCAAGTCTAGCGATATCAGACTCTAGCGTCATGGCCATCAATGGCCTGCGCTATGCCATTGGTGTGGCCACAATCAGCGACACAAGCACCATGGCCGTGGCTGGGGTGCGTTATGCAGTGGGCGCAGCCGCCATCAGTGACACAAGCACCATGGCGGTGGCTGGTCTCAGATACGCCATTGGCGCGGCCACCATTACAGACACATCGACACTGACAGTCGGCACAAGGATTCTTGGCAATTCTGGCTTTGCCATGACTGGCACAAGCACTTTGGTGGTGAATGCACAGCGCAGGCAGCCTGGTGCTATTGCTTTTACAGAAACATCATCCATGGCGGTCAATGCAAGACTAAAATGGCAAGCAGAAAGTGACACGGCAGAAAGTTGGTCTGGGATATCTGATAATTCAGAGACTTGGACACCGATATCTGACCAGTCAGAAACATGGACTGCAATTAGTGATTCAAGTGAAACTTGGACTCCAATTGCTGATAATAGTGAATCTTGGCAAATTGCCGCATGAGGTGAAAAATGGCTGATACAACCACCACGAATCTATTGCTAACCAAACCCGAAGTTGGTGCATCTACCGACAGCTGGGGAACGAAGATCAATTCAGACCTAGATTCAATTGACGCGCTGTTTGACGCTGGGCCAGTGCTAAAGGTCACAAAAGGTGGAACTGGTGGCGCTACGGCATCAGCAGCCAGGACAGCGCTTGGCGTGGCCATTGGCACTGATGTGCTGGCCTATGACTCCAACTTGCAGAGCTTTGTCACAGCATTCACATTGCCCACAGCTGACAGCACGGCCAACTATGTCCTAAAGACCAACGGGTCTGGCACATTAGATTTTGCAGCTGCTGCCACTGGTGATGTGACATTAACTGGCACACAGACCTTGACCAATAAGACTCTTACAAGCCCAGTATTAACAACTCCTCAATTGGGAACACCATCCAGCGGAACATTGTCATCTTGCACAGTAGATGGAACAGATGCCGTAGGTTTTAGAAACATCCCACAAAATAGCCAATCTGCTGCCTACACATTAGTTCTTGCTGATGCTGGTAAGCATATATTTCACCCATCAGGTGATGCCAATGCAAGGACATACACAATTCCTGACAATGGTTCTGTTGCCTATCCAATTGGAACTGCAATCACATTCATCAACATGACCAGTCAAGTGGTTACGATTGCAATTACTACTGACACTATGTACTTGTCTTCTGCTGGCACTACAGGCTCACGCAGTCTTGCTCAATATGGTTCAGCAACAGCAATTAAAATGACTTCAACAACTTGGCTTATTTCAGGGAGTGGATTGACATGAGTGGTGCTTTACAAGCTGTTTTTCAAAACCAGAGGTCGTTTGCGCCAACTGTACCGACAGTTATTGGTCAGGCATTTGGTGGTGGGTTTTACGCTGGTCAAATTGGCGTATCGGGTGTAGCTACGCATTACTTAATCGTTGCTCCTAAAGCATCTGGTCAAAATGTTTCGCTGCAATGGAAAACAACGGAAACAAGCACATCTGGAACATCATCACTTATTGATGGCCCAACCAATAGTAGCAATATGAACAATGCTAGTCATCCAGCCGCACAATTCTGCGAAGACCTTTCAATTGGTGGATTTACTGACTGGTATATGCCAGCTAGAAATGAACTTGAAATCTGCTATTACAATTTAAAACCTACAACCGCTACAAATAGTGGAGTTTCTGGAACAAATACCAATGCTGTTCCAAGTCGAGGCTCAAACTATTCCAGTGGAACTCCTGCTCAAACATCAGTTTCCGCATTTCAGTCTGGTGGGGCTGAATCTTTTGCTGCGGATATATACTTTTCTAGCACTGAATTTGATAGCACAGATGCAAGACATCAAAGTTTTACTAATGGTGCTTATGGAAATACTGGTAAAACTAGTGTGTCCTCTTATGTTCGTGCCGTTAGACGAATTGCTGTTTAATTTTAAGGAATATTTAAAATGTATATTTGCGTGACAGAAGTAGATGCAAACACTAAAATTCCTTGCACGATAGAGCCACAACGCACAGGCCCGTCTATGCCAGTCATCAAAGGTTGGACTCACATTTGGCATGACAGTTCTACATGGCCTGTACCAACAGCATCTGATGGCACATACTTACGTGCGCCTAAATACTATGGCACTTGCGATGCAGACGCTGACCTAAACATTGCTGGTGTATTACAAGTACTAACTGAAGCAGAATTCAACGCAGCTAAAGTTGCTGAACATGAAGCCCGTAAGCCTTATCCATCTTGGATTGGTTACATTGACACAATGACATGGGCTGCACCAGTAGCAAGACCAGCAAATGACGTTATGAATGGTGGCAATGTACGTTATCAATGGGATGAGGCCACAACATCTTGGGTTGAACGGACATGACACAAGAAGTCACCCACGAACAAATCTACGAAAGACTGCTTGCAGTCGAAACCAAGGTAGATAGCATAGACAAGAATACAAAAGGTCTTGTGGAGGCTTTTGATGCTTTGCAAGGCGCTTTTAAAGTGCTTGGGTGGATTGCTTCTGCTGCCAAGCCTATTCTGTGGGTGGCTGCTTCAATCATGGCGGCTGGGGCTATCTGGCAAACATGGCTTAAAAAATGAAAGACTGGGCCGTAGCATTCATTGCTGCGGCCTTGCTTACAGCGACCATTATTTGGTCGTTTTTTGTCATCATTTCGTTTTGGCCATGATCTATGCTCTGGTCCTATTAGCAGCAACCACAGAATATCGATGCACCAGGTGGGCATGGACTGGTGATGTCTACAATCGGAAGGTTGTTTGTCTCAAGTGGGAGAAGAGAAAATGATTGATCCGATGACGGCCCTGGCGGGGATACAAAGCGCCATCAGCATGGTCAAAAAGGCCAGCAAGGTGGCCAATGATTTAGGCTCACTTGCCCCAATGATTGGCAAGATGTTTGACGCAAAGTCTGTGGCCACCAAGGCCATGCTTCAAGCAAAGCAGTCTGGCAAAGGCTCAAACATGGGTACGGCCTTGCAGATTGAGATGGCACTGGAACAGGCCAGAGCCTTTGAGGAAGAGCTAAAAATGCTTTTCATGCAGACTGGCAAGATTGATGTCTGGAACAAAATCAAGGCCAGGCAGGCCGAGATGGACTTGGCTGATGCCAAAGAATTAAGCGCATTAAAGAAGGCCGAGAAAGAGGCTAAAGCCAAAGAGCAAGAAATGAATGAGCTGGCCATGATCATTGGCGGTGTGGCTTTTGTCTTGTTTCTGGTGGCAATTGGCATCAATGAATTGATGGACTTCTGTGCAACAACTCGCAGATGTGGCGGCAGATGAATGAGTATCAAAAGACCTTTGACCTATGCCTCAAGATATTCGTTTACGGATGCGTGGCGCTTTATTTCTTGGGTTTTATGAAGTTTCTGCCAGATGATTTATCTGACAAAATAGTCAATTTATTGCTTGGCAAAGTGGGACTAGGGAAATGAAATATCTATTGCTACTTTTACTGCTGACTGGCTGTGACGAAAAATATCGATACAAGTGCCAGAATCCTGACAATTTTCATGCGACAGAGTGCCAAAAGCCTAGATGTCTGTTTACCCAGACTTGCCCAGAATACTTGGTAGCACCAATCTTGGAGAAAAAAGTTGACGAAGTTAAACCTAACAACTGAAGAGATCGAGGTCAGGGTCTGGAGCATTGTGGTGCTTGCTGTCACCCTGATTCTTTTCTTTATCGTGATTGCGCTTTTGTATTCTGTGACCTTTGTGACCCAGCCTATCAAGAGCATGGCCCCGATTGACCAGGCATATACCAAGATGCTGAACGATATCGTTCTATTGATTGTGGGCGGTATTGGCGGTGTGATTGGCAAACGTGCAATGACTTCTAGGCAGCAGACACCACCCATGGGCCAGCCAATGTGCCAGCCTATGCAAGGCCAGTATGGTTACAGCAACAACCACGGGTTTACTGCAAGCACCAACGGCATCCCAAGTCAGCCATTTGGGGCAATGCCAACTTGGACCAATCCAGAGCTTGATGAGTCTTGGACACCTGGTCCACCACCCACAACGCCACCGGACCATCTTGAGGATGACCATGAGCGTGAGCAGCTGGCCATTGCCAGACGGGAGTCAGAATAATGTTTGGCATCCCATTACCCTATATCGCCCTGGCAATCTGCATTGCCTTGTTTGGCTCTTACCGAGGTGGCTATCACTTTGGCTGGGAAGACAGGGACAATGACATGAAACTGGCCATTGCCCAAAAGAATGAAGAAGCCAGAGCCAAAGAGAAAGAGCTTGGCGAGAAACTGCAAGATCAGGAAACAAAACTCAGAAAGGCCCAAGATGATGTCAAGAAAAAACAGTCTGCTATGCATGAGCTTGCTAGGACTGGTCGGCTGCGCCTCCCAGCCCCAAGTTGTCCACAAGCCAATGCAAGTGCCAGCACTGCCACAGGAAATAGCACCGATGCAAGCGAATCTGAGCGACAGACTATTGCAGCTCTTATCGACATCGCAGCCGAAGGAGACAAAGCCATCAGCAGGCTCAACGCCTGCATCAACGCCTATAACGAAGTGAGGGTTTTAGTCAATGGTCAATAGTGAACAGCTGGCCCAACTGCACATTGGCCCAGAGTGGGTGGATGCCCTCAATGAGACTTTCCAGCGCTTTGACATTTCAACGCCATTGCGCCAGGCTGCCTTTATTGGCCAGTGTGGCCATGAGTGTGGCAATTTCAGAATCTTGGAAGAAAACTTGAACTATCGCGCAGAGGCTTTGCAAAAGCTCTGGCCCAAGCGCTTTGACGCTGCCAAGGCCCAGATGTGCGCCAGAAATCCCAAGCTCATTGCAAACACTGTTTACAGCAGTCGCATGGGTAATAGGGATGAGGCCAGTGGGGATGGGTATCGTTTCAGAGGCCGTGGGTGCATTCAATTGACTGGGTCGGCTAACTATCACCATGCAGGCCAAGCGCTTGGTGTGGACTTGATCATGCAGCCTGAGCTGGTGGCCACGCCCCAGTATGCTGCGCTGACTGCCGGATGGTTTTGGGATACTCAGAAGCTCAACCAATATGCTGATATCAAAGACTATAAGACCATGACCAAAAAGATCAATGGCGGGTTCATAGGGCTTGACGACCGCATTAAACACATCAACCATGCGCTGGCTGTATTGGCCACTTAAATTAAATTGACATAAAAGTCATATAAGGTGTTGATATGTCTAACATTCCTACACCACAAGATGCCGCGCTCTTTGCACAAAGTGTAAAGAAGTGGCAGAAAATCCTTAACCTTGGCGACTGGCGCATTGAGAAGGGATTGAAGCCTGCAAAGAATGCCATGGCCTCAGTGGAATTCAATGAGCCTGCCAGGCTTGCGACTTATCGTTTGGGTGATTTTGGCGCGGAAAAAATTACTCAGGAATCTTTAGACCAGACGGCCCTACATGAGCTGCTTCATGTCTTTTTGCATGACCTTATGACTGTGGCCCAAGACCCTAAGTCTTCTCAGGAAGAAATTGAAGTCCAAGAGCATAGGGTGGTCAATCTTTTAGAAAAGCTGTTAATTAAGGATTCCCATGGGCAACCATAATCAGACTTGCACAGACACTGAATTTATACAGTTATGGGGTCAACTTCAGTCTGCTGCAAGAATAGCTGAACATCTTGATATTGCAATTAGAGCTGTCCATTTGCGCAGAAGGTGGATTGAAAAACAATACAACCTGACCCTTAATGCCAAAGACCATCGAGGCGCTTATTACGACAAAAACAGACCCAAATCATTTTCCCCTTTAAAGCAAATAGAACTTGGCATCCTAGACGGGACTGTGATTGTTTTCTCTGATGCGCACTTTATACCTGGTCAAAGGTCCACGGCCTTTAAGGGTTTACTGTGGGCCATCCAAGAATTCAAGCCAAAGGCGGTAATCTGCAATGGGGATGCGTTTGATGGCTCAACCATAAGCCGCCATGACATTACTGACCAGCCCCAGATTTCAGTCATTCAAGAGCTAAAAGCTACGCAAGGTGCGTTGGGTGAGATCGAGGAAGTGGCCAAGGCAGCCAGGCACAATGTAAAGCTACTCTTTACATGGGGAAACCATGACATTCGGTTTGGCAACAGACTGATCCAACACGCCCCACAATTTAAAGAGGTCAAAGGCTTTAAGTTAACTGACCATATTACAGAGTGGGACTTCTGCTGGGCAGTGTGGCCCACTGAGCAGTGCATCATCAAACACCGATACAAGGGCGGTGTCCATGCCACCCACAACAATACTGTGAACGCTGGGGTTTCGGTGGTGACTGGTCATCTGCACAGTCTAAAGGTCACGCCATTTAACGACTACAACGGGGTGCGCTACGGGGTCGATACCGGAACATTGGCCGAGACTGATGGCCCTCAATTCACCTATGCCGAGATAAACCCTGCCAATCACAGATCAGGCTTTGCGGTGCTGAACTTCTTTAATGGCCAGTTATTGTGGCCAGAACTGGTCCACAAGTTTGACGAGGACATGGTCCAGTTTAGGGGTGAGGTCATCGATGTAGGTCAATTTTGAGCGCCTGGCTAATCATCCTGACTGGCGCGATCTATGCCTACATTGCTGTGGAGCAGCTGCTTAAAGGCAGCCCATATATGGCGGTGGTATATGCTGGATATGCTTTTTCAAATGTGGGGCTGTACTTGATGGCCAAGTAAGCTCCATTTAAGGCAAAATTACCCTATGGCCAGTCAGACACAACAACTTGAGAATCCAGCACCGCCTACCCTTGGTTATCCCACCGAGGTGTATGAGCGCAGGCATTTCAATGAGAACAATGGCTCACTGACGATTTACTTCAAAAAGCTGGCTGCTGTGCTTGGTTCATTATTTGGACCAAGGGGTGGTCGGTTTATGAATAACCCCTATGGGGCTTTTCAAGACTCGACCGACCAGACGGCTGCCAGCACGACAGCGGCCTATGCTGTCACATTTAACACCACAGACTTTTCCAATGGCGTGACTTTGGCAAGTGGATCGAGATTGACTGTGGCAGATGCCGGAATCTGGAACTGTCAGTTTTCTATTCAATTTAAGAACACGACCAATGACACGCAAGACACTGAAATCTGGTTTAGGAAAAATGGCACAAACATTGCCAACTCAAACAGCAGATTTAATTTGTCACCTAGAAAATCATCAGGCGATCCATCTCACTTGGTTGCAGCCTTGAATTTCTTTGTGAGCATGAACAGCACTGACTATCTTGAGATAATGTGGCGAGTGAGCGATGTTGGTGTCTCCATTGAGCAATATGCCGCTGGAACAAGCCCCACACGGCCAGCCACTCCATCGGCCATCGTCACGATGAGCTTTGTGTCCAACATTACATAATTGTCATCATGTACATACCAATCAAATTACCGCCAGGGGTTTACAGAAACGGCACTGAATATCAGGCAGCAGGGCGCTGGTATGACGCTAACCTTGTTCGCTGGTATGAAAACACATTGAGACCTATCAATGGATGGCGCACCAGGTCAAGCAGCCAGATGTCCGGTTCATGCCGAGGCATCATCACTTGGCGCGATAACAGTGGCAACCGATGGATTGGCGCTGGAACACACTCCAAGCTCTATGTGATGAACGAGGGTGGAACACTCAAGGACATTACGCCAACGGGTTTCACCAGTGGTTATGCAAGCTCCACAACGCTGACGGGTTATGGATACAGCACCTATGGCACATTTGCCTATGGTGTGGCCAGACCCGACACTGGCACACCCATCCCTGCCACCACTTGGTCACTTGATACTTGGGGTGAATATTTGATTGCTTGCTCTAGCACCGATGGCAAGATTTATGAATGGCAATTGGGCTTTTCAACGCCTACATTGGCCGCAGCAATCACTAATGCGCCAGTTAACAACAAGGCTGTTTTAGTTACCCAAGAGCGCATCATCTTTGCCCTTGGCGCTGGTGGAAACCCAAGAAAAGTACAGTGGTGCGATCAGGAAGACAATACCCAATGGACACCAGCTGGTGACAACTTGGCAGGCGACTATGACTTGGCAAGCCCTGGCACATTGATCGCTGGCAAGCGGGTCAAGGGTGTCAACCTACTGTTTACAGATGTGGATGTCCACACGGCCCAGTATGTTGGCGCTCCATTTGTCTATGGCTTTGAGAAGGCTGGCTCTGGCTGCGGTCTCATTTCGGCCCAGGCTGTGGCGGCCATTGATACGGCAGCCATTTGGATGAGTAGGGCAGGCTTTTGGATATATGACGGCTATGTCAAGCCACTGCCAAGCGATGTATCTGACTACATATTTGACAATATCAACTATGCGCAGGCATCCAAGATTTATGCGGTCCATGTCAGCAAATTTGGCGAAATCTGGTGGTATTACCCAAGCGCATCAAGTAATGAGAATGACAGCTATGTCACTTTCAACTACCGCGAAAACCACTGGAACATTGGTACGATGGCCAGAACTGCTGGGGTTGATGCCGGAGTGTTCACCTATCCTTTGATGGTTTCCAGCACTGGCTACATTTACGAGCATGAAGTTGGCTTTAACTATGACAGCGCCAGCGTCTATGCCGAGTCTGGCCCAGTGCAGATTGGCAATGGCGACAACATCATGTCTGTGCGCCAAGTTGTGCCAGATGAGCAGACATTGGGTGAGGCCGTGGTCTCATTCAAGACCCGAAACTACCCGACTGGGACTCAGTCCACATTTGGACCATATACGGCAGCAAACCCAACTTCAGTGAGGTTTTCTGGTCGACAAGTCAATATGAAGGTGACTGGCAATACTTTGGCCGATTGGCGAGTTGGCACAATGAGACTAGACGCTGTCCCAGCCGGTAAGAGATGAGCGACCAAGAGCATTTGGAAAGGCTGCGCCAACAAGTGGAGGCGGCATTAGAATACTCTGGAGGCACACATAATTTTGATGATATTGCCGAGATGGTGGAAAACCACAGATTACAGCTGTGGCCAGCCAAGGACTCGGTGGTATTGACAGAGATCATTGTCTATCCCAGGCTCAAGAATTTGCATTATTTTCTGGCTGGTGGCGACCTAGATGAACTCTCACGGATGAGACCATTGATCGAATCCTGGGGCAAATCTGTTGGATGCACCAGGGTGACTTTGGCAGGCCGAAGAGGCTGGGCAAAGACATTTTTGAAAGACGAAGGTTACAGCCCACAATGGGCTGTGCTTGCAAAGGACTTATAGGGGAAAGACTATGGCAACAAGAGCAGAAGTATTAGCAGCGTATGCAGCCAATCCAAAGGCTGAATTAAGGCCCAATGAAGAGGCAATCCAATTTTGGATGAAAAATGATCTTGGCCAATTCAATACATTAGTCGATCAGGTTCGTGCGGCTAATCCTACACTTGCAACGCAGATTGATAGAGATCGCGCAGCTGCTGTCACAACTGGTGGCGGTGGTACTGGTAGCAATGTTGTCACTAATAACAATGTTGTCACAGGCGGTGGCGGTGGTGCTGTTGACAATACTGCGCGTTATCGTCAATTGGTTTTGGATGCCTATGCAAACATTGGCCGCAGAGGAATTGGCACTGCTGCAAATCAAGCTGACCAGGCTGGTGTTGACTTCTGGACCAATGCATTGATCAATGGCACATTGACACCAGACACGTTTGGTGCTTCATTTAATAAAGCCGTCAATGCTTATGTCGCTCAAAACCCTACTGATTTAAT
>Ga0315906_10000893_pt1 | contig 45569 bp, 85 predicted proteins | sample LakEriMetagenome_4_FD_203526 | JGI IMG/M metagenome (GOLD analysis project Ga0315906, IMG submission 203526) | Freshwater fungal communities from buoy surface, Lake Erie, Ohio, United States - Buoy 2 MA122 | ecosystem: Environmental > Aquatic > Freshwater > Lake > Lake biofilm | place: USA...
CCTCAGGGATCCACAGGACCCACAGGGTTGACAGGTCCACAGGGTTCCACTGGAGCCACTGGTCCCACAGGACCCACAGGGTTGACAGGTCCACAGGGATCCACAGGAGCCACAGGTCCCACTGGACTCACAGGGTTGACAGGTCCACAGGGATCCACAGGAGCCACAGGTCCCACTGGACTCACAGGACCTCAGGGATCCACAGGACCCACAGGACCTCAGGGATCCACAGGACCCACAGGGTTGACAGGTCCACAGGGTTCCACTGGAGCCACTGGTCCCACTGGACTCACAGGACCTCAGGGATCCACAGGACCCACAGGGTTGACAGGTCCACAGGGATCCACAGGAGCCACAGGACCTCAGGGATCCACAGGGCCTGTTGCAGGATCAAACACTCAAGTTATCTTTAACAACTCAGGTGTTGCCGCCGGTGCCGCCCAGCTACTCTACGATACCACAAACTCCCGAGTTGGAATCGGAACCACAACAATCGCGGGTTTAGTGGGATACAAGCTGGAGATTTACAACGCAGGTGCTAGCAACCAGCTTCTTCTAAAGAGCGGTGATGAAGCTGCCCTCCTCACGATAGATGGCGCTTCTCCCAGGGCATCTCTCATATCTCTCCTGCAGAGCGGAGCGAACAGGTGGAACCTCGGAAACGTTGAGAACAAGTTCGTAATTCGTGACACTGTGAGTACCTCTGCAACGAACAACGTGATGTTGATCACCAACAGGGGCGAGAGGCGAGCCGATATAGCACTCAACGCAAACCCAGGTGCCTTCACAAACGAAGGTAGGGTTGGCATCGGAACAGATCCCGGAACGAACGGTAAGCTAGAGATCTACGCAACGGGATCACTCCAGGGAATCTACCAGAGTGATGGAACTCGGTGGTTGAGAACGCTGGTGGGAACAACAAGCGCAGGAGCCTACAACAACATCACACAGGCCAACGATTCAGCGATCATCTTCAGCGGAGGATCGCAAGATACGGGTGCTTTCGTTCTTGCCCCATGGGCAGCAGGCACGAAGGGAATTAGGATCACAAGCGCGGGCGCCGTGGGAATTGGAACTGCAACACCGGGCTCTTTGCTGCACGTCCACGGCGGAGCAACTTTGTTTGACAGGGCCTCAGGCGATGGCGCCACGCGCGCCTTAGGAATGACTGTTACAACGGCTCCCGGGGCTGATTTCATTGCAAACTCTGATCCAACTGACTCTCTTAGAACTTTAACGGTTGCTGTCAAGGGCGCCACGAGATCTGCAATATTGTCTCTCCGTGCCATCGACGATGGCACAAACGCTCATTACGACTTTGTCGCCGACGCAGCAAGCAACAAGTTCTATCTCCAGCGCGCGGGCGCCTTTCCGGTGCTGTCAATTGACACGTCAAACAACGTCGGCATTGGATTCACTTCACCCGAAGGAAGACTCCACGTAGACGTCGGGTCATTCATGAACATCGTTGGTGGTTTCGGAGGAGCCTTCCCGATGTGGACCTACAGGAACGGATCGGGAACAGTATACCACGCGGGCAAACATCCGAGCTCCGATGCATTCATCATCTCTGCAGGAGCAACTCCTACAACGACAGAGCGTTTCCGCCTTGATTCTTCCGGTAATGTGGGCATCGGTACTGCAACTGTTGGCGCCCGCCTTCACGTGTACTCAGGGGCCACTGATGAGGTTGCTCGATTTGAAGCCACAAGTAACCCTTACATCTCACTATACGATACCAACGTAAGACAAGCATATTTCTTCAGTAACACATCATCGGTGGAACTCGTCGCAGAAAGCAGCAAGCCTTTGTATTTGCAAGGAGCGACAGAAATTAGACTTCGTACAGGTGGGTTCAACGATAGAGTTACGATAAACTCTTCAGGAAAGGTTGGAGTAGGTACAACTAATCCCTCAGAATTTATTGAGGCTTACGGCACTGATGCAGGCATTATTTGCCATTATAACGGCAATACTCGTGGAGGAATCTGGGCGTTTTCAACTCAACGTATCGCGCTGGCATCAACTTCTTTGAGCGATGATGTTTGTTTTGGATACACAAGTTCACCTGGGACTAGCGCAAACTTTGTTGAAGTCATGCGTGTTGATAACGGAACATCCCGTGTTGGTATAGGCCTCCAAGCTCCGGCGTATCAATTGGAACTTAGCTTAAACAGTGCCGGCAAACCTGGATCGACTCTGTGGACTCAAACTTCTGACGGAAGACTTAAGGAAAACATAAAGACTATTGAGAATCCTCTTGAAAGAATACTAAAGCTTAGAGGAGTTGAGTTCGACTGGAAGCTTCCATCTTACGAAGGCATGGGACAAAAGCATGACGGCGGTTTCATAGCTCAGGAACTTGAAGTATCTTTCCCACACTGGGTTGAAGATCACGATGCGAATGAAGAGGAGAGAAAATTCATTCCTGCGGGGAAAAAGAAGAGTATGAATATAAAGAACGACTTCTTTGCCCTAATCGTAGAATCGTTCAGGGAGATCAAATCCGAGAACGACTCTCTCAAGTCCGAGATACAATCTCTCAAGGAACAAATCTCTAGCATTATGTCTGTGTTGGGTAATAAGTAATCAAAGAAGGTGAACACATGTACGCAAAGATAGAAGCAGTATCATATAGGACAGGTCAGGCAAAGTGCCTCGTTGTGAGAAACTCATCAATTCAGCTGGGAGAGAGAGCCATCATAGAGTGGTCCCTGATGGGAGACCAGGTATCTGATCGCAGAGATTACGAATCAGGAGGTAGCCAGATGTCAGGATCTGACTATCAGTCTTGGGGCCTCGATGATACGTACGTTTACGAGTGGTTGGCTGGGCAGTTGGGTCTCACAATAGAATCGCTGGAGCCTGGAAGCTATTGGGATGTAGCAACGCTAGCTTCCCCTGTGTGAGTCACGTTCTATCTAGTTAAGAAATGAGACAGGACTTTTTTCAAGTCCTGTCTCTTCTTGCGAAGAAGCATCTTTGTCCTTTAGGAAGGAGGATAAGTCAAATCCTTCGCTTTCATTGTTAATTTCTTCTATCTTTAGAGTCTTAGGAGATTCCTTGCTGTACCATGGTACAGCCCCACCAGAAATCCATCCGGCATAGACTGTCATATATCCCATTTTTTCTTGAACTCCCTTTGCGGGAATAAACTTTCCTACTCTCACGTTGTCGTATTTGTCGAATCTGTTGTCGCCCAGATCTATCTTTTTTGTTAGAAAATCTTCATGTTCATTTTGATAGACCCACTCTGATCCTATCCATTCTATCTCAAGAGTCTCTCCCTTTTTCAGGGATATAGTTTTTCTATACTCTTCTTCAAAACCATCAGGATACGGAGGCTCATCCTTCAGGTAGTAAGCAGATTCAGATGAATCGTAGAGTGTGAAAGACCAAGGTGCAGCACCCCGCTTCAGGCTGATTCTTACTTTCTTCACGTTTGCCTCGCCATCCTAAGTATTCTACAACGAAAAAGCGAAGCGTTCTAAACTCTCATCGCATCGTACTTCTTTCGAATCACCGTGCCCAGTCCTGGGTTCACCTTCAGCGCCTCTGGCACAATGTTCATACGGATTCGGTTACGCATGTACCGTGGATCTCCATTGGACTCGTCCTCGATCCACGGGAGATTCCTCCGCGATGCCCATGATCGGATCTCCTCCTTCGGTGTGACCAAGAACGGACGGATCACATTCCCACGAGAATAAGGAATCAACTTGGATTCTCCGTGAAGTGAGGTAAAGATCCAGGTCTCGATCGCATCTCCCAGGTGGTGTCCTGTCACCACAGGACCACCCAGGGATTCCAGGAAGGCATAACGTTCATTCCTCCAAAATTCCTCAGGGGAAAGGCCTCTGGATTTCTCGGAATTAATCCTGCCGACCTTGAGAGGTACTCGACGTTCCTCGGCGAACTTTCGTACAAAGTCCTCGGCACGTTCGGAATTGATCGTTCCGTGGTGGAAGAAGGCGAGTTGAACATCACGCTTGCCGTTCAAAAGAAAATCAGAGATCACCACGGAATCGATGCCACCTGAGAAGGCGATGGTACATTTCCGTGGAAGATCCCCGATGAACTTCAACATGACTTCCTCGTTATTAGATGATGGTGGAACAACTCGGACTTGAACCGAGAACCGGCTGATTATGAGTCAGATGCTCTAACCTATTGAGCTATTGTTCCGTATTGAAGAATTATTTCTTCGTGCCGCCCGTGGGAGTTGAACCCACATGCCTTTCGGCGCCGGGATTTGAATCCGGAGTGTATGCCAGTTCCACCAGAGCGGCTTGATGTATATGTTATACCCCGGTGGGAACGTACTTTACAATAACTTTAGATTCTTTGTTATCTCATCGATCTTCTTCGATTGATCGGGACCTATCGCAATGCAGAGGGTTTCCATGGGTCCATCCTCACCATCAGAGAAGATCTTGCCATCAACGGGATAGCACTGCAGCCCAGCAAGCTCCGCCTTGAAGGCGAGGCTCCTCAGTGTGGTTTCGGAACCAACCCCCAGGACCACACGAATGGAACCGCTGTTGATCCAATCTGTTTCCTCGGGGGTGAGCCTCACGGAGAGCGTATCACTGCGAACAGATTCATCGTTCACGATGAAGAACTCCGTGGAGGCCTTGGCGACCAGTGAAGCAACCTGAGATTTCTTCATCTTCAGATCCTGCCGTACAAGAATCACTTGTTTCAACTCGCTGGACATTTTGTCCTCCTGCTTCTGATTTTGAATCGTGGAAAGATAGTAAAATTTTCTTAGATGTTTGTAACGATCATCGGAATTTTCTACACACATAAGTAATCTTACACAGGAGTTCGCAACCATGAAAGACAATAAGAAATTCGCATTAGTTCTCTCAGGCGGAGGTGTGAAGGGCGCGTGGGAGGCTGGATTCCTCAAGTATGTGGCAGAGGTGTGGGGACATAAGTTCGCTACAGTGTGCGGTTCCTCAGCAGGAGCACTAAACGGATTCTCATACGTTTCTGCGGCTGCGTCAGAGAACCTACCAGAGAAGATCGTAGAACCGTGGAACAAGGTGAGCTTCGGTCAGGTGGCCAAGGTTCCCTGGGGTGACATCTTCTCCCTCAAGTTCTACTCTCTCATGGACAACTCTCCCCTCATGGAGTTCCTGCAGAAGAACCTCGATATCGATGGTTACAGACGGAACATCGATACAGGTGTGGTGGAAACGAACGTCGTCACCACAACTGAGCTCTCGGAAAAGAAGGCATACATCTGGGTGGATTCCAAGGTGGACAGGAACTACGATTCAGCCAACTGGAAGGTGGTGAAGAGCCATTTGGGCCCAGAACACGCAACAGCATCAGGTGCAATTCCAGTCGCCTTCAGGTCGGTTCAACTCGATGAAGGATGGCACATCGACGGTGGCCTCTGCAACAACACACCCATCCTTCCCGCAATCATGTCGATGTACCGAGATCGTGAGATAAAGCGTGCGGAGGACCCCGAGGTGAAGATCCTCGTGCTCACACTGCCTGAACCTGAAACGAAGCAGGACTGGACACGTGAGCCCACCATCCTCACTCAGACATCCAGAATGTTCGAGTCTCTCACAGTGAATCACATCTCGCAGGATGTGGCCAAGGCGGACACTATCAACGATTTCCTCGATTCGATGGGCGTAGACTACTACGGTAAGTACAGGCGGATCAACCTTCTCCTCGCGAGGCCGAGCAAGTCACTCGATTCATTGGCAGCGACAGTGCAGAAGGAAATCGCATACGGCCTCATTCCGTCCAACTGGATGACTTCCCTCGCATTCATCCTCATCTTCCAACCATACATCCAGGTCCTCCTCAAGGAAGGTTACGAGGATGCGAAGGGAATGCATGATCAACTGGAAGAATTCTTCAACTCTTGACGGACCTCCATCAGGATCTTTCCGAGAAGATTCTGACCGGAACCTCTACACACACCCCACACACGATCGTTCCAGGTGTTGTTGTGCACAAGTTCTGCGTCCCCTGTCTTCAGGAGTAGATCAGCAAGGAATGGTGACTCGAACTTCTTACGAATGAAGTCTCGCATCAGTTCCTCCTTCACAACATCCCAATCAGGCCGCATCTCCACACCTCTCCCCAGCTTCTTGGCGATCGAGGGATCCTTGGCCTTGCGGATCAACTCTCGAGATTCCTCGTTGAGTGTCTTGTAGGATTGGTATGCATGCTCGACTGTGGGATAACTTTTCCCATCCACCCATATTGTAGAAGGATGAAAATTGGACAGAAAAGCATACCCTGATGCCAATGTGAAAGAATCAATTATTTTTCTGTCTGTCATCTGGAGGCCCGGGTGGGTATCGAACCCACTCTTCCCGGAAGGCGTTCCCTCAAACTGCCGGGCCTGTTTTTCACTTCGTGACCGTTGTGGTTGGAGCTGTTACCTTCTCAGTTGCCGGAGCTGCGAGAGGTGCAACGGGAGCAACTGCAGGAGCGGCATCTGCCTCGACGGCTGGTGCAGGCGCTGCAGGCTCACAGCAGGCAGGCTTCTCTGGGAGGCCGGCATCTGCGACCGCGGGGGCCTCCACCTTCTTCTCGCAACCTGCGAGGACGATTGCAGCGACAAACACGATCGAATTGATTGCTAACTTCATGATTTCTTTTTCTCCTATCGACCACAAACGGTTTGTTTTTGGGTCGTGATCATTATTTATAGTACACGTCTTCAATTTGTATACACAAGATTACTTTGTAATCAACTTAAGGAAAATAAAATGGCGAGAGATTCACAGAGGTATAGAAAGACCTATTCTTACTATAGAGTTCAACCAAGAACAGAACTATTAGAAATTATAGCAGACGAATCTTTAGATTGGAAGCACTCTGTCAGATCAGTATCCTCAACGAATGTTCCGCTCGCAGGTTCATCGCCCCTTTTAATAGGTGGTGTTAACATAGCTACTGATGAGCGGGTTCTCTTGAGAGCACAGGATGAAGCCTCTCAAAATGGAATCTATTACTGTGAGATATTCAGCGGTGTCTATACACTCACTAGAGATACGGATGCCGTTGCTGGCACCCTCACGTGCGGTGCGGCCACATACGTTGAGGAGGGAGATTCGGCCGGAGCGATATACATCCTCTCCACGATCAACCCCATAATCGTTGGAACAACATCTCTCACTTGGACCCAATTCGCCTCGGGCGGCGGAGCAGGAGCCACAGGACCTCAGGGAGCCACAGGTCCGCAGGGAGCCACTGGACCTCAGGGAGCCACAGGTCCGCAGGGAGCCACTGGACCTCAGGGAGCCACAGGTCCGCAGGGAGCCACAGGTCCCATAGCAGGCTCTACAACACAAGTGATCTTCAACGACGGAGGTTCTGCTGCAGGATCCAGCGGCCTCACCTACAATAAGAATACGGGAGCTCTCACTGGTACCTACGTGGTTGCATCCACAGGCTTCTCTGGATCACTCACACGCCTCACCAACGGTTCCTCCTATCTCATTGCTGGTTCCAACGTTACAATCACCACGGGATCCAACGGTGCGGTAACGATCGCTTCAACGGGCGGCGGCGGCGGCGGGATCGGAGGAAGTGGAACTGATACTTACCTCGCCAAATTCACTCCTGACGGTACAACTCTCGGCAACTCCATGTTGAGTGAGAGCGGAACCACGATCACTTCAACTGCATCCACACTCAGTTTCTCAAACAACCAGGTGTGGAAGGTGCCTGCGAACAACTCATTCGCATTGCAGATACAAGATTCTGCTAGCAGCGTGATCCTGCAGGCATTCACCAATGCAAGTTCCACAGAAAAATACGTTGGTATTGGAACATCTCCACAAGCACCCCTCCACGTTGCTCACTTCGGTTCCTCCACGACGAGTGATGGGTTCGCCAACGCTTCGGCGAGGACCATCATGATGCAGAACACATCCGGCACCGATGGAAACTCAGCTACACTCATCAACTTCAACAACAGTAACCAGCCCAACGGTTACATTCGATTCATCAATACAGATAATGCTCTCAACAAGGGTGCTCTAGCCTTTGGAACTTCCAATGGCACCTCTGATCGCGGTGAGAGGATGCGCATCAACGAAGTCGGTAATGTCGGAATTGGAACTACGTCAGTGTCAGAAAAGCTTTCTGTGCACAACGGAGGACAAGACAGGGTTGGATTCGGAATCTCAAGCGCTGTATCTACGGTATACCTTGGCTCCACCATAAGCACAGAGGCTTATAGAACAATCGAATTTGATCGAGAGACCGGCAGTCTTCATTTCAAGAGCGGGAGTGTTGGCTCTGCGATGTTGGCAATGGCAACATTCGATCAATACGGCCGATTGGGCATAGGAAACACTTCTCCTACAACTAAACTTTTCGTACAGTCATCTTCCGGTGTTCAAATTGAAGCGACAGACGGAACAACCTCTCAGCGAGTCGGATATTGCCTCAACAGTGTTGCATACAGTGGAACTTCAACAGGACATCCTTATGTTCTTCTCACAGCTGATTTCGAGAGGATGAGGATAGATACAACTGGAAATGTTGGTATTGGAACAACATTGGTCAGAGGTAAGATCCACATCTACGGAAACGGCCAAACAACTGCCAACTTAACTGATGCGGGAAACAGGGGAAGCCTCCTCCGCCTCAGCCACGATAACAACGCGCAGGGCTCTGGAGGAGGCATCCTCTTCACCAACTATCAAGGCGATGATACAAACTCTGCTGGATTTGCTGCTGTGAAGGGGCTGCTCTACGATGGTAGCGGAGCCACAACAGGTGATCTAGCTTTCTCCACGAGGAATGCCACGAGCGATATATCGCTAACCGAGAGAATGAGGATCACCTACGATGGAAATGTTGGAATCGGAACGGGCATATACACAGGTCGGCTCTACGTTTCAGGATCCTCAACAGGAACTACACCAACTCTCGCGGTGAGGCACGGAGTTGCAAATGGATCACTTCCCGTTCTCAATGTGCAGAACTCTGCAGGATCATCGTTGTTCTACGTGTCTGGAAGTGGTTACGTTGGAATAGGAACATCGACCGCTTCAGCTATTACAGACCTCTTGAAAGGATTTGGAGGTAATGTAGTTTCTATAGCATCGCAGTCTGGTACCGGTGGATCTTCACTGCTGCTTGAGGTAAATGGAAACCTGTCAGGCTCTGTAGTTGCTTCTAACTCTGGGATGACGGTGGTCCCGGGCGCAAACAGGACTCTCGGGCTGGGAAGTGATAACGGCGTAAAATTGTCAATAGATGTGGAAGGAGATGTTAATCTCCAGACATCTAGCAGATACTTCGATGCTTCAGTCTCTTCTGGGCAGGGAATAAAACTAAGAGCTTCTCCTGAAAATTCTGACTCACAAGTTCTTGATGCTTACAGTGAGGTCGATTTAAGTCCAGCAATTGACTGTACTGGCAATGAAGGAAATGGCGTCTATGTGCTCGACGCTGCATACGACACCTTAAAAATGACGAGAGTCGGAAGGCTGGTTACTATTGGAGGAGATTTAAGAATAGACTCTCTAGGGGAGACTCCCTCTGGAAGACTTTATGTTGTCCTAGGAACTTCCTCTGGTCAATTTCCTGCAATGGACACCGCGGCCGCGGTGTTTCTAAAGGGAGCTACAGATCTTTCTAGCACAATAGCTACTTCAGTTCAAGCTTATGTTGCATCAGGAACGAGTACAATGTATATCGACGGTTTCTTAAACGGAACAAATGTCGACATAGCGACTCAAGTGGGAGCCGGAGTTCATATAAAGATCTCTGTAACCTATGCTGTGTAATAATTTTCGCTTAGTCTAAATAGTGACGTTCTTCTGATGTCCAACTTTGACGGCAGGATCCAGCATGATTCTGTATCCTGCCGCCTTCACCTTGCGGCACCACCCCACATCCTCCGAAGTGGTGTCACGTAGACCGTCAATTACGATTAATTCGGAATTGAACCACGGGTATTCAATTTTCGTGAATACTTCGGTCCTCACCAGCGCGAATCCAAGACCCAGCCAGTCCACCTCGAGGAGAGGCGACGCCATCGATCGAGCCTCTCCCAAAGTGTAGGCTGGAAATGTATAGTGCTTCTTGAAGAACTCGATATCCCAGGTTCCAGCAACGATGCGTTTCCCCTCCTCAGCGGCACGAGATTCTGTGGAGTAACAATAAGCACCAGCAACCACGGGAAGGTTGTGATTCCACAGCCGCCAGAAGTCCTCCGGCTTGAACTCGATATCGCTGTCCACCATGAGGATGTGGGTGATCTCAGACGTACCGTAGGGTTGCTGGAACTTGCCTCGATCGAGAGAAGCTCCGCACACCTGGGCCCTTCCGTGGGGAAGGAATGAACTCTTAGAGAAGTTAAAGTGGTAACGCAATCCCTTCTTCTGCAGATCAGATTGCAGAAGAAGGAGTGACTTCACCGTATCGGTGTGGATGGAACCACCCGTGGGAACAGTGATCATCACTGCAGGCGGCCGCTGGGGCTGTAGAGAAAGAGGCCGTCTAATCATCGCCACACACCAGAAACTTGATTTGTTTCCTCCATTCTAATCACGATGTCACTCGTGTTAAAGTACAGTTTCTGACCTTTTCCGAGAACATAGCCTCTCTTCACGCGAGACGGACCAGGAGAATCGCATTCACCGTCCGTCATGATGAGCAGTCCGTCCCACCGACCTCGATTTTTTGGATCATTTATGAATCTAGTAGGCGCATTGAAGTCAGTTCCTCCACCGCGGACCCGTTTTGCAGGGTGGTTGGTTCCTCGACGCCACTCGTACAGGTCTTTCTCCTGAGCAACTGTATCAAAAGGCAAGATGTCAATGGAGACTTTCTTCGTGAGACTACTAAGCTCAGCGAAGAAATCGGAGAGCATCTCGTTAGAGACCGAGCCTGACTGGTCAATTGCAATGAGGAGCTTCGCCGTGTAGCCTCTCTTGACACCCGGGTGGATGTACGGATAGCGAGAGTTAATCCTCTTGATGGAGGTCGTACGAGATCCACGAGTGATAGAACCCACAAACTGTCTAAGAACGTTACGCCAGTTGATAATACTGCTCACGGACTTGCGAATTTGATCTGCAAGGTCGATGGGAATATTGCCCCAACCGTTGGCCTGAGAATCGGCATGCTTTGCCGCCTTCTCTACGATTGCTTTTACCTTGCCCTGAACGTACTCTTTCTTGTCGTCGGGAATTTCCTTCCACTTGCCGTGTTCGTCCATGGAACCAATGACGTATTCTTCGTCATCACCTTCACCGTCAAAACCACTGCCTCCTGCAGCTTTGTCCTTGTCCGACTCCTCTTTGATCTTCTCGAAGTACCACTCAGAGGCCTTCATGGTAGGAAGTTTTTCAAGAACCGCTGCAAGCTTTTGAGCCTGCTCTTCATCCTTGGTAAAGTCACGGCCTTCCGGGTGCTTGGGTCGACGGCCGGGAATGAGGCAGAAGTCGGGAAGCGGACTTTCCCCTTGAAGACGGTTGCTATTGCCGTTCTTTGCGGAGTCCATAATGACGGAATTGATTGCACAATCCGTTGCAATATTCCACAGCTGAGCGGGCTCGCGGCGTCGACCGTAGAGATGACCGAAGACGAGGTGATAATACTCGTGCGTGAGAACTCCACGTACTTCCCACTGGGAAAGCTTTGAGAAGAAGTCAGGATTCCAAAACAGCGTGATCTCGTCCGTCTTCTCATTGAAGCCGACAGCAGCTGTCGGCAAAGACCTCGTCGAGGTCTTGTGAATGTGACGACTCAGCTCTGCAAAGAAGGGATTGTCCTGTAGAAAGGAGATTAGATGACGACCAAGGTTGAAATCGGTCGCGCCGCTATCGTCCTCATTCGAGGCAGAACCTTCGTTTTTCTCATCTTTGATTTCTTCTTCCATGTCATCATCCTATCATGTCTTGAAGAGACATTGCACTCAAGATGTGCTTATAAATATTAGGAAAATTCCAACTATTTGACGTCAGAACAACACCGCATTCCTTGCTGGTAGAACGCGAACGTTTCATTGTGGATCCTCGTGGAAGGGCGGCACCGTGTGCGTACAACAGACCAGTATCCGCCCTTCAAGATGGATCGATAACCAGACTTCCGCGTAGAACTAGTCCACTCATCAACGTTGCCCGTCATGTCGTGAACTCCGAACGGACTCACGCACCTCTCCATCGTTCCACTAGAAACTCCCTGCCACAGTCGAAGTAGCTCTTCTCCGCGCTTTGCAGGATTCTGTAGAGCATCTACATCAGGTGCGATCCACTTGTGATCGATGTTGCAGGCTGTGGCATCGCGCTCATAACCGTAGGGATACGGAACACCTTCCTCACCTTCACAGGCGAAAGTCCACTCCTCCTCGGTGCACAATCGCTTCCCAGCACCTTCGCAGGTCTTCTTCGCAGAGTACCAGTCAATGAACACGAGGGGTGTGGCTCCCACCTCATTGGGCCACTCATACGTGTCCATACAGAAGTCCATCTGGTGGCGTTTCGTTTTTAAGCCGTCAGTAACCTTAAGCCATTTTTCTCGATTAAATTTAGCGCATCTGGCGGGAAACTGGGTGGAGATCCACTCATCACAGGTGGAATCCTGAAGCACCTCCACCATATCACTTCCTGCTGGAAGTGCCATACCTTTCACTCGCACCGTTCCCGCTGGGCAGGTCTTCGCTCGGAGAAATTCAAAACTACTTGGATCGGGATCCGTGAGTAGAAACGCACCTGTAATCAAAAAACCAAGCGAACTCTTTGCGATTGTGGAAAGTAGCATCTTCATTCCTCCTCGGGAAACGCTTCCCTAAATCCATCATACGCAATCCTCCGCATCTCGTCCACCTCTTCCTGGAGAGATCCGAGCACATCCCGCCTCCGGATGCGATCGAGAGCGGAAGTGCACCGCATCAGTGCCCGATACATCTTCGAGTACGCCCTACGTGCAGGTTCGTTCTCGGGTTGCATTAAGATTCTGTGAAGATGCGCGGAATCTTTGAAGTCCTGTTCGTTCTTCACTTGAGATACGCCTCCCCCGTCGCGATCACCTTGGGATCCACATCACGTGGATCGCGAACTCGGCAGAACACAGGAAAGCGTACTTTGCCATCGGAAGTTAGGCCATCGGGGGTGAGTGGATCGGGTTGGCCTTCCACCTCCACGATCTTGCCGATCCACGAATCAGGATCGATGGAGATCTCGGCACGAATCTTATCGTTGTAACCACCACCCACCTTCGTTACCACACCGTTGGGCATCACCACGAGGAAACCACCCCACAGGCCTTCACGCTTGGAGCCACGGTTGCCCTCGTAGTGGCCAACGATCACACCTTCGTAGGTGCTCACCGGCTTTAACTTCATCACCGAATCGGAGCGCTTGAAGATGTAGGGAGAACCGAGCTTCTTCACCATGATGCCCTCGAAACCACCCTCGATGGCCTTGCCGTAGGCTTTGAGGAGGGCATCCTGATCCGCCGCTGTGATGCCCCCAACCTGAACCACGTGTTCAGAGGCAACCTGGGCCACGAGCTCCTGCGCGAGAGTGATGCGATCCTCGAGAGGCGAATCGTTTGCCTGATCGCGCCAATCATCGAATACCATCGCATCGAACACATTGTACACCATGCCGGAATCATCCTTCGCGGTCTTGTGGGACATGACCACCGATGCGGACTCGTTCCAATCCTTGCCCATTGCTTCGCCGTCGAGCACGAAGTCATCCCACGGTGCGGCCTCGAGGGCTGCCTTGATCGTAGGAAGAGTTTCGATGGGAGAACCACTGCGAGTGAACATGGTAACTGCACCGTTGCGCTTGATCGCAACACAACGCAGCCCATCCAGCTTAGGTTCAACCCTAACTGGATATTCGATGGTTTCAGCAATCACAATACCCCTGCCAGATTCATGGCGGGACTCGAGAGATTCTGCGAGCTGAACGGAGAACTTGGAGATCGCTCCGGGCCACGTCTTTTCCACGAGCGATTCAGAGGCACCTACTCGAAGGTTGCGAATGAGGATTCGGGTGCACCACTTGGCTTGACGGGCATCGAGTCCGGCGAAGAACGATTCCACGGCGGCCTTGGCAGCATTGCCTGTGATCTTGCGAGTAGCAAGATCATTGTGGAGAAGGTCGAGGAACGCCATGACTGCGCCGTCGTCGGACACGGTAGCCTGAGGAAGCGGCTTCGGCGCCTTGAACTTGTTCACGTAGAAGTTGGTATAAGGATCGCCGACGGCGACGAAGACCTGCTTCAGGAGTTTCCGACCGGCGTTGTTTCGAAGAACTTCCTCCTTGAAGAGGCGGGAGTTGTCAGATTCCAGGGACTCGAGGATGTCGATGACGGATTCCATGACTCTCAGTATACTCTTTCTGAGTGCGACTTTGCACTACGAGACCCGCCTGATGGCGCAGAGATATGCGGGATTATCGGGGATTGTGACGCAATACTTCTTCACGTGAGGCTTCTTGCTGGAGCCGTCGTTCACTTCGAACTCGTACTTCCCGGGTTCCACCTTGATCTTAGAGAAGATCTCGCGCTGGAAAGTGCGCGACTTGCCTCCGAGGCGTAGTCCTCGTCGAAGTTCCGGTGCATTCCAACGGACGAACTTGTAGATCTCGTCGCAGGCTGCATTGTACTTTCGCTGTAGATCACGAGCAATTCTCTCCTCGTTGTTGAGGACCTGAACTTGAATAGGATTCCCTACCATCTCGTTGAGTTCACTGAGAATAGAAGCGAGAGCTGAAATACACTCGGCGCGCTCAGAGAGCTCGTGCACATTTGAATTCCACCGGGAAGAAATACCAGACGACATCTTCAAGTGATAAACCTTCCAGACATTTCCTTCAGGATCTGTCTTTTCTAGATCGTCCGTAAGCCAACGGATAGTTACGTCTGCAATACTAGAATAGTACTTGTCTTGGATGTTTTTCTGTAGCTTAAGATCAAGCTTAAGTTCTCTATCAGGGTCCGATGATAGAAATTGCTTGCTTAGATCTTCGTACTTGGATCGGTCCAGAAACTTGCATACTTCATGTTGCAAGATTTTCTGAATTAAAAGTCGAGAGATAATTTTCTTTGTTTCTACTTCTTCAGATAGCATTTGTAGAACTGAGTTAGCTGTTTTTAGATAGTCTATCTACAAATCAGTCTACTTTTCACAAAAGTAGATTTAAAGTTGTGTACTTGTTCTTTCACGAACATAAAAGTAAGACAAGCTTCTTGCGTGACAAGCTTGCAATGTCTGACTTGCAATAGATCTGTGAATCTTGTGTTTGATTGCTAGATAGGTCTCGTATTCTTTTCTAGCGACATAAGAATTTTTATCTGGATTTCCGGAAGTGTAGCATCTTAGGGCGGCATCGGCTCGGGGAGATCTATACCAGCATTCATCTATCACATGAAGTGCCAACTTTAGTTGAAGATACCTGCTTTCACAAATTTCTTTTTTTGTAAACCCCCGCCAGTTGGGGCCACGCATTACCTGACCGAGTCCGACAGATCTGCCGCTATCTCCTGTAGTTTTACATCGTTCTATGTCGTGTCTTAGACCTGATTCAACTGTTGCGACAGCTGCAAGGACTGGGAGAGCCTGTTCTTGAGAAAGTGTACTCTTCATTTTTTGAAGAGAAAATTCTCTATCAACCACTGAAACCATATCTTCTGATATTACTCTAAGTCTATCTTGGCCAACATTTGTTGACGATGACTGCAATGCTAACAATAGAGCTATAGCTAAATTAGTCATTATCTACATTTCTTCTTTGTTATTTGAGGTAGAACCTACTATAGTAAAGTGTAGATCTATGTATAACGATATATTCAATCTGACTTAATTTGATTTTTCTTGCGTCTTCTGTGAGAGGATTTTTCTGTGTCAAGATCTGGCTCTTGCGGCAGATCTTCAGAAGAACTATTGTCTGGTTCTAATACTACTATTCCTTCTGTCGGAGAAGAAATAACGGGCGGATTATTCCCCCTAATCTTAAAGAACTCTTCTTCAGTGGGAGGAAGAACTCCAATTAAGACGCACCTGGATTTCAATAGATCGTAGGATACGATGCCTGTTTCTTTTAGGAAAGTCGAGAGATTAGACCTCTTCTTGCGTAGAAGATCTGTTAGACTTATCTTGGAAAGACTTTTTCTTTGAAGCCGCATTTATACCTCTTAGTTTTCTTCTTCAAACTCTTGTAAAATTTCGCAGATAGCCTTTTGGAAAGTAGGAGATTTTACCAATCTATCTAGCTCAGGCTCAGAAAGATCTATATCCCAGCTTTCACACAATGCGTCAGCAAATTTTCTCATTACTCTTAGAACATAATTTCTTGCCGAAGAATGGTTCATTTTGAAGCCAATTTCCGTCATTGTCTCGGCAATTTCCCTATAATTTACGCCCTCATCAAAAGTCACAGTGGCGTAAACTGAACTCTTGTCCTTGCTATTCTTTTTCATTTTTACCCATTGAAGAAAATTTCATCGACTGTAGCTCAGAAAGTCGCCTATTCAGACCAGCTTCAAGACTTTTTTGATTTTGATTCTCTTGAAAAAGACTTTTGAGGCTAGCGATGCTTCTTCTTAAAGCAAGCTGTTGCCAAATTAATAAAATTAATAGAAAATGTGTGAAAAAGTGATAAAACATATAGAACTTACGTCAAGGTAATTCCTTTAGAAAGATTTAAGGACTCATCGTTAGTTAATGTGTATTCATCGTTTTTAAGTTCAGCGTCATCAAAGAGGCCAAACCTGAGCCTAAGGATTGCAGCCTCTTTTTCTGAAAGGCTTGAAAGAACATGTCTTACGACACCCATCAATTCTTTCGAGGACACGTTATAGAACGGATCTTTTCTTTTGTCACTATCTTCAAGATAGTCACCTACAGTTTTTGTCTCTCCTGAATCCCCAGAATTACCTCCTGACCACGGCTGATCTAGTGAGACAATGCTGTGGCCAGAAGCTATAGTTGCCTTCATGACCGTCTCCGAAGCATCGACTAAAGCAAGAAGCTCTTCTTGCGTAGGATCCTCCCCGGTCATCTTTCTAAATTTTTCAGTCTCCTGCATGAGTTTTCTCTGAATTCCTGCAACATGTGCAGGAAGCCTAATCATGCGCTTATGCTTTAATACGTGTTGGCTGATTGCCTGTTTAATCCACCATGTTGCATAGGTCGAAAATCTAAATCCTTTTTTGTAATCGAATCTCTCGATAGCTTTAAGAAGTCCTAAATTACCCTCTTGGATTAAATCCTCAAGCGGAATATTGTGTCCTTTTTGCTTTTTTGCAATAGAAATGACGAGACGCAAATTGCTCTCTACGAGCTTTTTCCTAGCTCTCTCTCCTGTAGACCCACCTTGCTCATAGTCCTGAAAAAGAGAAACGACCTCAGGATGCTTTAGCTGTTGATGAGATCGTAGATCGCTCAAGTAAGCGCTCAAAGCTCCTGAATCTGTAGATCCGAGTTTAGCAGACATCTTCTTCTTCATTCTAGACAAGTCTTGTTAATTTCATTCAAACGAAGTAAAACTCTCCTGAAAGAGCTCTGGATTGGTTCGAACGTACTTTTCGTGTGCAACTCGGCGGAAATTTCGAATCTTAATTTCCCTCTGAACGTAACAGATTTCAACTTCCCATGGATGCGTATCGCTTCCGATGTGAAGAACCTTCTCTCTCTCAGACTGGAGGTGATTGTGATAGCGATCGAGATGCTCATCATCATAAGACGACAAAGAATCCATGTCTACAATTTGCGGAAGATTCTGGTCGATGAGATCGAAATTGCTACCGCCGAATGCCTTCTTCGTGTTCTTCTTCATTTGTGTTCTCACTTGCCTTTGTTGTTGATGTTCTTGAATACTGCGTATGCTACTGCGATCGTTGTTGCCAAACCGAGCACACCCATAATGATGTGTGCCCTCGTAATCTTATCAGGTTGTGATTCACTTTGCACTTCCATGAAAACCTCACTTTCACTTTATAGATCAAACGGTTGACGGCCCGCGATGACTCCTCGAGCACGAAGCTCGGCCACCATGGCCTGAGATCCCAGAGGATTCTGGGAGTGGACGATAACCTCACGGGGAAGTTGGCTATCATCAACATCGCAGATCGCGCGCGCCGCATGGATACCGGTGTATGCGCGTACACCGCCCCAGCCATCCACGTAGGAATCTGCCGTAGGAGGTTCACCCAGATCATGATCGAGGTGTATGAGATCCCAAGGAGATCCTTCAGAGAAGTACCGGATGAACTGGAAGTAGGTGGTTGCTCCTACAACCTCATGGCCATCGTACCTGCGGGAGAAAGCCTCGTGGCGTACCTCCTCATCATCGAGAATCAAGATTCGCATGCAATAACTCCCCATTCGCTGGGTCCAATGGTGTAAACGATGCGAGAAACTCCCGCCCCACGAAGCCGAACCTCACAGGCCTTACAAGGCTTTGCCATGGCCCAGGAACCATCCAGACGAGAAACTCTTGCAACCCAAACTGTGGAACCTGGAGTGAGCTTTCGGCTCAATCGAGCCTCCGCGTGGTTGAGGCGGGAGAGGGTTGCATCGGGAGCTGCAATGTTCCGCGAGGAAACAAAAACTCCATCCGCCCGTAGCCCAATGGCTCCGAGGAGGAAAGTCCTGTTATCCTTCGTGCTCACCGCCAGAGAGGCAGCCTCGCTCAAGATCTTCTTATCTGATGCCATTTGGATGTTCTCAGTGTATCACTCTCGGCGAGATCTTTACACTGGGCAGGCGAGTTGTGGGAAACATCGGAGGAGAATTCCTGACGAATAGTGTGATTATAACACTCCCAGGCTCTTTGTACACCCGAAGAGATATTTATAGATCATGAATGATAAACTTGTTACATCACTGGCCGGGCTGCAGTTCATCGAGAAGTGGGAGGGCTGCGTTCTCACTCCCTATAAGGATGTTGCGGGCCTCAGAACGATCGGGATCGGCTACCTCATCAAGTCGGGAGATAACTTTCCCGATGGAGTTGCCATCACGAAGGAACGTGCTTACGAGCTCCTTCGAGAGGAGGTGAAGAAGTGTGAGGTTGCCATCAAGAAGAACATCAAGGTTGCACTCACCCAGAACATGTTCGATGCCCTCGTATCCTTCGGTTTCAACTGCGGAGTGGGCGTGTACTCCAAATCGGGTGTTGCCCGTGAAACCGCAGCAGGAAACTTCGCCCGTGTTCCTGAACGATTGCTGGAGTGGAACAAGGCAACCGTGGGCGGCAAAAAGGTGGAGGTTCCCGGCCTCACCGCCCGGAGGCGGGATGAGGGAGAGCTGTTCCTGAGGGGAAGCGGGATCTCACCCGTGTGGAGCGGAGGTGCAGTGATACCCTGGAACGCTCCCGGGTTGGTGGATGCTCAAACCCGCCTCGCGAAGCTCGGGCTGTACACGGGGCGGATCGATGGATCCTTCGGGCCACGCACAGGGTCGGCCCTCACATCCTTCGCAGCATCGAAGGGAATCACCGTGGGAGATCTCTCGCGAGGAGCACCACCGGCACTCCTCGATGCCCTCAAGGCATCCTAGTTCTTCTTGGAGGAGTAGTTATCTGCTGCCCAACCGCCACCCTTCAGCACGAAGGCACCTCCACCTGAGATGAGGCGGTTGTGGCACTCCATCTTGCAGTGTGGACAAGGAGCGTGCGGTTCATCCCGAATAGATTGAATCGTTTCGAACTCTTTCTCACAAACGTTGCACTTGTAATCGTATGTTGGCATGGCTCAATTATACACTCAGTGGAACCGGTGGGCAACGATCCCACACCGTTACGTGCTCTGCCTCTTGAGCTACGGTTCCAGATTGGTTACTCACGACCCAATGTTCCTTGATCGCTTTCACCTACAAGAAATTAACACGAAGGAACGCGTGTCCAATCCTTCAAGGATTGGAGAGGAAGCTGCGGGATTCGAACCCGCGGTGGCTGTTAACCACTTCAGTTTTCAAGACTGACGCCTTAAACCGCTCGGCCAAACTTCCATGACGAAGTATCTCTACTTCTTAAACTCTAAGTTACCGTTTGCCTCGGCAATAATCATTGCCTCTATGTACTCAAGATGTGAATCAGCACCTGGGATCTCATGCCTCCTCCGCATGAGATTTTCTTGAACTTTAAGAATCTCTGCTTTTGTATTCGGGCAGTGAACTTTCTCCCCTGGCTTCAGGGCATCAAGTGCACGCTGAAGTTCGGGGAGAGGAGTTTCCGCCTTCGTATCTATGTTGTTTACTCTTGGCATTTAAATTCCTTTGCTCCGACTCCTGGGATCGAACCAGGGACCCGAGAGTTACTTTACCACTTCGACTTTCGCCGCTCTTTCGATTTGTGGTCTGGACTATCCCATCATCCGTTCTGGATGGACCCATTATAGTCTCTGCACCTTCCCTTTCGGGCTTGGCTCAGGGTTGCCATATCTTTCGACGAAGGGTTCCCTGAAGTTCGGGTCTTTTACATTTCGTATTCCTACGAAACGCTGCCTTTTTGACAGCTCTCTGCTCTGCCTACTGAGCTAAGTCGGAATGTGTTTTTGTTTCACGTACTGAATCTACATCAAGTATTCCAAGTTGTATAAGGTCTTTTCCTTCAAGGATTTTTAATTTCAGAGGAAATTGTGCCCACTTCGCTTCATCCTTAGGCGTTTTATAACCTTTTATCTCCACGTAGGTGGCTTCATCTTCGAGAAAGAAATCTGGTGTGTAGAAGGAATCTTTCTCGTTGAAACGATACCTGAACTTTTCATCGGGTCTTCTCCATTTTATTCCTTGTTCATCAAGGAATATGGCATATTTGACTTCCCACATGCCATGAAGTTTTACACCCTTGTATTCATGTGATCTCGTCTTAGAGAAAGACAGATGCCAAGTTCCTTCAGAAACTTTCTTTATGATCGATTCAGAGAGCTTCTGTTTGACTTCTTGGGTTAATTTTTTACCTCTATTCCTAGCAGAGATTTTCTTTCTTGTCTCTGCATTTTTTGGATTCTTATTGCAAGAAACAAGGTGTCCACCAAGTGCAAGAGATTCGAAACCATCTTTTCCGCAATAACGACAGATTCCGTTGTGTGAGGGTCTTCTTCTTCTTGGTCCTCGACCATCGCACCAAGCTACGTGTCTGTCGAAACCACCGGCATGAATATCAAAATTACATTTTGGACAAATTTTATTAGAGGGCATTAGCAGAATCCTATATGTAATTATATTATACAGGAAGTAGCTATACCGGTTAAATCAACCCTCTTCGTCGATTTGAAATCCGATCTGTTTCTTCGCAGTTGGAGTTTCACGTAGTTCATCGATCGCGTGGATCACGCCAACGAGTGCCGCCCCTAACTTGAGGAACGCTACTGTTCGCGGCGATCGAAGGGCATCCCAGAGGTTCTTCTTGATGTTTCTCATCATGCACTAACCATACACTCTCTAAATCCAACAGTACACTGAATCAGACGGGCGAGAGCTCTTTTGTTTCTGCAGGAGATTCATCTGCCTCTGGTTTCGCCTCCGCAGCGGCATCCTCTGGTTTGGTGCCTTTCGTCTTGAAACCGATGTATTCCTCGGGATCCTCAGGGCGCATGGGATCGTTGCTTCCCTTGTCGCCCGGAGATTTGTACCAGTAACCAAAAATATCAGTTCCGCGTTCGAGCTCCCACGGGTAGAATCCCTTCACGTCGGTGGGATCCGCGGTGATCGCAGGGCCTGATGGCCCCTCTGCGAGCACTCTCCTGATGAGCTTGCGCAGCTCAGAGATCCGAATCTTCATCGATCTCTTCTTCTTCTATACCCATCCCACCGTGCTCCATCGAGTGGATTTCCTCATCATCGACAGGTTCTGCAGATCCCGGATACCATCTGCCGGGTACCCATCCCTGCTCCACGATTGCCTCACGGATTATTCGCCTTAATTCTGATAACCGAATCTTCATGCTCTTAATTATATCTTCGCACGGGTTCGCAGTTATCTAAGTGCACCCAACCGATCTTCTGGTTCGCAGTGAGCACTTTTCGATAGTATTCCGGATTGAGGCGCTTGGGGCGATTTGGATGCCCGGCCGCAAGAACGATCATGAACTCTCCTCTTCCGAGTTCATCTACCTCATCATCCAGATCCTCTTTCCAAACGTGCACGTGGCTGTACTTCGAGCGAATCAAATCACCCACAATAGGTTTGGCTTCTCTAAGGTTCCAGCTCATTGCAGCCTCAGCAGGTGATCTTCAAGCCGTACGGGCAGTTCACGCTCATGCACGTTCCGCCGGGTTGTGCACCGCACTGAGAGCACTTGTAGCGCGGCTGGGTGAGGAGAGTATCCGGGTTAATGAGGGTTTGAGGAGGTGAACTGAGCCCAGCAACCTTATCGCGGAGTGCACCGAGCTTAAACTCCAGGTCCTCGATACGCCTCAACAGTTCCTTCTTCTTGATCTTCTTCTTATTCTCACCCATGTTATATGGCTCCAATTTTCTCGAATATTCTAAACATCTTCTCGTGCCACCACGAGCAACAGGTTTCCCCGTGTGATCCATCCTACAATACCGCGGGGAGATAATACACGCACCATCCAATCATCCTCGCCCGTGGTCCCTAGAACAATGGCAATCTCTCCCACGTGGAGCTTGTCGGGAGAGTTCGGGCTGTAGGAGTGGTTCGATTCATCACCGCTGATTGCAGAGCGATTCCACAGCTGAAACCACCCACTGCGGAGGTGGGTGAGATCCGGCATCACGAGATCACCTGCTCGGAAATTCCTGTGTGATCTCGTAGATGTGGAGCTCATTGAGTACTCTCTCAAGCTTTCCCGCCATGTTGAGGAAGAGCGAGTAAGTGCAAGGCCCGTTGTGTATCCTGCCGGGAACGTTGTAGGGATCGATGCACACCATCAACTCAGTGATGCCTGTTCTCCGCTGAGTGATGAGCACGAGATCTCCGGGGCGCATGCCCCATAAGTATCACAACTCTTCGTGAGGAATCACGCGAAAGCTCCAGGTGTGGTAGCCATCTCGGATCCGCCCATCCCGATCCACAAACACACCGTGTTTCGGCATGCCTTGCAGTTCACCGAGGTAGAGCACCATCTCACCCGGCCGAAAGTGCGAGAAGATGGTGTGCTCATCCGGATTCGGGTAGTAAACGGTGAGCGTGTTGGGCGGCACCTTCACTGTGAAGTGCGTGGGCTTCAACTTCCCAATGGGAAGTGGTACCTCGAGGTTGAAGGCATCCCGCGGATGCGGGTGTTGCACAGCCTCGATCTCGGAGATATCGGGCCATGTGGCCACCGCCTCCTCAGAGTATGGGCCCTTGTAGAGGTTCGGAAACTTGGATGTGAAACTCATTTCTTCTTCCCCGTAAGAGCAACTGCAGGATAGGCCTGCACCTCGGTTACCTCCATCTCGATCACTTCCCAAAAGGGTGAGATGGGAGCCTTATTGTTCTCTGTCCACATGGTGAGGTGGCCCTTCAGGTCCTTCAACTTCATCCACACCTTGCCACCATCTTCATCCCATTTGGGATCGTTGCCACCGGTGGAGTACTTGCCCGTGCTCATGTCACGTAGTTTGTAGAACTTCATCTCACCACTTCCTCATCTTCTCGAGTGAATCATCCAACAGTGCCCGGATCCGATCGTAATCGTGCGGGTTCAACATCACAGTATCGTAGTGCCCGTACCTCTCGGTGCGTTTGAACACGTACTTCACCGCGAGGATCAATCTCTTCCACCAGGGTAACCAGTGGTTGAGGGGCACGGAGATGGAGATGTGCCCCATCTCCTCATCCACTTCGAACCGCACGTTGTGATCGAAGGTAGAACAGGTACACTCAAACCTGTGGAAGCCATCGCTCCGTAGGTACGAACCCGAGATTCCTTCAGCTCCCTTCATTTCACTCATCTCCTCCTCCTAGGAAACCGCCGTTTATATCAAAATAATCTTCGAGCTTCTCCAACTCCATCTCTAGTTCTGGAATCCGCGCCCACGATCCACCTTCACTCCGCCAGAACTGTAGCACACGCAGATCGATGCAGTTCATCGTGTGGCCTGGTGGGCAACACCCCACGTTGGGAGGATCTCCATAGTGAAATAAATCTGGGTTCTTCGAAAGAGCACGATCTCTCCGTCCAGATGCGATCCCAGGCTGATCATCCCAAGCAAGCTCCACAGTGAAGCGCGTTGCGCAACCCTGACATGCGATTTCGAGGAGCGCAACCTCCCTACAGTAGGGAAGAGATCTCATACGAGGTTCGAAGGGAACGTACCTAGGTACACCTCCCATCGTGTACCACAAGGGTTTCTCAGGGATTCGTGATGTGATATCGGAGTAACTGGGAAGCATGTTGTTCCATTTATATCCCATCCGCGGGAAGGATTACACATCCACGATTTCTTCTAGTTCATCTGAGAAACAGACACCCATCCCATTGGGAGTGAGAACCTTGATCCAGAAGGCGTGTTTCATGATGTTGGTGGGGCGGATCGCAACCACGATCCCGACCTGATTGGGTCCAAAGGGAACATCCGTAAAATCTCGCTCTAGGATCTCACTCCACGATGATTCACCATCATCCCCCACGAGCATCTCGGGCGGATCGAGGTATACCTTCGTTCTCGATGTAACAAGCGATCCTACCTTCAAGTGCGATCTCACCTCTTAGAGGTAAGTATCACGCAACTCGCTCGATGTTCCACTCACCGATCCAACCGCTGCTGCCGTTGGGCACGAGGATCCTCACCCAGGTTCCTTCTCCTCGCGTTTCCAGAACGATGCCGGTAGCCTCGCGAGGCCACGTAGGCCCAAATTCTCCAACGATCCCTCCCACCGCCACATCCGCAGTGGGATCACGCGGAAAGAGGAGCACATACTCGTTGTTGAAGGTTGGGCGTACGAGCTCTCCGGGGTAGAATTTCTTGTTGTTTCTTCTTGTGGCCACAGGTACATATAACTATCCTCACTTTCAGGTTGCGATACCGAGATTCACGAGCCGGTTCTCTGCCAGTTGTTCCGCGCTCGGTTCATTGAAACCCAAGCGCTTCATCTTCACGTCCCTCATTGCCATGTGCACGGCAGGCCCGAGCTCACGGGGCACGTATGCATGCCCACCTGCTCCCTCGATCGCCTCGATGAAACCCACCAGAGATGTTCCGGCTGGAATGGGGCGGGCGGAATCTGAAGCACCCCAACCATCAGGCACCAACCAGGCCACGCAACCACGGTTGATACCCTGCACGCTCCAGGATGAGTTGCTCCCCGCGAGATCCGCAGGAGTACTGTAGGGGCCATCCCAGGCCACCTTCACGAGGTGGTGAGGCACGTACTTTCCATCCTCCTTGTGTTCACTATAGGGATCCCCCGCATTGTGCTCATAGGGAGCATCATTCCAATCATCACCCCACTGAGCCTCCAGTTCGATCGATGTGAACCACGCGAAGCGATCCCGCGGGCACACGTAGCACAGCTTCAAATCTCCGATGGGAGCTTCCTTATCGTTGATCATTTGGCACCTCTGTTCATCACATCCTTCACCACATTCATTCTATCATAATCATCGAGCAACATTGAAGCCTTCAGGGCGCTCCCAGGCTCGAGGCTGTGGATGAACATCTTCGCGAACCTCTGAACCTCGTGCTTCGTGATGGGGCGATTCCAACGCTTGAGGGTGCCATCCTTCACCGCCTCGAAGGCATCGAACACGAGGTTCACGAATCGATCCTCATCGCTCGTGCGAAGCTTGCGGTACGAGTGCTTGGCAGCCCACTTCTTCACCCGCCACAGTAGGTTAGGCTTGTTCCACAGATCGATTCCGATGGCACGTGCCTCCTCGAGCTCCAGCCACTCGGGCGGAGTGAGGATCGATTCGGGCAGGAGTGCCACCTTCGCGTTGGTGAGATCGAAACCGCTCAACACCTCCTCGAGTGCTCCGTTCACCCTCGTGATGAATTGGTACCTACATCGATCGTAGGTTACTTCCTCCGCGTATCCTGCCGCGGTGGTTTCGCGGTGCGCACGTTCTCCAAAGGCATTCATCACCGATCCAAGTGCAGCTCGTGCAGCAACCTCGTTGGGAAAGAAGAAATCAACATCACCCACCGTACCCCTCCACTGCCAGTGCGTGGATGCCTTGCCTGATGGATGTGGTGGAGCTGCGTGCACCAACTCCGTGTAGAGCTTGAGGGCGCGCCAGGATGATTCCCGCCTCCAAGCGGGATAGGTGCTGAGCTCCCCACGAGAAGTTGCATCGAGGGTGGTCACCATCCGAGCGAAGCCGCCTGCAATGTAACCACCGTGATCCCACACGATCCTGAAGGCAGTGGCCTGCTTGGAGGTGATGCCTCCACCGATGAGTGCCTCGGGCAACCAGGAGCTCTCTCGAGATTGTAGGCTCATTCCTCCACCTCCACGAACTCGCTGAGATCGATGAGGGCATCGAGATCGCCACCCCTACGAATGTACTCGGTGCCGCCATCTGTGAAGATGGCCTTGCACTCGCACCACACGAAATCGTGAGTGTAACGAGACTCGATCACGGTGTTGCACTTGGCGCACCGCGCCACATTGCGAACCAACTTCTGCTTCTTCATACTTCACATCCTACACCCTTCGAGGTGCACAATACATCTCCGTTCATCCACGTGAGCCTCCCGAGTGAATCGGAGTGGGCAACACGAGCACGCCCTTCGTTCTCGATGATGTAGATCTGCGGAGGAAAGTAGGAGCGAGATGCCTGCACGTCACGAATGGAATCGAGGTACAGTTGGAGGCGATCCCGAAGGGCACGTTCCAAGATTCTCTCATAAACTCCTGCACACTTCTGCAGGAAGTTGGCCTTGCGGTTGAGAACGCCGATCTCTCTACCACCTTCTTCTAGCCGCATCACCGCGAATTCTTGGTTGCTCCGTTTTCCCGCCAGGAGTTCATTGGTAATATATACAGCATCTTGGTGGGAGAATCCATCCTCATGGCACTGCAACACCCACTGAGGTTCCACGAAGATGTAGAGATCCTGGTTTCGAGTTAAGCCGCGTTCCCGCCGAGCGGAACGGATCGCATCCCAGAACTTGTTGTTCGCATCGAGCCACTGCACCCACAATTGAGAGGATCTGCGCTCGAGGGCTCGCCAATCGAGCACCTTCTTCGGATCTGCACCAGGTGGGCTAATCGTACAGCGGTGTGAGTGAACCGTGGTGTGAACGCGGCAGGCCTTCATGTACTGGATCTTATCTGCACCCGTTGCCTTCCGCCAGAGTTTGAAGGGTGGATCGTACGTGGGAACGTACTCATCTATGTTGAAGTGTTTCACCGCAAGCTCTCCAGAAATGATTCTGAAACAGAATACGTTTTACCATTTTCCCCCAGCACTTTGTACGCAGAGAGAAAATCCAAATGTGGGTGAGGAGTCTTGAGAATGATCGTAACGATCATGGGCTTTGGCTCCACATTGCGCAACCACATCAGTTGTCCTGGGAGAAAATCCCTCACAGCCGGCCCTTGTGGTTCATGGCACCAGATTGCGTAACGGTGCGGAAGTTGATGCCGGGATCCACGGAGGTGTGGGAGCCGAGCTGGCAGGATTTTCCCTTGTGCATTCCGCTATTATTCATCCAAAATGATCGATATTGCTCGCGTTCAGATTTGTTGCCAAAGGCCAGGATCGCGATGGAAGCCATCTTGCCATCGCCCGAGGCCACACCGAGATACCGGGGAACATCCTCACCGGTGCACTCGGGGCACTCGTTGATCCGGCCACCTGCACGCTTCTTCGCAGGGGAATCGGTATCGAACGTGCCTTCGCAGTGGATGCATTCGCGGATCATGAGAAACCTCGTGAGTTGGTGGGTTGAACAACTACAGGATATAACATTCTCTCCCAACTTTGCACTGGGAGAGATCATCTATGATCTTACAGAATTAATTGTAGAGTTGGATGGTGGAAACCTCACACGAATTAAATAGAATATTCTGGGATGGGGTCTGATAGGTACAGACCCATTTCCTGGAACCGGAGAGGGATGGCATCTCGGCAGAACACTTCGCTCCTCCCGGCAGATAGATCTACGATCATCGGTGATCCACCGTGATCCATACGAAGGATCTTGAAGTGATACCACGCCTCCGCGATCCGCCCCTCCTGCCGAACATCGATCACGAAGTAGAGATCGAGCTTCAGATTCTCGCGATTGATGGGAGGAATCCCGATGGGATCCACGAGGAACATGTCACCAGGCTTAAGTTCACGTGAGTATATGATCATGTTCAATCCGCGAGAACGAACCAGGCCATCAGGAGGCCCGCAGGGAAACCGATGAAGGTGCAACACGAGAACCATGCCGCCCCTGTGAAATATGCACCTGCTGTGAAAACGTTGAGGAACGCCCACGCGAGAGTTCCGCCTGCGAAGGTGAAGAACGGAATGATGAACCCCAACGTGATGAGCCAAGCAAGAACGGTGGCGAGTCCCGGAAAAAGGAACGAGGTGAGGAGCGAGAGCCCGAGGAGGATGAATATTCCCATGATGAGATCATCCTACCACTCTCCGGAAGCACTTTTCACTTCCGCCAGTGCACTCTCGCGTGAACCAGCACAAACACAGCAATTCCCGCGAGAATCCACAGTAATCCTGATTCGGTCACTTCATCTCTCCTTTGATGAGGGCATCCTTGAAACGGAGGTCGAGAGAGCTCGAGAGTGATTTGCGTTCCTCGTAGTACTCCTTGAACTCAGCAGCTACGAGGGTGCACCGAGCCCTGTACCGAAGCTCGGCGGCCGTGCTCTCATCGTTCACAATACACCACTTCCAGTCGTGATCGTGTTGTCTCCGAATGAGGTACCACATTCCCTCTGCGATAGCTTCAACCAACCTCTCTGGCATCTTGTTGTTATCTGGCATGTTACCACCTGCTTCCATAACTATGTTGCTCCCTCTCTCACTTGTGATTTTCGTTACGTGGTGTTCCAAATCCGTAGGATATCCTGAGGACATCACAGCATCCGTGGCACCGTTGCGCGCGCAACCGCGTGAAGATTCCAGGGGCTTGAAATCGAGAAGAGCGGCCGCATAGAGCAGTGGCATCAGCACCACCCTCCTCCACGAAGGGTAGGGGCCACATTCCATCCGCTCCGAGAATATCTGGTACGCAGTGCAGTTTCTTGCCACTCGCGGATCGGACCCAGGCCCAGTGATCGGCTGGTTTACTCATGCCGTTCTTCGCTCCTTCACCTTCTCCGTGGATTTCACGAGGGCCGCGGTGCCAGAGAGGAAGCCCTCTCGGTGTGCGTACATGCGCACCTTCGCGATCACGCTCGCTAATGCGATCACATCGGGATCCATGGCCTCCTCCATCTCGCCACGTTCAACCCAGTCACGTTGCATGCCTGTGAGGGAGTGAAAGTAGAAACGTGCCGCTTCCTCGCGGTCTTCCTTGGTGATGGATTCCTTGGGAACTCTCGAACCTATCATTTTACAACTCCTGCGATGATGATTGCCATTGGGATGGTGAGAGGCCAGGTGATTCCTGTGAGGATTCCAAGAGGCCACGAGGTCCACTCAAGACCACGATCCCGGACGTTGGGGTGTGTAGTGAGATGAGCCCAAAAGATTGTTTGGGCGACAACTGCAGTGCATCCTGCCGTGAGGGCGTATAACATGTAGAAGAGGATTCCTATGAGCATTTTTTCTCTTTTTTTTGCGGAACGTGCAGGATTCGAACCTGCGGTGGTTTTACCCACGGCTGTTTAGTAAACAGCTGCCATTAGCCACTCGGCCAACGTTCCTGAACATGAGTGGAGGGTGAAGGATTTGCACCTACGAAGGCATAAGCCAGAAGATTTACAGTCTCCTCCCGTTGGCTACTTGGGTAACCCTCCAAGTGAGAAACAATATACACTATGCTGAAGAGATTTACATCACGGTAGTGAGTGAAGAAATCCCAAAGACACTGCGGATACGCACAGGATCGCATACTTGCCATCGAAGGATTCCACGAGGCCTCCTCCGAGCATTGCGAGGCCGATCACGATGAGTGCGGCATGCTGGCGTTTCACTGCCCATCTCCGAAGAAGTGAGGCTTGTGGAGATTCTCCTTAAACTCCTCACGTGCCTTCTCAATCTGGCGGGCATGGTAGAATACTCCAAATTTGTAGAGTCCTGCATAGAACACCGCGAGGGTACCGCCCACAGCACACATCATCATCAAATCATCGAAACTCATCGCTCACTCCTGCATTATACAGGTATCATCCTACACCATCGGAGGGCAACAATTCACTCAACCACCCGAAGTTGCCTTGCCAAGATTGCTGTTGATCGTGCTCCAAAGCTTCTTCTTCGTTCCATCAGGATCCGAATCAACTGTTTTTGCTGCGATCGCGAAGGCAGAGCCGATAAGCCCCAGATCCTTGTTCATCTGTCCAAGAGATCCGAGCCCGCCTGAGATGAATCCATTGATGATCGCGTGAGCGATTCCCACCGCATCTGTGGGTTCTTCAGAGGCAGGAAGTGCAGTCTGGATCTTGTTGACATCCGATGAGATGCGTTCTGCAAGCCCAGAAAATAACTTCGCGATTGCAGCAAACCCAGCAGAGGGTTTCACGTTGCTACCGGAATCTTCGCCCCCACCCGATTTGATGGCAGATTTAATCGCATCGAGGAGACCTTCGCGAAGCATCTCCTGACGGATGGCTTCCTTCTGCTCCCTGATAACTTCTTCGCGTATGATCTCTCTTAGCTGTGCCTCTGTGATCTTCATTTTTTAACCCTTAACCCTTCTTCTCGTGGCCCTGCACCTTCGTGAGTGCCTGTAACACTGCTCCCTTGTCAACAACACCGGATGAATCGATGAGGGCCTCGAGAAGGGATGCCAGCTCTTTCGTGTTATCGATCTTCTTGATCAATTGCATGATGCCCTTGCTCTTCGCCATCATCTCGAGCACCCGCTTCGAATCCACCGTGGCCTCATGCTTCGAGTGGAGGTTCTTCAGCTGCTCCGTTTCGAGCTCTTCCCGTATGATCGATCGGAGTTGTTCCTCTGTTAGCTTCATGCAGGTAATTATATCCTTTGAATCCGTAGGGGCAATTCCTGCAACCATTTTTGCAACAATTTCCTCGGGTCAAAAGAAATGAGGAGGAGAATACTAGGTTCCCCTCCTCATCCCATTCGTAATCTATTCCTTCAACCAGCTTCATGGGGGCTAAATATCGCTCCCACCAAGATCGATGCGAAGATGTTCGCGAATCCCAAAACGAAGAGGTTGAAGGTTACCATGTTCACCAACCGCGAGCTGCGAATGCTGTGGAAGGCGAGTGCCCCCAGTATTGAATTTCCTTCGCAACATGGCCGGTGTACTGTGCGCCCTTGTTCCATGCAGTGCAGCCGTAGCTTGCAGGATTCCACCAAGCAGAATCAGAATCACACCAGGTGCCGGTTGTTGCCTTACCGAGGGTGGAGTGGTAGGCAACTGCACCATCATCCTCACCTGGAAGTGTTGCGGATGTTACTGGGCTGAGAAGCAGGCCCCACGTTGGTACTGCCGATGAGTTCGAACCGCCACCATGGTACGTTGCAACTGTGGTGTTGTGCGAGAAGGAGCGAGCAACATTCGGGCGGAGAGAGTTGTTGAGGCCGCCGATTGCACCACCGAGCGAGCCGATGGATGCGAGCTCACTGCCGCCCTCTGCAGAAGCAGCAGCAACAACGCGAGAGAACTTACCCGTTCCGTAGAGGTAAAGTGCACGAGCCGTGATGAGGCAGCCGGCACTGTGGCAACGAACCACAGATTTGGCAGGGAGTGCAGTATTGTACGCAGAAACCACTGCATTGTTGGTGATCACTTCGCTATCGCCATCCCAGTTCCATGCGGCCTTCGCACCGGAAACGTTGGCGGTTGCGTAACCACCCCAGTAACCGTAATCCTGTGTGAGGCCACGTTGATAGGTGTTGGTTCCCTTACCATGCACATACACATCTGCGTGGGCGAGGGAGGTGGTGAGAGCGGTTGCGATGATGATGTTCTTGATATTCATGAATAACTCCTTACGGGTTGTTTGTTGGGATCCACATGTCATGTGTGGAACTTCTCTAATATACTACACCGGATGTAAACCTTTACACTTCTCTCTCTCAAAAAGATCACTGCACCCGGTGGGAGCTAAATTCCACGGGGTGCAGCTTATCCACCTGTGCAGGCCCTAAGTGGCTTCACTTAACAACGTGGTGGAACACTTCCCTGCACCCGACTTTCACGGACATGTGGCACGCAGGGTAGCCTCCCCTTTGATTCCCGGGGAACAGGATCCGGTGGGAGTTCATCCCCTACGTTCGCGCCCGGAGGCACTAGCCAGTGAACGATCTCTGGCGCGTATCAAAGCTTGTACTTCTTCCTTCCGATCTTAGAGATGTAGGCCTCCTTGATGAGAAACACTGCGGGCACCGCGAAGATCGCGTACGCGAGGCATGCGATGAGAAGAGATTGGATCACGTTTACAATCATGCTCCGATAACTAATCGGGATCTGCTCTCTATTTCCGATTTCGTGTAGAGTTGTGAGGTGTGAAGCACAAGCTCTTTCGGATTCTCGTGGAAGGTGCGCACACGGTAGAAACCCCCGCTCACATCTTCCAGTACGATCACTGCGTAGCAATCGTGGAAGCACACGTGGGGACCGAAAGGATACATGAGCACCTCACCCACCTTTCGATCCACAAGAACATCAACTTCAATGTCAGGTTCAGTTGGAGAAGGTTGCAGTGGAGTAGGTTGAACAACTGATCCCCACCGGTGGAGCACGTATGCGCCTGCAGCGGTTGCGAGGGAAGCCGCCAAAGTCAACTCTGCAATCACTGTAATCACTGTAGTCTCCGTGTTTCCCAGTTGTTGATCGATTCCATCATGCCGAATGAATTGAGGGCCATGTAGCTCGCGGGGCCACCCCGACCGCCTGCAGGACGACCACCGATGAGGAGGCTCGGGTGAAGGATCACGAAAACTCGTCCCCTGCATTCCACCAGTTCACCTCCCTCGTACACCGGCCACCGGTTCATCGTGGGTTTGTGCCACCGCTTCAGACGCCCAAGGAGAGATCGAAGCCACCTTCTCAACCGCCTCATGCTGGATAGAAGAACTTTCCAATATCGTATGTGATGTACCGCTTCCCACCGATGAGGAAGGAGTGGCGAAGAACACGTGTGAGGTTGCCGTTACGGGATTCCTCCTCCACCCGCACCGTGCCCATGTAGATGGCAGGAGTCTGTGGAGGAAACATTGGTTTATCGAAGGCGGAGTAGGCGATGTATGGGAACTCGTGGGGAGTGTAACCTGCATTCACATACCGCTTATCCTCCGAAAGCCGGCAGTGGGTGAACCACAAGGCACCCTGGCACATGGCCGCCTTTAGAGATTCATGGTTGATGTATTCCTCGAGGGGCCGCTCCGGAACGAGGGGGTGGGGAGGAGTGATCTTCTTCTCCATCTTCGCCTCAGCGGTCCAGTTAACCTTGCGAATCTTCCTCATACTCCTACCCTACCACGGTGGAGGTGTAGTTTACACTCAGTTGGGTTTCATCGAAGATTCCACATGTTCTTGGCACTTGGAGCAGGTGCACACTCGCTTCCCCACGTAGGGCACCGAATCATCGCGATCCACATTGAACACGGGTCCGTGGTACTCCATGCCCCACACCTTCCTCCGGCCCGTCCAAGATCGCCACAGAACTTGAGTGGAGGGGATCCACTCACCCTCCGCAACCTCGATCGTGAGACCCACGTGGGGAATGATCTCATCGGTGGGGAGTGGAGTTGTGGGAAGCGTGAAGGCCTCCTCGAGTTGCTTCGTTACTTCTTCGAGGAGTGCAGCTGCGGAGTGCTTCGTGTTCTCGTTCATGGTTCTAACCTATCACCTTGATTCACCAGTTTACACAGAGATAATCATCTGTGAGAATCGTGTAACCCCTTGGAATCTTTTTTTCGAATATTCTGGGAGCAAAAGAGTGAGGCCGGACCCCCATATTTTCAGGGCGGCCGGCCTCGTGGTTACTGACCCCACGATCCTAGGGGATTTCACCTGCGCATAATATAGTGGAGCCAACGCGTGGTACGCAGTAGATCCTCTGTTAAATTCCGCCCAAACCCACGGGGCGGGAATTTTTACTTACATAACTTACTTCGCATGGGAACTACCACCTTGTCGAGGATGTGGCCCAGAACGATCGTCTTGCGAGAGTTCTTCTGGGAACGTGTTGGACGATCGGAACCGATGCCGAGCGTTTGCTTGATGTACCTACCCGTGATCTTCTTCTCGATGAGGTGTTTGGCGGTCTTTCGCCACGCCTTGCGAAACTTGCGCTTCGCCTTACGTGCCTCCTCGGGAGGAAGATCTATGAGGATTCGATTGTAATCGTGGTGGATTGTCTTGATGGGAGCGAGACCCACCTCATGGAACACGGTTTCCATGAGGAACATTGTGATGACATCGCGCTTCACTCCGCCTCCTTAAACTTCTTGGGATTGAGAGACCATTTAATGTAAGAATTAAGACATTTGATTCGATACTCATCGAAGAAATCTCTGTCAACAACAAGGTTAAGACGTCTTGCAAGCTTCCAGCCACGATGCCACGCCTCAATTTCTTCTTCAAGACACGCAAGTCGATGCGGAAATGTCTTAATAACTTCAGGATCTACCTGTGAATAGCCAAGAGCGAATCTGTCTTGTATGTCTTGTCCGTCAATGAGATGATGACCGCACTCATGAAGAAGAACAATAACCTGTTTTCTGGGTCCAAGGTGAGAGCTTACGATAATTTGTTTGTCTCTTGATCGATATTCACCATTTGACTTTTTTACAAAGTCCACCGTGAGTTTATGTCCAGCACACCAGGCAATAAGTTGTGAGAGATCACTAATTGCAAGTACTTCAAGTGCCCAATTAGTTTCATCTATCTTTTGAGCGCGACCGGATTGGACGGCCCGGGTATACCGGGCCCATGCTCGCTGCTTCCAAATCTCGGCGTCGAACTCCATGTCACCGCCTCATTTCTCTGCCTTCTTCTTGCTCGTCGACTGCGCGGAGAGTGCCTTTACTGCAGCATCAGCAGAGACGCCAAAGGAAGCAAGAATTCCTTCGACGCACCACTTGTGAATCGACTTTGCGAGTTCGAGGTTCTCTGTGCCGCTGCCTTGCGTCATCTTAGACCAGCAAGCAACCCTGTGCTCCTCGCTCAGGTCATTCATGAAATTCTGCAAGTTCTTACCTTGCTTGTCGCTAAGAGACTTCAGCTCCTTCGTGAGGTAAGTCGTGACCTTGTCGATTAGAATGTTCTGCTTTTCAGCACCGAGCTTCTTGACCTTTCGCTTCACCTTGTCATACTCATTGAGAATCTGCTCACCAGAGACTTGGGCATCGAGAGTCTTTGCAAATCCGTTGAGAGCGATAGTTGCCTCTGTGCCAATGTATCCCAGGCAGATAGGGTAGAAGAGCGGGTGGCTTGCAGGCTCGTCAAGCTGAGTGATACCAGACTTGTTGAGAGCGCCGGAAAGTCGTTCCCAGGACCGTCGAGAAGGAGAAACCTTGCCAGGCTCGGCATCCTTGGGCGAGTCAAGCCACTTGTCGTTGCCGGCGATGAAGTCAGAGATGACGCTGTAGACGCGGGCTTCGCCGCCGGCATCTTCGCTTCGGGCCCACATGAGCCAGTCTTCGACTGTCGGCTCGAGGTCAATCGTCCAGAAACGATCGAGCAGTGCGGGGTCCATCTCGTTGACGGTGTACGCCGCCGAGTTGTTTACAGCCGCGAAGACGCGGGTCTCCGAGTGAAGGATCCAACCGTTCAGCTCACGGTCCAAAACAATCTGGAATGCCGCCTGCATGACTTCGGGGGTCGCACGGTTGATTTCGTCGAGGAAGAGACAAACGGGAGTAGTGCAAGCACGCTTGAACCAATCCGGAGGATTGAAGCGAGTCACCTCACCGTCGGTCGAGGGGAGACCGACCATGTCGCCTTCGGTCATTTGGCTGAGGCGGCGGTCGATCACCGGGAGATTGAAAGTTTTTGCCACTTGACGGACGACCTGACTCTTGCCAATACCGTGCGGACCGCGGAGGAGGACCGAGGTCTCGACCGGAAGGACTTCAGCGACGTTGAGGAAGGTCTTGATGGACATGTTCGACATGAGATGAATTCTCCGATTGAGTTGAGATTTATGTTATAAACTTTTGATTATTGACTTTACACGAGTGAAAGACCGTCGGCGTATAGCTTTTCGACTTCGATCCTAAGCAGCTTGTACGACTTTCGCCAGTCGTCGTGCTCTGCAGTAGCGACCACAGCTCCGTCAACGAGGACCAAGGTGAGATAGCGTCTCCCAGTAGACGACCGACGACCGACAACTTCGAAGGAAATCTCCTCCCCGAAGAGCTCGTTAAACTTGTTTGTGACCTGAGTCTTTGGGTTGGGATTGATCATAGCCTTATATTACCACGCCGCGGTTAAAGTTTGCACTACTCTGCGAGCTTCTCGAGGTTTCGAGGATCGACCCAGACGCCATTTTGTGAACGATCTTGCCACTTATCCTCGTCTTTTACTAGAATGCCGCCTGTGTTAGAAGATACCCACGCCGCGCGGCCGGTCGTGCCGACAGCTACTTTTCGACCTCGAACGACGACGACGCGATCACCTTTAATAAAGGTGCGGCGCTGGTAATCCAGCTCGCTGATTGCTGAACGAAGTTCGTCGAGTTGCTTGACGATTGGTCCACCAATGCAGCGGTATGCGTCGCTTGACCCCAGCGGGTCACGAACGCCACGGCGGTAGTCGTACTTGCTGTGGCGAGGGTGCAGGCCTGACTTTTTGCGAGATTCCTCAGTGCACTGAGGGTTGGTGCACGAACCGAATTCGGCACAGGACCCATCCATCATGTCCATCGTGTCCCAGACGACGACCCAGCCACGTCCCCAGCAGGTCTGGCACCCACCGGCTGCCTCGAAGGACTTCGCCAAAGAAGCCTTGACATCCTCAGCGATGCCGTTGAGGAAAGCAGAGAGCTTATCACGCTCCGCTTCGAGCTCGAACTGCACGTCAGCGAGGGTGACGGGGAGGACGATCTTCTTTGCGGATTGCTTCGTAGCCATGGTCTCAGTATAACCCTTTGGAGACCAACTTTGCACAATGCAAATAATTTTTTCACTTGGAAAAATCCACTACTTGAAGGTGTGGATGACTGCTGCTAGAGAGAAGAACCCTATGATGAGACCTAATGAGAAGAGAGTGACGTGTAGCACGCGCTTAAATATGTCACTTCTTTCGTTTGCTTAATTTTTGCTTACGAACATTTTGGCGACGCTTCTCTAGAAGTTCAGAGACAACAGCCTCGTCGTGGGGATCGACGCGGGGGAGAGTGTCCTGAATCTCAAGGAGCTGTCTGCGTAGTTCCTCGGAGCGAGCAAGCTCTTTATGGTACCGGCTCTCCATCTCTGCGCTCATCTGAACAGCTCTGTTGTATTTCTCTTCGAGGTCGGGGCGCGGTTTTATGTTTTCTAGACGTCCTTTGAGCCTGCTTAGCTTTTTGTTCATTTCGTCAGAGACGAGGTCTACGCCGACGATCCTTGCAGAACACACGACCATAACGAGAACGTCGGCGATTTCTGAAGCGAGCGCTCGAGTGTCCAAAGTACGCGAACGTGAATGCTGGAGCGCGACTATGAGTTCGGCACACTCTTCGATTGTCTTGTCCAGCTGAGCCTCTTCACCCCAAGCCTTTATTGTGTCTTCCGAAATCCTGTAGGCACACAAAAGATTATCGAATAATCTCACTTTTAGATCTTCATCTGTCATAATGACCTGCCACTTTTTCAGTTTTTTATTTTTCTACTTTATCAAAAATTATTGTGTGAAACATTAGTTACAATTAGCACACGCTCAGGGAGGTCGCCAATGCGTAATTTCTTCAAATATACGATGACAGTAGCACTTGTAATGTCATTCATTGGCGCAATAAGCGCTTCGGAGTCCGAGAGAGACCCCGAAAAGACCCACATTCTAACTACAAACGCGATGATCGTAGATGAATTCAGTGGAATAGAAAGCGCATTGATAGTAAAGTCTTTCCTGGGTTGGATGAACGAGTCGAGAGGTGACATCCTGATACTTCCGCCTGATGAAAAGGACGGACTGTACTACAAGTTCTTCTTGAAGGGAGACTCCCCCGAATTTTCAGTGTTTGAAATGGATTTAACTGCAGACGCAAAAGTCAAAAATCCGTGGGCCAAAGAATGCCGTCATACGTTCTATGTAATGAGAATAACGTCTTCTCACCCAGTTGTTAAAGTTCTTGACGGAGAAGACAAGTCAATAATGGCGTTTACATTTACGGGTTGCTCATACAAATTCATCGCTGTCGTCGCGGACAGAATGTCTAATGAAAAAATGATGTACACGACGATGCTTCATGAGCTTGGCCACATGTGGGGAATGAAAGACAACAAAGAAGGAAGCAAGTCTATCATGAACGGATCGTGGCCTGGAGCTGAGTGCATAACGAAAAGAGACCTAAGAGAGGTCTACGAAATACACGGAAAGAAGAACAAGGAGCAGAGAGCCGCAGGATGTAACTAGTCAGTTACATTTTGGTTTTTTCTTCTCAAAGGCGGAGCGAAAAATGTCCACCGTCGATTCCCGTTGCGGCGGAGAGGCACCGCCGTCCTCTACGAACTGAATCTCTGCGGACTCCAGTATGACAACCGCTAGTATCGTGTCTATTGTCTCGCGCGGGAGGCGAAGTTTGACAAGAGACTCTGTCACTGAGTGGATCGAAGCACGTCTGCTTGCTGTCAAGGACGATAGAATTGCTGCGAGTGCGTCGAGAGAAGTATTCATGCGGTGTCTTTCTATTCTTCTTCGCGAGCGGCAGGTTTCAAGCTGTTTTCTGGCAAGTACGACACATTACCGTCGAAAGAAACGCAAATGACCCGACCGTCTCCTGCCGTGTTCGTCAGGACCCTGACCACAGATCCGAAAGATCCGCTTGGTATCTTGGCAGATCTCGTCAGCGCCTTGTTGAGGCCCGTGTCAGAGTACGACTCAGAGTCTCTGACGACTTCTACCGTGTCTCCTGCCTTGTACGACATCATAGAAATAATCTACTAAAATAGTGACATAGTTTACACGGCGGCGACGCAAGATTCTTCTGCGTCATCCTCGTCAATTTCAAGAACCCTCAAGAGACCGCTGTGTGCGATCCCGACCGCGCCGCGCTGGAATAGGACCTTCACGTAGTGAAACAATATCGATCCAGACTCGTCGGATGCGTGGTCGATGACGACGCCCATCTCGCCGTTCAGCGCCATGAAGCTTATCTTCGCGAACGAGAAGTTCGGGTCTGCCATGTAGACGTTTATGAAGTCGTTTGCAGAGTTGACTGCGACGAGGTCTCCGGGGTTCGGACGCTTCTTCTTCTTGGATTCTCCTACGATTCCCACAAAATAGGTATCGAAGAATCGTAAATTCGTGAGCGATTTTTTGGACCCGAAGGGTCCGAAATGAAAAATTATTTACAGGCGATCAGGAAGCAGCTTTTCTTTGCGATCCACGACGATGTCAGCGGTGTCGCTTGCGAGTTTTCCCAGGAAAACTCGCGCGACACCTCCTGCATCTCACGTGGTCGTCGCGCCCACACGAGACACTATCTCGACGTTAGACGCGCGAGTCAGGTACGTCGCGGTGTGACCCCTGAGCGTCGAGAGGACTCGAAACCATCCCGTCCGACCTCCGCCATGGCCGAAATCTTCGACGACGACGACTCCCAGGGCGAAGGAACCTGCAGGCGTCTGCCACAGGACGAGGTCACCCGAGACGGGATCAAGGAGCACTGATCGTTCCTTCCTCCACTGCGTGCGTCGTCAGAAACTCGAGTTCCACAGATGCCCTGTGGATACCGTCGAGTCGACCGAGAGCTACGACGGCGTCCATCCGTTCGTCCACAGCGTCGATGACGAACGGATGGACGCCGAATACGTACACAGTGGATCCGGGAGACATCAGTTGGAAGGCGCTCCACGCTTCGGTAACGCCGCGATCTCGTTGAGACGCTCCGTGACGTCGCCCTCGGTGAGGTGACCCAGAACGTCGTTCGTGATAGGTGTGTCGTAGACTATAGCGCCGTCGTGGAGGACGGCGAGCTCGTAGAGACCGCGAGCACCGCCGTAGGTGAAGTCGCCCCGCACTACGGACGCCTCGTAGCCGTTGGGAAACTTGAGACGTGCAGCGACGCCGTTGTCGAACGCTCGAGTGGCGAAGGAGAGATCGGAGAAGCTGTACTTGAGCATCATCTGATCCTTCCGGGAGGAAGAGGTGGGGTCGAGAGAGGAATGGGGGCGGGATTGGGAGCCGCGGCGGCGCCCGCGCCGACGGCGACGGCTCCGACGGGAATGGACGTGACCGACAGCTGCGGGATCTCCGCGTTCGTCGTCACCTCGGTGACGATCGCGGCGGCGAGGGCGTCGCAGAACGCCTTCAGTTGACCCTTCGGGTCCTCGATCGCGGCGGCACGGATGCCGCGGTGCATTGCGTCGGAGAGGCGGGATGCGTTGAGTGCCATGGACTCCTCACAGCTCCCGGCCGCGCTTGTTCGCGGCGTACCACTCGCTCGATCCGCCGCGGCGCGCCGCCTTGGCCTCGACTCTCGTGACGACGATGGAGGGATCGGTGACGCCGTCGAATCCGATCGCGGCGACGAAGGAGTGCTTCGCCTCGCCCATCGTGCGCTGCTTCACGGTCCACTTCACGTCGTCACGCTCCTCCTTGAACTCGTCTGCGGCCGCGACGGCCTCGCCGAGGGTGTCGAAGGTGCCCAGCTCGAGGGTGCCGCCGCTCTTCATGCGGACGGTGACGCGGAACCTGTCGGTACGGTCGTAGGAGTCGTTCATCGGCGGGCCTCCGGGCGGAGAGAGGCGCGGACCTCGCCGATCTTCACGAGGAGCGCCTCGGCGGAGCGGCGGAGAGCGCGGACCTCGTGCCACAACGCGAGAGAACCGGCGATGGCAGCGAAGGCGCCGACGTAGACGAACACGCCTGTCATGGCCCAGCCGTTGTATGTCGTCGTGGGCGCTGGCAGGTCGTGGGGTGGCGGTTGTACCAGTTGTGCGGGTGTGTCGTTCATGTTCTCAATCATACACCGAGGCGCCCCCAGTTTACACTCGGAGGGCGTCCGCCAGGACGCCCCGCTTCTATGAGAGATTAAGGACGATAGACGACGGACGCCCGTCGGAGGAGCTCACCGAACCAGCCGTCCTCCTTCGTGACGAGTGTGACGACGGCGAGTCCCCTGTGGAGCGGGCCCGGGGGAGGCACGGATCCCTTCGCGAAGCGCGGGTCGTCGTCGTAGGTCGTGGCCTCGACGACCCACTTGTAGATGGCGGGGGCCGCCTTGCGCGGCTCGACGCCGCCCGCCTCGGCCTCGGCGAACATCGCGATCGCCTTCGCCGCGATGCCCTTCAGCTTCAGGTAGTTGGGGTCGACGGCCACGACGGCCTCGGCTACGATCTGTCTCAGTTGTCCCACGGTGATCTTCATGCGAATTCTCCCGAATATTCCTGTCGTAGGTATGTCGAAATGGGAAACGGCGCCGTAGGCGCCGTTTCTTTTTCTTTCCGTCAGCGGCCGGCCTTGCGGCGCGCGTGCGACTGGAGGCGGTCGAACATGGCTCCGTGGACGCGGACGGGGTCCACGGTCTCCAGCTCCTCGTCGGTCATCGCGGCGGCGATCGCCGCCGTCACGGCCTTGGAGGCGGCCGTCTTGTCCTTCGACGACTTGGCGGCGATCTTCGAGTTCATGAGGGGAACCACGGTCGCCATGAAGGACCTGTCACCAGCGAGACGCCCGATGACCGCCTCGCGGGCGGCCTCCGCCGCCTCGATCTTGCCACGGAGCTGGTCGTTGCGGAGTTCGTAGTTGATCGTGTCTTCCTGGTCACGGAGGTCGGCGGCGACCATGATCGCGAGAACGTCGAGGGCACCCGAGACGTTCTCCAAGTCGTCGGGCGTGGCGCCCGCGGCCTGGAGGGCTCCGAGGGCGGCAGCTTTCTCGGCCTCGACGGCGGCAGCGTCGTCTGCGAAGGTGGCGACGGCGTCCTTGAAGACCTCGAGGAAGGCGAGGCCCGAGGCCTCCAGGTCCTCGGGCCCGAGGTCGTCCGTTCCGGAGGCGAGGAGTGCTCGTGCTGCCGCGGCGTATTTGTTGGTGCCAGCGGCCTCACGAAGGGCTCGGGTCACTTCTTCCTTGATGATCTGCCGTAACTGCGATGCTGTCAGCTTCATTTAAAAATCTCCGTGTGCTTGAGGTGGTACATGCATGTATGTATGTATGTTCGCGCGGGACTAATGGTAGACTCGGAGTGAAAAATTTTTCCGGAAATTTTTGTGGGACTGTGGGTCGTGGGAGTACTTTTTGGACCCGGAAATTTCCCGGGAATTTTTTGTGAGGGGCCTTAGCCCGCGCCCCCGGCAGCAGCTCCACACAGCTTGCCGACCCCGGGGGGCCCCGGCCCCTTTTAGGGCCCTTTTTAGGGGGGCCCTCCTACCCCCTTCCGGAGCCCCCAGACAGGGCCCCCGCCCGGTGGGGTCAGGAGCCACCCATCGCGCGCCACAGGGCGGAGCGGAAGGACGGGTCGGCGGGGGCTCCCAGCTCGTCGAGGCGGGACTCGAAGCCGCGGCGGGAGCCGAGGTCGATGTACATCTCGAGCGCCTCGTACACGGCAGGTGGAAGGCCGAGGTGCGGGTCGCGCGCCGCTGTGGGTCCCGAGGTCACGGCGCCGAAGCGGTCGGCCGCGTGGCTGAGGAGCTTGAGGGCGGCGTCGGCGAGGAGCGCCTTGCCGGTCCAGTTGAGGTAGAACATGTGACGATCCTATCTCTCCCGAGCGGGAGTTTGCACGCCTCAGCGGCGGTTGCGGCGGTTGCGGCGGACGTGGGTCACGAGGTGGAAGACGGCCGGGACGAGGAAGGCGGTGAAGGCGGTAAGGAGGAAGGGCGAGGCCACGAGCCACCACGACCAGTCGATCACGTGGCCGAGCTTCAGGCCGATGAGGAGGAGCTGGAGGCCGTCGAAGAAGGTGATGGAGAGGGAGGAGGTGTTGTTGTCCATGATGTTACCTTACCACTTTGGAGGGGAACTTTGCACCGGCCCGAGGACTATTCGTCCTCTTCGATGTCGAGGCCCGCAGCCGCCATCGCGGCACGTTCCTTGGCAGCCTTGTACACCTCCACGTAGCGGAGGGCCACCTTCATGAGGTCCTCGGCCGCGTCCTCCTCCCGCTTGGAGCCGATGGCGTCGGTGCCCTCCTCCTTGAGGGCGGTGAGGCAGTCGACGAGGTCGTTGTAGGTGTTCTCGAAACGGCAGTAGGACATGTTTGGCATGATCAGATCCTATCACTTCGGAGGGGAACTTTGCACTGGTCTGCGGCTTATTCGCCGTCGTCCTCGTCCGGCTCAGCCATCGACTTCACGAAGGAGAGGCGGGAGGCGTACCAACCGCCAACCTTGTAGAGGTCCTCGAGGACGCGGCGCTGCTCTTCGTCGCAGGAAGCGTAGTCGAAGGGCTCGGGCCACGCGGGCCAATCGAGGTCGGCGACGGCGGCGTTCATGGCCTCGAGGGCGGCGGAGAACTTGGCGAATTTGGCTGCGTCCATGTCTCTTACTCTACCGCTTTGACGTTGAACTTTGCACTGCCGCGGAACTATCAGCCGATCACCGGCGGGTCGCTGTAGAAGTTCTGCCAGTCCACGTGGTCCTCCCAGTCGTCCTCCGCCGCGGGTTCCACCACCTCCACCTCGATGCCGTTGTCGGGATGGTAGACGGGGGTGACCTCGAGGCCGTCGGGTCCGCGTCGGAGGGAGAAGGCGTTGTAGGTGTCGTTCATGTCTCTTACCCTATCACTTCGGAGTTGAACTTTGCACTGCTCTCAGAGAACTTTGATCGATCGCCCACCGCGGTCCGAGATCTTGCGGACCTCGCCGTGGAGCTTGGACGCCGGCACCATCTTCTCGTACTGGCGACCGTTGCGAGAGGTGTAGATGACGAGCATCGTGATGTCGACGGCCGGAGCGGTGAACGTGCGGAGGATGTTGGTCGTTTCCATGGTCTTACCTTATCACTTTCAGGACGAACTTTGCACTATTCTCGGATTTATTCCCACTCGTGCGCGAGGTCGATCCCCGCTGCCCCGTAGCAGACGGCAGGATCTGATCTGTTTGTCTTGAACCCGAGGGAGTTGAGCCTGTCGTTCTCCTCCAGGAGGATCCAACAGACCCTCGATCCCTTCAGCACCTGGGCTACGGCCTCCGGCGTGGGAGCCTCGAGTGCGAGTATGTCCCGACGAAGGTCAGCTGCGGGACGCCAGTGCTCCCAGTGGAGCCTCGATGCCTTTCTACCACCGGGAAACCGACCACCGTCGTCGAAGTGGAACCGCCTCAGGTCCCCCATCCCCAACTGATTCGCCCTGTCCTGCGCCGCAACCGAGGCGTTTCGAGGAGCCACGTCCTCCATGTTCCTGCAGAGTGTGAGGAGGAGGGACATCATACCCCGCCGAGCTGCGATGTCTGTCACAGTCCTGAGACGTCTGGCCATGTCCGCCGCAGTCTCAGACATGACTCTCAGGTGTTCTTCACTCATTGAAGAGAACTTCTCCACGCCGCCAGAGCTCCCCGAACCATCGGTACCGCCTCGGGGTCGGTGCCGCCGATGTGCCATTCACTGATCCGGTCGAGTGATTTGTCGTATTCCTTGTAGTCGTAGATGGTGGCGGCAACACCGTTGATGATGAGGTCCCACTCGGCCTTCGTCTTGCCGTCGATGCCCTGGTAGGTAGGCTGACCGAACACCGAGACCAGCTCGGCGTAGGACGACCCGATGTATCCTTGAAGCCAACCACCCGAGACGTTCGGGTCGCGAGTCACTTCGAAGATGGATCCATCGGTCGGGTGGGAGTAGGTGAGCTTGGTCATGACCTTACCTTAACACTTCGGAGGTGAACTTTGCACTGATTAGAGATGCCAACCGCTCCAGATCGGACGAGGCTTGCTCGCCTCTTCGGCCTCCGCCTTGAGCGCCGCGAGGGAGTCCTCGAGGTCCTTGACGGTCTGAACGATCTCCCCGCCGATCTCCGCGATCTGGAAGGTGAGGTCCTGCGCCTGGGAGGCGACGTAGTCGGGGGTGTAGGGACCGACGAGGAGGACGGCCTTCTGCGCCTCCAGTTCACCCAGCTCCTCGAGGAGTTCGATGATGCGGTCGGTCTTGGGCTTGGGGAAGTTGTTGTTGTCCATGGCCTTACCTTATCACTTCAGGGTTGAACTTTGCACTGATCACGACCAAAAGCGGCCGTCGTGGTCAGGGAGCCGCGGATCCTTGAGGGAGGTGATGGACACGGTGGAGGTGGTGCCCTTCCGGTTGAGGAGAGAATCGGTGCGGAGGTTCCACCGAGCCTCGAGCCACTTGACCTTGACCCACCGACCGTCCACCTCCACCACCTTGCAGGCGTTCTCCGTGCCGTCGGACTCGATGTGGATGAGCTTGGTGCCCTTGGTGATGTTGTCCATGGATCTACCCTATCACTTTGGGGACGAACTTTGCACT
>Ga0315906_10000894_pt1 | contig 45561 bp, 42 predicted proteins | sample LakEriMetagenome_4_FD_203526 | JGI IMG/M metagenome (GOLD analysis project Ga0315906, IMG submission 203526) | Freshwater fungal communities from buoy surface, Lake Erie, Ohio, United States - Buoy 2 MA122 | ecosystem: Environmental > Aquatic > Freshwater > Lake > Lake biofilm | place: USA...
GGCTCGCCTCTGCCGTACTCTCGGAAATCAGTGACGATTGGGAAACCGAACGTGCCTACCTGACCATGGAAGCCAGATGACCCACCTCTGAAAACCCGGATTTACAGAAGGGGTGTTGCTTTATCCCACCCGGGTGTGGACGGTCTTCGGCTTGAATCCGTTGGCGTAGCCTTGACGGTCGGCCGTTCTCTGATGAGACTCGGCTTTGAGAGCGTGCTCTCGTTCAATCTGCATGGCGCAGTTCATGAAGATGGCAAAAGCGGATGCCATGGCCGCGGGGCCATGCTCGATCAGGATCGCCGTAACGGCTTCAAAAGCAGCACTTTCTTCTTGGTGGGTCATCGCAGGTTCCTTCTTGGGGGAGTGAATCACTTCCAAGAAAGCCTCGATGACCCGCCTTTTCAAACTGGCGGCCGGTATGGGCCAGCCCTCGTCTCGCTACGCTCGACTCGGGCTGGCCCATACCGGTGATTTACAGAAGAGACGTTACACCAACGGCAGGTTTGGGGCGGTGGAAGAACGGGACCGGAACCAGACGACAACCCCACCACGCGAGACCGGACCCCGATGGACGAGCGCACCAACTTCTTCGTCGGCTGGGGCACGCTGGCCCTCATCAACGCCGGGCTCGCCCAGGGAAAAGGCCGGAGCGGTCTGGTCTGGTGCCTGCTTTCGCTCATGCTCGGGCCGATCGCGACCTTCCTGATCGTCGTCCTCGGCAGGGTGCCGTCGGAGATCGAGTGAGGTCAGGCGACTCCCTGCCTTTCACCCGTGCCGCCAACCTCCGCCGGAGCCTCCGCCTCTGAATCGGGGTCAGCCTCTTCATGATCTCCTCTTGTCCATCTCGCGTTCGAAAGCATTCTCGACAGGCTCGCACCCGCGGCGACCGGCGAGGGAGGGGTAGTTCTTGAGGGCGACCGTACTGTTTTCGTAGAGCCCGTCCGCAAGGATCCTGGCCTTCCCGCTCCCCGTGTCCTGGCTGTCATTCGTGTAGATCGCTTTTCTGGGCCAACTGGCGGCTTTGATGGCCGCGATTTTCGTCCACGGATTCTTCATGTTTGTGGGCGCCGCGCTGGCCGTGGCCTGTGATCGCGAGGAAAAGTGCTTCCCGTTACGCGTCCTGGTCTTCCTGCTTGCGGTCCAACTCGTCTACTTCGGCGTCGTGAGGCTCGCCCACCCGCTCACCCATGCGATCACCTTCGACGTCTCCGCGCTCGTCGCCGCTGTGGCCGTGCTCGGCGTCTGGTTGGTCAGGATCTGGTGGCCCGCGGGACGACCATGGTTGAAACGGTCGGCACACGTGGCGTGATCGCGAAGACCGACTTCGCCCGGTACAGCGCGAAGGCTGTCCACGACGAGCAGCGGCCAGTGCGCGACCGTGAAGTCTGCCAGCCATGTCGCGATCCGCACCGGTTCGCCCGGGTGTCCGATGGTCCGTACGGCAACACCGCGGACGTGGTCTGTCGAGCACTGCGAGGGCCCGACGGGTGAGAAAAACCCGTTTTTCCGCCTGTTTTCCGGCTGGCTCCACGCGCCGCTCGTCGCCACAATCTCGCTGGACTCGTCCCCGATCGAGGATAGCCTTGCCAGAGTCCCTCGTGCACGAGCGCTTGCCATGTCCGGCCACATGCAATCTCCCCTCGGCATCTCCGCGATCGCGGTCCATCAGCCCGCCTGGGAACTGGACAACTCCTGGTTCGGCGCCGCGATGCCGCGAAAGTTCGCCCACCACACAGGGATCGAGGCACGGGGTATTTCCGCGGATGATGAACTGACGATGAGCCTGCACGCGGTACGCCGCCTGCAGCGCGACACCGGCTGCCGACTCGCCGACTGCCGCGGCCTGGTGTTCGTCTCCCCGTCGTTCATTCCGGCGTCGGTCGCTCGGCGGCATCTCGATCCCGACGCCGCGGCCCGTGAGCAGCCCGGCCGGGCCGCGGGGCATTTGGCCCGGGAACTCGGCCTGCGACACTGCCGCACGATCGGCCTCAATTGGTTCTGCTGCGGCTACAGCCGGGCGCTGGCGGTCGTCGGTCGACGCTGGGCGCCGCGGCTCGGTCTGCGACGCGACGAGTACGTGATCGTCGTCACCGCCAGTCGCATCAGCCGGATCACGGATTACGGCTGCGTGCAGACGGCCGGGCTGTTCGGCGACATGGCATCGGCGACGATGCTCACTGCCACCGGCAACCGACGCCACCCGGTGCACTTCGAGATCGTGCATGCCGACGCCGAGCGGCAGCCGGCAGAACGGCCGGCCTTCGATTTCCAGTTCCGCGCCGACGTCTCCCTGCCCGCCCCGGACGGCGGCACCGTTCATGCCGCCAGACGGCTCGTCTACACGCTCGACGGCATGGCGATCGCCGAAATCGCCCCCCGGGCGATGTCGGCGGCGGTCGCCAAGTCGCTCGCCGCCACCGGGCTCGCCGCCGCCGACGTGAACTTCGTCGTGCCCCACCAGGCTGGCACGGGCATCGTGCGGTTCACCGGCATGAAGCTCGAGGAGCTTGGCGTCCGCGGCGAACTGGTCAACGGACTCACGCGGCGCACCGGCAACGTGAGTGCCTGCTCGATCCCGCACGCATTGACCGCGGTCTGGAACCAGCTCTCGGGCCTGATCGCCTGTCCCACGGCCGCCGTCGGCAGCCCGGGACGGTCCGAAGTCCTGCAGGGCTGCATTCTCCTCCGTTCCACGGCCGTCCACGAGCGGCAGTCGCACGCCGCCTGACCGACCTACGGTTTCGCCATCGCGATCCGGCTCGCCCTAGCCGACCGCTGCGAACCGCAGGCAGTGCCACTCGCCGAGGCTCGTATGTCCGGGAGCTGCTCGCAGCAGCTGCCCATACCGCTCCGTCACCGGCCCGACCTCATCCGCCAGCAGGCCGGAGAGGACGAGACAGTTTCCCGGTGCCACGCGGCCGACACGCCCGCAGAGCCGCTCCGCATGTTCGAGGAGCACGGCCGGCACGATGTTGGCGAAGACGACGTCGTAGGGCCCGTTCGTGTCCGGCATTTCGGCCAGCACGTCGATCCGTTCCGCCACGCCGTTGCGCCGGCCGTTTTCCCGGATGGCATCGTGCGTGCGGCCGTCGATCTCCACCGCCACGACCCGTTCCGCACCCCGCAGGGCCGCGGCGATCGCGAGAATGCCCGACCCGCTGCCGAAGTCGAGCACGCTGGAGACCCGCCCTCCCTCCTGCAACCACGCGGCGAGCGCCGCCAGGCAAAGCCGCGTGGTCTCGTGCCGACCCGTGCCGAAGCCACAGCCGGGCTCGATGAACATGGTGGTGCGGCCGGCCTCCGTGCCCGCAACGCCGGCCTCCCACGCCGGCCGCACGACGCCGAACCCGGGGACTTCGATCGGTGCGAAGGAATCACGCCAGTCGCGTGCAGACGCGACGGCCAGGGGCCGGATGTCGCGCACGGTGCAGCCATCGACCCCCAGCAACAACTCGGCGGCCCGACGGGCGGCCGCCTCGTCGGCGAACCAGCAGGTCGTCTCCTGTTGGGCCAGGCTCCCGACCCAGTCGCGGTCCATCGGCGCGGCGGCCGCGTCCACCACTCGCGGTGCCGCGATGCCGAGGGCTGCGGCCTCACCTACATCGACGGTCCCCTCGCCGATCCCGAGCAGGCCCGCGGCGCCACAGGCTTCCCACAGCCAGCCGAACCAGTCGTCCCGCGGGACGGCCCCGCCATCTGGCAGTGTGACGGTCACCGCGAGGGCGACATCGAGCACCCAACACGCATCGGTGCTCGTCGGTGTCGATAGATCTTCTGCTCGACTCATCGGGGAGGCTCCATGGCCGGCGCTGCGTCGCCGGGAAGGGATCCACGTCCCGACGCGGCCCATGGTACGCTCTGCCGGCCCGTTCGATCGGCGATAGAAAGCTTTTTCTTCGATCCGCGATCGCATCCGAGACCAGCCGTGCAGTCTCCGTCCCACGATGCCGCCGCGGTCTATCGGTAACGCGACACGCTCGCCGCGGTCGACTGTCTCGCAGCGGCCCTCGTGCACCTGGACCTGTTCACGCTCCTCGACCGAGTGCCCATGGACCGGGCGACGCTTTGCCGGCGGCTCGGCACCGCCCCGCGGCCGACGGACGTCATGCTCACGCTGTGTGCCGCCAACGGGTTCATCACGTCGGCTCCGGACGGCACCTTTCGTACCACGCCGCTCGGCAGGGAGTTTCTCGTGGCCGGTGCCGCCTGCGACGCGCGGCCCTATTACGCGAGCATGGCGGGCCGCCCCGGCGTGGATGACTGGCTGAAGGTGCTGCGGACGGACAAGCCGGCCAGTTGGCCGGGCGAGCAGGGGGCGGCCGACTGGCATGCGGCAATGCGCGCGCCCACGTTCGCCGAGGCCTTCACCGCCGCCATGGACTGCCGCGGCCGCGTGCTCGCTCCCGCGGTCGCTGCCGACATCGCCCGACGGACCGTCGCCCACGCCGGCCTCATTCCGCGAATCAAGTCACGAGCGGCGACATGTTCGAGACGGACTGGCCCGCCGCGGTCGTTCGTCGCACGCCCCTGCCGCTGGGCCGGGGCATGCTCGAGTTCGCGCGGTCCGCCGAAGCAGGCCCATGAGGCAACCGCGCCGGCGACCGCCGCTGCCGTGGCCTCCGCGGCCGCTGATCAGCGGGTCGGCCAGGAAAACAGCCGGATGCGATTCCCGTCCGGATCGGCGACGGTGAGTTCCCGATAGCCCTCGTCATGCGTCCGGGTCTCGCCGAGGTCGGCGCTTCCGGCCGCGAGCCGGGTTCTCGCCTCGTCGAGATCTGTGACCTCGAATGCCAGGCTCCAGCGGTCACTCGATCCCGCTGCCTGCGGCCGCGCGAGAACCGCGAGCCGTGTCTCGCCGGCAGCAAGCAGCGCGAAGCCCTCCTCGGCGGATCGCACGAGCATCCGCAGGCCGAGAACGTCGCGATACCAGGCGACCATGTCCGGCCAGCGCGCGGTCCGCAGTTCCACGGCGTACAGGGACGGTCGCTCGGGGATGTCTGCCGCCATGCCGCCACGCCCTCGGTCCACGGGCAGGATACGCCGGCCGTCGCGGCCGATCGCCGGGCGTTCTACCACATCGCCCCGTCACTCCCGTCCCGCCCCTTCTCCAAAACGGCCGCGGAACCCACAATCTCACGCGATGTCACGGCCCGGCCCGAGGCCAGCGACGCCCTCATCCCTTTCCCGCAGGTTCGCACCCGTCATGACCGACTCCCCGCGCCCCGCCGCCGATCATGCCCCCGACTCCCTCCGGGGCACGGGCGCCGCCCTGCTCCAGGCCCGGCGCGACAAGCTCGAGCGGTTGCGGAAGCTCGGGCTCGATCCATTCGGCCAGCGATTCGATGCCCCCCTGCCGGTCGCCGACGTCCGCGGGAAGGGGGAATCGGTGCCGAGGGACAGCGACGCCGGCCCCACCGTCCGCGTCGCCGGCCGGATCATGCTCCTGCGCAGCGCCGGCAGCCTCGTGTTCCTCGATCTCCACGACCGCACCGGCCGGATCCAGATCATGCTCGGCAAGAAGCAGGTCGGCCCCGAGCCCTGGAAGATCGTCGACTGCCTCGATCTCGGCGACATCGTCGGCATCGACGGTCGGCTCGGCTGGTCGAAGACCGGCGAGATGACCGTGTTCGCCACCGGGATCACGTTCCTCACCAAATCACTGGAGACGCCGCCGGACAAGTATCACGGCCTCGTCGATGCCGACCTCCGCCAGCGGATGCGGTACCTCGACCTGATCCACGGCGACGGCGTCCGCGACCGGTTCGTGGCCCGAAGCCGCATCGTGGAGTCGATCCGGCGGACGCTCGCCGACCGTGGCTACCTCGAGGTCGAGGGGCCGACGCTGCAGGAGTCGGCCGGCGGCGCGGCGGCCCGGCCGTTCACCACCCACCACAACGCGCTCGACATGCCGCTGGTGCTACGGATCGCGTTGGAGCTGCACCTCAAGCGGCTCCTCGTCGGCGGCCTGGAGCGGGTCTTCGAACTCGGCCGCGTCTATCGCAACGAGGGGGTAAGCCCGCGGCACAATCCGGAGTTCACGATGCTCGAGGCCTACGAGGCCTACGGCGACTACGGCACGATGATGGACCTCACCGAGGTGATCATCGTTGCCGCCGCGCGGGCCGCCGGGGCGCCGGAGCGGTTCGAGTGGCTCGGGCACACGGTCGACCTCACGCCCCCCTTCCGCCGCGCCCGCTACGACGACCTGCTCCGCGCAGCGACCGGCTGCGATCCCGCCGACCCGGTGAGCGTCGTGGCGGCGGCGGCCGCCGTCGGGATCGAGTCGGCGGGCCGGCATCCCGACGTGGTCAAGAGCGACCTCTTCGAGGCCACGGTGGAGAAGACGCTCTCCGGTCCGGTGTTCGTCCTCGATTATCCGGCCGCGGTCTGCCCGCTCACGAAGCGCAAGGCCGGCGCGCCGCACGTGGCGGAGCGGTTCGAGCTCTACGTGGCGGGGATAGAGCTCGCCAATGCCTACACCGAGCTCAACGACCCCGACCTCCAGGAGGAGCTGTTTCGCACCCAACTCGCCGGCCTGCCAGCCGACGAATCGATGGCCCGCATGGACACCGACTTCATCCGCGCCCTGCGGCACGGCATGCCCCCGGCGGGAGGCCTCGGCATCGGCATCGACCGGCTGGTGATGTTTCTCACCGCCGCGCCGAGCATCCGCGACGTGATCCTGTTTCCGATCCATCGCCCGCGGTCCGAGTAAAATGGTGCCAGCCACCAAAAATAGGCTGTCTGAAAAATTACCCAGATTTGGTGGCTGGCACCGTTTTCCGGGCTAGGACGGGGGCCGGGGCTCTGCTACCGTCCCCGCCCCCGCAGTCCCCGTCATCGGCCACCATGTACAAGCTCCTGCTTTGCTGGCGCTACCTCCGCACCCGCTGGATCGCGCTGGCGAGCGTTGTCAGCGTCACGCTCGGCGTAGCCACGATGATCGTGGTCAACGCCGTGATGGCGGGCTTCTCCCACGAGATGCAGGACCGAATTCACGGCATTCTCTCGGACATCGTCTTCTCGACCCACTCCGACTCCGGCTTCCAGGACCCCGACTGGCACATGCGCGAGATCCGGCGCGTGGCCGGCGACGCCATCACCGGGATGACGCCGACGGTGACCACGCCGGCGATGATCAGCTTCCAGATCCGCGGGCAGAACGTCCTCCGGCCGATCATGCTCGTCGGCATCGACGAGGCGACCCATGCACAGGTCAGCGACTTCGGCCGCTTCCTCCAGCATCCTGACAACCGTCGCCAACTGTCATTCGACCTGCGCGAGGGGGGGTACGACACGATCGACAGCCAGGCCGATGGTCCGCAGCCAGAGCCGACGCGGCCGGCACTTGGCGCCGCCGGCTGGGGCCACAGGCGACGTTGGGCCGAATGGGAGCGGCTGCGCAGAGCAGAGGCGGAGAAGGCCGCGATCCCGGAACCGAAGACCGGGACGCCGGTCCGCCCGGCGGTCTCGGTCGATCGACAGGTCGATCTGGTTCTCGCCTCGGCACCGCAGTCCGACCCAACGGGTGCGGCCGCAGCGGAGCCGGCCGGCACGGCGGCCGGAGTGGAGCCCGCCGGCACCGGCGACACGGCCCCGGCCGGGCCGAGTGGCGACCCCGACGATGCCCGGCCCATCGATCCGTTCCGTGCCGCGCGGCCCGACGAGCAGCCGCAGGCCGACCCGGGCACGGCCCAGTTCACCGGCGTCGTGCCCGGCTTCGGCCTCATGAGTTTCCGAGACTCCAGCGGCACCGATCGGTTCCTCAAACTACCCGGCGACGACGTCAAGATCATGACCACGACCGCCGGCACGCCCCCGAAGGCGGTCAGCGACACGTTCACGGTCGTCGACTTCTATGAGAGCAAGATGAGCGAGTACGACACGAACTTCGTCTTCGTGCCGATCGCCGCCGTGCAGCGGATGCGCGGGATGATCGACCCGCAGAGCGGCCTGACGAGCGTCAACCAGATCCAGATCAGGCTCGCCCCCGGCGCCGACCTCGTGGCCGTCCGCGACCGGCTGCGGCGGGTTTTTTCACCCGAACTCTACGACATCGCCACGTGGCGCGACCGGCAGGGCCCGCTCTTGGCCGCCGTGGAGATGGAGATGTCGGTCCTCAACATTCTCCTCTTCCTGATCATCGCCGTGGCAGGCTTCGGCATCCTCGCGATCTTCTTCATGATCGTGGTCGAGAAGACGAAGGACATCGGGATCCTCAAGTCGCTCGGCGCCGGGCCGCCGGGCATCGCCGGCATCTTCCTCGGCTACGGCCTGTTCCTCGGCCTCGTCGGTGCCGGCGCGGGGCTCGTGCTCGGGCTGGCCTTCGTCCGCAACCTCAACCAGATCCGCCACGGCGTCGAATGGCTCTCCGGCCGGCAGGTCTTCGACCCCTCGATCTATTATTTCCACAAGATCCCCACGATCGTCGATCCGGCGACGGTGGTCTGGATCATCGTCGGCGCGGTGACGATCGCCGTGGCGGCCAGCGTGCTGCCGGCGCTGCGGGCGGCCCGGCTTCACCCGGTGGAGGCCCTACGGCATGATTGACACGGCCCCCGGCATCCTTCGCGTCCGCGACCTGCGGAAGAGTTACCGCTCCGGTGCCGGCCAGCTGCAGGTCCTGCGTGGCGTCGACTTCGACCTCGATCCGGGAGGCTTCGTGGCGGTCGTCGGCCAGAGCGGCTCGGGCAAGAGCACGCTGCTCCAACTCATGGGCCTGCTCGACGCGGCTGACTCCGGCTTCATCGAGCTCGAAGGCGCGCGAATCGACCGCCTGCCCGCCCGACAGCGCGACCGGCTCCGCAACACGGCCATCGGCATGGTCTTCCAGGCCTACCATCTGCTCCCCGAACTCACGGCCCTGGAAAACGTCCTCGCCCCGCTCATGGTCCGGCACGGCGTGCTCGACTGGCTTCGCGTCCGGTCCGCCGCCCGGGCCCGCGGCCGCGGCCTGCTCGAGCGGTTCGGTCTCGGGGAACGGCTCCATCACCGCCCACGCCAGCTCTCCGGCGGCGAGATGCAGCGGGTAGCGATCGCCCGGGCCCTCGTCACGCAGCCCCGCGTGCTCCTCGCCGACGAACCGACCGGCAACCTCGACGAGGCCACCGGCGCGGGCATCCTCGACACGCTCTGCGAGTTGAACCGGAAGGATGGCCTTTCTATAGTCTTGGTCACCCACGACGCCGCGATCGCCGGGCGGGCCGACCGGATCGTGCGGCTGACAGCGGGCCGCGTCGCGGACGTCTGAGCCCGCCGACATCCGCCCTGACGCCACTGCGGCTTTCGGGCGGCCGCTCCGAACTCCGCTTTCGAGACGACGCCCCATGCCACGCAAGATCTTCATGAACGACCGGATCGTCCCCGAGGACGAGGCCCGGGTGAGCGTCTTCGATCACGGCCTGCTCTATGGCGACGGCGTCTTCGAGGGGCTGCGATCCTACGCGGGCCAGGTGTTCCGTCTCGACGCTCACATCGACCGGCTCTTCGCCAGCGCGCGGGCAATCTGCCTGCAGATCCCCCTCTCCAAGGAGGCCGTCGCACAGGCCGTCGTCGACACGCTCGCCGCCAACGGCCTCAGCGACGGCTACGTTCGCCTCGTCGTCACCCGCGGGGCCGGCTCGCTCGGCCTCGACCCGAACCGGACGAGCAATCCCCAGGTGATCGTGATTGCCGACACGATCAGCCTCTATCCGCGGGAGTTCTACGACAAGGGGCTGCGAATCGTCACCGCCGCCACCCAGCGGACGCAGTCGGCGGCGCTGTCGCCGCGGATCAAGTCGCTCAACTACCTCAACAACATCATGGCCAAGCTCGAGGGACTGCAGGCCGGCTGCGTCGAGGCGGTGATGCTCAACCACAAGGGGGAGGTCGCCGAGTGCACCGGCGACAACATCTTCGTCGTCCGCGGCAGCCGGCTGCTGACGCCTCCGCCGGACGCCGGAATCCTCGAAGGGATCACCCGGGGCGCCGTCATGGAACTGGCCCATGCAGCCGGCATCGACTGCCGCGAGGCGACGCTCGTGCGGCATGACCTGTACACCGCCGACGAGTGCTTCCTCACCGGCACGGCGGCCGAGGTGATCCCGGTGGTCGAGATCGACGGCCGGCCGATCGGCTCCGGCACGCCCGGGCCGGTCACGGCCCGCCTGACCAGGGATTTTCATGCCCTCGTGCGGGCCTGATGCACGACGGACGGCTGCGACGCCTCACTCGTCGCCGATTTCGTCGTACCGCGACACGTAGCCCGGCTCCCGCGCGCGGACGACCTCGGCCTCGTACTCCGCCACCACACGGCGCTGAATCATTTCGCGGCAGGCGGCGTTGATCGGGTGGGCAATGTCGGCGTACAGCCGCAGTCGGCCGTCGTCCGCCCGCGGCAGGCCGCCGGCCGGCAGCCGGGCGCCGCACTGGTTGCAGAAGGACGCCCGCAACGCATTCTTGAAACCGCAGGCCGGGCAATGGATGGAGATTTTCCGACTCGGCATGGCCACGAAGGGACCGGACTGGCCGGCGATGATCTTGATGTCCCGGACGACGAACGCGGCATCGATCGTGATCGAACAGAAGGCGAGCAGCCGTTCCGGCGCGTTCTCGATCAACTTGATTCGCACCTCGGTGATCTGCATGGATCCTCCCCGCCCGCATCCGGGCACACCCGTCGCCCCCCGCCTCTGCCCCGCGGCCCGCCGGTTCCCCGCCGGCAGGACCCCTCGTCCGCAAGCCACCGCCGCGAACGCTAGCCGCCGGTCGCGCGCGGAAGCTGGACGCCCCTTCCAGGTTCCGCAAGTCGGACCACGAACACCCCCGGCCAACGGCCCCCGGAGGCGACGCCCGCGGCCGCCACGCGGGCTGCCACGCTCCGGGCCTCCGCCACCGTCCGCGTCAATGCAAAACACGCGCTGCCGCTGCCGGTGAGCCGCGGCGCCACCGCGCCGGCCCGGGCCAAGGCAGTGAGCAACCGGTCGACGTCCGGACAGAGTTGGCGTGCCGGCGGCTCGAGCGCGTTGTCCATGAACTGCAGCGCGGGCCGCAGCCCGCCGCCGGCGAGCGCTTCCGCGAGCTGCCAGGCCATGCCGCGATGCCCGGCATCGGGCGTGCACCGCCCGTACACGGCAGCTGTCGAGAGGCCGACGGCGGGACAGGCGATCACCGCCGCCAGCGACCGCAAGGCAGGCACCGGTTCGACCTGCTCGCCACGGCCGCGGGCGATGGCAGGCCCGCCCGCGAAGAACCAGGGCACGTCACTGCCGATCGCCGCACCGATGGCCGCCAGCCGGTCCGCAGGCCAGTCTATGTTCCAGGCCGTCGCGGCCGCACGCAGCACGGCGGCCGCATCGCTCGATCCGCCACCGAGGCCGGCTCCGGATGGAATCGCCTTGACGAGATCGATGTCGAGTCGCGGTTCGACGCCCGCCTCGGCGGCGAGCAATCGCACGGCACGAACGACGAGATTGGTGTCGTCCGTCGGCACGTCGCGGGCGAGCGCGGCTGCGTGGGGCCCGGCCAGGCGACCACCGAATCGCACCGTCAGCCGGATGCCAGGGGCTGCCGCCGGCCGCACGCGGACGACGTCGTGCAGCGTCACCGGCACCATCAACGATTCGATCTCGTGAAATCCGTCCGGTCGTCGCGCGAGAACCGCGAGCGACAAGTTCAACTTGGCCGGACCGCGAACCGTGACCTCGGGCCCGCCCGCGGACGATCGACCGGGTCGCATGGCATTCCGCGCGTTCCGGAACACAACCTCCCCCCCTTCGGAAAGAGGGTACTCCGTCCGGGCCGTTCAGTCAACGTCGCCCTGCCTACCGCCAGGTGGCCACGTAGGCCAGCGTCACGAGCGCGAGAACCAGCCCGATCGCCACCAAGGCGGCCAAAAGCACGGCGATACTGCGTCCCGCCCAGAGGTCATCGCGGATCATGTCGGTACGATCCGCCTTGTCGAACGACCTGTTCCAGACGGGAAAAAGCCGGTCGTCGTAGACCCATCGGGTCCGTTCCTCGAACCGCTTCTGGCTCATAACATCCTCTTCAAACGGCCACGCGGTGCGTGCCGGGTATGCTTGATGTGGTGCCGGAGGACCAGGATCGCCGGCCGCGCCCGAACTGTACACCGCGGCCGCTGTGTCCGCCAGCGGCGTTGCCGCGATCGCCGGCCTGCCGGCATCACCCCGATGCACGACTCGTTGCAAGACCTACCCTCAGTCTTCCGGACGCGAACCGCCGCAGCCCCCGGCCATATCCTCGACCCTTCCGCGGGGCTCGAAGCCTGGCTCCTGGCCCGCGGCCAACCGGCATGGCGGGCGGCCGCGATCCGCCGCTGGCTGTTCGGCCGCCGCGCCGGCGGGTTCACCGCCATGACCGACCTGCCACGCGACCTGCGGGCCGGACTGGAGGCTGACTTCCGCATCTGGACGACGGCGATCGCGGCCCATCACCGGGCCGAAGACGGCACGGAGAAACTGCTGCTCGAACTGGCCGACGGCCAGCGGATCGAGTGCGTCCTGCTGCGCGACGGCCAGCGGCGGACCGTATGCATCAGTTCGCAGGTCGGCTGCGCGATGGGCTGCGTGTTCTGCGCCAGCGGGATCGACGGCGTGATCCGCAACCTGACCAGCGGCGAGATTCTCGAGCAGCTGCTCAGGCTGGCCGCGCTGCTGCCGGAGACGGAGCGGATCAGCCACATCGTGGTGATGGGCATGGGCGAGCCGCTGGCCAATCTCGACCGCGTCCTGCCGGCGCTGGCCGTGGCCCAGCATCCCGATGGCCTGGGGATCTCGCAGCGCCGGATCACGATCTCGACCGTCGGCCTGCCGCGCGGGATCGACAGGCTGACGGCGGAGAACCCGGGCTACCATCTGGCCGTGTCGCTGCACGCCGCCGACGACGACACCCGCACACGGCTCGTGCCCGTCAACAAGGCGATCGGCCTCGACGAGATCATGCTGGCGGCCGACCGCTATTGGGAAGCATCCGGCCGGCGGCTGACGTTCGAGTACGTCCTCCTCGGCACGGTCAACGACTCGCCCGAGCATGCACGTCGGCTCGTGCGCCTGCTGGGCGGCCGCGCGGCGCTCGTGAACGTCATCCCTTACAACACGGTCACGGGCATGCCGTGGCGGGAGCCGACGCGGGAGAGCCGCGACCGGTTCCTCGATCTGCTCCGCTCGGCCGGCGTGAATGCCCAGATCCGCCGGCGCAAGGGGGCGCGGATCAACGCCGCCTGCGGCCAGCTGCGCCGCCTCGAACTCGCCGCCCGCGGCACGGCCGAGCTGGCGCGGTCGGTCGATCAGGCGAACCAGCCGAGCAGCAGCACGACGGCCAACGCCGCGCCGAGCATGCCTCCCAGCCAGACGGTCCAATGAACAGCCGTGTAGCCGATCGCGGCGGGATCCTCGTGATGCGTGGCCGCGAAGATCAGGCTCGCAAGCGCCAGCAGCGGCAGGCCGAAGAAAATGCCCGGCACGCGGCCGGACAGCTGGGCCAGAACCAGGGCCATGAGTGGTTCGATCGTCATCGGTTCGTGACTCCGTCGTGAATCTGTCCGCCCCCGAACCGTCTCACGACGGTGGCGGTGCACCCTCTCCGGGTGGCCGCGACGTGCCCGGCCCGGCCCGGCGGTCCGGCTGCTCCACGGGACTGCGCATCGGTCCGCCCAGTGCGTCGAAGACGACCAAAAGGTTGAGCATGCCGGCGATGACGGTGTAGAGCGTGCCGATCTCGAACCGTCGGCCGAGCTGCTTTTGCCACGCCGACAGTTCGTCGTTCAACACCTGGGCGAAAGGCCTTCCGAATCCGGGCTCAGCCAACGCCACGCCGGGAGACGTGCGGGAGAGCGTGGCCGCATACTCGGGCGACACGAGTTGCCCCTGGTGTACCGGCGGCGCGAACCAGGCGCTGGCGAACATGGGCTCCCGACCGCGGCCGGCCAGCAGTTGCGCCTGTACGAAGGCGGGAATGGCCACGGCCCCGACCCCCGCCTGCCCGATGTAGGCGAACCGGGCGTCGCCGGGCCGCCAGGATGCGTACACGACCCGGCCGTCACCGAGCCACATGCCGAAGACCAACGCCGTGACGAGCGCGGCCATGCAGACACCGCCCTTGAAGGTCCGCCCCTGGTAGATCTGGCCGAGACCGGGGACGAGCCACGACAGCACCGCCGCGAGGAACGGATTGCGGAGTTCGATCCGGCTGCCGTCGTCGGGCGAGACTGCCGCGTATCGCGCCTTGGTTTCGGACACCATCCGTCACTCCTCCGCGGCCGGCAGACTTCGCAGCCCGGCGGTCCGGAGTGTATGCGACGACGGCGGCGGCGAAAACCGCCCTCCGCCCGCGCTCGCCGTTGAGGGCGGAAACAAACCTGTTACGATCATCACAGTCGACAGGCTTTTGCCGTCTTGCCGAACCCGCCAACGTCCGCCCGCCCCTGTTCAGCCGGAGTCCACCCCTGGCCGGCCGGAGTCAGCACCGTGGATGCACTTCCTCGTCGCCTGTTTGTCGTGGTCGGGTTCGTCGGCCTGGCCGGCTGTTCGACAGGGGGCAAGGGGAAGGTGGAGAAGGCCGGTGCGAAGGCGAAGCGGCCCCGCTCCCGGGTCCCGAAGAACCGCTCCCGCGGACCGCAGTCGCTCGAGGGACTGATGTCGATGGATCAGTACGTCGCCGACCTCGACCACGAGTCGGCGGACCGGCGAATCGAGGCTGCCAAGCGGCTGGGAGCGGTCGGCCCGAGCGCCAAATCGGCGTTGCCGAAGCTGGAGAAACTCGCCGCTGACGGTGATGCCGGCGTTGCCGCGGCGGCGCAGGCCGCCATCAATCGGATCAACCGCTAGCGGGAACACGCTCCAGCGGAAGAGCCGGCGGGCACGCATGGCCGGGCGGAACGAGGGGCCAAAATGCCCCAAAAAAAGTTCCTCCCCTCTGGCCCAGCCCGACGCCTGACGGACGGCCGCCTGATCGATCTTTCCGCAGGATCATCGCGTCTTCTATAACGCTGTCGAGTGACCTGTCCATCGCTCCGGGGCGGGGCCCTCGAGACGCTGCCGACGGCCGGATGCCGCCGGTCGCTCGCAAGACCGAAAGCCCGGTCACCACGGCCTTCCCGGCTGCCCTGTGCGTTCAGATGGAGGCGAGCATGATCCGTCGATTGATTGCCGCGGCCGCCAGCCTCTTCGGGGCGACGGCCGTGCTCTGCTGGGTCGCTTGGTTCGGCGTCAACGTCCCGGTCGCCGATGATTGGGACCTGGTGCAGACGAGCCTTCTCTGGCACGACAAAGGCATCGATGCGACATCGCTCCTCACTCCGCATAACGAACACTGCATCGCCATCCCGCGACTCGCGGCTTACACCGTCCTCAAGGCGACCGGCGGGAACTACAGGGCGGTGCTGTTCCTGAACGCCGCGCTCGGCATCGGGTCACTCGTGGCCGTGCTCATCTTCGCAAGCCGCTGGCCGCTGCCGCCGGCGATCTTCGCGGTCATGGCCGGCGCCGGCGCCGCGCTGCTGTCGGCCTGGTGCCAGTGGCAGAACTGGATCTGGGCATTCCAGATGCCCTGGTTTCTCCTGCCGCTGATCCTCGTCACGGCGGCTCTGGTTGTCGCGCGGACGACGTCCGTCCGCCTGGCCGTCGTGGCTACGGGCATGGCAACGCTGCTCGCTCCCCTGTGCATGGCCAGTGGAATGTTCGTCGGCTGGGCACTGTTGCCGGCGCTTGCCCTGCGACTGTCCGCCGAGCCGCCGGCCGCCCGATGGCGGCCCTTCGCCATCGCCGTCGCGGTCGTCATCGCGGCGACGGCCGGCGCCATCACGTTCGTGGTGCGTTCCCCCGGTCCGAACACGGGCGGCCTCGCGGCGGTCTGTGCTGCACCGCTCGAGGCATGCGGGCTGATGCTCGCCGTGCTGGGCAGCCCGCTCGACCCACGCCGTGCGTTCCTGGGCCACAATACAGTCGCGACGGTGGCCGGCGGCCTTTCACTGGCGCTCGGCTGCACGGGGGTATTCTTCGCCCTGCGGACGGCCAAAACACGATCCGGGCGGGACCTCGGTCCAGGATTCGCGCTCATGACCTACGGTCTCGCCAGCATCGTCGCGGTCGTGGTGGGCCGGCTATCGATGCTCGCCGCCAATCCGCTGGAAAGTCGTTACACCACGGTAGCGATCGCCTGGCACGTCGGCGTGCTCTTGACCTGCGGATGGCTCGCCGCAGAACACATCGGCAGGACGGGCCGTGTCTGGCGGATTCTGCTCGTGGCGATGTCGGTCGCCTGCCTCCTGCCCACGCTCCTCGGCATGCGGTTCTTCCTGCAGCACGGCAGAAACATGCGGCAGGCGCTCGGGGAGCACCAGGAGATCTACCGCAACGCGAGGAATCCGGGCGGCGCGGAGAAACTCACGGGCATCGCGCGGCACTACGGTGCCGACGGTATCCTCGCTCGGCTCGAAGGCCTGCGCGGCGCCGGCATGCTGCACACCGACTACGCCCCGGCCGCGGCGCAGGAATGAAATGCCGGCGAATACCCGGGCCGGAATGGCCTTGGCCCGGGTTCCCCGTACCGCTACCGTTTTCGTGCCCGATCCGCTCCGCCGGGAACGACGACGATGGAAATGCTCGAGGATGTCGATGCCGAGTACCGGCTGCGGTTCTCCGGGATCGACGCCTACCGGGATGCGGTCTGGAAGATCCTGGTGGCCGACGTCTTCCAGCGCTACGTCGACCCCGAGGGCACGGTGCTCGACCTCGGTTCCGGCTGGGGTGAGTTCATCCGCAACGTCCGCGCTCGCCGTAGGATCGCGATGGACCTGAACCCAGACATGCCCCGGAGGGTGGGGCCCGGCGTCGAGCCGCTGCTCCAGGACTGCTCGCGGAGGTGGCCGCTGGAGGACGATTCGCTCGACACGGTCTTCACGAGCAACTTCTTCGAGCACCTGCCCGACAAGGACGCGCTGCGCCGCACGGTGCTCGAGGCATGGCGCTGCCTGAAGCCGGGCGGCAGGATCGTCTGCCTGGGACCGAACATCCGCCTCGTTCCCGGCGCGTATTGGGATTTCTGGGATCATTTTCTTCCGCTCACCGACGAGTCACTCGGCGAACTGCTGCGGCTCTCGGGATTCGGTATCGACAGGTCGCTCAAGCGGTTCCTGCCCTACACGATGGCCCGCGGCTTCTCGCCGCCACCGTTCTTCGTTCGGCTCTACCTGCGCTTCCCGCCGGCATGGTGGATCCTCGGGAAGCAGTTCCTTGTCGTGGCCCGCAAGCTGCCGCGAAACGCAGCCGGGTCAGCCCGCGCAGAGTGAAGCGTCGGGCCGCGATTCGGTCTCAGCCCCAAAGTCGGCGGACGACCCGCACCGTCGTCTGCCGCTCCGAGTCCGTGCCGGCGGATTCGCCGGTGGCGGCCACGGGCTGCTCGGGCGGCATCAGTTCGCGCCACGCCCGCTCGATCGTCGCCGCATCGACGGCAGAAAGTCCGTCGCCGGCAGCGGCGGCCAGCGCCAGCCGCGCCAGCCGCAGCACCTGCCGGGGGACGCCGGCCGTGAATCGTGTCATCGTCTCAACCGCCTCCGGCGAAAATAGTCCCGGCTCTCCCCCGGACCGGCGCAGGGCGGCGGCGATGAAGGCCGCCACGTCCGGCTCCTCCCAGGGGCCGAGCTCGATCCGCACGGCGGCCCGCTGCCGGACCTCGTCGGGAAGCCGGTGCAGCCCGGCTGGTGACGCCGTCACCACCACGAGAGTTCGGCCGAACCGCGGTTCGACCGCCGCGACCAGCCGGGCGATGCCTTCCAGAGCGTCGGCCGGCGCCCTGTCCGCATCGTCGAACACCAGTGCCGTTGTTCGCTCGAGCAGCGCGTTCTCCCGGAGCCTGTTCTCCAGTTTCTGCCAGGGCCGCGTCGACTCGGCCCGACTGCGCTGATCGAGCGGCAGGCGGTCGAGAAGCAGGTCGAGCCACTCCCCTTCCGGCAGTCCACCGACGGAGAGCACCGCCACCTCGGCACCGAGGCCGCCGAGCCGCCGGGCCGCCACGGCCGCGAGGTGGCTCTTGCCGACCCCGGCCGCCCCCAGCACGATCCCGCACCGCTCGCGGGTGCCGCACAGCCACTCGAGCCGGGCGAGCGCCTCCTCCTGTGGCAGGCCCGCATGGAACGCGGCCGGCTCCGGAGTTCCGTCGAAGGGGGGCGCGGTGAAGGGGGGCCGATCGCGTAGCATGGTGGCGGAGTGTAGCGGACCCGTGCTGCCCGGTCAGGACGAAACCAGCCGGGCATTTATCGGCACGGCGGCGGCGGTTTTTCACCGGCCCGCGGAGGGGTGCAGGATGAGCGAACGGTTCTTCGTGGCCACCCCGCCCCATGCAGGCCGGGCCGAACTGCACGGAGACGAGGCCCGGCACCTCGCCCGCGTCCTGCGGGCCGCAGTCGGCGACGAGGTGCGGCTGTTCGCCGGGAACGGCGTCGAGTGGCCGGCACGAGTCCTCCGCATCGGCCGCGACACGGTCGAACTTGAGACCGGCACGGCGATTCCCGACCCTGCCCGTTCCGGTCCGGCGGTGACTATCGCGGTGGCGCTGCCCAAGGGGGAACGGCAAAAGTGGCTCGTCGAGAAAATCACCGAATTGGGCGTCGAGCGACTGATCCCCTTGGCGACGACCCGCGGGGTGGCAGAGGCCACCGGCGCGGCGCGGGCCAGGCTCGAGCGGACCGTGATCGAGGCCTGCAAGCAGTGCGGCCGCAACCGGCTGCTCGACGTCGCCACGCCACGGTCCGTCACGGACCTGCTTGCGGGAGCGCCGGCGGACGCGCGGCTCCTGATCGCCGATCCACACGGAATGCCGCTCGATGCGACCGTCGCCGCCCACGGCGCCGCCGCGATCCTCGGTCTCGTCGGCCCCGAGGGGGGCTTCACGGCCGACGAACTCTCCGCCGCCACAGGGGCGGGCGGCACGCCCGTCAGCCTCGGGCAGCACGTGCTCCGGGTCGAAACCGCCGCGGTCGCGCTGGCGGCGCGACTGGCTTACTACCGGGAGCAGAATCTTGTTGACACTCCTCGTCGCTGAATCCGTGAGGGGTTGCCCATGCCCCGAGAGGCGGCGTGCCGGCAAGTGAAGGAGGGCACCGATCCGCCATGCGGCGGATTGATCTGCCGACAACGCGGCCAGCATCGGGTGAACGAAGGCCCGGATGGCCGAAGTGAACGCCCGACGAGCGGGGCATGGGCAACCCCGAACCGGCGGAGCGTTCTGTCAACTATTGGCTGCTCCCGGTAGTCAGGCGACGCCGCAGCGGTCATTCCTCCGCTCCGTCGCAGCAGCCGCACCGCTGCGGCACGGCGAGCACGAGGGTGGCGCTGAAGACCGTGCGATCGTGCCCTGGTCCGCGGTCGTCGGCATCCGTGCGGCGGGCGACGACGAGCAAGTAATTGCCCTCGCGCGGCGTATAGCTGCACCGGCCCTCGGCATCGGTGCGGCGCTCGAAGTGCGGATCGAATCCTTCGGCCAACTGCGCACCGCGCGGGATGAACGACACCCGTTCGTCGGCCAGGGGCTGGCCGCGAAACAGGAGCCGGACCTTGATCTCACGGCCCGGGCCGGCCCGGAGCACGGGATGCGTCTCGAGCACCAGTTCGAGCGGGTGTCCGAGCGGCGTGGCGAAGTTCCCCGCGGCGGACAGAGGAGGTGTGTCGAGCGACCGGGTGACGAGGAAATACGCCTTGGCGCTTTTCCGCGTCCGCTTCGTGCCATGCACGCGGTCGAGGGTGTGCGCGATGCAGTGCAGCCCTTCCTCCGCAGCGATGGTGCGGGCGGACCAGTAGCCCTCCTTGGGGGCGTAGCCGAGGTCGACGAGATCGGGCACGAGGTCGATCGTCCGCCCGCGCGGCGTGTGCACGGCGAGCGTCGCCTGCTCGAGCGACGAGAGCTTGCCGGCGAGCTTGAAGTCGCGGTGATCGTTGCCGTGGTTGCCGAGGGCGAGGTCGACGTGCACGACGTCGTCGGGACGGACCACGGCCGTCGCCGTCTGGACCCAGGTGTCGTGTGCGGATGCACCGGCAGCCACGATCGCAGCCGCGAACATGAGGGCAGGCAGGAAAGGGAAGCGGTTCACGAGAAACTCCTTCGGGCGTGGGGGGATCGGGAGCGGACGGATGTGGCACACCGGGGTCGGATGACGTTCACCATTCGGCATTCACCACCTCCCCCCCGTTGATGCTGTGCAGGCTGCGATGCACGGTCTTGTCGATCGTCTCCGGCAGGGCCACGACGCGGCCGTCGCCGAAGAGCACCTGGGCCACGCCGCGGTGAAAACTCTTCGGCCCGAAGAAGCCCGACCAGTGGATGGCGATGTCGGGGATCCGGCTGTTGGGGGTGAGGAAGCCGTTGGTGAGGCTGTTACCCGCCGTGGTCGCCGCCCAGGAGAGGCCGCGGCCGCGCATCGACGGGCTCCCGGCATGCCGCCACGACGTCCCAGCCGACGACCAGCCCTCCACGAAGGCGTCGATGTCCGCCGTGGTCGGATTGGCGTTGCCAGTGAAGGTGATCGCCGTCTGGCCGTTGGTCCAGCGGCCCGATCCATTGAACAGGTACTGGTAGGGAAACGGCGGCGGGGTGCCGGCCGGAAACGTGACCGTGTCGGCTGTTCCGGCGGGGATGCTGCGGACCGCCTCGCTGGCCACGATCGTGTTGCCGAGGCCGTCGCTGACCTGGGCGGCACGGACCCGCGACTCCTCGAAGACGATGCCGTCGGTCGGCGCGGCGAAGTTCCAGAAGAACCGGCCGCCCCCGGGCGCGGTGGCACTGCCGAAACTGATCATGAAGTTGTTGCCCGCGTAGTCGAAGCCATTCGACCTGTTGACCACCGGCGCCGGATCGCTCGGGCAGAGGAGCATGGGGAGCGGCGTGGCGAACAGCGGCGCGAACAAGGGGTTCGGCGTCTGCGACTGGAAATTACCGGTGAAGGCGGGCTGCTTGAAATCGAACCGGTCGGCGATCGGCGCCTGCTCGGCATAGGGAAGCAGCCGGGCGTGCAGCGACCAGCCGGTGCCCACCTTGTTGGTGCGGATCACCGGCGGCTCGGTGGGAGGAAAATGGCCGCGGGCAGACTCGTAATTGAGCACCGCGATGCCGAACTGCCGCAGGTTGCTCCCGCAAGTCATCCGCCGGCCGCTTTCGCGCACCGACTGCACCGCGGGGATCGTCAGTGCCAGGAGCACGGCGATGATCGCGATCACGACGAGCAGTTCGACGAGCGTGAAGGCGTCACGAACGAGACGGTGAGGGAAACGACGACGGCCTCGGAATCGGCAGGGGCGCATGGGTTCTCCTCGCGCTGGACGCCTTGAAGTGGGGGTGCGACCGCAGGCCGGGTTCGCGCACGCTGCGCGTACCGGCGGCCGCAGCCGCGCGACGCCATTCAGGCCGGGATCCGACGGGGCTGAACGCTGCGGCGGTCAGTCACCCGGAGTCTCGCCGGACTGACGCAGGCTGGCTCGGGCCCCGACGACGGGGCTCCGCTCAGGCCGCGCGGGGAGGAGGAAGATCGGGGGCGGCGCGGAGAGCGGCGCCGCGGGCATCGCCGCCGACGACCCGCTCCGGGCAGGGGAGCGGCAGCGGCATCTCGACCCGTGGCGGAGGCAGGGCGATCGAGGCCGCGAGCCATGCGTCGATGATCCCATCGCAGGCGAGCATCGCCCGGAGCGACACCGTCCGGTCACGGCTGCCGGCAGACGACGACGGCGACGGCTTCGCCGCGGAGCACGCCCCGGCAGCGGCGCAGCATGACGCGGCCGGTGCCGGTCGTGGTGGCGCGGCCCGCGTTAGCGCCGCCAGAACGGCTGCCTCGCAGCCGCGAGCCCGGGCCCAGGCGAGCCGCTCCGCCGGCGAATGGCAGCAACAGCTCGTGAAGCACTGCTCCGCCGTCGCGCACCCGCAGGTCTTGTCAATGCAGGGAAAGGGGCGCGAGCGATCCTTGCCGGCGAGACGCCATGAAGCGGCCGGATCGACGCGGACCGCACCGCGATCTGCCGGCAGACTGCCGAAGGGAAGAGGAAGCCCCGACGCCACGACCGTGTAGCCCAGCAGGGCCCACCACGTGGAGGACCGCACGACGGCGACGGACGCTCTCATGCGGCACAGCGTACCACACGCCACAACCGTCCGCCTGGACAGTGGCGGACGCTGAAAAACTGACGCGGTGCCGACGCGGTTGGTCCGCTCCGCGTCAGAGCGCCCGCAGATACTCGATCGCGGCCGACAACTCGGCCCGCGCCGACCGCTCCTCGACCGGCTCCACGCCGATCCAGCCCCGGAATCCATGCTCCTCGAGAACCGCCAGCACGCCGGCGAAGTCGACCTGCCCGGTGCCGAGGATCACCGCTCGGCCCCGGCCCGCGAACGGACCGGCCACGGCGTCGGTCGCGTGGACGGCGGCGACGTGGGCGGCGAGCCGCTCTGCCGCAGCCGCCGGATCGTGGCCGTTCACGACGAGCGCGCCGGTCACGAGATCGCACGTCAGCGATCCTTCGGGCAGGGCGGCCACCAGCCTGGCGATGTCGTCGGGGCTGCTGCGGCCCGCCTCGGCACAGAGCGTCGCGCCGGCCCGCTGTCCCCAGGCGCCGATGTCGGAGAGCACGTCGAGCAGCAAACGCCACTGGGGCCCGGCCGGTTCTGGAGGAATGTCGCCGACATGATTGAGGACGATGCCGGCGCCGAGGGCGTGGGCAAGGTCGAGGGCTTCCTTGGTGGCAGCGATCCGTCCCTCCAGTCGCTCGGGATCGGCGTACCCGCCGCGCGTGCGAAACGCCACGGCGCTCACCGAGATTCCCTCGTCTCCGAGCCACTTGCGAATCTGACGCAGGCCGGTCTGCGTCATGTGTGCCGGGTCGAGACCGTTGCGGGCGTCGAGTTCGACGCCGCGGAAGCCGAGGTCGCGGGCCCGGCGCAGGGCCGTGCGCAGGTCGCGGGCGAGCACCGCGGCGGGAACCGTGAGCCGAGATGTGTCCATGAATCGGTGCGCAGGCCTGGAGACAGCGGGACCGGAGAAACGTCACGCGGATGGTATCCTCTCGTCCATGCCCACGCTCGCCGCAGTGACTGACGAACTCGAAAGGCTCGCGCCGCTTCGGCTCGCGGCCGACTGGGATGCGGTCGGCCTGCTGGTCGGCGGCCGCCGGGAGCGGATCGAGCGCGTGATGACCTGCCTGACGCTGACTGACCGGGTGGCCGCCGAAGCGGCCGCCGAACGGGCCGATCTCGTGGTCGTCCACCATCCCCTCCCCTTCCGACCCCTCGGCCGGATCACGATGGCGACGGGCACGGGCCGGGTCCTCCTCGCCTTGATCGAATCCGGTGCGTCGATCTGGTCCGCGCACACGGCCTGGGATTCGGCGATCGGCGGCATCAATGACCAATTGGCCACGCTCCTCGATCTCGAACGCGTGGCACCGATCGAGCCGGCGGCCGACCTGCCGCGGGCGGGCTTCGGCCGGGCGGGAACGGCGGCTCGCGGCTTGAGCATCGCGGAACTCGCCCGCCGGGCGGCCGATCTCCTCGGCACGCCCGGGGTGCAGATCGTGGGGGACGGAGCGCGGCCGGCGGGCCGCGTCGGGATCATTTGCGGCAGCGGCGGCGACGGCATCGAGACCGTTCGCAGGGCCGGCTGCGACACGCTCTTCACGGGCGAGATCCGCCTCCATCACGCGGTCGAAGCGGAGGCGGCGGGCCTGGGAGTCATCGCCGTCGGGCACCACGCGAGCGAGTCCTTTTCTCTGCCCGTGCTCGCCGGCCGTCTGGCCGCCGCGGTGCCGGGCCTGACCTGCTGGGCCAGCCGCCAGGAACGCGACCCCCTGCGCTGGCTGCAGGATTGAACCGGACTCCGCCCGCCGGTCACCGGCGCGTTGCCCGGCAGGTTTTGCGCGCTACACTTGGCTTCTGACAGGCGGGACTTTCCGCCGCAGGGTCGACGTCGCGGCCGACCTTTGTGCATCCTCGTGGGCGGCTCGCATGCATCGTTTTCTCACCGCCCTGCCGGTCTTCAACGAGGTCGGGCACGTCGCCGCCGTCCTCGACGAGGTGCTGCGGCACACGACCGACGTCCTCGTCGTCGACGACGGCTCGGGCGATGGAACCTCCGAACTTCTTGCCGCCCGGGTCGCCGCCCGCGGGGACATTCGCGTGGTGCGGCACGCCGCCAACGCCGGCTACGGGGCGGCGCTGGCCACGGCGTTTCGTGAGACGCTCGCGGGCGGCTGGTCCGGCCTGGTGACGATCGACTGCGACGGCCAGCATCAGCCGCGAATGATCCCCGAATTCATCGCCGCCTGCGGCCGGAGCGACATCGTCAGCGGCAGCCGCTACCTGCAGAAGTTTCCCGGCGACAGTGAGCCCCCGCCGGCCAGGCGTCGGATCAACGAGTCGATCACGGCGGAGATCAACGCCCGGCTCGGCATGTCGCTCAGCGACGCCTTCTGCGGGTTCAAGGCCTACTCGCGTCGGGCCCTTGCCGCCCTGCACGTCACCGAGCCGGGATATGCGATGCCGCTGGAGGTCTGGGTGCAGGCCGCCGCCGCCGGCCTGCGGATCGTGGAACTGCCCGTGCCGCTCCTGTACCTCGATCTGGCGCGGAGTTTCGGGGGCGCACTGGACGACGCGGCAACCCGTCTGGCCTACTATCGGAGCGTGCTCGATCGAGCGGAGGCGGCCGTCGCCGCCGGGGCCGCGGCGTCCTGAACCTGCGGCCATGCCTGATCCGAGACGTTCCCATCGGGCTCCTGAAGCCTCCGGAGGCCGGCTGCTCGATCCCCCCATCGACGCCGTCTCGGCCGCGCCGTCGATCGAGGATCTCGTTGACAACAACCGGCTCCTGCGGGCCGCTTTCGACACGCGGATCGGCGACCTGCGGCTCTGGGAACTCGTCGCCGCCACCCGTCGCGAAGTGCTCACTGTCGCCGCGGAGTACACCGGCAGTTACCGCGACGTGCACCGCCCGAGCGACGTCGCCGACTGGATCGCCCGGCCTGTCGTGATGGGGGGCCATCAGCCGGAACTGTTCCATGCCGGCGTCTGGTTGAAAAATGCGGCGCTCGACGCCTATGCCCGCCGTGTGGGGGGCACCGCGGTGAACCTCGTGGTTGACAGCGACCGCTGCCCGCACCCCGCCGTCGCCGTGCCGGTGGGCACGCCGCAGGCGGCGCGGCTCGAGGACGTCCCCTTCGACGCCGCGGCCGGCGAGATGGCCTGGGAAGAACGGCCCGTGCTCGACGCCGACTGCTTCGCCTCCTTCGGCGACCGAGCCAGCCGGCTCCTGGCGCCGCTGGAGCCGCAGCCGATTCTGCGGCGCTGGTGGCCGCTGGCGGTCGAACGGTCGCGCGAGTGCCATCGCCTCGGTCTCGCCATCGCGCAGGCCCGGCACCTGCTCGAGGAACGACTCGGCATGGAGACGCTCGAGCTGCCGGTCAGCGAACTGGTCAGGCTGCCGACGGTGATGGTGTTCACAGGCTGGCTGCTCGCCCAGGCAAGCCGGCTGCACGAGGCCTACAACACGGCGCTGGCCGCCCACCGCCGGCAACATCGCGTCCGCGGTCGCGGCCGGCCGTTCCCCGACCTCGCCGTCCGCCACGACGCGGCCGGTGAATGGCTGGAGATTCCCTGGTGGATCTGGTCGAAGGACGATCCGCGGCGGCGCCGGGTCTTCGCCCACGCCGCCGGCCCCGGCACGCTCGTGCTCTCCGACCTGGAGACGCTGCGGATCGAGCTGCCGATCGCCCCGGACATCCCGCCGTCGCGCTGGGTCGACGCCCTGTCGCGGCTGGAGGAACATGCCCTGCGGCTCCGGCCGCGGGCACTCGTCACGACGCTCATCGCCCGCCTCGTGGTGGCGGACGTGTTCGTGCACGGCATCGGCGGCGCGGCCTACGACGGCATCACCGACGAGGTGGTCCGCCGTCTCACTGGCTGCGATCCGCCCCGGCACGCGGTCGTGTCGGGCACGCTGCGGCTGCCGATAGAACGGATGTTTCCCGGCTTCGACACCGCCGATCCGGCGGCCGACCTGGCCGGGGTGCGGCGGACGCTCCGCGACCTCGAATATCATCCCGAGCGGCACCTGGGACCGCTGGACCGGCTCGCGGGCGGCATCCGCGAACTGGTCGTCGAGAAGCGGCGCTGGATCGACACGGTGCCGACACCCGCACTCGCCAGGCGCCGCTGCCGGGCGATCCGCAACGCGAACGAGCGACTGGGGCTCGAAACGCAGGATGTGCGTCGGTCACTCCAATCCCGGATCGAGGCCCTGAGCGGGGCGATCCGGAGCCGCAAGCTGCTCGATTCGCGCACGTATCCGTGGTGTTTTTTTCCGGAAAAGACACTGAAAAACTTCCTGCTACTGGAAAACGGCTGAGAATCGACATATCTTCTCCGCCAACGGATTGGTTCTTGTGGCTCCAGGGAAAGGAGGCATCATGCGGCGGTCGAGCGGTTCCCCGAAGCGGGTGCAGGAACTGGCAGACGACTCCCCACGCAGGTCCCGCGGCCAGGGTGCTGCAAGCGCGAAAAAGTCCCCGCCTCGGCTGAAACTCCGCACGGGGTCCGGTGCCGCCGTGGCCAGCAGGCCGGGGCGGCCCGCGCCGCCGAAGACGCTGCGACTCGCGGCGGGCACCTCGGGAGCCGGCAGCAGCGACGTTGCCGTGAGGCCGTCCGGGGCAAAACCGGCCGCTGGTCAACGGCGCCGAAAGACCGACGATTCCGTCGTCGAGTCGGTCGAGATTCGTCCCTCTGGCACGGTGGTGAGCAGGCGTCAACGCACCCGGCGGGCGGCGATTCTCCATCTGCCGCACCAGATTCCGGGGCCCGCATCGCCTCCGGCCTGGATGCTGGAAGCCTGTCACGTCGCCCCGGCCCGGGCTGGCGACCAGAGCGAACTGCTGCAGTTGCTCGCCGGTCTCCCCGCTCCCCCCAGCCGCGCCGAGTTTCATGCCGCCGTCGATCACCCGGAGCATGATTCGGCCAATCGGCTCGTCGCCCGCCTCGGCGGCCGGATCGTCGGGCACTTGGAGATCGCGCCCCGCGCTGTGCTCGTCGGCGGGGTGACCGTCCGCGGTGCCGTGCTCGACCGCCTCGCCGTGCTGCCCGAGTGCCGCGGTGCCGGCCATGGCCAGCGACTCGTGCAGGAAGCCGAGGACCGGCTGCGCCGCTCTCAGGCCGTCGTCGCCTTCTCGCGCACACGAATCGCCTCCTCGTATAACGACCTGGGCTGGAGCGTGCTCGGCCGTGACGCGGCGACTCCGGGCCGACCCACCGAAATCCTCGCCCGCCTGCTCGACGGGCGTCCGCGGGACGGCGAGTCGGTCACGATGCGACAGTGGCGGCATGTCGAACTCCCGGCGATCCTGCGGATCTACCGGCAGAATGCCCTGCGATTCACCGGTCCGGCGGATCGCGACGAGACATACGCCCGCTGGCTCGTGAGCCGCAGCGCCTTCGACTCGATCATCGTGGCGTTGGTGGGACAGGACCGCTACGAGATCAAGGAGACGACCGCCAGGATCGTCGGCTATTGCGTGCAGGCCGGCACGCGGGTGCTGGAAATCGCCGCCGACCCGGAGTTTCCCGGGCTGGAGCGGGAGATTCTCGCCCGTGTCTGTGCCGAGGCGATCGAAAACGACCGCCAGGAGATCACGTACGAGTCGAGCGCTGCCGACCCGCTCCACGAGGCCGTGGCCGGCGACGCGAGCCTCGTGCATGCGGGGGATCGGATGATCGTCGCCAAGGTCTTCCGTCCGCTCGATCTGCTCACGGCCCTCGCGCCGCTGGTGGCGGCCAGGATCGCCGCCGATGGGGAGCGGGAGACGCTGGAACTCGGCCTCGACGCGCCCGGCCTGCGGGCCTCGATCGTCGTCGCCGACGGCAAGGGAGCGGTGCATCCGGGGCGGATCGGCCGCAGTTACCTGAAGCTGGCGGACGAGGAACTCGCCCGTCTCCTCCTCGGACAGTGCGATCCGGCGGAGGCGGTCGCTGCGGGCCGTCTCGAGGCTTCGACCCAGGTGGCGCTCAAACTGGCAACGCAACTGTTTCCACGGACGCCGCTCTGGTGCCCGCTGTGGGACGACCTGCCTGCCTGATGCAATCGCGTCTCGGGCGGGCCGCGCGGGCTCCCGTCCGGCCGGGACGACGGCTGATCAGCGAGGATCCGCTGTCATCTGTTCCATCAGGCCGCGGACCTGGTCGAGGTCGATGCCTGCCGGCCGGCGATCGAGGAGCCAGCGGGCGTCTTCCAGGGCGGTTTCCCGGCGGCCGAGCCGGGCCGCCGTCACCATCCGCATCAGCCTGTCGCGGACCGATTGCGGATCGACCGTGACCGTGGCCTCGAGGTAGCGAAGGACGTCGGCCTGGCTTCCTTCACGCGTCGCGATCCTGCGCAGATTCGAGAGCATCCGCACCAGTATCGCCTTCGCGCCCACCGTCGCGAGATGCTCGTCATCGAGTTCCTCGCCCGCCTGGTCGCGGAACTGCCGCGTCAGATCGTCCAGGCTGCGCACAGCGGCCCGGTCGAAGACGTCGAGCCACTGCGGTTCACCCTTGGCCGGCAGATAACGGACGAGAAAATGGCCCGGAAAACCTACCCCTTCCATGTTCATCCCCAGCCGCCGGCCCACCTCCATGTACACCACCGCGAGCGTGATCGGAATGCCCTCGCGATCGTCGAGGACCTCGTTGACGTAGCTGTTGGCCCGGTTGTAGTAGTCCCCCCGGCTGCCATGGAACCCGAGCTCCTCGAAGAGCACGCGATTGAGCATGGCGAACCTGCCCGGCTCGTCCCCCTCGGGCGACCGCTTCGCGATGTCGGAAACGAGCCGGTCGAGGTCGCGCTCTGACGCCGCGACATCGAGGTCCGGATTGTCGAGCTTGGCGACGAGCAGCGCGGCACGGAAGAGGTCGATGCCCGCCTCGTCCCCGGCCACGGCCCGGGCCAGTTCGTCGAGCGTGCGCCGCTCGTGGACGGCAGCCGCCAGGGCCTCGAGTTGCCGGGCCTGCCGCTCGAGCGCGGCCGCCCGCGCGGCAAGTGCCTCGCGGACGGCGTCCCGCTCGGCGAGGAGTTTGCCGACGAGCTCCCGACTCGGCGGGCCGCCGGCGGGCAGGCCTGCCGTCAGCGAGTCGATCCGCTCCAGTGCCTCCTTGGAAGGCAGCGCCGGCGGCAGGTCGCGGCTGCTGGCGAAGCCGCGAAATTCCGCCTCCGTGTCGCGAAACTTCGCCAGTCCCACGCGGCCGACGCCGAGGCCGCCATCGACAGACTCGAACACCGGCTGGTCGTTGACGAAGCAGCGAATCGTGTCCTCGGCGCGCCGGACACGAAGATGGTTCCACGCCCCGGGCCGGTAGTGCGGGCTCGGCTTGTCGGCGAGGATCTTCCAGGAGAGCACGTCCGGCCCGTCGAACCGAGTCAGCCGCAGCCGTCCTGCCGTCGGGTAGAAGCCGTAGTGGCGGTCGCCGCCATCGGCCGCGAAAGCGAGCCCTGCCGCCCCCGCCTCGTCGTCGAGCTTCACCCATACGGCGACTTCCCAGGGCACCTCCGGGGGTCGATCGACGGCGAGGCAGAGCGACCGGCCGCCGAATCCGGCTCCCGCGCCGGTCACGGCGATCCGTCCCGCCCGCTGTCGCCAGCGGGCACCGCCAACAGTCGTCCACTCGGCGGGATCGATGGCACCGATCGTGAGCCAGCGTTCCATGACTACGGGATTCGGCCGCTCGATGAGGCCGCGCAGCCGCTGCACCGTCACGGCGAATCCCAGGTTGGGTGTGACCAGGGGCTTCATCGACACGATTCCCTGCACGCGTCCCTGCCGATCGAGCACCGGCCCGCCACTGTTTCCCGGCTCCACCGGGATGGCGAGTTGGAGCATGTCGATGCCGTTCATCTCCCGCAGTCCCGACACCCGGCCGGCGACGACGCTCCGCTCCAGGCCATGTGGGTTGCCGATGGCGACGATCTCGGCCCCCGCGGCGAGCGTGTCGGCCGCGGCGAGCGCGAGCGGCGCTGGCCCCTTGGCGGCGATCCGCACCACCGCCAGGTCGCCGTCGCGGTCCGTGGCATGGACCGCGGTCACGTCGTGCATGGTTCCGTCGGCGAGTTCGACGCTGATCGGCCGGGCCTCGCCGATGACATGGAGATTGGTGGCCACGAGTCCTTCCCCCACGAGGAAGCCGGTGCCCAAGCCTTCGTCGGCGCCGCCACGGCCGCGGAAGCGGATCGTGACGATCGCCGGCTTCACCTCGCGGGCCAGTTCCTCGACCCAGCGGTCGTCCGCGAACACGGCCGCCTGCGCGAGGCTCGAAAACAACGCCGCGGTGCGGATCACAGGGCCGGCGCGACGTCGAGAGAGGCGAAAACACATGTCGCTGGCTGGCCGGGAACCCTTACGGCGCCGTCCGCACGCAGCGGAACCCCTGGGCGACGGCACGACTGTCGTTGCTGGTGACGGCGCCGTAGTACCTGTCCGAGACGCGAAACCGCTCCGTGAAGCGTCCGGCGGACTTTTCGCTCGCTGTCACGCCACCGTGCGGGTAGCCCCCGCCACGGATGCCGAAACCGGCCGTCTTCCAAGCGGCTGGTGCGTCGTCGCCATGCGTTCCCGCGAAGTTCCTGCCGGCCGGCAGCCCCACCGAGATCGCCCGTTCGGTCACGTTGCCACTGAGATCGAGAATGCCCCAGTAGGACGCCCCCGCCGCGCCGCGGTCGCTCTGCGGCGTGGCGAAGATCCCCACGCGCAGCGGCCCCGCGACTTGCATCTTCCCGTCGACCCGGATCGCGCCGTTGGCGACGTTGCCACGAAGTGCATCGAGGCCGTCGGCGCCTTCCCAGACGACCCGCTCGTCCGGCCCGCCCTGGTCGTGAAGCACATAGGCCCCGCCACCGTCGCCCGTCCCCACGGCCTGCGCCGTCCCCCAGGCGAACTCGCCGGCGACGGGCTGCAGCGGACCACGACAGGCCTTTTCGAACTCCAACTCCGTCATCGGCCGCAGGCCCGCCCAGGCCGCGTAGGCCGAGCCGTCAGGGCAGGAGATGAAATTGCAGGCCACGAAGGGCGACGACGTCTTGTACGTGGCCGGCCTGGCGGGCCGGATCACCGTTCGGCTGGCCACGAACGTCGTTCGCGGGACGACCACCGCCTCGGCCGTGGCCGCCGAACCGGAGACGCTGATCGTGGTGTCGTTGCGGCCGACAGTCATCGGATGCGAGGGCTTGATTCCCTGCGTGCCCGGCGGCCCATCCACCTGCGTACGCGACCGTTCGCACTGCCGCGCATACGGCAGCGAGTTGAGAAAATCGCAGTACTGCTGCTGCGTGATTTCGTTCCGCATGCAATAGAACGCCCGGTAGCCCTTGGGGAACTTGGCGGGCAGTCGTAACGGCACGTCGGCACTGAAATCGTCCTCGTTGCCGGGCCGCAGTCCGGACCCGTTGCGACTGCCGATCCCGTCGTCTCCCTCGCCCCCCAGCGGCAGTTCGGCCTCGCTCTCGATCGGAAACGGCCGCGTGCCGTTACCGGCGGACAACTGGGCGGCGACGGCGTTCGTCGTTCCGTCACCCGCCCAGAAACGGCACTGCGGCACGTAGACCATCTGCAGGGCGAACACCCGGATGTCGGCGTCCGCCGGAGCTTCCGCGGCGTTCTCCCAGCGTAGTGTCACGTCCTTGAACACAGTCGGGCCGTGCCCCGGGGCGGCGCGGTACACGAACACGCCCAGGCCCCGCCCGCCGTCATCCGTCCGCCCCACGTCCAACGCCGCACCGGCCGGCACGCGGTGATCCCCCGCTTGCGCGGAAAGCATGGCGTGGGAATACCCGTCCGCGCCCGGCCGCTGATACTTCACGAGCACCCAGGCCGCGTCCCAACTCTCCAGCCGCAATGGTCCCGTGCCGCCGTGCTGTTTTTCTTCGACCTCCCAGCCGGCCCGCCAGGAATGATCCCAGGCGATGTCGAACGTGATCGTGGTGTGCCCCGCCTCGCGACCGACTCCCCGACGCACGTTGGTCACGCGGATCGGATCCGCCGCACCCGTGCCGCGAAACCGGGCCGCTGCATGCTCGTCGCCCAACGCCGGTACCGCGACCGCCAGTACCGCCAAGGCGCCACTCGTGAACGCAACGAGTTGCCGCACCAGCCAGAGTCCACCGCGGTCCGCGCTGCACGTTGCCATGCGACAGTCTCCTCGACGATGCCACGCGATCATGAAGTCGGTGAAACTTGCGTGACATTGCCCGTATACATACCATACCGAACGTTCGCCATGGGCTGGACGAGGTGCGCAACGGATCGGTTTCAGACCCCGGAGATGAGCCGATGTGCGGAATTCCGAACGTCCAGCGCCGTTTTTCGACCGCCGCGCGGCCCGCGCAACTTCTCTTCGCGCTGCTCCTTTCCGCCTGGGCGGCAGCGGCCGCCGCCGATGGCCTTTCGATCGGCCCCGTGACGGTCGCGGCCCGCGACGGCAAGACTGCAACCCTCAGTTTCGACATCCATTGGGATCATTCCTGGCGCGGCGGCACGATGCACGACGCGGCATGGGTGTTCTTCAAGTTCCGTAACGCGCCGTCCGCTCCCTGGCGTCCCCTGCGGCTGGTGGCCGACAAGGTCGTCAACCCGACCGGCTCCGGACAGGCGGCCGGCGGGACCCCGCTCGAGTTCGTCGTGCCGGGCGGCGAGGACGGATTCGTCGGCGTCTTCCTGCGCCGTGCCCGGGACGGCGTCGGCAACGTCTCGGCGAAACGTGTCACGGTCGTCACGGAGGCCGTTGAACCGCTGGCCACGACCAGCGTCCGCGGATTCGGACTGGAAATGGTTCATGTGCCGGAGGGCCCGTTCGACGTGGGCGTCGTCGCCGGACCGGAACTCAACAGGTTTTATGCCTGGGAAAAAACGGACACGACGGACACGCCGCCGTTCACGGTCACCGGACCGGGACCGATCCCGACCGGACGGCAGCCGGGCCGACTGTGGGCCACCGGGCTCACCCCGGAGGACGGCGGCGAGATCCCGGCCCCGTTCCCCAATGGCTACCGTGGCTTCTATGCCATGAAGTTCGCCATCACCCAGGGTCAGTATGCCGACTTCCTCGCCACGCTCACCGAGGAGGAGGCGGCCAGCCGGTATTACCCCGAGGGCCATGGCAAGTGGATCGGCCGCTCGGGTGACCCGCCAAACCGCGTCTACACGGCGCTTGGTGGTTTTCCGAACACCTGGTTTCGCCCCCAGGCTCCCGACCGTGATCACCGCTGCCCGTGGCTCTCCTGGAAGGATTCGGCCGCGTTCGCGGCCTGGGCCGGGCTGCGACCGATGACGGAACTGGAGTACGAAAAGGCCTGCCGCGGTCCCGCGCTTCCCGCGCTGGTCGATGCGAAGTCATTCTGGGGCCTCGAGGATTGCAACGTCGGTCAAATGTACGAGCGACCTGTCTCCGCGGCGACCGCCGAGGGACGGGCGTTCCGGGGCACGCACGGCCGCGGAACGACGGCCCTTCCCGCCGATTGGCCGCAGGACGCGCGGGGCGTGATCCTGCGCGGCGACGTCCTCCACACGCGGCGCAACACCACAGCCCCCCATCAGCGCATTTCCGGACGCCTGCTGCCGGTCGATTCGCAGGCCGACCGCAAGCCGCACCCGTTGGCGATCTGGCGCGGCGTGCGAACCGATCCCGCCGGTGACGAGGCGCTGCGGCCGGTGGTCGGGCGATTCGACCCGGCCGTCCCCTGGATACTCCCCCGGCGGAATGCCCCGGCCGTGATCGACGGCCGGTTCGACGACTGGAAGGACCCCCTGCTCGTGCTCGGTGAATTTCGCGACATCTTTCCGCTGATCGACAAATGGGCCGGCCGACGGTATCCGTCGCCGCGACTGCCCGATTCCTGGGCCGGTCCTGCCGACCTGGGCGCCCGCGTGCATCTCGCCCGCACCGCCGACGACCTCTGCATCGCGGTCGAGGTCACGGACGACCGCCACTTCAATGGCCACAGCGGGGCGGCAGTCGCCGCTGGTGACGCGGTGCAGATCGGGATCGCGACGAAAGACGGCCTGCGGTCCCTGGGCATCGCGTTTGCGGACGGCAGCCCGCGGGTGCACCAGTGGCAACCGGACGACTCGCGCGTGCTGGAGGTGCTCGATTGCGCCGTTGTCCGCGACGAGGCCAAGGGGGCGACCCGTTACGAATTGCGGCTGCCGTTCTCCGCCCTCGGCCTGACGGCGGACGATCGGTTCGGCTTCAACATTCTCGTCTTCGACGACGACGATGGCACCGGCAGCAAGGACTGGATTCAACTCGCTCCCGGCCTGGTTCAGGCCGGCGGCGGCGACGGAAAAAAATTCCTGCAGTTCGGTCCGCGGCCATGAGCGCCGCGGGAGGGACGGTGCGTGTGACTGACTCCATGAACAAGGGATCTTCCATGAGCGACGCACCGCGCGGTATGGGCAGGCTGGCCGGCATCGTCGCGGTGTTGACAACCTGCTCCCTGACCGCGGCCATGCCGCACGGTGTCGCCGCCGATCGTGACCCTCTGGCGGTGACGAACGTCCGCGTCACGGAGCGGCAGGCCGCGACTGCGACCCTGACGTTCGACGTCACCTGGAAGGACTCCTGGCGGCATGAAGGCAACCACGATGCAATGTGGGTGTTCTTCAAGTACAGGCCGAAGGGTGCCGACGACTGGCGGCATGTGCGGCTGGCTGCCGACCGGACGCTCAATCCGACCGGATACGGTCAGGCGGAAGGCACGCGGGTCGATCTGATCGTGCCGGACGGCGACGATGGCTATCTGGGCATGCTCGTCCGTCGTGCCGAGTATGGGCTCGGCACAGTAGAAGCCCAAGGCGTGACCGCCCGATGGGATCTCCGGTCGGCCCGGGGCGTTCCCCCGGACCACGACGTCGCACTGCTCGCCTTCGGCATCGAGATGGCGTTCATTCCTGAAGGCAGTTATCTGCTCGGCGACGGGGGCACGCAGACCTTCCACTTCTACCAGTACACCGATGGCTCGCAGCACCACAAGCCATACCGGGTCGCCGCTGCCGGAGCGATCCAGACGGGCCGGCAGCCGGGTCGGCTCTGGGCACGCGGCAATGAACCCGAGGATGGCGGGCAGATCCCGGCCGCGTACCCGACCGGCTACGGAGCGTTTTACGCCGCGAAGAGGCATGCGATGAGTTTGTATCCCGCGTTTGCAGCGAGGCTGTCCGAGGACGAAAAGCAGACCTTCAACCGGTGGCAGTCGAACCAGTACTCCGGATCCTGGCCAGACGGCGCGGCCTTCGCCGCCTGGGCTGCCCTGCGGCCCTTGAGTGAGTTGGAATACGAAAAGTTGACTCGCGGGCCGACCGAACCCGGCTGGAATACCGGTGACTCGCTCGATCACCCGTCGTTCTGGGGCGTCCACAACATCAACGGCTGGCGGGTGCCCCGCGAGCAGACGGTGACCGTGGCCAACGCGGCCGGGCGTCGGTTTCGCGGGACGCACGGTGGCGGCACAACGACGCTCCCCGCCGACTGGCCTCAGCAGGATGCGGTCGGGGCAGGCGTTCGCGGCGGCTACAACACCGCAGGAGATCCGTCGTGTCGTGCGGATGCGGCGACCGGCGCCGCCACGCCTCGCAACGGCCTCGGGTGGCGGGCCGCTCGAACCGCTCCCAAGGGTGTCGGCTTGTGAAACGGCCGCGGCCCCTTCAGCCGTGGCCGCGGCTTCCGGCCAGCCAGGCGTCGGCCCACGTCCGAACGCCGTCGACGCCCTTGCGGTGGCAGAAGTCGCCGAGCGTCTCTCCTGTCTGCCGTTCCGCCTTGTAGCAGGCGAGGACGGCGCCGATCTCCCGCGACAAATCCTCGAACGGGACGACGTCCTTGTACTGCGTGTTGAGCCGGTCGCCGAGCAGCCGGCCGCCGAGGAAGATCGTGTACTTGCCGAGCGTCCGCCCCACGATGCCGATGTCGGAGTTGTAGGGGCGGGCACAGGCGTTCGGGCAGCCGGTCATCCGCAGCGTGAAGGCGTCCTGCGCCAGGCCGAGCCGGGCGACCTCCGGCTCCAGGTCGTCGATCAGCCCTGGCAGCACCCGCTCGCTCTCGGCCACCGCCAAGCCGCAGGTCGGCAGCGCCACGCAGGCCATGCTCCAGCGGCGCAGCGTCGAGATCTCCTCCGACGTCTTCACGCCGTGCTCGTGAAGGAGATGGGCGATCCGCTCCCGGTCTGTCACGGCGAGGTCGGTGAACAGCAGGCTCTGATGGGCCGTGATCCGCACGCCGGGGCGGATGTCGCGGAGGATTCGCCGGATCGCAGACTTGAGGCGGAAGTCGCCCGTGTCGTGAACGCGGCCATTCTCCACGTTGAAGCCGTAAAAGTACATGCCGTCTCCCTGCTCATGCCAGCCGATGTGGTCGTCGAAGCCGTGGACGTCGGCCGCGTGGCAGGGAGCGAGGGGCTTGCCGAAATACTCTTCGACCTTCGCACGAAACGCCTCCAGGCCCATGGCATGGATCGTGTACTTGAGCCGGGCCGTCTTCCGGTCGGCGCGGTTGCCGAAGTCGCGCTGCACCTTGACCACCGCTTCGGCGATTGCCAGCACGTCGGCCGGCGGCACGAACCCGAGCCGCTTGGCGAGCGCCGGGAACGTCTTGGCGGCGCTTGGCGTCACCCCCATGCCACCGCCGGCAAGCACGTTGTAGCCGAGGATCTTCCCCTGCTCGTGGACGACGAGAAAGCCGAGGTCGTTGGCGTAGACGTCGGTGCAGTTGTCCTCGGGGATCGCGAAGGCCGTCTTGAACTTTCGCGGCAGGTAGGTGGGGCCGTAGATCGGCTCCACATCCTTCTCCGCGCCAGTGCCTCCGACGAGCGTCTTCTCCCCGGTGTCAGGATCGGTCAGCCAGATCTCGTAGTAGGCCCGGGTCCGCGGGGCGAGGTGCCGGGCGAGCAGGTCGAGCTGGGCCTGCATCTCCTCCCGGACCGGATCGTTCTTGATCGGAGCCGGGCAGCACATGATGTTGCGCTCCACGTCGCCGCAGGCGGCGAGCGTGCTCATCTGGATCGCATGGATCCTCTGCATGAACGGCTTGAGGTCTCCCTTGACGACGCCGTGATGCTGGATCGACTGCCGCGTGGTCAGGCGGATCGTGCCGTTGCCGACCTCGTCACCGAGGTCGATGGCCGCGAGGAGCTGATCGGCAGTGAGCTTGCCGCCGGGCACGCAGGTCCGGATCATGAACGATATCTCGCGCTGGCTCTTTGCCCCGTCGCGGGCCTTGCGCTGCTCGCGGTCGTCCTGCTGGTAGGTGCCGTGGTTCTTCAGCAGCTGGATCGATGCCTTGCCGAAACCGGCCGCCCCGTCGGCGAGTTCCGTCGCTATATCGCCACGCAGATAGTCGCTGGCGGCCTTCGCCAGCTCGACGGCGGAAGGTTTCGGTGCAGCGGCCCGGGGTTCGTCTGTCATCGGCATGTGCCTCCTGTTCACGATCGCGGTCGTGGTCAGGATAGGCGATTGATCCTGCCGGAGCCAGCCAGCCTCAGCCGCCTGGAGCCCGTCCGCACGCCGCGTGGACTGCCAGTGCCTCGTCGTAGGCTGTGGCGTAGCCGGCGGCGGTCGCGGCCCAGGAGAAACCCTCTGCATGCCGGCGCAGGCGGGCCTGGAAATCAGGCGCCGCTTCGAATTGCTTCCGGGCCGCCCGGTAGGCGGCCTCGAGGGCCTCGCCTGCGAACGAATCGAGGTAGAAGCCCAGGTCACCGGCCACTTCCGCCAGGCTCGTATTCCGGGCGACGATCACGGGACGACCCGCATGCATCGCCTCCAGAACCGGCAGCCCGAAGCCCTCGGAGAGCGAGGGAAAGAAAAATGCCTCACAGTTTCCGTAGAGCCATTGACGGTCGCCGTCGGAGACTTCTCCCGGCAGCAGGACCTTGCCGGTGAGACCGCGCCGCGTCACCTCGCGGACGAGATGATCACCGTACGGTGTGGCGTTCTTGCCGGCAATCACCAGCCGCAGTTCCGGGAGCCGCGCTGCGAGGTCCAGAAGGACGTGAAAATTTTTGTGCGGCAGGCAGTTCCCCAACGTGAGCAGAAACGGGCCGGGCGGGAGAAAGGCCGGGGGGCGGTCGGCCGCAGTGCCGGGCGCGGAGAAGCCGAGCGGCACGACGCGGATCGGCCGCGCGCCGACGTCGAGGTTGCGTCGCACGTCGTCGGCGACGTACGCGGAATCGGTCGCGATCAGCGTCGACCGCGCGACCTTCGCCTGGATGGCGGCGAGCTTGCGGCCGATCTCCCGTTCTCGCCCCGCCCGCGGGGCTTCGTGGAGGAAGGTCAGGTCGTGGATCGTGAGCACGACCGGGATGCGGCGGTCGAGCGGCATGTACTTGGACGTCTGGTTCGTGACGTGCCAGAGGCTGGCGGCGGGAGCGCCGAGGAATGGCTGCGTGAGCGGACGGACGAGGCGGAGCAGCCGTTCCTTGCGCCAGGTGCTGACGTCGATCCGGTCGAATCCGCCCCCGGGAAAGTAGCGTCCGCATCCGGGGGGCAGGAAGAACACGGGCTGGAACCGGCCGGGGGCGATGGCGAGCAATTCCTCGCCGAGATGCAGCGAAAACCTGCCGAGGCCGCAGTTGATGTGGCGGAGTTTTTCCAGGTCGATGACGACCCGCGGGAGCTCGTGGGGCATGCCATATGGTCGTGCCGCCGCGCGCCTTGCGTCAAGGTGGCTCCCGGCCGGCTTCTCACGCATCAAACCGTCGCACGAGGCGGCGCGGCCGGCGCGGTCACCCTCGGCGTCGTACCGCCGGGCTCTGCGTGACAAGGCCAGGGATGGCTTCTCACGCATCAAACCGTCGCACGAGGCGGCGCGGCCGGCGCGGTCACCCTCGGCGTCGCCCCGCCGGGCTCTGCGTGACAAGGCCAGGGATGGCTTCTCACGCATCAAACCGCCGCACGAGGCGGCGCGGCCGGCGCGGCGACCCTCGGCGTCGCCCCGCCGGGCTCTGCGTGACAAGGCCAGGGATGGCTTCTCACGCATCAAACCGCCGCACGAGGCGGCGCGGCCGGCGCGGCGACCCTCGGCGTCGCCCCGCCGGGCTCTGCGTGACAAGGCCAGGGATGGCTTCTCACGCATCAAAATAGAGACAAAACTCATACGGATGCGGCCGCAGCCGCATCGCGTCGATTTCCTTCTCGCGCTTCCACTTCACCCACGTGCGGATCACGTCCTCGGTAAACACGTCGCCACGCAGGAGAAACTCGCCGTCCCGCTGCAGGGCGTCGAGCGCCTCGGCCAGCGACCCTGGTGCCTTGGGAACATTCGCCAGTTCCTCGGGTGGCATGTCGTAGATGTCGCGGTCGAGCGGATCGCCAGGATGAATCTTGTTCTGGATCCCGTCGATCGCCGCCATGAGGATCGCGGCGAACGCAAGATAGGGATTGCACGTGGGGTCGGGGCAGCGAAACTCCACCCGCTTCGTCTTCGGGCTGGCCGAGTACATCGGGATCCGACAGCTGGCGGAGCGATTCCGCTGCGAATAGGCGAGGTTCACCGGTGCCTCGTAGCCCGGCACGAGCCGCTTGTAACTGTTGGTCGTCGGGTTCGTGATCGCCAGGATCGCCGGCGCGTGCCGGAGGATGCCGCCGATCGCATGCAGGGCCGTCTCGGACAGCCCGGCGTAGCCGCTGCCGGCAAACAGCGGGTGTCCATCCTTCCAGAGCGAGATGTGCGTGTGCATCCCCGAGCCATTGTCGCCATAGAGCGGTTTGGGCATGAAGGTCGCGGTCCGGCCGTGGCGGCGGGCGACGTTTCGCACGATGTATTTGTAGAGGCACATCTGGTCGGCCATCTTCACCAAGTCTTGGAAACGCATGTCGATTTCGCACTGGCCGCCCGTGGCCACCTCGTGGTGCTGGGCCTCGACGTCGATTCCGCACTGGATCATCGTCTGCATCATCTCGTTTCGCAGGTCCATGAGTTGGTCGGCGGGCGGGCATGGGAAGTAGCCCTCCTTGTACCGCAGTTTGTAGCCGAGGTTCGGTGCCTCGGCCCGGCCGCGGTTCCACTCCGCCTCCCGCGAATCGAGGTGGTAGTAACCCTCGTGCGCGTTCTGGTCGAACCGCACGTCGTCGAAAAGGAAAAACTCGGCCTCCGGACCGATGAAGCACGTATCGGCGATGCCGGTGCTCTTCAGATAGTTGACCGCCTTGCGGGCGATGTTGCGCGGGTCGCGGGAATAGTCCTCGCGGCTGATCGGATCCTGGATCATGCAAATCATCGCCAGCGTGGGGAGCTGGGCGAACGGATCGACGAAGGCGGTGCCCGGCACCGGCACGAGCAGCATGTCGCTCTCATTGATCGCCTGCCAGCCGCGAATGCTCGAGCCGTCGAAACCGAGCCCGTCCTCGAAGACATCCTCTTCGAGTTTTCCGACGGGGATCGTGAAATGCTGCCAGGCGCCGAGAAAATCGGTGAACCGTAGATCGACTGCCTTGACTTCCTTCTCGCGACACATCGCGAGCACTTCGCGGGGCTTCATGGGGGATCCTCCGGGGTCGACCCATGATAGCGGCATCACCCGCGCAGGTCGGGCGGCACGATCCGGCAGCACCAGCGGTCGCCGGCGCGGACGAGGTGGAGCCGACCGGTGAACCGGTCGCCACGCAGCGTCACGGAGATCGCCTCCCGTTCGTCGGTCACGCCGGCGACAGCGGGTTCGTAGACGCCGGCGGCGATCCGCCGGGCGAACCCGCGGCCGCCGGACACGTCACCCGCCTCGTGGTCGAGCCAGGCAACGCGGTGGGGCGCGAGCGGCCGGGCGTCCACCGGTCCGGCACCCGGCCGCGGCAGGGCGGCAAGCCGCCAGGTGCGGCACAGTCCGCCGTCCGCCTCGAGAAGCAGGTCGACATGGATGCCGGCCGGATCGTCCGGGGCGCCGACATGCTCGAGGAGGATGAACCGCGGCATGGCGTTCAATAGTCGGCGCCGGCAGCGCCGCTGCCGCCAGCCGGCAGGGCTAGCGGTTTCGGCTTGTGGCGAACGACGCGGCGCGCGTTCTCGTCCCGAAGCCGCTCCACGGCGGCCTCCAGGCTCATGGCGCCGAGGTCGCCTTCCACGCGGTCACGCAGGCTGACCGTACCGGCCGCCTCGTCCCGCGGCCCGCACACGACCATCATCGGGATGAGTTCCACTTGCGCCGTGCGAATCTTGGCGCCGAGTTTCTCCGCCGCGAGATCGATGCCGGTCCGCAGACCGGCGGCCTCGAGCCGGGCCTTCACCTGCCCCGCGTAGGCCGCGCTTTTTTCGCTCACCGGGATGACACGGACCTGTTCGGGCGCCAGCCAGAGCGGAAACGCCCCGGCGAAGTGCTCGATGAGAACGCCCACGAACCGCTCCAACGAGCCGAGCGGCGCGCGGTGGATCATCACCGGGCGGTGCTTGGCGTTGTCGGCGCCGATGTACTCGCAGTCGAATCGTTCGGCGCTTGGCAGGTTGTAGTCGAGTTGCACCGTGCCCAGCTGCCATTCGCGGCCCAGCGAGTCGTTGACCACGAAGTCGATCTTCGGCCCGTAGAAGGCGGCCTCGCCCGGCTCCGGCTCGCAGCCCGGCAGTTTCATGCGCCGGGCGACCCGCTCGATCGCCGCCTCGGCCTCAGCCCAGCGCTCGGGGGGCCCGACGTATTTGTCGCTCGCCGGGTCGCGGAACCCGAGCCGAACGCGGAAGTTCTCGAACGCCAGGCTGGAAAGGACCTTGAGCGTGAAGTCGATGCAGCCCTCCACCTCCTGCTCCACCTGCTCGGGCGTGCAGAAGATGTGGGCGTCGTCCTGCGTGAAGCCGCGGACCCGCGTCATGCCCCCTAGTTCGCCCGACTGCTCGTACCGGTAGACGGTGCCGAACTCGGCGAGCCGTAGCGGCAGGTCCTTGTAGCTGTGGGGCCGGGCCTTGTAGATCATCGTGTGGTGCGGGCAGTTCATCGGCTTGAGAAGGTACTGTTCGTCGTCGCTCATGGCGATCGGCTTGAACTGGCTGTCAGCGTAGTACGGGTAGTGGCCGGAGGTCTTGTAGAGGTCGATCTTGCCGATGTGCGGCGTATAGACCGGCTGGTAGCCGCGGGCGGCGAGCTCGTCGCGGACGAACGCCTCCAACGTGCTGCGCAGCGTGGCCCCCTTCGGCATCCAGAGCACGAGCCCGGAGCCGACGAGGGGGCTGGTCGTGAACAGGTCGAGCTGCTTCCCCAGCACGCGGTGATCGCGGTGCCGGGCCTCTTCCAACGCCGCCAGGTGGGCGTCGAGATCCTCCTGGGAAAACCATGCGGTGCCGTAGAGCCGCTGCAGCTGGGCGTTGTTCGCATCGCCTTTCCAGTAGGCGCCGGCGATGTTCGTCAGTTTGAAGGCCCGGATGCAGCCCGGGCTGGGGACGTGCGGGCCGCGGCACAGATCGATGAACTCACCCTGCCGGTAGAACGACAGGCTCGAATGATCGGCGAGGCCCGTCTCGATGTGTTCGACCTTGAGCGGCTGCTCGAGGCCACGGACGATCTCGATCGCCTCCGCCCGGGGCACCTCGACCCGCTCGAACGCCTCGTCGGCCTCGACGATGCGGCGCATCTCCGCCTCGATCGCCGGCAGGTCCTCGTCGGTGATCGGCCGGGCGGCCCGGAGATCGTAATAAAAGCCCGCGCCGATGGTGGGTCCGAAGGCCAGTTCGACGCCCTCGAAGAGCCGCATCACGGCCCGGGCCATGACGTGGGCCGCCGAGTGGCGCATTACGGGCAGGGCGCGGGGATCGCCGGCACGGAGCGGCTCGACCGTCACGCTGCCCGACGCGGGGAGTCGGGCATCGAGCCCCACGGTCCGGCCGTCGAGGACCGCAGCGATCGGGCGGCCGGCCGCCGCGATGTGCCGAAGCACGTCGGCGAGGGGGGTGAACGGGGGAAAATCCCCTGTCGTGCCGTCGGAAAAACGAATGGTGATCATGGCGAAAGTCACTGGTTCGAGGAGCGGCTACGGGGTGCAACCGCAACGGCAGCGTAGCGACGGCCGCGCAGCCGGCACAAGCCTGAACCACGTCCACGGCGGCGGTGCGCCGGGTTCCTTGACGGGGGCCGATTCGGGCGCGACACTTAGAGTCGCAGGGCGATTAGCTCAGTTGGTTAGAGCACCAGCTCGACAAGCTGGGGGTCATAGGTTCGAGTCCTATATCGCCCACTTGAACACCCGTACAGTTTTGGGTGTTCTCCGAGAAAGCCGCGATAACTCCGGGAGTTGTCGCGGCTTTGCTCTTTTCGGTCGTCGTCGTGCGATCTTCTGCGGACTGACCCCCTCTCCAAATCTCTCATGAGCACTGGTGCAAAAACTGGGGAGGGGTCAGGTGCGGGTGATGCGGCAGAGTAGAGAGAACGTTCCCGATCAGCGGCTCGCGACCTTTGACGAACCACGCCACCGGATTTTATCGCGAGTCCGCTGCATTGCGTGGTTCAAGTAAGCCGCTCCGCGGCAGGCTGATCTCGGCCCTCCCATTGTAGCCGGCTAGTCCCGGCTTTTCAGGTGTGAACGGCCCCGCTGGCCACGTGCCGTCACGGCAATCATCGTCGCTCGCAAGGGTTTTTCTTCCTCCTTTGCGGCCTCCTCAGCAGAATCTGTGGGTGAACGCAGGCTCGGGTAACCGTCCGAGCACATGAAAGAGTGCGATTTCGATGCCCTGCGGCGTCCGAAAGCCGAACGCTTTTCTGGTGGTCAGTTTTGCTTTGCCGTTGAATCCCTCGACAACGCCCGACGAGATGGTGCCCCTCGCCCGGAACCAGTTGAGGATCAGATGTCGATGACGCCGCAGGCTCCGGGCGATCTTCTTCATCGGGATGATCCGGCTGCGCATGGTGCGTGTGCACCAGGCGTCGAGGAACTTCATCGCCCACTCAGGGCTGGTGTACTCCCAGAATCGCTGGAAGTCCTCGCGGAGCAGATGAGCCCGGACGCTCTTGAGGTTGTACTGCAGGATCTCCTTGAGCCTGACTTCCTGATGATCCGTGAGGTTTGTTGACGGCGGTTGAAAACGACAGCGCGGGGCGGTCGAAAACGATGGCGCTGGGTAGTTTCGATCTCCCCTGATTCCGTGGGGGTGTCGCGGTTGGTCTGGTCGCCTGTTTAGTCCTGCCGCCGTCGCCGCCGTTTGGCGTCCTGCAGACGGTAGCTCTCGCCCTTCGTCTCCAGAATGTGGCAGCGATGGGTGAGCCTGTCCAGCGCTGCTCCCGTGAGCCGTTCACTGCCGAGCACCTCGGTCCAGTTCTCGAAGGGTAAGTTCGTTGTCACGACCAGGCTGTTGCGTTCGTACGCCGTGGCGATGACGTCGAAGAGCAACTCTGCCCCCGCCTTGCTTGCTGGCACATAGCCCAGCTCGTCGAGCACGAGGAGGTCGAGCTTGGCCAGCTGCTGACGTATGCGAAGCAGATGCCGCTCCTCCTTGGCTTCGAGAAGCAGCGTGACGAGTTCCGTGACCCGGAAGAACCGCACCCTCCTCCCCTGAGAGCATGCGGCCATTCCAAAGGCCGTGGCCAGATGGGTCTTTCCCGTGCCGGACGGCCCGACGAGCAGGATGTTCTCGCGTCGGTCCAGATACTCGCCCTTCACGAGTTCGAGCACCTGCGGCTTGTTGACGCTCGGCCGGGATGCAAAGTCGAACTCGTCGAGCATCTTGTTGGCGGGGAACCTGGCGGCCTTGAGCCTCCGCTCTGCCGCCTTCCGCTCCCTCTCGATCAACTCCATTTCCACGAGTTGCAGGAGGAACGCGAGATGGTCGGCATTGTCAGCTGCGCACCTCTGGGCGATCTTCTCGGCCTCGGCCAGCATCGTGGGCAGCTTCAGGGCCTTGAGGTGGTGCTTGAGCAGCACCGTGCTCTTGGTCTCGGTCTTGCTCATGACGCGACCTCCTCGAGCAAGGCTTGGTAGGCGGCCACGGGTGTCGTCTCCACATGCACGCACGCCAGGTGCGGCCTGCCATCGAGCGAGAAGAGCCGCACCGGCCCATCGGCCCGGTGCTCGACGACCGAACGGATGCTGTCGGCGTCAGAGAGATCGATGCCGAGAGCGTATTCGACCCCCGCAGTGACCTCTTTCAGGCTGAATCGCTCCAGGAGCCTCAGCACGCGGATGTACGACCTCGTTCCCGACTTCGAGTCTTCGGCATCCATCCTCCTGCGGAGCAGGGCAAAGCAATCAGGGAGGTTCCAATGCTCCAGAGGCTTCGCATGATCGAAGCCGCCGGGCTTGCGTTCGAGGAGCGCCAGGTAGTGCACGGGCTCGAAAAAGGTCTTCTCTCGATCCCAGCACCTAGGGTACCGAGCAAGAAGACGGTCCTCGTAGACGAAGCGAACCTCGTCAACCGTGGCAATGACGATAACCTTCCGATGGGCGTAGCGAACGGGGACGGAGTAGTCGTTGGTCTCGAACCGCACCAGCGACTCCGAGTTGAGATAAAGCAACCCCTCTTCTGTAAATGCCGGGATGAGCGGGCGGGTCATCTGGCTTTCATGTTCAGGTAAGACCTTTCAGTTTCCCAGTCGTCGCTGATCTCGCTGAGGACTGCCGAGACGAGCCT
>Ga0315906_10000900_pt1 | contig 45455 bp, 43 predicted proteins | sample LakEriMetagenome_4_FD_203526 | JGI IMG/M metagenome (GOLD analysis project Ga0315906, IMG submission 203526) | Freshwater fungal communities from buoy surface, Lake Erie, Ohio, United States - Buoy 2 MA122 | ecosystem: Environmental > Aquatic > Freshwater > Lake > Lake biofilm | place: USA...
CCCGTCGAGAGGTCAGCGGGGCTGCCGTCGATTTTGCAGACGTCCAACTCCACCATCGGCCTCATCAGTGCGTTCTCGTGCAGTGGGGGAGCGGTTTCAAAATTTTTAAAAGCCTCTGCCCAATGCGGTTTCGTCTGAGCGGCAGGTACGCTGACGTGGCGGCTTTTGCCCGTTTCACTCCAATGCCCCACGCGGTAGCCATATCGCGCCCAGTCATAGCCCACAAACCTGTGCTGCACCCATCCGCTGTCGGAAATGGACGAGCCTTCGTTATAGGCATAAACGGTGAATCGGTGGCGCGAATAAGCCCATCCGTTGTCAGCGCGGTAGGTATTGATCCTGTAGCTGTAGTTCGCTGAATAGCTGATTTCTGCCAATACGCGCTCGCCTTTCGCCAATCCGCTGATCCACAGCTTCTGCAGCGGTTGCGTCGTACCCTGGGTGTGATTGGCGTTGCCAAAGTTGTCTGAAAATGAACCCGATTGCCCCAGGACGCGAAAGTCGTCGTAATAGACACTGCTGCCATAGGCTTTGTTGCCTTGCAAAACAGCCTCGTGGCCTGGTTTGCAACCCTCGTCGGCGCGGCTGATCACCTCTCCCAGGTTTTGGTACAGCGAGAAGACCGTTTTGCATTGCCATTCCACGGGGTTGGGCTTGGACGAAGCAACAGCAGACGTTTTCGAACTAAGCAAATCCCCAGGCCTCAATGGCACCAAATCTCCCGCTCTGGGCCCCACCGTATCGCCAGGCCGTGGTGGTGGCGTTTGCGCCACCACCATCGAACACGCCAACGCCATGGCGGATGGCAGCAGCACACGATGAACCGTCAATTGAAACCTCATTTTCCTCGCTCCTTTTTAGAAAAGCCGCGAGGTTACAGGCCAGTTTCATGGGTCTGCAGCACACAAAAACCCATGGACACAACCCTTACAAGAAAAGTGCTTGCATGATGCAGACGCCGCATAACTACACGGTGGTTTCTTCAAAACATCAGCGTCTTCCAGTACGTGGTTTTACTGGCTAACGCGAACGTGGTGCCGGCCGCAGTGGTCAACACAGCCGATCACTTGGCATCGGTCCCAGGGCCTGGACGAGCACACTGACTCAGACGAGCTCAGCAAAAATCACCTTGCCGTCGGCATCACAAACTCCGCCCCTGCCGCGGTTCCAGCAGGCCAGCGCTGCATCACCGATTTCTGGCGCGTGTAGAAACGCACCGCCTCTTCACCATACGCATGCATGTCGCCAAACATGCTCTTCTTCCAGCCGCCAAAACCCATCCAGGCCATGGGCACGGGGATGGGCACATTGATGCCGACCATGCCCACTTCAATGCGCCGTGCAAACTCCCGCGCCACGCCACCATCCCGGGTGTAGCAGGCAACGCCGTTGGCATAGTCGCAGGCGTTGATCAGGTCGATCGCGGCGTCCAGGGTTTTCACGCGCACGCAGCACAAGACGGGGCCGAAAATTTCTTCGCGGTAAATGCGCATGGTGGGCGTGACGTGGTCAAACAAGCTGCCGCCGGTGAAAAAGCCGTGTTCGTGGCCGGGCACCTTCAGCCCTCGGCCATCCACCACCAAGGTGGCGCCTTCTTCGACGCCGCTGTCGATCAACCCTTCGATGCGCTGCAAGGCGGCGCGGGTGACGATGGGTCCCATCTCGGCATCGGGTGCCATGCCGTCTTTCACGACCAAAGTCCGGGCACGTTGGGCCAAAGCCTGCACCACGGTGTCGGCCACGTCGCCGACGAGCACGGCCACCGAGATCGCCATACAGCGTTCTCCCGCAGAACCATACGCCGCACCGACCAAGGCATCCACAGCCTGGGCGAGGTCTGCGTCGGGCATCACCACCAAATGGTTCTTCGCACCGCCCAAGGCCTGCACCCGTTTGCCCAGGCGGGCGCCGGTTTCGTACAGGCTGTGGGCGATGGGCGTGCTGCCAACAAAACTCAGCGCTTTCACCTCTGTGTGCTTCATGAGGGCATCTACCGCCACTTTGTCGCCTTGCACCACGTTGAACACCCCGTCAGGCAGGCCCGCTTCTTTCAGGAGTTGGGCCATGAAAACCGAGGCCGATGGGTCACGCTCGCTGGGCTTCAAGACAAAGGTATTGCCACAGGCCAAAGCCAAAGGAAACATCCAGCACGGCACCATGCAGGGAAAGTTAAAAGGCGTGACGCCCGCGACCACGCCGAGGGGTTGGCGCCAGATCCAGTTGTCGATGCCAGTGCTGGCTTGGTCGCTGAAATCACCTTTGAGCAGTTGCGGCGCACCACATGCGAACTCAATGATGTCGATGCCACGCATCACCTCGCCTTGTGCATCGCTGAACACCTTGCCGTGCTCTGAGGTGATGACGGCGGCTAACTCGTCCTTGTGCTGGTTCATCAAGGCCAGGAATTGGTTCAGAACGCGCGCGCGGCGAATGGGCGGGGTGTCAGCCCAGGCGGGAAAGGCTAGCCGCGCGGCATCCACCGCAGCGCGCACATCAGATTCGTCGGCCATGTCCACATGGCGGGCCACCTGGCCGGTAGCAGGATTGAACGCGGGCTCTCGCCTGGATTTCTCGCTGAACACCGCACGACCGTCAATCCAGTGGGGGATGACGGAGTACGGCGGGCGGCTGGTTGTCGTCATGGGGCACCTCGTGAAACACGATGCCCTCAGTTTATGGGGACCGACTCGACCCAGCTTCTGGCGAGGGGCATCAGGGCAGCTGAACCCTTACCAAGGCGCCATGGGTCAAGATGTACATCATGTTGGAATCGTCAATTTCGATTCCGCGCGGCCGGTCCAAAGAAGCGGGTAAAGCCCCCAAACGCATTCCCTGCTGCCCGAGCTGTCCGATGAACACACTGGCTGAACCATCGGGCGTGACCTTGCGGATCACGTGTTGCGTTGTATCCACCAGGTAAACATGGCCCTGCCTGTCGATGGCCATGTCGGCAATGCGTGACGCAACAGGGTAAACATTTTCGTTGTCGACCACGCCCAGCTCACCACGCAGACCTGCCACGGTGGTGACACGCCCGTCCAACTCCATGCGGCGCAAGAGTCGATAGGGCCTTGCCGCCCCGTCTCTCACCGTGGCTTCGTCAACAAAATACGTCAGGCCACGAGCGTCAACGGCCATGGCGGTGACAAGCCCGAGCTTGGCCAAATCCGCGGGGCCATCGACTGCGATCCCACTGGCACTCGATTTGCCGCCAACCACAATCGCATCCCTGGGGTCTTCCATACGCCATCGATGCACGGCGGTCACGTAGTTCTCTGTGACCCAGCCATTGACATCAAGCCAAGTTTGCCGGGGCACACTGTCGTACAAGTATGTTTGCAGGCCTGCCGGCAAACGGGGCCTTGCGAATGGAACTGCTCGGCCCTGTCCGTCCTTGCGTTCCCCCCAGGCAAAAAAGCCACCTCGACCGTCCGCTGTAGACCGTGTCGTGTAGACACTCGAATGCTTGTTGTTGAGATCAGAACGCAGCACCACGCTGCCGTTTTTTGCTGCGTCGCCAGAAGGAACCATCACCCTGAAACCGATCACACCCGATCCCGCAGGACCTGCCAGGGCATCCAGGTAGAACTGTTTGGTTTGCGGCTCCCAAATCACATCGATGATGTCCGCGAGCTCGCTGTTTGGGGGCAATTTGGAGGCCACCATGGCGCTGAGGGATTGATCCGCTTGTAAGCCCGCCAGCGTGGAGACCGATCCGGTCGCTGACACTTGATAAATCACGTTCGAAACCGGTACAGACGCAAACAGATTGCCTGCACTGTCCACCACCGCATTGCTCATCCACAAGAGCTGAGGAATGGGTTCTGGCACGGGCAAGCGCCAACGTTCGGTGCCTCCATCTTTGCCGTGCCGCGTGATTTCTGTGTGCAGAAAAATGGGTATCTGTCTCGGGTTTGTTCCCTCTGACCAGCACTTCGAGGCTTGCAAGAAAAGGTTTCCGCTTGCATCCACGGCATGCAAGCGTAAGTAGCCCAGCGACATCGCGGGCAAACACGAGGGAAGCACTTTGTCGAGCATCACGACAGCGTCCGTCGATACCCATTTTTCTGCCTCGTCCAAGCGGTAAAGACGCGCCACAGATTCATTGGCCCGGTTCACCAGCAAGTGGATTCGACCGAGGCCATCGGTCGCCGCGTCGAGCACCCCTGAACCGAAAACTTCGCTCCCCTGCACCACCTGAACCGCCGCAGAATCACTGCGACCCATGGGAATCTTGACCAAACGGTAAGCCCACTGACCAAACAAAGCCAACCCACCATCGGCACCACTGATTTGCACAGCAAAGAGTTGTCCGTTTCCGTCGGTCAAAAACTTCAGATAGGACGGTTGACCCTCCTCGCGCTTCCAGGCGAATACAGGTTCAACCGATCCTTGCACCGTCAGGCGGACGATCGCGACGTTGCCAACCAAGAGCACGCTGCCATCCGAAAGTGGTAGTAGCTGGTTCAGCTCCAGTGGCATCACGTCGTCGGTCCATCTGAAGATGGTCTCGACTTTTCCATGTTTGTCGACGCGTCGGATTGATCGATCCACAGTTGACAAGACCAACACCCGGCCCTCGGAATCCAAAGCCAAAGACAAGGGATGGTTGAAACGTGCCTGAGCCCCCACGGCATCCAAATTGCCTGGTCCGCCCAAACTTCCTGCGACCAATTCCAAACCCGAGAAAGTTGTCGGCGCGGTGTCGTTGCTTCCTGTTGCCGGACTGGGTGTGCTGGCAACACCAGAAGATCCGGAACCCCCACCACAAGCGCTAAGCACGCACAACAACATGCACAACAACATTCGACGAAGCCAGGATTGCGGCTCACCAACAAAGTAGTTCATAGGGGACTTTTGCAGCCGTTTGAGGGATTAGATGCGTGTGATTATATCCCACGTCACGAACCCGGGCGTCGTTTCGGTCTTGCCCTGCGAAACATGCGCCTGAAAAGATCAACGAATGCGAATGGTGAGCCCGGACAGTTCACCAGGGCGCGCGCGCATGCGGCAGTGCATGGGCGGGGCGCCCGCAGCCAAGGCTTGGCGGCCTTGCCGACGTTCAAGCCACACCAGCAGCCCAGGCACTGTTGCGGGCGCGGTGAGCGCTCGGACCCGCACTGAAATTTGGAACCCCGAAGCAGCCGCAGCAGTGCTCACTGTGGATTTACGGGGACCAGGCACGCGCCCAGATGAAACATTCGGGAACAGGCCCAACACCGGCGAATCGGTATGGACCTGTTCAGCGGTCTGGCTGTGGCCTCAACCGCTGCGATTTGGATCACAACACACGATGCTCAGTAAGCACCCACCCGGTTGGTCACACTGCGAGACTCGCCCACACGGTTTGTGCTGACCGTGTTGTCAACCCCGCCTAACGGAACGGCAGGAACAGCGGGCAGTTCATTCCATGTGAAGTTGGGGATGGGGTAAACAGAAAACCGTTCAACATTGCCAGCGGCAAGGGGTCGAAGATCCCCGTTCACAGCGTTCACCAACTGCGGCTCAACGCTGTTGATGCTGTTCTGAGCCACGAGCAAGCTGGGGCTGCAGGTGGCGTGATTGGCAGGGCATGCGCTGCCATCTTCTACGCCCAGAGGATGGTTAGTTGGCCCATTCCAAATGACGTTGCCACGCATGATCAGGCCCGAATCGCTCCGTGCATCAGCAGGCACGTTACTGCTGGCGGGGTTGCTGAGCGCCCCAAAAATCTGGAAATGCTGCCATTGGCTGCTCATGCCTGCCGGGTTGTAAAAAATGTTGTTGAAGACCAGAACATTGCGGTTCGGAATGCGAACGGCATTGCTGCCGTTGTCCACCACGGTGGTGCCCCAACCTCCCGCATTCAGGTACTGCTGGCAACGGTCACGGCCTGCATCACCCGGTTGCCCATCACAACTGCGCAAACCCGCCACGGCTTCAAACACATGGCTGCGGCTGCCAATGCGGTAGAAAGTATTGTGGGCGAAGAGCACGTTAAATGCGCCTTGTGCGCCGATGGCCGCGCCTTCCACGTTGTGGACCACGTTGTTGATGAAACGAATGTCGTAAGCCTCGTAGTGCAACCACGGGGATGTCATGAACTGAAATCCAGTGCCCTGGCCGGCCGTGAAACCACCGGTGCCGCAGTTGGTGTAGGTGTTGCCTTCCACACGCAGGTAGGCCGACCCACCTTTGGCGTATTGGCACCAGTCGCCCGCGTCATGAACCTTGTTGCCCACGACATGACCGTATTGCACGCCCACATAGTCAATCGCGTTGTCCCATGCGCCTGAGATGTCGTTGCCTTCCAGGTAGACGTACTGGGATTGGTTGATCTTGATGGTCTCTTGCGCGACACGGTTGCCCCCACTGAGCACGCTGTCGCGCACCAGCAGGTGCTCGCACAACTCGCAGTGCAGTGCGTCACCGGCCGGTTGCGGGGTGATGTTCAGGTTGACCAGGTAGAGGTAGCGCACATCGTAGACATTCAGGTCACCGCCCAAGGTCACCGTACCCGCCGTTTCGGCGGTGATGAGAATGGGAAAGTCACGCGTGCCGTGACGGCCATCCATGTAGTTGGGCAGACTGGCTTCGGGATAAGTGCCGGGTGCCAACAGGATGCGGTAGCCGGTATTGCTCAGCACACCCCGAGGCAGCTTTTGCCACGCGGCGGTCAAGGTGCGCAGCGGTGCAGTGCTGCTGAGGCCATCGTTGGCATCGTTACCCGTGGTGCTGACGAACAAGGTCGTGAGCACCGGATTGCCGATGTCGTAGCGGCCTTGCACCAACGTGGCAGGCGCAGCCGGCGCCGGACTGGCCGGGGGGCTGACGACCGGTGTGGGGCTTGGTGTGGGAGTGGGGGTTGGCGATGAATTGCCAGGCACAGTCGGCGTGCTGCTGCCCGAACCACCGCCACCACACCCTCCGAAGGCAATCAGAGTGAAAAAAGCCACGAAGTAAGCGGCGATGCGGCACGACAGAGGCTGCATAAAGGGCTCCTGGGATCCGACAACTGGATCCATGCCGCTGTATCGGCCAATGCGCCGCGAAGTTAATGGCGCTTGCGCAGCGCCTGGGTTCAGAGTTTGTGCGTGGACAACAGAATACTGGTCTCGGTGTTGGCGATGCCTTCGATCTGTCTGATGGTGTCCAGTACGCGGTCGAACGCCTCCAGTGTGTCCGCACGCACCTCCGCAACCATGTCCCAGCGGCCATTGGTGGTGTGCAAGGCAAATACATGCGGATTGCCGCGCAAGGAGCGCAGAACTTCCTTGTCCTTGTTGCCTTCGATCACCACGTGCATCAATGCCCGGATTCGCTGTGATTCCGCCTGCGGTTTGAGGCGCACGGTATAGCCCACCACGACACCGTCACGCTCCAAACGCTGCAGGCGGTTTTGCACCGTTCCACGTGCCACCCGAAGCTTTTTGGCCAAGGTAGCCACTGGCAATCGGGCGTTGTCTCGAAGCAGCGAGATCAACTCACGGTCAATGTCATCCAACCCGAGCATTTCGTTCCTTTGATTCGATCATTCTGATGCCTAAACCGATCGAAATGCACTGTATTCGCGCGCATTGACTACTTTTGACACCTTGCTGGCACATCCCAAACCCTCAACTTCGAGCATGGGAAACATACTTTTTCACATGATGTCACGGTGAATCACGCCAAGCAATGGCAATTCGGACCGCCAGGACGCAGCAAATCGCTCACTTTTTGCCCACAACTGGACATTTGTCTGGCTTTTTGTTGGCGCATTGAATTTCAACAATGTGGCTCTGGATTTCATTTAGCAAAAAGTTTCAGGAGTGAGAAATGGCCGACATGACCCGTCCTTGCGGATGCCGACGGCATTGCGCGGCAAGCCCTGACCGGCCCGTCATGACGACAACCTTGCTACTGGAGCCAGGGAATCCAGGCCGTGGTGGTTGGCTCGCTCATTGGGGGGGCAACAACGACGGGCCGCGTCATGCGGCAGGAAACGAAGAGTTGCAACGTTCTTTCACACAGGCTGTGACCCGCCGCTCCATCACCCGGTTTGGAGCGGCGTTTTTTTGAAGTGCAACTCGTCGGCAGCCGCTTCACAAGGTCGCGTTGGCGTTCAGCGCAGACCCGGTGTTGCATTTTTGGGGGTCCCCCATTCAAAGGAGTTCTGAATGTTTCGTCTTTCATTTTGGCTGGCGCGAAGTCTGGTTGTGCTGTGCGTTCTGGTCTCAACCGCCCATGCCCGAGAGTTTGCGGAGATCAAACAACAGGGAAAAATCATCGTCGCCACAGAGGGCCAGTTTCCGCCATTCAACTTTTTCCAGGGGAGCAAGCTCACTGGCTTTGAAGTTGAGTTGATGGAGTTGGTGGCCAAAAAAATGGGGGTGGCCATCGAATGGAAAAGTCTGGGTTTTGACGCCCTGTTGACTGGCTTGCGGCAAGACCGCTGGGATTTGGTGATTGCTTCGCATGGCATCACCGACGAACGTGCAAAAGCAGTGACCTTCACCAACCCGCACTACTGCTCCGGTGGTGTGATCGTGGCCAAGGACGCCAAGCTGAGAACTGCACGCGACTTGGAGGGAAAAACCGTCTCGGTCCAAACCGGCAGTTCCTACTTAGAGAACGTGAAAAAAATCCCCGGCCTGAAGGAGATGAAAAACTTTCCTCAGGACTCCGATGCCCGCACTGCTCTCTTCACTGACCGTGTGGATGCTTGGGTGACGGATCGGTTTGTCGCTGCGGCGGCACTTCGCGCCAATCCCAATTCGGGCGCACGAAGCCAAGGTGTGTTGTTCGTCGAACGCATTGCGTCGGCAGTTGCCAAAGGCAACGCAAGCCTTGCAGCGGCGTACAACAAAGCGTTGGCTGAAGTCATGGCGGATGGGTCATATGACGCTTTGGCCAAAAGCTACTTCAACGAGCTTCAAGTTCGTTGCGAATGAGCACGAACGTGGTCAGAGCAACAAGGCGGGCCAACTGGCCCTATCGGTGGACGATCAAACAACGAAGTACCGCCACCATCGCCCTGGCATCCGCGGGTTTAGTTGCAGTGCTGTGGTTGGCAGTGTCTGTGCTCGCCCTTGCACCAGAACCGATCGGGCCAAATGCACGCGCCTTCGCCGACGGGATGTTGGTGACCATGCAGCTGACCTTGCTGGCGGGTCTCAGCGGCGTGCTGTTGGGGGTGCTGGCCGCTTTGGGAAAGTTATCCAAATTTGCGCCCCTGCGTTACTTGGCCGGCGGCTACATCTGGATCATGCGCGGCACACCGCTTCTGGTGCAGATTTTGTTTGTTTACTTTGCACTGCCCACGCTTTTCCCATGGTTACGGCTGAGTGACTTTGCCTCCGCCTGTGTGGCCTTGTCGTTGAACGTGGGCGCCTACAACGCCGAGGCCATTCGGTCGGGGCTGCTCTCCGTTCCTAAAGGCCAGGCAGAAGCAGCGCACGCGCTCGGGTTAGGCCCTTGGCAAACGTTGTGGGACGTCACATTTCCACAAGCATTCAAGGTGTCGCTACCGCCATTGGTCAACAACCTCGTTGCCTTGTTGAAAGACTCGTCTCTGGCTTATGCGGTGGGTGTCGTGGAGTTGACCAACGCTGGGAACCGCGTGCAGTCCGCCACCTTTGAGCCCGTACCCGTCTTGATCACCACAGCCACGCTTTACTTGGTGATGACCACCTTGCTCACCCAAATATCGGCGGGCGTGGAGCAACGTTTTGACATTGAGCGACGACAACCATGAGTACTCCTCTTATCAGCGTGCACAAGGTCAACAAACACTTTGGTTCGGCCCGCGTTCTGAAAGACCTCAGCACCCACTTTCATACGGGCGAAGTCACCGTCATTGTGGGTTCGTCGGGTTCCGGAAAAAGCACCTTGTTGCGCACCTTGAACCGCCTCGAAAAACACGACAGCGGCGAGATCGTGATTGATGGCATCACTGTGAACGACGACCCCGCCAACCTCAGGGCCCTGCATGCGCAAGTGGGCATGGTGTTCCAGCAGTTCAATCTGTTTCCGCATTTGTCAGCCCTGGACAACGTGAGTTTGGCGCCCAGGCGGGTACGAGGCATGGCGCCAAAACCCGCAAAGGCGCAGGCCATGGCTTTGTTAGAGCGGGTGGGTTTGGCAGCGCACGCTCACAAGCACCCTTTTGCTTTGTCAGGAGGGCAACAACAGCGGGTTGCGATCGCACGCGCGCTGGCCATGCAGCCTCGGATCATGTTGTTCGATGAACCCACCTCGGCGCTGGATCCCGAAATGGTCAAAGAGGTGCTGGATGTGATGAAAGCACTCGCGCGGTCGGGCATGACCATGCTGATCGTGACCCACGAAATGGGGTTTGCGCGTGAGGTGGCCAATCGAATCTTGTATCTGGACCAGGGTTGTGTATTGCAAGACAGCGCACCCACCGCCTTTTTTGACCATCAAACCAATCCGCGCATCCGGGCCTTTCTGGGCCAAGTGTTGCACTGATTTTTCATTCCCCAATCGCCCAATCAATCTAGGAGTCTGTATGACTTTCAAGCCCCAACTTTGTACCGTGGCATCAGCCATTCTTTTGGCATTTGCCGCACCTGCCATCGGTCAAACAAACAGCCAAATTGACGAACTCAAACGCGAACTGGAGCGGCTGCGACAAGAAGTAGGGGAACTCAAGCGTGCACAGTCCAGCAGCCCTGCAGCGCCCCCTGCCTCGGAGAACGTGAACACCCGCCTGGAACAAGTCGAACTTCGGCAAAAAGACAGCGTGACAGCCGGTGATGTGCCCGGCAGCTTCCGCCTGCCCGGCAGCAACACGTCTGTGCGTCTTTATGGCTACGCAGAAGCGAATTTGATTCACGACCTCAAGGGGACCGCACCAGGAGACAACTTCACCAACCTGCAAGAACAACCGCTGGGCGCGTTGTCTTCTGGCGCCAAAGGCAAAACCAAACTGACGGCAGAGACCTCGCGCTTCGGCTTTGAAACCAGCACCCCCACCAGCTCGGGGACGTTCAACACCAAATTGGAAATGGATTTTTACGCCTATGTGGGTGGCGAAAACAACCGTGGTCGTTTGCGTTTGCGTCATGCCTATGGCGAGTACGCAGGGTGGTTGATAGGCCAAACTTGGTCGACCTTCATGGACGACAACACACCAGAAACCATTGACTTCAGCGGCCCCATCGGCACACCTTTCAGCCGAAGAACCCAGGTGCGCTACACCTACAAAAGCCCCAGCTTGGGTGCTTTGGCCTTCGCTCTGGAAGACCCTGAAGACGGTGGGAGCATGCCCAATCTGGTGGCCAAGTTGGACCACAACTTTGATTGGGGCGGCATTTCATTGCGCGCTCTGGCACATGAAAAGCGCGTGAGTGGAGTCAAGAAGAGCGGCTATGGCTTTGGCGTGGGTGCCAACTACAAGCTCGGCACCAGCACCAAACTGCTCGCGCAGTACAACCAGGTCAACGGCGACTATGACTACCTCTTCGGCGCCAACGGCTACAGCGTCAATGACGACGGCAGCCTGACCTTCGACAAGAACCGTGGAACGGTGTTTGGCATCGCGCACGTTGTCAACGAGCGGCTGCGCGGCAACTTCTCATTCAGTGCCAACAAAGGCAAAACCGCCACCGCATTTGATAACAAGTCGCTCAAGCTGATGCATGTGAATGTGATCTATTCGCCGATCGCGAATGTTGAGCTGGGCGCCGAATACATCTACGGTGAACGCAAAACCTTCGCTGACGAGTCTGGCAAGTTGTCACGCCTGAATTTGTTGGCACGGTACAGCTTCTGACTTGACCAGCAAACCGGCCTTGCGGGTGTTCTTCGGTCTTCCTTTTAGCAGGTCAAGGGCATAGAGATGACTCCTCCATCAAACCCGGCGATTTCACGCCGACTCTGCATCAAATCGGTATTGCCGGTGCTGGCGGGTGGGTCTGTGTTGACTGGATGTGACAACTGGCCCCAGGAGATCAAGATTGGCGTAGCGCAGCCTCTTTCCGGGCCGTTGGCAGAACAGGGAACAGACATGCTGAACGGCGCCAAATTGGCTGTTCAAGAGATCAATGCCCAACAACTGACGGTTCGGGGTAGGAGGCTGGGATCCAGGCAGCAAACTCCTTGCTCAAAGAAGGCGCTGTGGCAGTCATCGGCCACCTCAATTCTGGGGTCAGCATGGCCGCAGCGCCGATATACGCCAGTCGCAATATTCCGCAGTTGGCCATTTCCACCAAGCCGGAATACACCCAAATGGGCTTGGCGACGACTTTTCGCTTGGTCGCCAATGATTTGTTGCAGGCACGCGCTCTGGCCACTTTCGTGGCCAGCTTGCCTCAGCCACGAAGCTACGCTCTCGTGGATGACGGCACGTCGTACGGAAAGAGCCTGGCAGACAAGGTTGAAGCCGGGTTAACAGAACGCCAAAAGAAGCCCAGGCTGCGGCAAAGTTTGGACGACGCGCGCACGGACTTCCAAGTGCTGATCGCTGAAATGGTCAAGGCCAATGTGGATACGCTGGTGACGACGTTGGCAGACTTCCAGGTCAAAGCCCTGATCGAGCAGTTGCCCGAGTCCTATCGGTCTGAGCTCACCATCGTGGGCAGTGACAACGTCAAAACGCGAACCCTTCCCCCTGTCGCTGCGAGCTTGAAAGGCCTGTATGCCACTTCAGCCATTGTCGAAGCCCGAGAATTTCCCGCAGGGAAAGCATTTCTTCAACGTTTTCGCCAGGCCTTCGGTGCCGAACCCATTGACGGCGCTCACTATGCGTATGACGCTGTCTATGTTCTTCAAGCGGCGATCTCGCGCTCTGGAAGTTTGAACGGCACCAAACTGATTGAAACACTGAAGCGAATCGACGCCAACGCGCCCGTCACACAAAACTTGCGTTTTGCCCAGACGGGTGAACAGCGTTACGGCACCATCAGCGTCTTTCGTGCCCGTGATGGCATTTGGGATGTCATCAAACGCGGTGACGTGTGGTAACCAAGGCCGTTGAGCGCTTGGGTTGACCCCGTGTCAAGTTCCAACGGATGAAAGGTGTGCTAAGTGCTCACTGCGACGTGTCAAAGTGATTCATTTAGAGCTCAATGTGATCACTGTTCTGGCTTTATGTTGGCGCAGCGGGCCCGGAGAATTTCGGGTAATTGTTACCACGGAGGCCCTCCATGACCCGTTTTGTCGATGTCCACGCCTTGAGCCGTTTGGTTCAAGAGTTGGGCGCCACCACCTTCATCGAAGAGTTGGTGGGCACCTTGAAGGAAGACTTCCTGCGCTGGGAGTGTTTTGATAAATCAGCTCGCGTGGCAAATCACTCGCCCGTAGGCGTGATTGAGCTGATGCCGGTTTCTGACACCCAGCTCTACGCTTTCAAGTACGTGAACGGCCACCCAGCCAACACCGCCAAAGGCATGTTCACCGTGATGGCTTTTGGGATGTTGGCTGACGTGGAAACGGGCTATCCACTGCTGCTCTCGGAGTTGACGCTCACCACCGCTTTTCGCACCGCCGCCACCTCGGTGATGGCGGCCATGGCCTTGGCGCGACCCCACAGCCGGACCATGGCCCTGATCGGCAACGGCGCCCAAAGCGAATTCCAGGCTTTGGCCTTTCACCACATGATGGGCATTGAGGAGTTGCGGGTGTTTGATGTGGACGGCCAGGCGAGCGAAAAACTCAAACGCAACCTTGCCGCCTTCCACGGCTTGAAGGTGGTTCGAGCCGCCTCGGCGAAAGACGCGGTGCGTGGGGCTGACATCGTCACCACCGTCACCGCTGACAAGACCTACGCCACCGTCTTGACGCCCGACATGATCGAACCCGGCATGCACATCAATGGCGTGGGCGGCGACTGCCCCGGCAAGACCGAGCTGCATCCCGATGTGCTGCGCGCCGCCAAAGTCTTCGTCGAGTTTGAGCCGCAAACGCGCATTGAAGGGGATATACAGCAATTGCCTGCTGATTTTCCTGTGGTGGAGTTGTGGCGGGTGCTGGCCGATCAGGCCCGGGGTCGTGACAGCACCGAGCAGGTCACGGTGTTCGACTCGGTTGGTTTTGCACTGGAAGACTTCTCCGCGCTGCGTTATGTCTATCGCAAAGCCCGAGAGCGGGGTATCGGCATCGAGACCGATTTGATCCCGCCGACCGACGATCCCAAAGACCTGTTTCGACACGCCCGCCGCCTCACCACACGCACGCCATTGCGTCGCGCCGCATGACGTGATTGGGCAGTTTGCTTGTGACCAAGCACTTAGGGACCCTCTGCATCAATCGCTTACCGACGTCGCATCCCCGGATTGAAGCGATCTGCGGCGTTGCAAATCCTCCCCATAGCGGGGCTGTGGCTGTGGTGCTGTGCCTTGCGTCTCGCTCCAATCCGAGGCGCACCATCGGCAACCGATTGATGCACAGGGTCCTAAGGTATCTCCTTGTTTGAACCGATATCAGCAGGTCAGAAGCGGTTTTGGGAGGTGGGCGTTTTTGTTTACCGTAATGGCCGCTTATCCCGCCGATTGATCGGCCATCAGTGAAACAAGGGGAATCACATGTCTTTGGTATTGCGCAACGCGCTGAAGTGTTTACTCGTATTGATTGTCTCGGTGTCCGTCGCACAGGCGCGCGACTGGAAGACGATCAAGCAGCAAGGAAAAATAGTCGTGGCCACAGAAGGACAGTTTCCTCCTTTCAACCACATCAAGGACAACAAACTCACTGGATTTGAAGTGGAGCTGATGGAGTTGATTGCTAAAAAAGCGGGTGTCTCCATCGAATGGAAAACCGGGGACTTTGAAACGCTGCTGCCTGGCCTGACCCAGAACCGCTGGGACTTGGTGATCGCGTCGCACGCCATCACCAAGGAGCGTGCCAACTTGGTCACGTTCACCGACACCCACTACTGCTCTGGTGGCGTGGTGGTCACGAAAAACCCCTTGCTGCGCAATGCGAGAGACCTGCAGGGCAAACGGGCTTCTGTGCAAGCAGCGACCTCCTACCTGGAGAACCTGCAAAAGTTAGGCAGCTTGAAAGAAATCAAAACTTTCCCGCAAGATGATGAAGCCCGTGCCGCCATGCTGGCCGACCAGGTTGATTTTTGGGTGACCGATCGTTTCGCGGCAGCGGCGGCCCTGCGTGCAAGCCCTGGCAGTGGCGCCCGTTCCCAGTTGCTGCTGTTTCCTGAGAGCATTGCGGCCGCTGTCGAAAAAGAGAATCAGTCCGTCAAAGCGGAGTACAACAGGGCCTTGGCAGCCGTCATTGCCGACGGCAGTTACAAACAACTGGCGCAACGTTATTTTGGTGACATGGACCTGCAATGCCGCTGAACGGCCCACCTGTTGGGGCAACACGGCCGGTGCAGGGGCTGGTCCCATGACCGTTCGCCCATTTTTTCTCAACGCCGTGGAGCACCATGTCGACCTTGACAGCACATACCCGTCCCGCACCCACCATCAGCTTGATCGGCGCCCCCACCGACATTGGCGCCGGCAGCAGAGGGGCCAGCATGGGCCCCGAGGCATTGCGTGTGGCCGGCATCGCCACCGTGTTGCGTTGCCATGGACTGGAGGTGCTGGACCAGGGCAACCTCACCGGTCCGGCCAATCCGTGGCTGCCGCCCACGGACGGGTACCGACACCTCCCTGAGGTGGTGGCCTGGAACCGCAGCCTGCACGATGCCGTATTAAGCGAATTGCGCTTGAACCGTTTGCCCATCGTGCTGGGCGGCGACCACTGCTTGGGTATTGGATCCATCAGTGCTGTGGCGAGACATTGCCGGGAAGCGGGCAAAAAACTGCGCGTCCTGTGGTTGGATGCCCACGCCGACTTCAACACCAACCAGCTCACCCCCAGCGGCAACATTCACGGCATGCCAGTGGCTTGCCTGTGTGGCAACGGTCCGAAAGATTTGATCGAGATCGGCGGCCACGTGCCTGCGATTGAGCCCAAATGGATACGTCAAATCGGCATTCGCAGTGTGGACCAAGGCGAAAAACGTTTTGTCCACGAGATGGACCTCGAGGTGTTCGACATGCGTTTCATCGACGAAATGGGCATGCGCCACACCATGGAGCTGGCCCTGGCCACCATGGACGCCAATACCCATTTGCATGTCAGCTTTGACGTGGACTTTCTGGATCCAGACGTTGCGCCTGGAGTGGGCACCACCGTGCGAGGTGGCCCGACCTACCGCGAAGCGCAGTTGTGCATGGAGATGATTGCCGACACCGGCCGCCTGGCCTCACTCGATGTGATGGAGCTCAATCCGGCCCTGGACGTGCGCAACCGCACCGCCGAGGTGGCGGTGGATTTGATCGAAAGTTTGTTTGGCAAAAGCACCTTGATGCGCAAGCACTGAACGTGGAACCGGGTGTTGACGTTGTTCTGCACTGGAAACACCGGTTCAACACCAGACACCAGCGCCTGTTAACACTGAACAGGCCCTAACAGGCTGCTGAAATACCTGGCGCGGCGCACCCGCACGCAGCCTCGAACTCAGGTCGGCGTTGGATTTCTCACGAATAGCTGGGCTATTCGCATCGAAATCCGCCTTGCCCTGTGTCCGATCTGCATGCGGTTGCATCCACGCCAAGTATTTCAGCAGCCTGCTAACGACGCGTGCCAGCCTCCCAGCGCACTTCATAGCGCACGTCTTTATCAGGGTCGTTGAAGCGCAGGCTTTGTTTTGACCATGCCCCCTCGGTGAAAAACTCATCCACCTGCACGCTGCCGTGCATCAGCACCAGCAGCATTTGGGTTTTGGGTGCCCGCCAGTTCAGGTGGTACACCAGATCGCTGACCTGAACACGGGCCACACCGCTTTGAAACTGCAGAGCCACCGGACCGCATTGTTCTGCAGCCCCACCTGTGCTCACGCACATGTAGCCGTTGTAGCGCCCGGCTGGAGGGGGGCCTGCCTGGGGCACAGCGGTGGCGGTGCGCGCGCTGTCTGCACCTTGGACGTTGGTCGGACCGAAGGTTGCAGTGGTCAATGCCACCGCCGCCGCGACGACCAAGCTCCGGGCGCGTCCCATCACTTCAATCCGCTTTCGGCCTTCAAAGCGGCTTGCACCGCAGGCCTTGCCGCCACACGGGCCATGAAGGCCGACAAATGCGTGCGCGGTGTGATGTCCACGCCCACCAATTTGCCCCAACCAGCCACGGTGAACAAGTAACCATCGGCCACGGTGAAGGTGTCGCCCATGAGATAGGACTTGCCCTGCAGTTGGGCATCCACCCAGCTCAAGCGTTCATTCAATTTGTCGCGCGCCTGGGTTTTGGTTTCATCCGGTGACTTGGGGTTGAACAAGGGAGAGAAACCTTTGTGCAACTCACTGGTGATGAAATTCAGCCATTCCTGCAAGCGGTAACGTTCCCAGCTTCCGTTGGCTGGCGCCAGGCCAGATTGAGGTGCTTGGTCTGCGATGTACTGCACGATGGCCGGGCCCTCCGTGAGGCGCTCTCCACTTTCCAACTCCAGCACGGGGACAGAGCCTTTGGCATTGATGGCATGAAAGTCCCCACCATCGGCCAACTGGTGGGTTTTGAGGTTGACGCGCACCAGATCACAGGCCAAACCGGCCTCACACAGGGCAATGTGGGGCGAGAACGAACAACTGCCAGGGCTGAAATAAAGCTTCATGGGAACTCCGTTGGTGTTGATGTGGTCGGACGGGGCCGACTGTGTATTACACGCGGAAGCAAAAATTTTTGCCTGCCTGCCCTGGACGCTGGGTTTCCACGGCTTCCCGCTGATCCAGTAAAAGACCCGACATCCTGACTGCGCTACCCTCAGACCTTTATCAGGAGACTCACCAATGCCCCGCGCTCTTTTGGATGAAACCCGCCTGCACCCGGCGATTCGTGACACGGTGGCCAACTGGCACGCCGACATCGTGCACAACGTACAAGCCGCCAGCCAATCCCACCCTGTGCTGGTGGTGGGCATGGCACAGAATCCGTTTTGCCGGCGGGCTCGAAAAACGCTCCGTGATGTAGGCATCGACCACCACTATTTGGAGTACGGCAGTTACTTCAGCCAGTGGAAACCCCGTTTGGCGCTGAAGCTGTGGAGTGGTTGGGCCACGTTTCCCATGGTGTTCGTCGCTGGAAACTTGATCGGTGGCGCCACGCAATTGCAAGCCTTGGTGAAAAGTGGCGAGATCAAACGTTTGTTGCAGGCCTCATGAATACTGAGGCTGGCGCTGATTGCCACCCACGCAAAACCTGAAGCAGCTGCATGGCGTGGCTGTTTGACCCTGCGTTGGGTAACTCGCACCCCAGTTCTCTGGCCAGACAGGCCATTTGCCAGCGCATCTCCTGCATGCAAGCATCAATTTCCAGGGCGGTCAGTTGGTCGATGTGCTGGACCTGCTCGCTGAGTTGGCACAGGTGGCTGGCACCACAGGCATAAAACGCGGTCAGCAAACGTTTGCAGCTGGATTGCGCACGCTGCCACCACACAGTGAGGTGGGTGTTGTCTTTTTGCCTGTCGGCGCTCAACACGGTGGCTTGCTGCAAACACGCCGACAGCCCGCGGGCTTGTTGGGACAGTTGCCGCCAGCTCGGCGGCGTGTCAATGTCTGCGGTGTTCAAGGGCAGGGTTTGCTGAACCAAATGAATCCAGGGTGAGGCAAATTGGCCGGGCATCAAGCGCAGGGCCACCTGGGCGCGAAGCCGGCCCGTTTGTCCGGTTGTGTGGGCCTGGCTCACCACACCCACCAACGCTTCCGCTGCCGCCAGAAGACCTCCCAATTGGGTCATGTCCTGGGCCTGCAAGCGCCGCGGGTATCCGGAGCCATCCAGGCGCTCATGGTGCTGCCCCAACGCTTGGCCAACCGCGGCGGGGTAGCGGTCAAGCTGGTCGGCCACGTGCTGGCTCCATCGCGGGTGTTCGGTGTAAGCGCGCCAATCGTCGACATGCATCTGCTCCTGGGAACGCAGGCCAGGGGCAAGGTAAAACTCACCTGCATCGTGCAGCCAACCTGCCAAGGCCGCCTGCTGGATTTCCGCCTGATCCCACCCCGCCCTTTGGGCCAAGGCTGCGCAGACCACACTCACCGCAGCCGCGTGGTCAAAAGCATCTGGGGTGGTGCAGGCGGCCAACAACTGGGTCGCAGGCCCCCAACGCAAACTGTTCAGGGTGTCAAAGAGTGCGTCACCCCCGGCCGCTGTCACGAGACGATTCAGGCCATCGTCGGAGGCAACCAAAACTTGCGCCCGTCGGGCAAGATCCCCGCTGCCGGGGGCATCTGCAGCGGCCAAGCACAACTCCAGCGGCGTTTGCAGCGCCTGATTGCGCAGCCGCTCAGCGGTCTCGGCCGTCAGGTGCGCGCCTTGTGCCAACAGGCGACGTCCGTCGAGGTGCCGCACCTCACTGGCGACCAGGACATATTGCTGCGCGGTGCGTTTGACCAGCCGCCGAAGGAGGTGTGGATTGACCAGATTGACTGCTGCATTCATGTACAAGGGGCTTGGTAATCAATGCCAGGTAGGTGACGGCTCCAAGGGATTCTTCGATCAAGCTGACAGGCCGGCAAGCTGACATGGCTGGCAGTTCAGGGCGCTGAGCCCAAGACGGGCGAGTCCACCCGCGGCACAGGCATACTTCGCGCCTAACGCCACAGCCGCTCAACCCACCATGCAACTCATCGGCATGCTCGACTCCCCTTATGTTCGCCGTGTAGCGATCTCCCTGCAATTGTTAGGGCTGCCTTTTGAGCATCGCTCCGTGTCGGTGTTTCGGCAGTTTTCGGCGTTTCAAGCCATCAATCCGGTGGTCAAAGCGCCGTCCTTGGTGTGCGACGACGGCCAGGTTCTGATGGATTCCAGCCTGATTCTTGATTTCGCTGAAGCACTGGCTAGCCCCCACAGCCTCATGCCGACGGCCTTGGCTCCGCGGCAACAGGCGCTGCGCACCATTGGTCTGGCTCTGGCGGCTTGCGAAAAAAGCGTGCAGATCGTGTACGAGCAAGAACTGCGCCCCATCGACAAACAACATGCGCCCTGGATGAGCCGGGTCACAGGTCAGTTGCTCGCAGCCTGCGATGCTTTAGAAGCAGAGATCACCCGCCATCCCCTGCCACACCACTCCATCGACCAGGCGGGTGTGAGCAGCGCCGTGGCGTGGACTTTTATTCAGGCCATGGTGCCGCAGGTCGTGGAGGCGAAGCGCTGCCCTGCACTCGCAGCCTGGACCGCGCAAGCAGAACAACGGCCCGAGTTTCAGGCTGCACCGCACAGTGACTTGACCTATGTTCAAGCGCCTTAAGAGGACTTCAACCGCCGCGCTCGGCCTGTTGGCGCTGGCGCCAAGCTGGGCCCAGCCCCAAACCGCACCCACACCCTGCCGCATCCCCGGTGTCGCCCAGGAAGTTCTCTGCGGCGTGGTGCAGCGCCCTTTGGATGCCACGCGGCCCAAAGGCACGCAAATTGACATCCACTACGCCATCCTGCCGGCCGTCGCTCGGCGCAAGCGGGAAGACGCGGTGTTTTTCATCGCGGGTGGCCCAGGACAAAGTGCCATCGACCTGATGCCCCATGTGCTGCCCTTGTTCACCCGCTTGAACCAGCGCCGTGATGTGGTGTTCGTGGATCAACGTGGTACCGGGCGCTCCGCCCCCCTGCGCTGTGATCCGCCCAAAACCAACACCCTGGTGGGCTGGGCACAAAGCAGCGACCTGGCCCAATCGATGCAAGACGCGCAGGATTGTCTGAAGAGGTTGAATGCTTTGCCCTGGGTCACCCACCCCAGTGACATCGGCCAGTTCACCACGACACAGGCCATGCAAGACCTGAACGCCGTGCGCGAACAACTTGGCGCGCGCAGCATCAACCTCGTGGCAGCGTCTTACGGCACACGCGCCGCGCTGGACTACCAGCGCCAGTTCCCTCAAACCGTGCGGCGTATGGTGCTCGACGGCGTGGTGCCGCCGAACATGGCTTTGCATACCAGCAGCGGGGGCGACGCCCAAGCCGCACTGGATGCCGTGTGGACCGCCTGCGGCGCCGAGCCTGCTTGCCAAAAACGGCACGGTGACCTGCGCACCACCTGGCAACAGCTGCTGCAAAGTTTGCCCAAAGACCAGCTCGTCAACGATCCCCGCACCGGCCAAAGCGAGGTGCTGACCATCACCCGCGACATGGTGCTGGCCGCCGTGCGTGGACCCCTTTATGCACCCAGCCTCACTGCCGCGTTGCCCCAGGCGGTACAAGATGCTGCAGCTGGGCGCTGGGAAGGTCTGGCCGCATTGGCCAGTGCCACCGCGCCACGCCACGGTCCGCCGCTTTACACCGGCATGCACCTCTCCGTGGTTTGCGCAGAAGACGTCAAGGCGGCCAAGCCCTCCACCGCCCCGGCGATGTCCAGCGCCGATTTCGGCGACGCCCTGGCACAGCGCTACACCGCCATTTGTCCCCTGTGGCCCACGGTTGACATACCGCCTGCGTTTTACCAACTTAAGCCGAGCCGCGTTCCTGTGCTGCTGCTCAGCGGTGGCGTAGATCCCGTGACGCCGCCCCGTCATGCCAAACAAGTGGCCCAGGCCTTGGGCAACAAGGTCACCCAGGTGGTGGTGCCTCAGGCGAGCCACGGACTGATGGGCCTGCCTTGTGTGCCCGACCTCGTGTTTCGTTACCTGGACACCCCCGACAACCAAACACCCCAGGTGGACGGCACCTGCCTGCAGTCCCTGCCCCGGCCCCTGAGTTTTTCGTTCCCAGGGGGCGCCACACCATGATTGAGATACACCACCTGGCCAAACGGTTTGTCGGACGGGTCGGCCACCACGACAAGCGCCCTTGGTGGCAACGCGGCAACCGAACGGTGATTGATGCCGTGCGTGGCGTGAACTTCACCGCTGCGGACGGCCAGATCACAGGCCTGCTTGGCCCCAACGGCGCAGGCAAAACCACCACCCTGCGCATGCTGGCGGGCCTGATACCTCCGGACAGCGGCGAGTTGATGGTGGGCGGCACCAATCTACGCCTGGAGCCACGCGCGGCCCTGGCCAAGATGGGGCTGCTCTCCGACTCACGTGGCCTGTATCCACGCCTGACCGCGCGCGAAAACATCGTGTACTACGGCCAGCTTCAAGGCATGCCACAGCATGCTGCGCAGCAACGTGCCGAACTGCTGGCCCAACTGCTGGAAATGCAGCCACTGCTGGACCGCCGCATAGAAGGCTTCAGCCAAGGCGAACGCATGAAAACCGCATTGGCCCGAGCCTTGGTGCACGACCCCGCCCACATCGTGCTGGACGAACCCACCAATGGCCTGGATGTGCTGTCCACCCGCGCCTTGCGCGACGCGCTGCGTTATTTCGCCAGCCCCGCTGGCGGCAGCAAATGTGTGGTGTTCTCCACCCACATCATGCAAGAGGTGCAGCAGCTGTGCCACCAGGTGGTGGTGGTGGCCGCAGGCCGAACCGTGGCCAGTGGCACCGTGGCCGAGCTGTGCGAACGTACCGGTGAGCGCGACTTTGAAAGCGCCTTCGTGGCCCTGGCCTTCGCCGACCCGGCCCTGCTGGACGCCACCATCCCGGACCCTTTGGCGATGAACCTCACACCGCGTTTGCCATGAGCCCTTCCAGTTTCTGGCACGCCTGTGCCATTGTGTTTCGCAAAGAGTGGCTTGATGCGCTGCGCGACCGGCGCACCTTGATGGTGGTGCTGTTCTCCAGCGTCTTGATGGGCCCCCTGGTGCTGTGGGGACTGTCCCACCTGGTCTCCACCTTTGAAACCCGCGCCGAGTCGCGAGAGTTGTGGGTCAGCAACTTGCACCAAGCACCCACTCTGCGAAACTACTTAGAACGCCAAACCCTCACCCTGCGCGAAGCGCCCGCCGACCACGAGGCCCAACTCAAAAGCGGGCGCCTGGCCCATCCGGTGCTCGTGGTGCCCAGCGACTTTGAAAACAAACTGCGCGAAGGTGAACTGCCCACGGTGGAGGTGGTGAGCGACAGTGCCAACAAAGCCGCCGCCACAGGCGTGAACCGGGTGATGCGTCTGCTCTCGGGTTTCAACCAGGAACGCGCCACCCTCACCCTGGCACTGCGCGGTGTGGCACCCGACGTGCTGCGCAGCATTCAAGTCCAAGAGCGCGACCTGGCCAACAGCCAAAGCCGTGCCTTGCAGATCACCGCCATGCTGCCCTTTTTTGTGCTGATGGCGGTGCTCTATGGCGCACTCAACGCGGCCCTGGACAGCACGGCCGGGGAACGTGAACGCGGGTCATTGGAGCCCCTGCTCACCAACCCCATGCGCCACAGCAGCATCGTGCTGGGCAAATGGGCCGCAGTGGCCGCATTGAGCACCCTGGTGGCCACTTTGAGCTGCTTCAGCTTCCTTCCCGCGCAGTGGCTGATTCAAAGCGACAGCCTGCAGGCCTTGTTCCAGTACGGTTGGCGGGAAGCCGCTTGGTTCCTCTTGATCCTGCTGCCCTTGGTCGCCTTGTTTTCTGCTGCTTTGATGGCAGTGGCCATGCGCTGCAAAAGCGTGAAAGAAGCGCAAGTCAACGCGTCGCTCGTGGTCATGGTGGCCCAGCTGCTGCCGCTGGTGTCCGTTTTCAACCAAGAGGGCGAAGCGCCCTGGCATTTGTGGGTGCCTGCGCTGGCACAAAGCACCTTGATGACGCGGGTGCTGAAAGGTCAGGACCTGGGGCTGCCAGATTTATGGCTGCCGCTGGTGGTGTGTGGGGTGCTGACTGTGGCGGCACTGTGGACGGTGTCCGGTTTTTTAAAGCGCGCCGTGCGCTGAGTTCAATTGGGGGTGCCGTGGTGCGCCAAGCGGAATGCGGCCATCAGTGTGTCCAATCGCTGGGCTTGTAGTTTCAAACTTTCAGTCGCCGCGGTGGCTTGCTCAACCAGAGCCGCGTTTTGCTGGGTCATGCCCTCCAATTGAGCCACCGCCATGCTCGTGCTCTGAATTTCTGTCAGTTGCTGCGACGACTCGGACGAAACCCTCACCACCGTCTCGGTCAACGCTTGTACCGACGAAACGATGTCCGACATCGCCAATCCCGCTCGCTGAACAAAACCCGCGCCTGCATCGGTTTGCTGTATGGAAGCCGTGATCAAACGGTTGACCTCCGCCGCCGCATCTGCACTGCGTTTGGCAAGGGACTGAACCTCGCTGGCCACCACCGAAAAGCCGCGCCCATGTTCCCCTGCACGGGCCGCTTCAACTGAGGCGTTCAGTGCCAGTATGTTGGTTTGAAATGCAATCGAATCGATCACACCAATCACTTCGCCGACCCGTTTCGATTCGGCATGGATGTTCTTCATGGCGGTCACGACCTGACCCACCAAAGTACCACCGGACATGGCCGCCGCTCTGGCTTTGTCTGCCAGGGAGTTGGCCTGCTCCGCTGCTTCATTGGCGCGACTGATCGCGCGTGTCAGCAACGTCATGGCCGAATTGGTTTGCTCCAGATGGGCGGATGCAGACTCCGTGCGGTGGGACAGGTTTTGGTTGCCAGAGGCAATTTCCGCGGCAGCGATGGAAATGGACTTCGCGGTGTTCTGAATCTCCTCCACCAGCCTGGACAAAGCACTCTGCATGCTGTCCAGAGAGCCCATCAGCTGGGACATCTCATCGCCTCCCTGGACACGCACCGAGGTGGTCAGGTCGCCCTGGGCAATGGCCCGGGCGAGCGCCCGCGCAGCTGCCACCGGACGGACGATGGATCGTCCGGTGATCCACAGCAACAACACAATCCCCGTCAGCAGAACAACGGCCAACAGCAAAGCCACGCCTGATCCCCAGCGGCCACGTTGCATGGCATCTTGCCGTCCCGAATCTGCCGAGGCCAGGACCAGGCCATAGAAACCCTCGGCCTCTTTTTCTGCGGAAGAAAAATCCTCTTTGACACGTGCCATCAACCGATTTGCCGCCGCCGCGTTGTCAAACGCACCGCCCTTGACCCTCAGAACGACTTGGTTGAAGCCATCTGCGTAACTGGCCAGGTTGGCTTGAATATCCGAAATGCTGCGCTGGGTCTTTTCGTCGGTGCCACGCTCGGCCAGCGTTTGCAGGCGTGAGAGAACAGAGGACATGGTGTCGAGCCACCGCTGGTGTTGTTGCTCAACCTCTTTGAGGTTGTCAATCTCGATGAAGATGTCTTTTTCATAACGTCTGAGCAAACCCAAATCCCGATTGAGTTCGGCCACTTGACGCAATGAAGCCAGCTCGCCATCAACAAACCGCCCGACCACTTTTTGACTGGACTGAGCGAGATAAACCGCCACTGCACCCATTGCAGCCAATGCCACACCCACGCAAAAAGCAGCCGCAATCAAGCGGCCTTTGATCGACAAATTCAGCAACAACATGGCGTGCATCCCCTATAACCCCGACGCAAAAAATGCGTCACCCGCAGGTGACCCGAAAAACTGACGTTCCAGATAAAGCAGGTGCTCAGAAGTTGTGATGCGAGCCGATGTCATCTTTCCCGCATGCATGGTTCCAGACGGTGTCCACCATGCCAAACACCGTCACCTCGGGCCGCGCCTGCACTGCGGCTGAAACAAGCATTGCAGTGAGCACGACCGGGACCGTGTGAGCACTTTGGTGCATGCTCCGTCTCCTGTTTGCTAACCAAGGAGACGGATGCTAGGAGGCAATGAAGTGCCTTTTGCTGTGGGTATTGCGTACGTAGTCCGGACTTGCAGCCGCTGATGGCGCTGAAGCTGGTTCAGATTTTGGTGAGCGCGGCGTCTACAGGACGCCATGGCAGGGGAACGTGAACGCGGGTCGTTGGAGCCCATGCGCCACAGCAGCATCGTGCTGGGCGATGTGGCAGGCGCCAAAGACGCACGCTTGGGCCGAGACAGCCTCTACAAGGCACTTTCACCCAATGAGAAACCACGTTTTGACACCGCCATGAAAGTGGCCCGCGCACTGGGTGTGAAGTTCGCGGCTCAAGTGGCTTGAATGGAAAGGCACGGTCAGCCGGGGCCTGCAAGACTGAACGAATGCCACAGCGACGTCATTCCCGCGAAAGCGGGAATGACGTCAATAACTGGCGGATGACGTGCGTCTTAACGCCCTCTTACCGCCCCCTCACCCCAACCCACCCTGCGCCACCGTCAATGCCGTCAAGTTCACCAAACGGCGTACCGTGGCCGACGGCGTCAGCACGTGCACAGGCGCGGCGGCACCCAGCAAGATCGGCCCCACGGTCACGCCTTGACCGCCGGTGATCTTGAGCACGTTGAAGAGGATGTTGGCGGCATCCAGGTTGGGCAGCACCAGCACATTGGCCGAGCCTTTGAGCGTGTTGTTGGGCAGGAAGGTGGCGCGGATGTCCTCGCTCAGCGCGGCGTCTCCCTGCAGCTCACCTTCCGACTGGATGTCGGGGCGTTTGGCGGCGAAGAGGGCGCGCGCCGCGCGCATTTTGCGGGCCGACGCACGCTGGCTGGAGCCGTAAATGGAGTGGGACAGGAAGGCCACCTTGGGTTCAATGCCGAATTGCGTGACGGCCTCGGCCGCCATCTCTGCGATCTCGGCCAGGGTCTGCGCATCGGGGTCGTCGTTGACAAAGGTATCGGCGATGAAGAGGGTGTGTTTGTCCAGCATCAAAGCGTTCAGCGCGGCCATGCAGTGGGCGCCGCGGCGCATGCCGATCACGTCACGCACATGTTCCAGGTGGTGGTCGTAGCGGCCGACCAGGCCGCAGAGCAGGCCGTCGGCGTCCCCCAGGTGAACCGACAGTGCCGCGATCAGCGTATTGGACCGGCGCACGGCGGACTTGGCCATTTCAGGGGTGATGCCGTCCCGGCCTTTGATGGCGTGGTAAGCCTCCCAGTACTGGCGGAAACGGGCGTCGTCTTCGGGGTTGATGAGGTCAAAGTCGCTGCCGGGCTTCAGGCGCAGGCCGGCGCGTTCGATGCGCTGCGCGATCACCGCCGGGCGGCCGACCAGGGTAGGTTTGACCAAACCTTCTTCAAGGGCAATTTGCACGGCGCGCAGGGTGCGTTCGTCTTCACCCTCGGCATACACCACGCGTTTCGGCGCGCTGCGCGCGGCCATGAACACGGGGCGCATGAACATGCCGGTGTGGGTCATGAACTGCATCAGGGACTGGCGGTAAGCCTCCAGGTCCGCAATGGGCCGCGTGGCCACACCCGACTCCACCGCGGCTTTGGCCACCGCAGGCGCAATACGCAGAATCAAACGTGAATCGAATGGTTTGGGGATCAGGTAGTTCGGGCCAAAACGCATGTCTTCGCCAGGGTAGGCAGCGGCCACTTCACCCGAGATTTCAGCTTTGGCCAAACCGGCGATTTCATAGACGCAGGCGACCTTCATCTCTTCGGTGATGCGCTGCGCACCGCAGTCCAGCGCCCCACGGAAGATGTAGGGGAAGCACAGCACGTTGTTGACCTGGTTGGCATAGTCAGAGCGGCCGGTGGCGATGATGCAGTCGGGACGCGCGGCCTTGGCGATTTCGGGGCGGATCTCGGGCTCAGGGTTGGCCAGGGCGAGGATCAGAGGTCTGTCGGCCATGCTCTTGACCATGTCGGCGTTGACAACACCCGCCGCAGAACAGCCCAGGAAAATGTCCGCGCCTTTCATCACGTCGGCCAGGGTGCGGGCTGCAGTGTTTTGCTGGTAGGCGCGTTTGCTTTCATCGAGCTTGTCGGTGCGCTCCGAGTGGATCACGCCTTTGCTGTCGCAAACAAAAATGTTGTGGCGCGCCACACCCAAACGAACCCACAAGTCCAGGCAGGCGATGGCGGCCGCACCGGCACCGCTGACGGCCACTTTGACCTCGCCGATTTTTTTACCCGTGAGTTCCAGGCCGTTGATCATGGCCGAGGCGGAAATGATGGCCGTGCCGTGCTGGTCGTCGTGGAACACGGGTATCTTCAACCGTTCTTTGAGCTTGCGCTCCACCACAAAACACTCGGGCGCTTTGATGTCTTCCAGGTTGATGCCGCCCAGGGTGGGCTCGAGCGCTGCAATGATCTCGACGAGTTTGTCAGGGTCTTTTTCGTTGAGTTCGATGTCGAACACATCAATGCCCGCAAACTTGCGGAACAAACAGCCCTTGCCTTCCATCACCGGTTTGCTGGCCAAGGGGCCGATGTCGCCCAGTCCCAATACCGCCGTGCCATTGGTGACCACACCCACCAGGTTGCCGCGTGAGGTGTATTCAGAGGCCAGGGTCGGGTCTTTCTCGATCGCCAAACAGGCATAGGCCACACCGGGCGAATACGCCAGCGACAAGTCGCGCTGGTTCATCAACGGTTTGGTCGGCAGCACCGACACTTTGCCGCGGGTGGGCGAGCGGTGGTAGTCCAGTGCAGCCTCCCGCAAAGCGGCTTCAGCGGGCGTGAGGTTGGTGTCGGAGGTGGGTTCCATGTTTGTCTCCTGCCAAAGGCAGTGGTGTTATTGATCGGGGCGCGGCGACGAGAGCGCTCGCCAGTTGAGGGCGACGTCTGGGCCAACCTTGGAAGAAAAAGGTCGGCAAGCGTAACCTAATGCAATTGCCCCATGCAGGAGGATGCCTACAAGATGCAGGGATTGCATAGGGCCATGCGGACCTTGGGGCAAAATTCTGCTTATTCCCTCTGAACCCACCCGCTCATCGAAAGGACGTACCACCATGGCCGCACGGTTTTTCAGCGCACGACACACATTGCTCCCCTTGCTGGCATTGACGCTCATGGCGACAGCGGGCGTCGCCAGGGCCCAGGGGGCATCCTCCAAGGTGCTGAACATTTACAACTGGTCGGACTACATCGCCGACGACACCATCAAGAATTTCGAGAAAGAGACCGGCATCAAGGTCAACTACGACAACTACGACAACAACGAGGTGCTGCACGCCAAGCTGGTGGCCGGCAAAACCGGTTACGACATCGTGGTCCCCGGCGCACACTTTGCGAAAACACAAATTGAAGGCGGCCTGCTGCAAAAGCTCGACCGCAGCAAGCTGACCAACTGGAACAACCTGGACAAGGGCCTGCTGGAACAGCTCGCCAAGGTGGATCCGGGCAACCAACACCTGGTGAACTGGATGTGGGGTTATGTGACCGTGGGCATCAATGTCGACAAGGTCAAAAAAGCCTTGGGTGCCGAACCCATGCCGGACAACGCCTGGAGCCTGCTGTTTGATCCGAAGTACGTGAGCAAACTCAAAAGCTGTGGTGTGAGCGTGCTGGATTCGCCGTCCGAAGTGTTGCCAGCAGCGCTGCTGTATTTGGGCAAACCCCCGTTCAGCAAGGAGGCCGCTGACTACGAAGAAGCCGGTAAGCTGCTCAAAACCATACGCCCCCACATCACCCGGTTTTCTTCCTCCGGTTACATCGAAGAAATGGCCAAGGGTGCGACCTGCTTGGTCATGGGCTTCTCCGGCGACATCAACATCGCCCGCGCACGCGCTCTAGAGGCCAAAGGCAAAACACCGGTGAACATTGAAGCCCTGGTGCCCAAAACCGGTGCCACGCTGTTTTTTGATTCCATGGCCATCCCCAAGGACGCCAAGAACGTGGAAAACGCCCACCTCTTCATCAACTACATCTTGCGGCCGGAGGTGCATGCATCCCTGACCAACAAGGTGTTCTACGCCAACCCGAACGCCGCCTCGCTGAAGTTCGTCAAGAAAGAAGTCGCCGAGAACAAAACCATCTTCCTGGACGACGCCGCCAAGAAAACCATGCATGCCCCTGATGCGCTGCCGCAGAACATTCGTCGTGTGCAGACCCGTGTGTTCACGAGTTTCAAGGCGGGACGGTGATCGTTTGATGTCGATTACACCTGAGCCCATCATGGCCGGACTGCACACCGCCATACGCCGTTTGTTTTGTCTGGGCGTGGCTTTTGCGCTTTGGGGATGTGCAATCCATATTCCCCTGCAGCGGACTCAGGTCGATTCTTTTCGCCCCGGCGAAACGACTCAGGCAATGAAAGAAAAAGTTGGCAAATCCACGCCGACGCTGGAACACCAGTTTGAGTACCAAGGAAAAACCTACGCCGCGCAACACTTCAATTTGCAGACCGGCGTTCAACACAGCAGCACTGTGGTTTGCGTACCGCAGTGCATCTTCATTCCCATCACTGTCCCGGTTTACACCTCATTCGTGATCGTGTCGCTCCAGGAAAGCCAGCGGGTTTTCACGTTTGGAACACTCGAAGAACTCAGCAAAAGCCCGGACAACGCCATCGCCGACATGATGCCGGTGTTGAAAACGAGCATGGAAAAAGCCAAGGCTCAACCCAAGAAAGCTGGTTGATGAAATCTCTGTTTTTGTTGATTTCGATGGTGCTGCTGCTTTTGCTGACGGCTTGCGCGGCCAAGTTGTCCCACCATCAGTTGGCATTGTTGAGTCGAGGCATGTCTCAACAAGAGGTGTTGCAGAAAATCTCGCTGCCTCCGGAGACCACCGTATCGGTTGCGATTGAGCAACGGCGTTTTGAGGTTCAGCGCTACATGCTTTTTAATGGGATGAACACCGACAACTACTTCCTCGCCTATGAGCGTGGGGGATTGCTTTACTGGGGCTACGTCAACGAGTTCAGGCGTCATCCCGATCCCTCTCTGGGCCGCGCCATGGACGCTGCCCTGGCCGCCCAGCCTGTGCCTCGTTGATGGCCCCTGTTCATCGCACCCACGGTTGTCAGCTCAGGGGCAATTGCTTTTGACTTCTGAAGCAATACACACGCAGCGTGACTGGACATGTAAACGCTATGGTCTTGGCCAGCAGCAACAAGGGGTGTTGGTAGGCATCGGCCATTGAAGGATCTCGGACCGGCTGCAACACCGGATAAATTCTGTCGCCAACGATAGGCAGCCCGAGCGCTGCCATATGGACACGCAGTTGGTGCTTGCGGCCCGTGATGGGACTGAGACGGTAACGTGCCCGTGGCCCGCGAACTTCAACCAGTTCAATGCGTGTGAGGGCATTCGCCATGCCCTCAACCTCGCGCATTTGCATGAAGTACTGCCGGTCTTCCTCTATGCGGCTGCGCACCGTACGCGGAAAACTCAATTCGGACCGGTAAGGCGCTATGGCTTCGTAGTCTTTCTGCACCTGCTGCGTGCGAAACAGGGCGTGGTAGCGGTCGCGTTCTAAGGGATTGACACTGAACACCACCAAACCAGCGGTTTCCAAGTCGATGCGGTGCAGAGGTGTGAGGTGGGGCAAACCGAGTTTGCGTTTCAGACGCACCAGCAGCGTTTCCTGAACAAACCGGCCGCCAGGTGTAACGGGAAGAAAGTGCGGCTTGTCCGCCACCACCAGGTGTTCGTCTTGATAGACCACAACCTCGTCAAAGGGAATGCGCGGCTCAGCGTGCACATGACGGAAGTAATGGACCTTGCCATGGGGTCTATAAGGCGCGTCCGGCCGTAGCACTTGCTGATCCTCATTCAGCACCAAGCCGTCCTCCAACCGCTGCTGCCACTGCGCCGCGCCGACCTGGGGAAAGCGGTGAACCAGAAATTCGAGCAGGGTGACCCAAGGCCCCGGCGGCAGCGCGATGGTGCTGGCCCCTACGCCATCGCGCTCCAGTGGCTGCGACATCACATCAAGTGGATTCATCCAGCCGCTTGGCTCGCTGCAAACGCCAGGCGTTGTGCGGGTCGGCGTCGAGGTCGCCATACACCTGCTCCGCGGTGGTGGCGGTCTCGTTCAACTGCGTATCGAGCGCAATGCGGTTGTCGAACACAAAACACTCGCCCATCCAGTCTTGGTCAGCATCAGGCATGGTTTGAAAGTAGTTCAGCACGCCACCGTCCAACTGGTAAACATCCAGGCCCAGGCCATGCTGCATCCAGCCACCGAGTTTTTCGCAGCGGATGCCGCCGGTGCAGTACATGGCCACACGTTTGCCCTCGTCTTTCCACTGCTGCGCGTGAGCCTGAACGTAGGCAGGAAAATCGCGGAAGTGGGTGACGCCCGGGTCGATGGCACCTTGGAAATGACCCAGCTTGAACTCGAAGCTGTTGCGGTTGTCCAGCAACACCACATCGTCTTGCGTGATGAGTTCGCGCCAGGCCTGCGGGCTCAGCGTGACACCGCCTGGGGGCAGTTCCGTGGCCTCGGGCGGCAGACCCACGGCCACCACTTCAGGTTTGGTGTGGACTTTCATTCGTGCAAATGGCACCGTGGTGCACCGGCTGCTTTTATAGGGCATGCCCGCAAAACGCGGGTCTTGGGCCAGGGCGTCTTTGAATTTTTGAAGACCCGCCTCACTGCCGGCCAAGACGCCGTTGATGCCTTCCGATGCCACCAAGATGGAACCCGTCAATTCAGCTGTGATTTCTCTCAGGTACGCGGCAAGCGCGGCCGGGTCGGCCACCTCGACCAAGCGATAAAAAGCCAGGTGGCACAAGGTGTCCGAAACTGGGAAGGGGGCGTGAGAGTCCATGGCTGAATTGTCTCAAGCCAGAGGTCTTGTCATGCGATCAGGTCTGGCTCGGCATGATTTAGTGGCTCAGGCGGGCTTTTTCATGCCCATGTCATACGAGGTCGACATGATGGATGGTCTGTCGTCACTCACTCAGACTGTCCTGTGCCTGCGCTATTTGTAACCCGTTTTCTAACGGTCAGTGACATCCCGGCGCTGCTGCGACTCGAGAGACGCCAATGGGAGGCCCATCAGGCAGCCAGCCCTGAAACGTTGCGTCAACGCATAGAGAACCATCCTCAGCTGTGCATGGCGAGTTTTTGTGCTCAAAGCGGTGAGGCGTTGGCTTCGCTCTTCATGCGGCCGATCAGCCAACAAGAAATTCAACAAGCACGCACGTGGACCGACTGCTCGGTCGGCGCAAGCCCCGGCCCAACCGGGCAACGCCGCTGCAGCCTTTTTGGCATCAGCCTGACCAGCGTCGAGCCGCAAGCGGCCTTGGCCCTGTTTGACTTCTTTTGGCCGCACGCCTTGAAAAATGGCTGGCGGGATATTTATCTGGGTTCGCCCATTCCCGGGCTGCAGCGCGCCTTGGCGACGGACCCCCAGTTGGACGTGCACACCTACGTCCATGCCAAGCGTGGCGGACTGCCCCGCGATACACAACTTCGTTATTACCACCGCAAGGGGTTTCAGGAGATCGTCTCGGTGCTGCCAGATTATTTTCCGCACGAGGCTTCACTGAACCACGGCGTGTTGCTGCGGGGCCATGTTCCCTTGTCCCAATTGAACCCGCTGTGGGCACTGCTACCGATGGAACTGTTGCAAGCGCTGTTGAAGGGGCTGGTCTGGCTGTCCGGCGTGCAAGCGGGGCGGGCAAGACCTACGGACATGCAAGGGGTTGCACCGTGACCAGCGCTGCCGTTCAGTCATTGGCCACGGATGACGCCCCTGTGTGGTGGAACGGTGGCAACGTATGGCGTTCTCGGTTTTTTGATGCCATTTCGGTGTTATTGCCCAGTGGTGAGGCCTTCGTCATGGCCGCCGTATCGGACGGATTGCGGGACATACACCGGCACCAGGAGATGCCACAAGGGCTGGCACAAGAGGTCGAACGTTTCATCCGCGAAGAGCGCAGCCACACACGTGCCCACCGGCTCTACAACGACAGGCTGGCTGCTCACGCTCCCTCCCGCGAACTGGAACACCGAATCGAGGCCGTCATGCGGCCCATGATGGACTGGCCTTTGCCCACCCGCTTGGCCTTGGCCAGTGCGCTGGAGCACCTCACCGCCGTGCTGTCCACAGAGGTCTTGCGAGCCGACAGTGTTTGGTTAAGTCCCGGCGAAACAGCGCAGACCAGGCTGTGGCGCTGGCATTGCCAGGAAGAACTGGACCACCACCACGTGGCCCGGGATGTGATGGTCGCTGCGGGGGTGGGTCGCATCAGGCGCTCATTGGCCCTGGTCTCGGCACTGCTTTTTTTAAGCACCGACATCATGGCCATGCTGTGGCACTTGTTACGTGCCGACCTCGCTGCTGGCCGGATCCGCGGCTGGCGGTTGGCTGCCCAAGGTGCCAAATTCATCGCCGGCGCTCTTCCCAGCCTGGCGCGCATGGCCTGGCACTGCGGGCGGTATGCGGTGTCCGCCAGGTGTTGAGGCTGTTGGTGCGCGTGCTGCGATTGAGCAAGTAGCGCTGGGCCACCGCGGCGTACCAGGGCCATTCCTACAGCCGGCATTTTCGATGGCCAATTTTTCTGCGGAAGTGTTCCATGTCGATTGAACGTGTTCGAGAGATTTCCCGCCAACAGCAGGACGAGGGTTCTCTGCTGATTCTCGACTTGGAGTGCGTGCGGCGTCAGATCCGCCGGTTCAAGGAATGCTTACCCAAGGTGCGCTTGCATTACGCCATGAAGGCCAATCCCCACCCCATGGTGTTGCAGTGCGTGGCACAAGAAGACGGTGCGTTCGACATTGCCTCTGCCGGTGAGCTGCGGGCTTTGAAGGCGATAGGTGTCGATGGCGCACGCATGGTTTTTTCGAATCCAATTAAATCGCCCAGCGCGATTCGCGAAGCGTGGGCCCATGGAGTGCACTGGTTTGTGGTGGACAGCGCCGAAGAGATGATGAAGTGCCATGCACTCGTACCACAAGCATCGCAGTACTTGCGCATCGACGTTCCGAATGAAGGCAGCGCTTACCCACTGACAGGGAAGTTCGGTGCCAGGATGGACGAGGCAGAGGCGCTGATCGAACTCGCAGCCCAACAGCAAGTAGGGCTCAGAGGTATCTCCTTCCATGTGGGCTCCCAGTGCTACCAGCCCGACAATTGGGTGCAGGGCATTGGGTTGGCAGGAAGGCTGTTTGAGCGGATGCAACAAAAAGGCCTCGCGCCTGAAGTGCTGAACATCGGTGGCGGGTTCCCCGTTCAAATGGCTGAGGGTTGCGCCAGCCTGGAAGAGATTGCGCAAACCATTCACCCCGCGTTGGGTGCTTTACCTAAGAACATCGCGGTTTGGGCCGAGCCTGGCCGCTTTGTGGTCGGGGAGGCGGGGTGGTTGGTGTGCCGGGTCATCGGAACCGCGCAACGCGGCGAGCATGCTTGGATGTACTGGGACACCGGCCTCTTCGGCGGACTGATGGAAACCTACGCCGGCCTGCGTTATCCCATGTGGACGGACAAGTCAGGTCCATTGACAGATTGGGTTGTCGCGGGTCCGACCTGTGACACCAAGGACGTGACCCTCCCCAATGCCTTGCTACCAAAAGACATGGCGGTGGGCGACCGCATCTACTTAGGCAGTGCCGGCGCTTACACCCAAACCTATGCCACCGAGTTCAATGGGTTTCCGTTGCCCCGTGTCATTGCCCTGTGAACGCCATGGCGGCGTTGGCACGGCTTCGCGCATGACGTGCCTGCCATCGAAACAGCATCAAGCCGGCGGACATTGACACCCAAGTTCCACGTTGCCGGGCAACAAATTTTGAGTGCTTTTACTCCACCACCTGCACACCCTTCCAAAAGGCAATACGGCCTTTGATGTTGGCTGCGGCCTCCGTCGGTTCGGGGTAGTACCACGCCGCATCCGGGTTCAGATCGCCATTGACCATCAGGCTGTAGTAATGCGCTTGGCCTTTCCAGGGACAGCCCGTACGGTGGTTGCTGAAGGTGAAGTACTCGCGTTTGAGACTGGCTTCGGGGAAATAGTGGTTGCCTTCCACCACGACGGTGTCGTTGCTTTCGGCGATGACGGTGTTGTTCCAGATGGCTTTCATGGGGTTCTCCTGTTGACTGATGGCTCAAGCATAGAGCTTGGCGGCAGAGCGCAGCCGCGTTGCTACCGCTTGCTGCAAGGCTTTGTTGCCCACGACGGTCACGCTGTCGCCGTGGCGCAAAATGTCCATCAGAATTTCTTGCGGGGCACTGTAGGGCACCCGCAGTTCATAACGTCCCTCGCCGGGTGGGCCATCCAACCAGCGTGATGTTTGCTCGGGGTGCCATTCTTCATTGGACACCCACTGGGCCGCGTCAGGCTCAAACACCAAGGTTGCCCACGACACCTTGGCGCCCGCACCTCCGTAAATGCCATAACCCGCATCCAGCTCGGCTTCCAGGTCTTTAACCGCCACGTTGCGGGCTTTATGGGGGCGCTGTTGAGCTTCCAACACAGCGTCCAGCGCAAAACGACGCAGGGCCTCGCTGCTGTGGCACCAGGCATCCAGGTACCAGGTGTTGCGGTAGTTCACCAGTCGCTGGGGCGACACCTCGCGCTCGCTGGTGCTGCGGTCGCTGCGTTTGAAGTAGCGCAACCAGACCCGCTGCCGCCTCACCAGGGCGCTGCCCAGCAGCTCGAAATGGCGGCTGGGCGAGCGCCGCCGGGCGGTGCCGATGACTTTGACGCGGCGCATCAGTTCGCGGGCCTCGCTGTCATCGGTGCCCAGCATGCCCTGCAGTTTCTCCATCATCGGTGCGAGGTGACGCGCCAACACGCCGTCGTCGTCCAAACCCGCCAGCAACTGGTGCATGGTGAGCAGGGCATGGATTTCGGCTTCACTGAACCATAGCCCAGGCAACTCATGGGCAGCGGCCGAACCGCGCTGGAGGGTGTGGGACTCGAAGGCGTAGGCATTCTCGGCGCGGTCATAAACGATGGGAGCCGACAGCCGGTTTCGCAGGTAATTCAAATCCCGCTTCAGGGTGGCGGGGGATACGCCCAGCTCCTCCAGCAAGGCTGCAAAACTCACCTGCCCCCGGTTGCGCAGCAGGAGCTCAATTTTGTAGAAACGTTCGGTACGGTCCATGGGCTTTACCAGGTCAAAGGCTCACCAGATGAGCCAGCAGGTTTGCAGCATAGCTAATTTTTTACGCTGCTTTTTTGCCACAGCCTGGCTGTGGCTCACGCCGTGAGCTTGTGGATCGTCAAACTCTCTTCATGGTCAACCCCAAGCAGGAGAACCCCATGAGCAACGTCTTTCACACCCTCAACCCCTTGGCCCTTCCATCCGTCACCGACCAAGAGGGCGCCTCCGCAGAACTGGACCCCGTCGGTTTCGAGCTGGGGTGGGACTTTGCCCGCCATGGCGTCACACCGCCCGCTCCCTATGGTGACGAACCCTCCCCTGTGCGTCATGGCTGGACGGCGGGGCAGGTGGCTTTTGCCGGGCGCACCCTCTCGGACCGACCTGCGGTGCTGCAGTGGCTGCAGCTGCGCCTGCACGCCTGGCTGCGCGGGCGCCATGTGGAGCTGTTTCAAATCACGCCCCATTACCTGCGCCAGTTGGCCGTGAGCCACTGTCCCATCACGCGTGTCGAACTCACGGGCAACGGCGCGCATGGCGCGTCATTCGACCGCGTGCGCAACGACGCTGCCTATGCCGCCGGCAACCTGGTGGTGATGAGCCAACGCGCCAACCACAGCAAGGGCGCACATGGCCATCAAGAAGCGCTGGCACGCGCCCGCCACATCGCGGAAGAAAAACTCGGCGGCGTGGACGGCTTGAATGAAGCGCAGTGGTTGCGTGTGGCCACCTTGTGCAGTTTTGTGGAGCCGCTGAGCCACGAGACGGCTTGCCGCATTCCCATGCGGGTGCTTCCACCGAAGCGGTTGCGCCTTTTTAACCCGGCACAAGCCTTGCAAGCCTTCATCAGCCAGCAGCTGCTGCAGGCGGGGTGGAGCCAGCGTGTCAGCCGCTTTGAAGACTTGTTGCCATCGCCTGAGCTGCGCCGTGATTTCAAACGGTTTTTCATGGCCCTGCTGCCACGTGTGATCGAGGCCGGTCGGCCCGCCCACCTGCTGGGCGTGCGCTGGGCGATTGAAGATGCCTGGGCGCATGCCGGCGTGCTTGAAAAATGGACCCAGTTCGCGCTGCAGCTCAGTCCCGTCCAATGCGAAGCCTTGTTGGTGCAAGCCACGAAAAAGGGCTTGGGCACGTGTTTGCTGGACAAAGCGAATGCGGCGCAGGCCACCGAGGGCTGGGCGCTTGCCACCAGAGGTTATTCGTCCACGGGCCACGAGACCGAGGGACCCAGTATGGTGCAGCTTTCTTTGTTGAGTTGATCGGTGCGGCACACCGCATGACGTTCGCGTGTGCGTCAGGATGCACCGGGCGTTGAGGGTGCGGTAGATGCCGACGTCGAGTTCGGGGCGGTCAATCTGAAAAATCTCGCGCAGCTTCGTTCATCTTCTGGTTATTCGCTGAGGTGTCGCGCTCAGGAGTAAAGCTGGAATTGGTTGTTGTCCCGGCTGAGCAGTTGCATCAGCTTGGGGTGAATGAAGAGCTTCTCTTTACCAATCGGCATTTCGCGCAACACGCCCAGATCGGATAGGTCGTGCAGGTAGCGCGAGGCGGCCTGGCGCTGGGCGATGCCTTTATCCACCAGGTTGGCGATGCGGCAATAGGGTTGCTCAAAGATCACGTCCACCAATTCGCGGGTGTAGATCTTGGGGAGACGGGTGCGCACGTGGTCGGTGGTGTGCTCGGCCAGCGCGCGGATGGCCGCGATCTTGCCGGTGGTCCATTTGGATGTGTCGGCCACGGCCTGCAGCATGAAGATCAGCCAGGGTTCCCAGGTGCCGTCTCGCGTGACGCTGAGCAACAGACGGTAGTAGTCGGCTTTGTACGCAACGACGTGGCGGCTGAGGTAGAGGATGGGCAGGCTCAGCAGCTCTTCCTGGATGAGGTAAAGGATGTTGAGCACCCGGCCGGTACGGCCGTTGCCGTCGGAGAAGGGGTGGATGGCTTCGAACTGGTAGTGGCCCACGGCCATGCGAATCAAAGGGTCAAGCTCGGTCTGGTGGTGAAGAAAACGCTCCCAGTTGGACAGCATCTCACGCAAGCGGGACTCGCCTTCGGGTGGGGTGTAGACCACCTCGCCGGTGCGGTCGTTGGCGAGCTGGGTGCCGGGGAGACGGCGGATGTCCATGTCCACGCCCTTGAGGGTGCGACACACGTCTACGGCGGTAGCGGTGCACAGCGGCCGGCTTTTCAGCGACTGAAAGCCTTGTTGCAGCGCGGTGCGGTAGCGCAGGGCTTCTTTGGTGGCGGCGTCGGCGTTGTCCTGCCTCTGCGCGTACTGGAAAAGTTGGTCGGTCGTGGTGACGATGTTTTCAATTTCCGAGCTGTCTTTGGCTTCCAGCAGCGGGATGGTGTTGATCAACATCGCCTGATTGGGAATCAGCTCGGCCGCCTGCTTGAGCTCGGCCAGCGCGGCACGTGCCTCAATGCAGACTTTGAGCACCGCCCGTGTTTCCAGCTCGAGCGCCGGTGGCAGTGCTGGCAATTGATTGTGGGGTTGCTCGGGGTGCCAGACAGGGATGGCGTCGGTCATGGTGCAAAAAGTATGTTTTGGCGACAGATGGGCAGCTTATGTTGCCACCGACGACACGTCAATCAAATATGTTCTTGTTTTCCAAAAATAGCGACACGTTCTGAATTCATGTCGCTCTTGACGACATAAAGCACCAGAGATGTCGTCGAATTTCCGTTTCAAGAACATCGAGCCACGTTCCAACGCTCCACAAACTCGCTTTTATTGCGGATGACGGCCGGATCCAAGGGTGATCCATCCCCATAACATGATGAGTTTGGATGCCAGCAAAAAATTTCCCGGTTTGTCGATCCACGCACCTGTCGCGCATCTGTAGCGTGTGGCGGTAATGTCGCTGTCACTTCATGCTTATTCGATACGGAGTTAAACCCCATGGACTACATGCTGATGTTTTTTGAAACCACCGCCGAGCAAGCCCGTCGCGACGATCCTGAACAGGCGCCAGCCTACTGGGGCGCGTGGACGGCGTATGTCGGCGCCATGCACGCCAGCGGGTGCGTTAAAAGCGGCGAGGGCCTGCAACCCCCTCGCACGGCCACGCGGCTGACGGTGACCAACGGCAAACGACAGGTGCAAGACGGCCCCTTCGCCGACACGCGAGAGCACCTGGGTGGCTTTTTTGTCATCAATGTGCCGTCATTGGATGCCGCGCTGGAGTGGGCGGCGCGCGCACCCGCTGCATCTGCGGGTCACGTCGAGGTGCGGCCCGTGCTGCCGCCGCCCTCCGGCTCTTGATGGGCGAGGCCACTGAACCCGCAGGCTGGGCCGAGGCGCAGCACGCCGCGCGCACGGCCTACGGGCGTTTGGTGGCGTGGTTGGCCTGGCAATGGCGGGACGTGGCCGCCGCACAGGACGCCTTGGGCGAGGCTTTTGTGGCGGCCCTCACGCACTGGCCGAGCGAGGGGGTGCCGGCGGCGCCCGAAGCCTGGTTGCTCACCGTGGCCAAAAGGGAGCTGCTGATGCAAAGCCGTCACCGCAAGGTGACGCAAGCGCCCGAGGTGCTGGCCTTGTTTGACATCGAGCCCACGGCCGAGAACGCACCCACCATTCCCGACCGCCGTTTGCAGTTGATGTGCGCCTGCGTTCACCCGGCTGTGCCTGACCATTTGCACGCGCCACTCATGATGCAGGTGGTGTTGGGCTTGGGGGCCCAGACGATTGCACGCGCGTTTCTGGAGTCCCCCAGCGCCATGGCCCAGCGTTTGGTGCGGGCCAAAGCCAGGTTGCGCGAGGCGAATGTCACATTTGAAACCCCAGAGTCTGACGAGCTGCCGCAGCGTTTGCAGGCACTGCGCGAAGCGCTCTATGGGGCTTATACCGTGGGGAGTAACCTCGCATCGCCGGCACCGGAGGCGGAACCAGCCTTGTGCGAAGAGGCTTTGTTTTTGACGTCTTTGCTAGCGCAGCTGCAACCCCGGGACGCCGAGGCCCATGGTCTGTTGGCACTGATGCTGCACGCCCAGGCCCGTCGACCCGGCCAGTTTGACGAAACAGGTGTTTTTGTTCCGCTCACGCAGCAAGACACGCGGACTTGGCGGCACGAGTTGTTGCGGCAAGGCGAGGCCGCACTCGTCCACGCGGCCTCGCTGCGACAACCGGGCCCATTCCAACTCGAGGCCGCCATCCAGTCAGCCCACAACCAGCGGGCCTTCACGGGTCACACACCGTGGGCGGCCATTGTGGAGTTGTATGCCCTGCTGGTCGCGCAGACAGGGAGCATGGGCGCACGCATCGGCCATGCGGTGGCGGTCAGCGAAGCGGGCGACACCCGCACCGCGCTGACGCTGCTAGATGCAGTGCCTGCGGACGTCGTCGTGGCGCACCAGCCTTATTGGGCGGCACGGGCACATTTGTTGGCACGTGCTGGACGGAGCCAGGAAGCCGCCGCTGCCCGCGAGCGAGCCATGGGTTTGACCGCCGACGAGCGGGTCCGGCGCTTTTTAGCCCAAGCGCCTGCAGCTCCAACCATGACCTCAGAGTTCAAAAGGTTAAGTGAGTAAGTAAATCAAACGTTTGATTTATTTGCTACAGTGCGCGGCATGACCGTGCCATCGCCTGAAATCGTCCGCCCCACACGCCAAGATGGCGAGCAATCGCGTGAGCGGTTGCTTCATGCGGCGCTCGCCCTTTTTGCTCAACATGGTTTTGCCAAGGTGTCGATCCGTGACATTGCAGAGAGTGCCCAGACCAATGTCGCCGCCATCAGCTACTACTTTGGTGACAAAGCAGGCCTCTACCGCGCCGCTTTTTTGGAGCCCATGGGCGAGGTCGAGCAAGACATCGCTCTTTTTGCAGGCGATCAGCTGACGCTGGACCAGGCGCTGCGCGGTTTTTTTGCAGCCTTCGTTGAGCCGCTGCGTTTGGGTGAGGTGTCGCGCCAGTGCATGAAACTGCGTTTGCGCGAGATGCTGGAGCCCACCGGGCTGTGGGAGCAAGAAATCAACCAGGGCATCAAACCCATGCACGACGCCCTGGTGGCGGTGCTGTGCCGCCACTTTGGGCTGACACGCCCCGACGACGAACTGCAGCGTTTGGCGATTGCCATTGCTGGGCTCGGTGTGCATTTGCATGTGGGACGCGATGTGACCGATGCCCTGGTCCCCAAGCTCAACACCACCAGCGGCGCATGGGATGTGTGGACCGACCGTTTGGTCCTGTATGCCCTGGCCATGGTGGCCGCCGAGTTGCAGCGCCGCGCCCAGGCCCAAGAAGGCAGCAAACCCGCCAGTTGGTTGCAGCGCGTGGCGAACAGTTTGTGTCCCACGCACAGGCAGCAAACCACCAGGCCCCGTACCTCATTGAAAGACACCCTGCGTGGCGTCAAACACTCGATTCGCGCTAACACCAAATAAACGTTGCCTCCATGAACGCTCCCTTCACATTTCATCCCATGGCCTGTGTGTTGGCGCTGGCCTTGCTCGGCGGCTGCGCCACCGGGCCCAATGCACTTCCAGCACCGGGCGAGACCGCTACAGCACCACAGGCCTGGTTCGCACCCCTGCCGCACGGCGGCAGAACCGACGATTTGACCGCCTGGTGGCAGCAGTTCAACGACCCCGTGTTAACCGAATTCATCAGCGCTGCACAGGCCGCAAGCCCCAACGTGGCACAGGCCGCCTCGCGCATCGAACAATCGAGGGCCGCCCAAGTGGCAGCGTCGGGCGCGCTGCTGCCCAGCGTAGATGCACAGGCCTCAGGCAACCGGGGTCGGCAAGACGTCAACCTGCCCATCACCACGACCAGCTCGCTGGGCCTGCAAACCCGCTGGGAGCTGGATGTGTTTGGCGCAGGGCGCGCTGCCCGCAGCGCCGCCGAGCAAAGGCTGGCGGGGGCACAGGCCAGCTGGCACGACGCGCGGGTGCTGGTGGCGGCCGAGGTTGCCAACCGCTACATCGGCCTGCGCAGCTGCCTGGCCCAGGTGCGCACGGCCGAGGCCGATGCGCTCTCGCGCGCGGAGACGGCCCGCTTGACCGAACTCAGCGCCAAGGCCGGCTTTCAAGCCCCCGCCAATGCGGCGTTGGCGCGGGCCAGCAGTGCGCAGGGTGCGAGTTTGCTGAACGCGCAGCAAGCGCGTTGCGACTTGGACATCAAAGCCTTGGTGGCCTTGACTGCCCTGGATGAAGGCGCCGTGCGGCAGCGCCTGGAGCAACAGCGTTTGGCGGTGGGCGATGCGGTTTGGTGGTCGGTGCCACAACCGGCTCAGCTCAACGTGACCCGGGTGCCTGGACAAGTGATATCGCAGCGGCCCGATGTGGCGGCCAGCGAGCGCGAGTGGTTGGCACGGCAAGCGGATCTCCGGCAGCGCCAAGCGCAGCGGCTGCCGCAGATCAGCTTGTCCGGCAGCATCGGCGCAGCGCGGTCGTCGGTCGGTGGCGTGAGCAGCGATGGCACGGTGTGGAATTTGGGTCCATTGCAGGTCACGATGCCACTCTTTGACGGCGGCACACGGCGCGCCAATGTCAGCGCAGCCGAGGCCAGCCTGGTCGAAGCGGGCGTTTCTTACCGGGCGGCGGTGCGCACGGCGGTGCGCGAAGTGGAAGAGTCGTTGATCAATTTGCAAAGCACGGCGGACCGCGAAGTCCATGCCTTCACCGCCGCCCAGGGTTTTACCGATTCCTTCAAAGCCACCGAGGCCCGCTACCGCAGCGGCCTGGCCAGTTTGTTTGAACTGGAAGACGCACGCCGCACGGCGGTGCAGGCGCAAAGCGCCTTGCTCGATTTGCAGCGCGAACGCAGCCTCGCCTGGGTCAGCCTCTACCGCGCTTTGGGTGGCGGTTGGTCGGCGCCAGACGCGCCTGCAACACCCTTGGCTCAGGCCGCTCGCTGATTCACCCACATTCTTCTCTCACACGGCAGCACCACCATGCAGTTGACCCGTCCCACCTTGTTCAAAGCCACTGTCGCCATCGCACTGATTGGTGCGGTCGTCCTCACGCTGCAGGCCGAAGCGGCCGATGAAACCAAAGCGCCGGCAGCAGCCTCATCGGCCAAAGCCGCACTCACCGTCAGCGTCACCCAAGCCCAAACCGGCAGCTTTCCACTGCGCATCAGTGCCAACGGTGGCATCGCCCCCTGGCAAGAAGCCAGCATTGGCACAGAGGCCAATGGCCTGCGCCTGAACGATGTGAAGGTGAATGTGGGTGATGTGGTTAAGCGCGGGCAAGTGCTGGCCACATTCGCACCCGACACCGTGCAGGCCGAACTGGCGCAAATTCGTGCCAGCGTGGCGGAGGCACAGGCCACACTCGCCGAAGCGGCAGGCAACGCCCAACGTGCCCGCGAATTAGATGCCAGCGGTGCGCTGAGCGCGCAACAAATCAACCAATACCTCACGCTGGAGCGCACCGCACAAGCCCGTTTGGATGCGCAAAAAGCGCTGCTGCAAACACAACAGTTGCGTCTGCGACAAACCCAGGTGGTGGCGCCCGACGCGGGCATCATCTCTTCGCGCAGCGCCACGGTGGGTGCGGTGTTGCCTGCAGGCCAAGAACTGTTCCGTTTGATTCGCCAGGGACGGCTGGAGTGGCGTGGCGAGGTGGCCTCCAGTGACTTGGCCCGCATTCAGCCCGGCATGACCGTGAACCTGGTGGGCCCCAGTGGCCAGAATGTGGTGGGCAAGGTGCGCATGGTGGCGCCCACCGTAGACCCCACCACACGCAACGGCCTGGTTTATGTGGACTTGCCACCAGGCAACGCGGTACGTGCGGGCATGTTTGCGCGCGGCGATTTCGAACTGGGCAGCAGCCAAGGCTTGACCCTGCCGCAAAGTGCAGTGGTGCTGCGCGACGGGTTCAGTTATGTCTACACCGTGGACGAAAACAACAAGGTGTCCCAGGTGAAAGTACAAACCGGCCGACGCGTGGGGGATCGGGTTGAAATCTTGGGTGGTTTGAATGCATCAGCCAAAGTGGTGGCCGCAGGCGCAGGCTTTTTGGGTGATGGCGACACGGTGAAGGTGGTGCAAGCTCCCCCACCCGCCACCAGCCGGCCCTCCAACCAAAAGCCTTGATTCAAGCGGATTCCAGGACACACCATGGCCATCAATGTTTCCGCGTACTCGATACGCAACCCCATCCCGTCGATCCTGCTGTTCCTGATGCTCACGCTGGCGGGCCTGCTGGGTTATTCGTCGATGAAGGTTCAGCAGTTCCCCGATATCGAACTGCCCACCATCACCGTCACCGCCAGCCTGCCGGGTGCGGCACCGGCACAGATGGAAACCGAGGTGGCCCGCAAGATTGAAAACTCGGTGGCGACGCTGCAGGGTGTGAAAAACATCTACAGCAAGGTACAGGACGGCACCGCCACCATCACCGTCGAATTCCGGCTGGAGAAAGGGATTCAAGAAGCGCTGGACGATGTGCGCGACGCCGTGCAGCGCGTGCGCTCCGATTTGCCCGGCGATTTGCGTGACCCGCAAATCAACAAACTCAGCCTCTCGGGCTCTCCCATCCTGACCTACACGGTGGCGTCCCAACGCATGGACAGCGAGGCACTGAGCTGGTTCGTGGACAACGAGGTGAACCGCGCATTGCTGGCGGTCAAAGGCGTGGGCGCGGTCAGCCGGGTGGGCGGGGTGACACGTGAAGTGCATGTGGAGATTGACCCGGCCAAGCTGCTAGCCCTCAATGCCACCGTGGCCGACATCTCCCGCCAGTTGCGCAGCATCCAGCAAGACGCCTCCGGGGGACGGACCGATTTGGGCGGCGCGGAACAATCTGTGCGCACCATTGCCACCGTTCAAACCGCGGAGCAACTCGCGGCCATGGACATCACGTTGGCGGACGGGCGCCATGTGCGTCTGGGCCAAGTGGCCACCG
>Ga0315906_10000901_pt1 | contig 45450 bp, 41 predicted proteins | sample LakEriMetagenome_4_FD_203526 | JGI IMG/M metagenome (GOLD analysis project Ga0315906, IMG submission 203526) | Freshwater fungal communities from buoy surface, Lake Erie, Ohio, United States - Buoy 2 MA122 | ecosystem: Environmental > Aquatic > Freshwater > Lake > Lake biofilm | place: USA...
TATTTTAAAACTGTCTCTTGAAGCTAATTATGATGATTATCTTGAAAAAAAATGATAATTAGACAGAAGTTCTCTATGTGAACAAGAGAACTTTATCTTCTTTTGTTTTCAAAATGAGAATTGCTGGCTGAATTAGATTCAGCTTCAACACTTTTTACTGATTCTACCATCTTTCTCTAGGTTTGTTTATACACACCGAAACGGCGTTGGAACTGTTCATCTGATAAGTGTTGATAATCCATACTTTTGCTAATAAACATAGCAAAAGTATAGATAATTTCCTGACCTAAGATCACATTTTATTCCTTTTTCCACTTCCATCTAAAAATCGAGAAAAAAGCAAAACCTTTCACCATACCATAAAAAAATTATGCAAGAGGTCTATTGCTAACCCGACCGACGATGATCTATTCTGGATTCTAGCCTGACTCGCGAATCCCCACCGCCACAAAAGAATAATGTACTGCGATTACCTGGTTCAAATCCTCACCGCACGCGTCTACGATGTCGCCCAAGAAACCCCCTTAGAACTTGCCCCCAATCTCTCCCAACGCTTGCACAATCAGCTTTTACTCAAGCGCGAGGATATGCAGTCGGTTTTCTCTTTTAAACTGCGCGGCGCATACAACAAAATGGCGTATTTGTCAAGGGATTTGTTACAAAAAGGCGTAATTGCTGCCTCGGCGGGAAATCATGCCCAGGGAGTCGCTTTGGGGGCGCGGCAATTGGGAACCCAAGCGATTATCGTTATGCCTGTCACCACTCCGCAAGTCAAAATCGACGCGGTAAAAGCCCGGGGCGGGATTGTTGTCCTGCACGGTGACACCTACGATGATGCCTACACCTACGCGCGGCAATTAGAAGCGGAAAAAGGCTTAACTTTTATCCATCCCTTCGATGACCCGGAGGTAATCGCCGGCCAGGGTACGATCGGTATGGAAATTTTACGACAATATCAGCAACCGATCGAGGCCATTTTTGTCGCTATTGGTGGCGGTGGGCTAATATCAGGTATTGCAGCCTATGTCAAGCGTTTACGCCCAGAAATTAAAATTATCGGGGTGGAACCTGTGGACTCAGACGCGATGAATCAATCCCTAAAAGCTGGTTATCGGGTGCGTTTGTCTCAAGTGGGATTATTTGCCGATGGGGTAGCGGTGCGCGAGGTGGGAGAGGAGACTTTTCGTCTTTGTCAGCAGTATGTGGACGAGATTATCCTCGTGGATACGGATGATATCTGTGCGGCGATTAAGGATGTTTTTCAAGATACACGCTCGATTTTAGAACCTGCGGGGGCGTTAGCGGTAGCAGGAGCGAAAGCTTATGTAGAAAGAGAAGGAATTGAGGATAAAACCCTCGTTGCTGTGGCTTGTGGGGCAAATATGAACTTTGATCGTCTGCGATTTGTGGCGGAAAGGGCAGAATTAGGGGAACGGCGCGAGGCGTTGTATGCTGTTACTATTCCCGAACAACCGGGCAGTTTACGGCGTTTTTGTGAATGTGTAGGCAAACGCAATCTAACCGAATTTAGTTATCGCATTGCCGATGAAAAAGAAGCACATATTTTTGTCGGCGCCCAGATCGAAAATCGCAGCGATGCCAAGAAATTAGCCGAGAGTTTTGAAGCTTGCGGCTTTAAAACCCTCGATATTAGCGATGATGAATTGACTAAATTGCATCTGCGCCACATGGTGGGAGGGCGATCGCATTTAGCCGATCATGAATTATTTTATCGCTTCGAGTTTCCCGAACGACCGGGGGCTTTAATGAAATTTGTCGCCTCCATGAGTCCCCACTGGAATATCAGCGTTTTCCATTATCGCAATAACGGAGCCGATTACGGGCGTATCGTCGTGGGCATACAGGTCCCCCCGGATGAAATGAATCAATGGCAAGCTTTTCTCGATACTCTCGGCTATCGCTATTGGGATGAAAGTCAAAACCGGGCCTATCAGTTGTTTTTAGGTTAAATCGCCATTTTCAGGAAGTTATCAGTACAGATGAATCAAGATTTTCCCCATATTTCCGTTTTGAGTCAAGAATTAATCGCCGGTTTAAATATTCAACCCGGGGGGCATTATCTCGATCTTACCCTCGGGGGTGGTGGACACAGCCGCTTGCTTTTAGAAGCTCATCCCGAAACCACAGTCACCGCCATCGATCGCGATCAAAGCGCCCTAGAAGCCGCTAAAATTAGTCTCGCCCCCTATCTAGATAGCCGTTTAACCCTCTGGTGGGGGAACTTCGCCGATTATAATGGACAAAATAGCAGTTTTGATGGCATTATCGCCGATTTAGGAGTCAGTTCTCCCCAATTCGATCAGAGCGAGCGCGGCTTTAGTTTTCGCCACACGGCAGCCTTAGATATGCGGATGGATCGCTGTCAATCCCTGACGGCAGCCGATATTATTAACCATTGGCAGGAAAAAGAATTAGCAGATCTTTTTTATCAATACGGAGAAGAACGTTTATCTCGTCCTATTGCTCGCTCGATCGTCCAAAAACGTCCCTTTACTACCACTACAGAATTAGCGGCTGTCATCGCTAGTTCTGTCCCCGCTAGTTACCGTTATGGACGTATTCATCCGGCAACGCGGGTTTTTCAATCCCTACGCATCGCTGTTAATCAAGAATTAGATTCTCTGCAAAAATTGTTAGATCAAGCCCCCCACTGGCTAAAATCCGGGGGAATTATCGCTATGATCAGTTTTCATAGTCTAGAAGATCGTCTGATCAAGTATGGCTTTCGCGAAAATAATTCCTTGAAAATTATCACCAAAAAGCCGATTATTCCCAGCCGAGAAGAACAAGCTAAAAATCCTCGTTCTCGTTCGGCTAAACTAAGAATAGCCCAAAAGATAGAATCAGAGGTTATCTGATAGCAGTTATCTTAATTGTGAGGTACAAACTCTCTGGTTTTGGGGAGTCGTTATCTTGAAGATAAAGGCTGTGGTAAAGTAAAAACCAAGAAAGAAAGCTGGTATTTATTCTTAAAAATCATTGACTAAAATAACGCAGTCCTTTTACCAATCTTTCTACTGCCGTTAAAGCCGTTTCTGGAGATAAAGCACCGTAGGCAAGACGCAAATAACAGCCTTCTGTTATCCCAAAAGTTGAACCGGGTAACACCGCCACCCGCTGCTGCTCAATTAAAGTTTTAACTAACTGAAAATCATTCTTGTCTGTGGTAATTTTCAGGAAAAAATAAAAAGCCCCTTCCGCAGTGGCAACATCACAGATATCCCTAATCGATTCTAGAGCATTCAGGCAAATTTCTCTAACTTGACTGATGGTTTTTAACTGTTCTAAAGGATAGCTTTTACCCACCTGTAACGCCCCTAGGGCCGCGTATTGCGACACCACCGGCGGACAGATTAAAATAGTATCCTGAATCTTATTAATCGCCTCAGATAAATGTTCTGGTACTACCATATAACCAATGCGCCAACTGGCAAAACCGTAGGCTTTTGAGAGACTAAATAAGGAAATAGTCCAGGATTCACTGTCAACAATTGCCGCCGGAGAAAAGTGACGGGCATGGTTATAGGTAAAATATTCATAAGCCTCATCATGAATGTGATAGATGCCCTTTTTTTGACAGATTCGATTGACTTCTCTTAGGGTATTTTCTGGATAAACTACTCCCGTGGGATTATTAGGAGAAATCGTCACCACTGCCTTAGTTTTTGCCGTGATTGCCTCTTCAATGGCAGCTGGACGCAATTGATAATTTTTGTCTGTGGCGACCAAAATTACTTGACAATCAGCCATTTTTATGGCCATTTCATGATTGAAATAAAAGGGAGTGTTGAGAATAATTTCATCCCCCGGGGAAGTAATGGCTAAAATGGCATTCATAAAAGCCATATTACTGCCCGCCGTCACAAAAATTGCCTGTTTATCGCTGATTTCTATCCGATTATCTTCGGCTAGTTTTTGCCGAATTACTGCTAATAAGGGGGAAATTCCCGCCACGGATTGATATTGATGATTTTTGGGATTAGCTAAAAATAAAGATAGAGATTCGATCGCTTCCTGGGGTGGATAATAGGAAACAATCCCTTGACCTAGGGAAATAGTACCAGGGTTCGCTTTAATTAATTGACCGACCACGGGAATAATCGGTGTTTGTACCCCGTCCATGCGGGAGAGAAGGTCTTTCATTAAAGTAATCAATGGAGCCGAGCAGAGTCGAACTGCTGTCCAAATTAGGTATTGACTGTCCGTTCATTCACAGGTTTAGTTTCGATTACCCTCGAAACGGGGACTGTCACTTATCCCGGACAGTGGGATGCTCTAGTTAAAGCTTAGACGGTTAACTAACTAGAGAAAGTCAAACGTGGCATCCGTTGGGGGTTTATCCATAGTCCTTAACGGAGTCAAACCATGAATGCTCGAGTCGATTAGAGACTATTAGGCAGCTACAGGAGCGGCTTTACGAGCGAAAGGAACGATGTTGTTCGCATTTACTTTTTGTTTGAGCCTTTGATTTACGAGAGGAGACTCACTCTCGACCTGTATCACGGGGGAGCTTTCGCTAACCTGTCGAAACCGTTACGGCCCCTTGTGCTTACATTCTGATTGTAGCATATTTTTTGATTAAGCTAATTGTGGCTCAATTGAGATTTTTCCGATCTTCCCAAGGGTTAGAGCCAGTCTAGATGGGAAAAAAGGTTTTTATCGCTGATTTTTGGGAGAATTATCCTATATTTGCCCTCGATTAGTATCACCAGAGACTAAACAATTAATTGAGCAGCTATTGCTCCACTGCGATAACCTGAGTTCGGAATCAGGGAAAACGGCAAAATTTCCCTAACCCGAACTAACCTTGATTACAAAACCTTATGGGTGTGAGAATGTTGTTTGACGTTATCCTCCGTCCGCACCACATGAACAGCATTCAAGATGCGTTTTTTCTCTAGGGAAAAGTTTAAATCGTTTTTTTGGCTGCCCAAGGAGATTAACCCTTGCAGGTGGGGTTGATTTTTATAGGTGCGAGTGGCCGCAATCGCCCTTTCGACAAAATTCTCGCATAATTGGGTATTATCGGGGAAATTACTAGGTATTTGAGGATTATCGTCCTGAAAAACCTCTCCTAAACTCATGGCGCGGGCAAATTCGTAGGAAGTGGGAATTCCTTTGACAATTGCCTCTAGGGCCGCCGAGGGAATCGGTTCTAACACCGCCACTTTTTCTAATTCTCCCTCCTGTTTGAGAAAACAAATTGCTAAACCGAATACACAATAATCATCTTTTGTCAAGTCAGAAATGTTTAAGAATTGTGTCGCTGTGGCCATTATTTTAATCCTGAGTCGCTCTTTCTTTAATCTTGCGGGTGATGAGCGCTCGAATCAAGGTTTTTATTAAGAGATATGAAGGAGAAAAATTTAGCAGGGTTGGGCGGCGCTAACGCATCCCCAGACGGAAAAAACTGAGAACTGTTAGACTAGAAACCAGCAGATTAACTGATAAACGAGCTTTATGTCACCCACTCTACTCATCTCCAAAGAACTCCCCACCCTGAAATATAATCCTAGTCTGGAGCGCTTTGATAGCTCTTGGGCGGCTCCTTTGTCCACTCTTCTGGGACTGGGACGGGCTGCCGGGGCAACTTTTATCGAATTTTTCCTGGAAAGAGTCAACTATATCAGTTGTTTAGCCGAAGATGACAGCATCACCAGTCTCTCACCGAAACTATCTACAGGGGCAGGAATCCGCCTTTTTCGCGGGAAAGCCGATTGTTATGTCAGTACCAACGATTTAAGCTTCCAAGGCTTAAAAAATGCCCTAGAAAAAGGTTTATCGATTCTCGGTTTAAACCTACCCAGTCCTAACGCCTATATTCCCGAAATCAATCTGGAAATGTTCCGGGATTATGCCACGGTCAAAAACAAAGATATTTGGCTGAATAATTGCAGTTCTTTGGGAGAAATGGGTGATATTCTCCTAAATGCTAACGTTCAACTCAATCAGAAAGCCTCTCACGTCCAATCTCGTCGCGCCGCTTATTTTCGCGATTGGCAAGAAATTTTAGTTGCCGCTAGTGATGGCACTTTTGCCCGGGATATTCGCCTCACCCAATCGGTGGGCTATAATCTCCTCTGTGCCGATGGGACTAATCGTTCTAGCATTGGTAAACGGGTGGGTAGTACCAGTAATCCCGATTTTCTGCGGACGTGGAATGCCGAGGAATCGGCGGCAGAAGTGGCCGAATCGGCGGGTAAAATGCTTTACGCTGACTATGTAGAATCCGGCAGTTATCCCATCGTCATGGCCAATGAATTTGGCGGCGTTATCTTCCACGAAGCCTGCGGTCATTTGCTAGAAACTACGCAAATCGAGCAAAAAACCACACCCTTTCTCGATAAAAAAGGCGAAAAAATCGCCCACGACAACCTGACGGCGTGGGACGAAGGATTATCCGATAAAGCTTTCGGTACTATCGATATGGATGATGAGGGAATGCCGGCCCAGCGTACTCTCCTAATTGAAAATGGTATCCTAAAAAACTTCATTGCCGATCGCACCGGTTCAATTAAAACTGGCCATCCGCGCACAGGTAGCGGTCGCCGTCAAAACTACACCTATGCGGCCGCTAGTCGGATGCGGAATACCTACATCGCTCCCGGGGAATATACCCTCGATAATCTCTTTAATTCCATCGATAAAGGCATTTATTGCAAAAAAATGGGCGGTGGTAGTGTGGGGGCGACCGGGGAATTTAATTTCGCCGTCGAGGAGGCCTATCTTATCGAAAATGGCAACCTGACTAAACCCCTGAAAGGCGCGACTTTAATCGGTTCAGCTAAGGAGATTATGAATAAAATCTCTATGTGTTCCCAAGATTTAGGTCTAGCGGCGGGTTTTTGCGGTTCCGTTAGTGGTAGCGTTTATGTCACCGTTGGTCAACCCCATTTAAAAGTCGATTCTATTACCGTTGGCGGTCGTTAATCATGACTTTAGTGATTCTCTACTATTTCCTCATTGCCATCATGATAGTGGGAATAATTGGCGAACTGCTGCCCGCTATCCCCGGCATGAGTTTGATTTTAATCGCCATGCTGGTGTGGGGTTTTGTCACCAAATTTGCGGGGATGGGGGTCGCTTTAACCGTGGCCTTTGTTGTCCTTCTCCTCAGTCTGGGGGTGGAATTCCTCGCTAGTTATCTCGGCGCCCAAAAAGTTGGGGCGAGCAATTGGAGTCAAATCGGTCTAGTAGTGGGTTTATTAGCGGGAATATTCGGGCTTTTACCCGCTTTACCCATTGGCGGACCGATTATCGGCTTATTTGTCGGTCCTGTGGTGGGGGCTTTTTTGGGAGAATACGCCTATCGTCGCGATTTGGAATTAACTCCCCGTTTGCAACAATCCCTAAAAGTCTGTGTCGGTATCGTCGTCGGTACGGTTATCGGTCACGTTGCTAAAGCTATGCTGGCCACGGCTGCCGTTATCGTCTTTATTGTCACCACTTGGCCCAATCTCTCTTCAGTTATCAGTTAGAAGATGTTGAATGTTGGGATTTTATTTGAAATTTCCCCATTCCCCCACTTCCCTATCACCCTATCTCCCTATCTCCCTATCACCTATCCTCCAACACCAAAAAAAATCTATGCCAAAAGTTGAAGATATCGCCCAAATCGCTAATTCTAGCGCCCAAGCTTTAGGAATTGCTAAATACGACATCTATGGTTCCTCGGTCGATGAAACCGATGTGGATGTGTTTCAAGGGGAACCGAAACAGGTACAAGCTTCCAATCGTTCCAGCGTTATCGTTCGCGTCTGGAATCAGGATAATCAAGTCGGTGTCACCTCCACCACCGATGTGGACCCGGTGGGACTGCAATTAGCCCTAAAAACCGCTCAGGAAGCCAGCGTTTTTGGCGTTAAGGAAAATGTCCCCGATTTTAGTCCCGCTGCCACCGCACCCACCACAGAAGTGGCCAGCGAAATGTCTAATCAAGCACCGGTATCCACTCTCGTCGATAAGTTATTAGCCGCCGAAAAATCCCTACTAGCGGCTCATCCAGCTATTGCCAGTGTTCCCTATAATGGTTTGGGACAACAGCAGGTCAGACGTTTTTATCTCAATAGCGACGGGGCAATGCGTCAGGAAGCGCGTAGTTATGCCAGTGTGTATTTATACACCAAAACCGAACAGGAAGGCAAAAAACCCCGCAGCGCTGGTGCTTTTCGGGTTAGTCCGGGCCTGGAAAAATTAGATATCGATGGTTGCATCGAGGAAGCGATTACCAAAACTGTTAGCCATCTGGACTATCAACCGATTACCACGGGTAAATATTTAGTGGTTTTTGCCCCCCGCGCCTTTTTGAGTCTAATGGGAGCATTTTCTAATCTGTTTAATGCCCAAAATGTCCTTGATAAACAGAGTCTTTCTACTCCTGAATCTTTGGGAACACAAATCGCTGCTACTGCCTTAAATTTGTGCGATGATTCCCTCCATCCGGCTAATGTTTCCGCAGAAACTTTTGATAGTGAAGGCACTCCTACCCGTCGTGTGGAATTAATTAAAGAGGGGATTTTGAGTAATTTTCTCCATAGCACGATTACCGCTAAACGGATGAATACAGAACCGACTGGCAACGGTAACATTGGGTCAAAAGTAACGGTTAGTCCCCATTTTTATCACGTTTTTGCTAGTGCTAATCAACCAAAAAGCTATTCTTTGGAAACAGCAGAAAATGTGGTTTTAATTGATAGTTTACAGGCACTTCATGCGGGAGTTAATTCTCTACAAGGTTCCTTCTCTTTGCCCTTTGACGGTTGGTTAGTTAACAAAAATGAGCGCATTAGCATCGATTCCGCTACCGTAGCCGGGGATATTTTAACACTGCTGAAATCGATTGTTTATCTGGAACCGGAAGCAGTTATTACTCCCAGTGGTGTTTGTCCCTACGTTTGGGTAGAGGGTTTATCAATCACGGGAGAAGCTTAACACTATACCAGACCAAAAATAGGGGGTATTAACCAGGGTAATACCCCCGCAAGATGGATGCTAATTTTATAGTCGTGGGTAAGCTGTTGACTATCCAAATTACAATAAATCCGGTTATTAAAGACTGATTAGGGTTTGCTGAATAAAGTACGGGCGAAGCATTCGGATAGAAAATCTACGGTTTCACCGATAAGTACCTAAGCAAAATTAATTACACATATCTAACCACCTCTTGCCTCCTGCTTTTTGCCTCTTGCCTATCTTCACTAGGAAATTAATTTTGCACGACTACTTAGGTTATTGCCCGAATGCTTCGCCCCTACAGGACGCGGGCCGATGAAGACCCAAGGTTTTGAACCACGATTCTCTCAAAATCTTGCACCTGTGGGAGCGAAACAGGACACTAAAACCCTTATCTCGTTTATATTTCACATTTATTCAGCTTTAGTATTACTCCTAATTAAGAACTATTTTTCAGCCGGGGGAAACCAATTATCATCTAATGTTTGTTCGAGGGATATATGAGCGTCTGAATTGAGGGAAAAAAGCTGAGAAACTGATTTAATCGCCACTGGATAAACTTTATCATACATAGCTGCTAATTCTGGCCGTAAGCTGGGACTATCTTCTAAACGATGCTGAATTTGGGCGCGAAAATTGACTATTTCTGCCGCCCAATGATTACCTGACCGTTTTTTTTCTTCTTGCCAATAAGCCAGCTTTAAAAGATGTTCGATAAGACGGGTTAACAGACTCATTAAAGCTCGTCTATCACTTTTCCCCATACTCTCGATTTCTTCAATTAAATTATCCCAATCTACCTGCTCAAAATTTCGCTCTTGTAACTGTTTTACCGTCTCTTTTAGCCATTGATTATAATCAGTTTCGTAGGCAGTTGACGACATAATTTAACTCTCCATAGAAAATTACTTAGTAGATTAAGAAAGGTTAATGGGTGTATCCATTGATAGATAGGGTTTTTCGGCTATTGTAGTAGATATCTATGGGGGAAATCCAGATATATTCTAGAACGTGAGGTGGGGAACCTGACGCGATTGCCCATAAAAATGCCAGGTTTTTGAACGTGGACTCGTTGAACCAAGAATCCCGAAGCGCTGGGATGGGAGTATCAATCGGATTCTCTCAGGAAACCCGCTTTCTGACTTGTAGTAAGATTGAGGGCATAGTATGGCAATTTCTTAGGCGATGAAGGCAGCGGCAGTTATTGAACAGTACAAAAACGGGCGACGGGATTTCCGGGGGGAATCCTTGCGGGGTGGTAACTTTCGCAGTGCGGACTTAGCGGGGGCGGATTTCAGTGGTTGTGATATACGCGGGGCAAATTTTAGTCGGGCGAATTTGACGGGGGTGAAGTTTGCCGGGGCGAAGGCGGGATTGCCGAAGCGGTGGCTGGTGATTTTGCTGGGGTTGGCTTTGGTGTTAATGATGTTTTCGAGTTATTTCTCCGCCATAAAAGGTTATCTGGTGAGCTTAATTTTTTCAATGCCTAGGATAACCCTTACAGATACAGGTGAACGTCAATTTGATGGTTGGTTCATTCAAGTTGCTGGTTGGTTCATTACAGAAAGTCAAGTTGCTGCTTGGTCCATCTTAATTTTTCTCATCTGTTTTTGCGCTGTCACTTGGCGTAAAAATATTTTGGCCGTAGCCGGAGCCGGAGCCTTAGCCGTAGCCGTAGCCGGAGCCGGAGCCGGAGCCGGAACTGGAGCGGTAGCTGTAGCCGTAGCTGGGGCCGTAGCCGTAGCCGTAGCTGTAGCCGGAGCCGGAGCCTTAGCCGTAGCCGTAGCCGGAGCTGTAGTCGGAGCTGTAGTCGGAGCCGTAGCTGTAGCTGTAGCCGGAGCCGTAGCTGTAGCCGGAGCCGGAGCCGAGTTCTTACCCGGAGCCGTACCCAGAGCCATAGACCTAGACGTACCCAGAGCCATAGACGTATCCCTAGCCGTAACCAGAGCCGTACCCGTAGCCTTGACATTATTTTTCTGTTGGCTCGGTTGGCTGACCCTTAAACAAGAACACCGCGATCCTTGGTTGCGTAAAATTGTGATAGCCTTTGCTGCTATTGGTGGCACATCCTTTTTTCAAGCCAATTTAACCGCAACAGATTTTACAGGAGCCACCTTAAAAAGTACCAATTTTAATCAGGCAATCTTGAATAAAACAATTTTTAAACAAGCAATTAAATTGGAATTAGCCCGCCCCGGCAATACCTTATTAGCCAATCCCCGGTTTAGAGAATTTTTGATTGATTCCCGCACCGGAAGCGGAAAAGACTTTGCCCAAGCCGATTTACGGGGGGCATATCTGGAGGGGGCAAACCTGCAAGCTGCCAACTTGCGCCTCGCCGATATCAGTGAAGCCAGCTTGCAATACGCCAACCTTGCGGGGGCAAACCTCACCGAAGTCAACGCCGTCAATACGGATTTGCGCCATGCTACTCTGACGGGTGCTTGCGTGGAAAATTGGAATATTGATGCTACCACCCAACTGGATGAGGTGGACTGCCAGTACATTTATCTGCTTAATGGGCAGAAAGAGCGCCGCCCCAGCAGTGGCGAATTTCAACCGGGCGAATTTACTAAATTATTTGCCGAAATGTTCGACACCGTTGACCTCATTTTCCGCAATGGGGTAGATTGGAAAGCCTTCATTGCCGCCTTAAAAGAAGTACAAGTGCAGAATGAAAATACGCCGCTTCAGGTGCAGAGCATTGCCAATAAAGGAGATGGCGTGATAGTGGTAAAAGTCCATGTACCGCCCGACACTGATAAAGAGAAAATTCATCAAGAATTTAACCAAAATTATCAACTACAACTCGCAGCCATCGAAGCCCAATATAAGGCACAACTCACCGCCAAAGAGACAGAAATTGCCATCTATCGCCAACAAAGTGTTGATATGATGGAAATTACCAAAACCCTCGCCAACCGTCCCATCCATGTAGAAGCAAAAGCCATGAGCAACAGTAACGACAGTTCCCCAAATATCACCATCCGCGATATTAATAATTCCGCCGTCAATTTCGGCGAAATTATCGGCGATGTAACTAATACCATTAACCAAATTGCGGCCGATGCTTCCCCAGAAAATGCCCAACTTAAAGCCTTACTGCAAGAACTAACCCAGGCGATTGAAATTGACAGCCATTTAGATGAAGAAGAAAAAGCCGAAGCCGCCAACCAAGTGAAAAAGATTGCCCAAGCTAGTCAAAATCCTGATGATGCCGGACTGCAAAAGAAAGCCCAACGAGCGGTTAATTTTCTCGAAACAATTGCTAAAGCTTTGGAACCTGCCAGCAAACTTGCCCAAGCCTGTCAAAAAGCCTTACCGATAATTTTGAAAACATTAGGCTTCTGATAGGTTTGTAGTTGCGCTTTAGCGCAGTTCTAGTTGAGGCTAGAGCATCGACTTGTCGCACTTTTTTTTAGTCCAAACTTGCGCCATTTCTAACCTATTAGTAACCCCAATAAAGAATCATCCTCAAGATAACAAATCAAGCGCAATTGTCGATGATAGCTGAGATTCTATCACTTGATGACCGAGATTAACCGGTCGAGCATTTCCCTCTACTGGCGCGCAATAACGGGGAATTGGACTAGAAACGAGGCTAATATGACGGTCACTCACCGCTAATCCATGGGTGGGATCATAGCCTTTCCAGCCGCCCCCCGGCAAATACACCTCTACCCAAGCGTGTAAATGTCTTTCTTCTTGGTCTAAATCTCCTTCTTGATAGCCACTGACAAAACGGGAAGCTAATCCCACACAGCGACACACATCCATAAATAAAACCACAAAATCGCGACAGGAACCCTGCTTATTTTTCCAAGTGTTTCCGGGTAGATAGGGTTCCCCGGTAAGACGAATAATTTGCTGACAATTGCGGTAAATTTTGTCATTAAGATTAAACAAGAAAGATAGCACCTGTCCTTCGGTTTCCTGCATAATTTCTTGGGCTAATGCTGCCACATCAGGGTCATTAGCTAACCCATAAAATTGTCTGTAGGGTTGTAATTGGCTGTGGAGGGAAATGGGATAATCAAAGGGTAAACAGGTCGCCCAAGGTTCCAACAAATACTGAAAAGGATTAACCCCATGGGTTTCCACTTCACTGACCACATCAATCAATAATTCTTCCGTCGGTTGATTAAACCAAATTTGTAAACAAGAATTGCCATCGAGGTCGATAATATTAGTTATCGTTAAAGGTTCTGGGTTAATTTTGAGCGTGAACTCTCGTAAAGTTTGCCCACCATCGGATTTTGGCCGCAAGCGCAGCAGATGAGGCGATAAAATCACGGGTTGATTATACAAATAATTAGTTTGATGCCGAATGTGATAACGCATTAAGTTGTTAATTGGGATTGATATTGAAAGTTATTTACTGCCAGAGGTGAGGCAAGTTCGGGATTAAAAACAAAGAAAGTTTCTGTCATTTTTATTCCCACATCATTAACTCTTTTTTGAATATGGTCGAGGAATTCATGCAATCCCATTTCAATAATATCCTCGATGGTTAGATAACTCATTTCCGCACAAAGTCGCCCTAAACTTCTTTCTACCGAATTGCCCCAAGTTCCTATAGGAGTCCCTGTAACTTGATGCAAACAGTGGTCTAATTCCCGCAGACAAAAGTGAATTGAACGAGGAAATTCTCGATTAAGAATTAAAAATTCGGCCACGTCACTAGGAGTAATCCGTCGTTGACATTTACGATACATTTCGTAGGCACTCACCGACCGCAGTAAAGCAATCCATTGAATTTGGTCTAGAGAAGTTCCTACCCATTGAGCGGAAGGTAAGAGATAATAGTATTTAACATCAAGAATTCTGGCGGTTTTATCGGCGCGTTCCTGTAATCTTCCCATAACGCCAAAATGCCAACCTTCATTATGAGTCATCGTTGCATCCATCACCCCCGCAAAACGGTGACTAGCCAATTTAACTTGGGTAAAAAAGTTCGGTAAAGTAGTTTGAGGATGGTAAGAGGAAGCATCTTTTACCATCAAGAAAAAACCATTAACCTGTTCCCACATTTCCGAAGAAATAATCTCGCGAACTGACCGAGCATTTTCTCGCGCCCAGCGCAAACAAGAGATAATTGAACTACTATATTCCGTGTCAAATGTCAAGAAATTGATCACATTTTCTGCGGTGGCTGTGCCGTAACGTTTCTTGAATTGTTCTAAATCTCCCGTGGTTAAAACTAAAGGTTCCCACTGTTGCAAAACACTGGTAGGTACATCTAACATTAAATTAAGGTTAACATCCATAAACCGGGCGACATTTTCTGCCCGTTCAATATAGCGATTTAACCAATAAATTGAATCGGCAACTCTACTAAGCATAATTAACTGGGAAAAAGGAAAGAGTAGGGTGGGTTAGTAACCCAGCAAAATTTCGATTATTGTCCTGATTACTTGGTTAAAACCCAAGTGTCCTTACTGCCACCACCTTGAGAGGAATTAACCACTAAAGAACCCTTTTTCAAAGCCACGCGAGTTAACCCTCCTGGATGCACATAAATTTCATCACCCCGATGGAGAATATAGGGACGTAAATCCACATGACGACCTTCAATTTCCCTGTCAATTAAAGTGGGAACCCTAGAAAGACTTAACACCGGTTGAGCGATATAATTGCGGGGATTAGCGGCAATGCGCGGGGCGAATTCTGCCCTTTGTTCGGGGGTGGATTGAGAACCGACTAACATCCCATAACCTCCCGATTCATTAGCGGCTTTCACAACTAATTTATCGAGATTATTTAAGACATAATCTAAGTCCTTTTCTCGCCAACAAAGATAGGTAGGAACGTTATTTAAAATCGCTTCTTCTCCCAGATAATAACGAATCATATCGGGGACAAAAGCATAAATAACCTTATCATCGGCGACTCCCGTACCAGGGGCATTAGCTAAAGCGACACGACCTTCCTGGAAAACTTTTAATAATCCTGGTACACCTAACATCGAATCGGGACGAAAAACCGCCGGATCTAAAAAGTCATCATCGAGGCGACGATATACCACATCTACCCGTCTTAATCCCTTGGTGGTTTTCATTTGTAGATAACCATCAAAGACAACTAAATCACGCCCTTCCACTAATTCTACCCCCATTTGTTGGGCGATAAAAGAATGTTCAAAGTAGGCAGAATTATAGGTTCCGGGGGTTAAAACCACCACGGTGGGATTAGGTAATTGGGCTGGGGCTAAATTGAGGAGAGTTTCCAACAGATGGGAAGGATAATCATCCACTGGTTTAACATTCATTGTCTGGAAAATATCGGGGAAGGTGCTTTTCATTACCCGACGATTTTCGAGGACATAGGAAATACCAGAAGGAACCCGCAAATTATCCTCTAAAACGTACCATTGACCATCTTTATCGCGGACTAAATCGGTTCCCGTGATGTGACACCAGATACCTCCGGAGGGTTTCAGTCCCAGACAGGGTTTAAGAAATCCCGTCGCCGAGGCGATTAATTCGGGGGGAATAATGCCATCTTTAATGATTAATTGATCATTGTAGATATCGGAGAGAAAAAGATTGAGGGCTTTGATGCGTTGTTTCAGTCCTCTTTCTAAATAATCCCAGTCCTCAGCCGAGACAATTCGGGGAATAATATCAAAAGGAAAGATTTTTTCTACCCCTTGATTGTCGCTATAGACATTGAAAGTCACCCCCAATTCAAACAGGGCCGACTGAGCGGTTTCCCGGTGTTGTTGAAGTTCTCGGGGTGGCAGATTCTGCAGCCATTTGATTAAAGGGGACGCGTGGGGACGAGGTTGACCATCATCTAAGAATAGTTCGTCGTAGAAGCCTTCGGGATCGTAGGTATTTAATAGCACGCTGACCTCATTCCATACCGATACTTTTTTGCTAACATACATTAACAATGCACTCTAAGAGAGTCTCTTAAAGAGGGGGTATCTCCCAAAGCACGAAGAAAAATTCCTCGTGCGCCATTAATATCTCTATCCATCGTCTTGCCATCAATCTTGGATTTAATGACTTTTTTTCCACCTAAGTTATGTATTAATTCACCAGTCCAGCTAACTGTTTTCGACGTATAGGCTTCACAGCAGTCTATTACTAATTTACCCATCTCAAAAGCCTTATGCTTGAGAAATTGCTTAAATCGGTAATGAGACCAGTTAAGCATCTGTCTAACAGATTTTGAGCGAATCTTCCTGCTATTTTTTAGAACCATTTCTGACACTTCAAAAGTAGGCAAAAGAATCACATCAAAGTTATCAACTAGGAATCTAGCAACTTGATGATGAAGTTCATCTACTAAATTCCTGATTTTATTTCTTAGTCGACTAGCTGCTTTTCGATAACGGTTTCTGGTTTTAGCATTAACTTTGGTAGAACGAGAAATTAAATCATCAAGGTGATAGCATAATCGTTGGATTTTACCTATATCCTGACTCCCGATTGAGCCAAAACTATTAGGCGAGAATAGTGCCAGAAAATCTCTAACACCGGGGTCTAGGGCGACAATGCGTCCTTGGTTATCGGATTCGCATCGTTGCACCTCATGGGGAATAGCTAAATAGTATTGTCCATTTCTGGATACTAATCGGCTATCCCCAAAATTGTCGGGCAGTGATTCGGTGAAGCGTATTTGCCCTAATTTTGTGTGATATATTCCTTTTTCTGAAATGGCTGACTTAGGAATATAACATGATTGCTGTTTATCTTTACGGGAACGGAATTTTATTTTCTGGATTTCCCCAGTTTTTTGATATTTTCTTTGAGCATTTTTAACGGCTTCACAAGCGTCTTTGACTGCTATTGATTTAATCTGGTAGGGGACTTCTTTAGCCCATTCTGGTAAATCATTAATGATTCCGGTCTTGATAGCCTTCCAATTAGCTTTTCTATCTGGTTCCTGTAGATATTTAATGGTTTGGTTGAAGACAAACCGAGATACTCCCCACCAGTGTTTCATCAGTTTCTTCTGTTCTGTTGTTGGATAAATCCGCACTTTCTTTGATTTTTTGAGCGTACTTCCTGAGTCCGGACATTCGGCAAGAGAAGATGTGAAGTATTTATAACAAGTCTGCTGTAAGTTCTGATTCGGGACTGTGAACAGTTTGGTCGAGAACCAAGATTTTGCCACCGTTTTGTTCGACCATGTACTGTATAAGCTCGAATCTAAATCGGCATAATCTGTCCAGTGTGGACATAACAATTGTGAGTTTATTTCCCCACAATAATCTGTCCAGTATGGCTCTAAGTCCTTTTCTTTGGAAGTTAAGCCCACTACCGATGTCTTTGATGATTTCTGCCTCTGGATAGAATCCGCGCATAAAGCTGACTTGTCTCTCAAGGTCATCTCGTTGCTTGATTGAACTGACTCGGCAGTAGCAAACAAGGGAAGCTCTAGCTGCACCATTGACGTAAGACTGGACATCGTACAATCGTTGCCCTGCTTCGTTTTTGATACTTTTGATTTTCCCTTCATCGGCATATTCTCTTAATGTATTGGGATGTAATCCCCATAGCTCAACGGCTTTTCTTAGGGTCACAAACGTTCGCCTAAATAGTGGCGTATGTAGGTCAATGTGAGCAAATCAGTAACTAGCTGTCAACCTTACCTATTCCCAGTGTCGGACAATTGGCCCAATTTTTTGTAGTCTAGGAGACATTTTAAGGGAAATTTTAGGAAGTTAGCGGTTTTTCAGGTCTAGCGATCGCCAATTGATCCCCACCGGTGGAGAAACCTGACAAGAGCGAGAATTAGCCCTGAAAACTGTGTTACATTTTTTAAAGGTCACACCTTAAATCTTTCATTTTTCTTACTGGTTACGCGATGTTTACCAAACAAGTAACGGATTCCAAAGCCTATCAATGGTTTGAGGAACGCTTAGAAATTCAAGGGATCGCTGATGATATCAGCACCAAATACGTTCCCCCCCACGTTAATATCTTCTACTGTCTGGGTGGTATCACCCTTGTGTGCTTCGTGATCCAGTTTGCCACTGGTTTCGCCATGACCTTCTACTACAAACCCACTGTAGCAGAGGCCCTCTCCTCCGTACAGTACATCATGAACGAAGTTAACTTTGGTTGGTTAATTCGTTCTATCCATCGCTGGTCCGCCAGTATGATGGTGTTAATGATGATCCTGCACGTTTTCCGCGTCTATCTGACCGGTGGCTTCAAAAAACCTCGGGAATTAACCTGGGTAACTGGGGTTGTCCTGGCCGTGATCACCGTTAGCTTCGGTGTCACCGGTTACTCCTTACCCTGGGATCAGGTGGGTTACTGGGCGGTTAAAATCGTTTCCGGTGTACCTGCTGCTATTCCCGTCGTCGGTGATCAACTCGTCACCCTGATGCGCGGTAGCGAAAGCGTCGGTCAAGCAACTTTAACCCGTTTCTACAGCTTACATACCTTTGTACTACCCTGGTCGATCGCGGTCTTCATGTTGCTACATTTCTTGATGATCCGTAAACAAGGCATTTCTGGGCCTCTATAATTCAGAAAAATATCTCTGTCGATCCGAAATCATTTTTAGGAGACATTATCCATGTCCACATTAAAAAAGCCCGATCTCAGCGATCCCGCTCTACGCGCTAAGTTGGCTAAAGGGATGGGTCACAACTACTACGGTGAACCAGCTTGGCCTAACGATCTGCTCTATGTCTTCCCGGTGGTTATCTTTGGTACGATCGGACTCTGCACCGGTTTAGCGATTATGGATCCCACCATGATCGGTGAACCTGCCGATCCTTTCGCTACTCCCTTAGAAATTCTGCCAGAGTGGTATCTTTATCCCGTTTTCCAAATTCTCCGTATTCTTCCTAACAAACTCTTAGGTATCGCTTGCATGGCTGGCGTTCCCCTAGGCTTGATGTTAGTTCCTTTTATTGAAAGCGTCAATAAATTCCAAAATCCTTTCCGTCGTCCCGTCGCTACCGCTATCTTCCTATTTGGTACTGTGGTCACGATTTGGTTAGGTATTGGTGCCACTTTCCCCATCGATACATCTTTAACTCTCGGTTTGTTCTAAGTTACTGAACTTCACCGGTTTTTTGCCCACGCTTGTGATTCCAGACTTTGGAAGAGCGATCGTGGGCAATTTTAATTGGGGTTTGCGGCAAAAAGTTTTTCTTGGGGGCAGGGTGTGGGGTGTGGGGTGTGGGGTTTTACCGATTTTCAGGTGGTCAACTACCTAATTTTCAGGGAAAAAGTCCAGGGATTTTCCCCCTGATCACTCCCAGTCCGGTACTTTTTGATTGACAAAAAGTCTAAAAGTCTTACCCAACAAGGTTTTTAGATTTATTCAGCCAACCCTAATTGTGATTTCTTCTATCGGGTAATTTGTTGTACCAAAGCGATGACATCGCTGCGGCTGAGTTTTTCCTTACCTAACGCTAGGACTTCGAGAGTGCCATGGGCTAAAGCGAGGGGAATCTTACAAAAATCAAGGGCCGGCCCATTAGGCAGCGATTGAGTGTAATAATCGGCTAATTTCAGATTACGACGGGCATAATTATGAATATCACTAATTGTCCAACCCTGGGGCAGAAAACTTACCCCCCGGCGCAGATCCTCGCCATGGTTGCGGGCAATATTAACCGCTTGTAAACCCCGTCCAAAACCGATGGCATAACTGCGATTAGTTTGAGTGCCGTCGTACCAATTCCAGAGGTCAGACAGCAATAAACCCACGGCACCGGCCACACTAAAGGTATATTGATCTAATTCCACTTCTGTGCGAATATCCCAGTTATTCCCGGCCCAGTAGGCCATGCGATCGGCCATGGCCGCCGTGGCATCCCAAACCCGGGGGGCGATCGAATCCGGTGCTAACAGGGCCCATTCGCCAATTCTCAGGGTTACTTCCGGCAAAATCTCCCGATGGACTAAGCCAAAAGCAAAGTTCTCTTCGGTAGAATTTTCGGTACCTGCTTGTAAATTCAGACTAATTTGTCTTAATATCTGAGATTTACTGAAGTTATCTAGGTCGGGATGGTCTTCTACTTCATCGATCGCCCTCATACAGAGATAAGCTGAGGCTACTGCCTCGAGCAGACGATCCGGTAAACGGCTTATGGGAATATAAAAAGTTCGACTCGTTTCTTGCAGAATCGTTAAAGCATTATCGCGCAAATTCATTCAGTCCTCTCCTCACGCCAACTTAGGTAACTACGAGTTAAACCAATCAGACAGATCGGTTTAGGTTATTCCGATGTTCCTAAGACCAAGTTGCTGTCCATTGTAGTATGATTATTCAAAATTTCGAGATTATTCCCGAAAAAATCAACCATTAGGGTATTCTTGACAATTTTTCTTTCTGGGATATGTGAGGGATAATTAGGGTAATTTTTCGAGATTACGGGCTTAAAAAGCCGATTTTACCCGTTTTTAAGCAGTATTTTGCGGCTTCATGGCAGGGATTGAAAGGAGGTCACTTGTAAAACTGGCCCGATCATGGCCAGAGTCATCACATCTGAACGAATTTCACCCATAACTGTCACTTTTGCCTTTTTTTGAGTTAATTCGGCAGGCGGTTCCATTAATTCGTAGGTTTGACCGTTATCAGCAATTAATGCCCAAGTTCCTGTGCCTATTTCGATTCTTTTTACCTGACCCGTTACACTAACACTCATGCTTTAATTTCCCTCATCGAGGCGATCGCAATTGCCGCCCCTGTTACAAGCATTGTATCGATATCTTTCCTCGGCATTGATTGCCAATTTTGCCGGACTTTAACCCCGTAAATCAGTTTTTTTTATCTAAAAAGCGATCGCTACTTCCGCCACCACCGCTAAGAGGGAGGCCACAGCCGCTAAAATCATTATTTCTCGATCGGATTGTCTCATAACTAGGGTTTGCGGCAAAAAGTTTTTCTTGGGGGCAGGGTGTGGGGTGTGGGGTTTGGGGTGTAGGGTTTTACCGATTTTGAAGGGGTCAATTACCTAATTTTCAGGGAAAAAGTCCCTGAATTTTCCCCCCGATCACTCCCATATCTGGTACTTTTTGATTTACAAAAACTCTAAAAGTCTTAACCAACAAGGGTTTTACTATTATTCAGCAAGCCCTAACTATCTGAGTATAAATTACTAATCTTAGTCTACACCACATCTAACCTAGATTGGTTCTTCGTTACTTAGTATGGTTCGATAGGGTGGCATAAATGGACTAAATCCTTATCTGGCAAGAGATTTAATTGATTAGTTCGCTCTAGATCGAAAACAATTAACAAAAATCGCCAAATGTCTTTCTCTATAAGAGTTTCATTCCTTATAACCCTGTACGTTGCATAAGACAAACCGAAGAACCCCTAGATTTAAATCGATATAGATAAAAAGCTATAAAAGTTATCGGCAAGAAGGGAGAAATCTTTTTCTGAATTACCCTGTGTTATTTGTTCAGGAACCCTAATTAAGCCTAACTGTTAATAGCGTAATGATATGCAATACCATTAGATTCCATAGGTATAAACCAATGGGAGATATTTTCTAGTTTTTGACGGATTTGATCGAGATGATCCTGCACGGGTTGCAGGAAAGTTTCGTACTGTTGTATCTGAGTTTTTAAACGCACTAATGCCAGATTAGCATCGCGCCATTGTCGCTCCTGTTCTTCAAATTCACGAGTTTTTTGCTCTAAATCTGACCATTGCTCGTCAATAGTATCTCTGTTTTTTTGTAAATCCTCTTGTAGTCGCTTGATTTCTGCTGCTAAACGTTGACTTTCTTGGAGATTATTTTGATAACTATCCTCTAGGAGAATTAACACTGGTTCAAAGCTACATTTTTGGGCATCTTCTGGGGATAAAATTCCCTGTCTCCGGTGCAGAATTTTCAGATGTTGAGAGCGAATAGCTTGCCTTTCTCGAAGATTACGTCTCTGTCCGACCAAAGTTTCCGCCAGCATTCCTTTTCTCTCCTGTTCCTCGGCTAATTCTTCTGCTAAATTAGCTCGCTGGGATTCATCTATTGTGGTCATTCTTGCTTCTAATTCTTCCACGGTTTGGGATTGGAGAGTTAATTCTTCCTCTTGGTCATTGACAAAAAGTTCCAAGCGATCGAGGTCTGTTTTTAGATTGTTAACTAAGCTCTCCAATTCTTCCAAAGGCATTTTTTCAAGAGCTTCTAGATCGATTTTACCATCAAAATCTAGGTCTGCTGCTTGGGCGAGACGAATAAGCATTTGTCGAGTAGAATCAGTGGTTTGTAGGGTGAGGTTAAGGCGATCAAATAATTCCTGTTTTTGACTCAGAACAGTTTCTTGTATTTGTAGTTGTATTTTCGTTGTTTCCAAAGCAGTACGACTTATCTGTAATTCCCTGGCTCTTTGTTCGAGATGATTGAGCATTTGTTCGTTGGCGACCTGACGATTTTCTACAGCTTTTTTCTGCTCCTCTAAACTCTGCCAACAACTATTTAAAATTGTCTGTTGTCCCTGCACAGATTCAAGAGTTGAATAGAGAATTTGTGAGGGAGGATTGCCCAGATCGTGATTATTAGCTAAACTCTCCGCTAGAGAACGAATAAATTGTTGTTGTTCTGGGGAAAGATTGGGGGAGGAGTTGAAATTTACTTTTTCTTCTTCCAGGTGTCGCTGTTGCTCTTGTAATTGTTGTTTTAGGTTTTCCAGTTCTTGTCTTTTGCCCTCTAAATAATCGAATTCTGCTTCTATTCGCTCAATTTGATCAATTCTTGCCTCCATTTCCATTTTCTGGCGGTTGAGAATCTCGCTTTGATAGGTGAGGGATTGTTTCCACTGATCGATTTTCTCTTGATCTTCCTTATTGCGCTCCATCAAACGGGAAATCTTTTGCAGTTGTCGCACCATCTCTGCTCCCGCTAATTCTGGGTTTCCTTGCAGTTGACGATTATCGCTCAAATTCACCAAGAGAAGCGCACCTTCTCCTATGGAGTTAGTTTCGTCGTAGGTTAAGATATCGTTCCCCGCTATGGCACTCCACGTCTGATCTTTATGCTGACAGGCCAATAGTTTCAATTCGGTTTTGTAACCGCCGATAAAACCTTTAGTCTGTTTTTTTACTTCTGCAAGGTATAGCACGAGTAGTCTTCCTGTGTGATGAAAGTTTTTGTAATTGGTTTTATAGAGAGTTGATGATCGAGGCTGGGAGCGGCCTGTCTATAGTTTCAGTGTAACCATCGGCTGCCAAAAAATTTTTAGTTTCTATCATTCGATTTTTTCTTTTTGAGACATACATTTGTTCTCAATTTTTCCTCTTACCCACTGGAAAATTTTAAATTTTTGAAGATTTTTCAGCACCAATTTACTGACCTAGTCTCAAAAAATTCGGCAGTCAATCTCATAAATCGGATCAGGTTTTCTCACCCCTTTTACCTCTGGCTGCAGTTTGAATAAGCTGACCATACATCTAAATTATCGGTTAAGACGGCGTGAGAGCGAGAGGCAAGGATAGAAAGCTAGACCTTTTGTACTGAAAATTTCAAAGGCTAGTTTAAATGCAGCAAAGCTTACTGAAAAATATCTTACATAATTAGCTTATCAGATTTATTATTAGTGACAAGAGGAAGGAAGACAGCGTTTCTCCTAAAGATGAAGTATGACGAGATTTGGCATCATCCCCAGACGAACACCTAAAACCAGAGACTTCGTACCTCAACATTAAGATAACTGCTATCGGTTCTTCTAGACTAAAATAAATAGCGTCTAGTGGGGGAGATTCCGAGAAATTATGCAAGGAAGTTTCAATGAGATTGACCTTCCCAGTATTTTACAATTGATTGAATTAGGACAAAGAACAGGAGAACTATTGATAACGATCTCAGTATTGGTGAAAAAGTCGAGAGTATTTTAGAAAATTCTAACTATTCCTGTGGTCTTTTCCATTAGAAGCTCTCGCTCAGGCTATAGTGATCGAAGCGGCTCTCATTCTCTGGGATATCGCCCTACCAAAACTCGACGGTTTAACCGGTCAAGGGGGGCTGCTGGCAAGGGTAAAAGCCAAAATGGGTTCTCTCATTCTTTGTGTGATCAGTTTAACTTATATAGGAGCGATCAATCTTTGTGTCCTTTGTGTCTTTGTGGTTCGTTCCACTCGCTACTCGCTGGGTGCATCTCATTTTTGTAAATCTACCAATTGGGATTTTTACGGGGAAACTCTCGGCTAAAATCCGGTATTACTTCCGATTTTATCACTCAATCCCAGCTTTTGGGGGGTTCTACCCCCAAACCACCCGTTGGGGGCGAGGCGCGGCCACTGAGCTTTTACATTGAGCCTGTCGAAATGTGTCGAAATGTGTCGAAATGTGTCGAAGTGCCGCTCCCAAACCCCGGAGCGCATTAGCTTGTCGGTAGGATGCTTACAGACAGCTGCTGATACATTTGTAGTCATCCAAGAGTCACTGATAATTGCTGATTGTCGGTATTCCCGCAAATGTGAGATGCGCCCCACTCGCTCCCTGGCACGAATGTATCTTAGAATACATTTTACCCACCAAATCCAAGAGAGTCCAAAATGGTGGGGGCAACCGATTATTTAAGCAAACCTTTCAGCGAAAATGAGTTATGACTGCTGTTGGAAAAATACCTTGAGGGGAATAGAGGAATGGGGGAATTAGCGTAATGGCAGGATAGGGGAATGTCAACTAAAACCCTAAAACCCTAACATCCTAAAACCTGACACTAAACCCCAAACCCAAAAAAAAATCTCTTGGCTAGTCGTTTCTAACAGTGGAATTGGGAAATGTAGGAATAAAACCCGAAGGGGTCAATCAAGTCCTTGTTGAGAGGGAAACCCCCTGATAAATTTCAGAGTGCGTTGGAGGCAAAAAATGGGAGCAATTTCGGAGCATCGGGTCAACGGAAACTATTATCGCGCATCTTTATTCCATTGTTATTCTTGGCGGCCTAGCTGGGTAGGGAGTTATGAGAGAAATATTGCTGGTAGAAGACAGCCAAGCGCAACGGGAACTGATCTGTGATCTACTCCGCAATAGCGGCATTAAGGTCACGATCGCCAAAGATGGGGTGGAGGCCCTCGAACATATTCAGAGAGCCAATCCCGATCTCGTCGTCCTCGATATCGTCATGCCCCGCATCAATGGTTATGAGGTATGTCGTCGTCTTAAGTCGGATCCCAAAACCAAAAATATCCCCGTGATCATTTGTTCCTTGAAAGGGGAAGTCTTTGATCGCTATTGGGGCATGAAAATCGGAGCCGATGCCTACATTGTCAAACCCTTTGAACCGATTGAGTTCATTGGCACTGTTAAACAGCTGCTACGCCGATAAAATCGCCTTCACCGGTGACAGTCTAGCTATGCTATAGGTCAAGACAGCTAAAAACGCTGACCGAAAATTTGGGTACAAGCCCCGCCATGTCCGCGCAGGGTCGGGCGGCTTTAAATAAATATGTATTGTCAACTTAAAGAATTTTGTGTTAAGATATTGATACTCGGTCAAGCAGTGTCAAAATGTTTGTACTAGAATACAAAGTTAAGCCAAAACCTAATCAGATAGAAGCCATTAATGAGGCAATACGGACAACCCAATTTGTTCGGAATAAAGTTCTGCGTTATTGGATGGATAATCCTGGTGTTGGCAAAACAGAGTTATTTCGATACAACACAGCATTAAGGAAAGAGTTTAAATTTGTTGATGATTTAAACTCCCATGCTTGCCAGACTGCCGTAGAAAGAACCTTGCGGGCAATTACTCGGTTTTACGATAATTGCCAAAATAAAGTTAAAGGAAAGAAAGGCTACCCTAAGTTTAAAAAACATTCCCGTTCCGTTGAGTATAAAGTATCTGGATGGAAGCTATCAAAAGATAAACGTCATATTACCTTTACAGACAAAAAAGGTATTGGTACTCTTAAGTTGATTGGTTCTAGAGATATTAATTATTATCAACCAGACCAGATTAAACGGGTAAGAATCCTTAATCGTGCCGATGGTTATTATGTGCAGTTTTGCCTTAAATTAGACCCCAGAGACACGGTTAAACCTTTAACACCTTCCCAGAAAGCGACTGGGATTGATGTCGGATTAAAGTTTTTCTTAGTAGATAGCGAAGGCAATCAAGTTGATTGTCCGAAATATTACAGAAAAGCTGAAAAACAACTAAACCGATTAAACAGGAAAAAGTCAAAGAAATACCGCAAGGGTAAAAAACAATCTCGTAATTATCACAAAGCTAGAAAGCGATATGCTCGAAAACATTTAAGAGTAAGTAGGCAACGAGAAGAGTTTGTCAAGAGTGTGGCACTCCGTTTAGTTAAGTCTAACGACTTAATCGCTTATGAAGACTTAAATATTAAAGGCATGGTCAAGAATCGTCATTTAGCGAAGTCGATAACCGATGCAGGATGGTCTGTTTTTAGGCAATGGCTAGAGTATTTTGGGGACAAATACGGCAAGTTAACTATAGCTGTCTCACCCCATAATACGTCTCAAAATTGTTCTAATTGTGGACAAAAAGTCCAAAAGTCGCTATCTACTCGAACCCATGTTTGTCCTCATTGTGGATATACAGATTGTCGAGACAGAAACGCCGCTTTAAACATCTTGCAAAAGGGATTAAGTAGCGTGGGGCGCACGCAAACTTTAAACGCTTCGGGAGAGATTCCCTCTTGGTTGGTTGGAGAAATCCTGCTTGCTAACGGAGACTCAATGAACGAAGAATCCCCGTCTCTTTAGAGCGGGGAGCGTCAACGAACTATTAGTTGCAAGAGAACCAAACAAATGCTTAACGACGCCGATTTCTTTGCTGGTGACGCTCAAAATATCGCCCCCGACACTCAGGAATTACAAACTCCCGTCGGTGAACTGCACTTACGATTTTATCTACCCTCTCAGGACGAGTTTGCCCTTAGTGCTGTGGGCATTTGCGAGGTAATACAGCAACCACTCGATCGCATTACCCCAATTCCCAATGCTTCACCCTTGCTCCTCGGTGCGATCAATCTCCGGGGTCAAGTGATCTGGGTGGCGGATCTCGGTCAATTTTTGGGGGATAATAGCCGCTTAAATACCGATCGATCCGAAATTCCCGTAATTGTGATCGAAGAACAGGAAAAGATCCTCGGTTTAGCGGTGCAACGTTTGGGAGATATGGAATGGCTCGACCCAGATAAACTAGGTAGTGCCGTCAGTATTCCCGATCAGATCGCCCCCTATGTGCAGGGAGAGTGGATTCTGGGCCAAGAATCAAAAAAAACCTTAAGACTACTCGATCATCTGGCCATACTCCGTTCTGCCCGTTGGGCGGCTTAAAACCTCAAAAAAATAGCAGAATAGCATTTATAGCAATTATTTCTTGAAACTACTAACTACTTGATCACTTTATCTTTACTAGGGGAGGGGCAAATGCCGTCAGGGAAAGAATATGCGAAACTCTATGGAAAGGCTAACACCGCCTATTGCCAGGGCAACCTTGAGGATGCCGCCGTCATTGTCAAAGACATGATCGGCAAGTATCCCGATGATCCCAACGTCCTGCTTTTACAGGGACACATTTATTTAGGACTACAACAATACAGCTTGGCCGAGGAACGTTACGAAAAAGTGCTGGAATTGGCTAAAAATTCTCCCAATTTCTTTGATCTGGTAGATTATGCTCGACGGGGTCTCGATCAGATTCAGCAATTGCGTTTTGAAGCCGAGGATGGAGATTTTATGATCGCTGCTGCGGAAAGCATTGCCTACAGCGAGGCAGCTTTCGATCCCAGTCAAGGTTTCAGCAATTCTTTGTCTGGGCGGTCGCAAGCGGCTGATCCCGGGCAAAATGATGCAATCGACTGGGATAGTGGTCTTTTCAATGACGAGGATATCGGGGAGCCTACGGCGGGTACAGTCGATTCCTATGGAGATGATTTTGGGGAATCGGAGGAAACCGCCTTTAGTTCCCTTATCCCGGCCGATTCAGGCTCTCACGGTTCCCATTTGTCCGGCGATTCTCCGGATGGAGAACCCCCTTTCCCCTTTTTAGAAGCAGAGGAGATTGACACGCTGCAGGAAGGGTGGGGCGGTGGGTTAGGGTCAACGAGAGAAACCACTTTTACGGCTTCCTCTGACTGGTGGGAAAATCCCTTCACTGGGAGAGATCAGGGGTTATCCTATCCCGATACCCCAGAAACAAGCACTTTTGTCACTGATACGGACCCAACCGACCGACAAGCGGCGAAAACTGACCTTAATCAGGGCATAGTCACTCAAAAAAGCTACGAGGAGGAAGAAACCGGAGATTTTAGGCAACCAAAACTCAATAATGAGGATGAGGATTTAGGCGGTTTTTCCCAACTGGATCTGACGGATATAGCCGAAGAACTGGGGGAATCGGAGCTATTTACCCGTTCGGGAGAGGAAACTGTAACTGCTGGTTTTGTCCCCGAACCCAGTGCGCGCCTTAATGCCAGTTCTGCTGTGGGAGAGCCTAGTTTTAATCCTTCTCGTCTAAAAATCCCCGATGACAAAAAAGATAGTCATCTTGGCCCTGTTTCCGAGCGCCTGCTCAAGCCAGTGGTGGAAGTCAATCCGGGCAAATTAGCCTTTTTTGTCAATGCTTCTTTAGGCAAAAAACAACTAATCCTAGCGGCTTTAGCGGGTATTACCCCTGTAATCTTAATTTTTGCCGTTAGTACCACCTCTTGGCTATTTTCTCTATCGGCTGCCAAACCGGGCCCGAATAGCAAGGAAAAAACCGAAAAAGTTGCCCCGAAACCAGCCCCAGCCAGCCTTTCCCCTTTCAGTCAACCGGTACTAACCGAGATGTTATTAACTGGACTGGGAGCTTTTGCCCTAACTTGGCTAGGTTTACAGTTGCTCATTAGTCAGATTAAGCGGAGTCTCAACGATCTGCAAAGCCAATTCGCTCATCTCTCGGAAGGTAATTTTAACGCTAAAGCGACGATCTACTCGGAAGATGAATTCGGTCAATTGGCCAATCGTTTCAATCAGATGGCCCAGGTGGTGGTAACTACCACCACGGAGGCCCAACGCCGCGCCGCCGAAACGGAAAGGGGACAGGAAGACCTACAACGGCAAGTGATTCAACTTCTCGATGATGTGGAAGGAGCGGCTAGGGGGGATCTGACCGTGGAAGCGGAGGTGAGCGCCGATCTTTTAGGGGCGGTGGCCGATGCTTTTAATTTGACTATCCAAAACCTGCGCGAAATTGTCCGACAGGTGAAAAAAGCGGCAAAACAGGTGAATCAATCCAGTACCAATAGTGAATCTTTCGCCCGCAATCAGTCTAGCGATGCCCTGCGGATGGCGGAGGAATTGGCCGTCACCCTTAATTCGGTACAGATGATGACCGACTCAATTCAACGGGTGGCAGAAAACGCCAGAGAAGCCGAAGAAGTTGCCCGCACTTCCTCGATTACCGCCCTGAAGGGGGGTGATTCCGTGGAAAGAACCGTGGCGGGAATTCTGCAAATCCGCGACACTGTATCAGAAACGGCGCGAAAAGTCAAGCGTTTGGCGGAAGCTTCCCAGGAAATCTCGAAAATTGTCGCAGTAGTCTCTCAGATTGCCTCGCGGACTAATTTATTGGCTCTTAATGCCTCGATTCAAGCGGCGCGAGCGGGAGAGGCGGGCCGCGGTTTTGCGGTTGTGGCCGATGAGGTGCGTCAGTTGGCCGATAGAGCTGCTAAATCTCTTAAGGAAATTGAACAGATCGTTGTACAGATTCAATCAGAAACGGGTTCGGTAATGACGGCGATGGAGGAAGGGATTCAACAGGTTATCGATGTCACCGAGCGCTCGGAACAGGCCAAGAAGTCCCTAGAAGATATTATCCAAGTTTCTAACCGCATCGATACGCTGGTGCGCTCGATTACCGCCGATACGGTCAAACAACGGGAAAATTCTCTCAATGTCGCCCAAGTTATGGAGTCGGTGGAGTTAACCGCTCAGGAAACTTCCCAAGAATCCCAACGGGTGGCGGTTTCCTTGCAAAAATTGGTTAGTATCTCCCGAGGGCTGCTTTCTTCGGTAGAACGGTTTAAGGTAGACTCGGAAGATGATCGATAATGGGTGAGCGGTAATCGGTGGGTTATTGATTAGCCGCTATCCCTCAAGATTGACCGCTAGAGTGAGTAAAGTTATGCCTAAACTTAGTCTCTGCATGATTGTCAAAAATGAAGCCGAAAATCTCCGGCGCTGTTTGGACAGCGTTAAAGGGGTGGTGGATGAGATGATCGTTATGGATACGGGTTCGACCGATGATACGATTGCTATTGCTAAAAGTTACGGTGCCATAGTTCCTAGCTACGATTGGCGGGATAATTTTTCCGATGCTAGAAATGAGGCTTTAAAATATGTTACTGGTGATTGGATTTTAGTTCTTGATGCCGATGAGGAATTAAATCCCGCTATCGTACCGAAAATGCGTCGGGCTATGGAAAAAGAGGAAAATTTAGTCATTAATTTAATCCGCCATGAAATCGGAGCCATACAATCACCCTATTCTCTAATTGCGCGGCTATTTCGCCGACATCCTCAGGTCACTTTTACCCGACCCTATCACTCAATTATTGATGATAATGTGGCCATTTTATTAAAAAAAGAGCCTGATTGGAAAATAGTTGAACTGCCAGAAATTGCTATCTTTCACTACGGTTACACCGTCGATAAAATAGCCAGCTTAGATAAGTTTGAACGGGCAAGAAAAGCCATGGATGGCTTTTATCAGCAACATCCCCACGATCCCTATGTGTGTAGTAAATTGGGAGGTTTATATCTAAAGATTGGCAGGGATAAAGAGGGTTTTAAGCTGCTCAAACACGGTTTAAAATGCCATGGCTCTAATCCACATATTTTATACGAGTTATATTATCATCTCGCTAATTATTATTATTCAGTGGAGGAATTTAAGCAATCAGCCGATCATTTTATTAAAGCGATTAAGCAGCCAATTTTAGATAAATTAAAACTGGGGGCTTATAATAATTTAGGTGGGTTATTATACGAAGCAGAAAACTACGAAGCTTCCTTATCTATCTTTGAGAAAACCGTAGAGATTGATCCTAGTTATGCCGATGGTTACTATAATTTAGGACTGGTTCTCAAACAACTGCACCGGCTACCAGAATCGATTAAAGCTTATAAAAAAGCTCTCAAGTTAAACCCCGATAATCCCGATATTTACCAAAATCTAGGGGTGGCTTATATAGTTTTCGGTAGTTATAATGAGGCGATCGAGATTTGGCAAAAAGGCCTACAATTATTGAAAGATCAGGGTAATGTATCTCGCGCTGAAATGCTGCAAGAAACCCTAGAAGCTCTGGGAGCAAGTGTATTGAGGGATGAACAGTAACTGTTCACCGTTGTCGCGAAGATTGGGAGCCGCCACTGTACTAAAATTCTCAATAGGCAGTTGAAATGCAGTACATCTGATTGCTAAAACCCTGTCTAGTCAACTCCTGTGAGGATTTTTCCGAATTAATTCTTAATAGGATTATCGAGGGGTTAGACGCGGAAGACTTAGGGGTTTTGATAGAAATGATCAAGAGATAATTGCTGCCGTGTAATTGACCTTGACAAGAAATGCTATAATTTCCTAGCAAGGGGGGAAACTAATCCCTCTCAGGGCTGCCATCGCACAATTTTGTCGGTTACTGGTTCTCGTCAGCTTGTTTGTCAAATATACCAATTCTATTTTGAATCGGTGCTGTTATGTCAAGATTCAGGGTTTCTGGCTGCAACGGAACTGGAAAATCAAATAATCTATTCCCTCAAATCTTCTTACCTTAGAGAAAAATAATGAAATTCGAGGAAATCCAAGAGATTCTTAATCGGCAACTGCTCAAGCTTGAGAATCGCTCTCTTAATGACACAGAACAATTATTATTGCGAGGACTTTGGCAGAAAAAGAACTATCAAGAAATTGCCCAAGAAAACGGTTATAGTAGCGGCTATCTTGCCAATGTAGTTGCCCCAGGACTCTATGATAGAGTCTCGCAACTGATCGGAGAACCGATCAATAAGAAAAATTTTTTATCTAGACTACAATCTCATTTTACCAACTCTAAATCACCTCAGTATTGCGGTAATGAATATCCTCAGAATGAGCGGCCAGAATACCCCGATGCTCCTGTTCCCTATAATTCTTATTATTATCTAAAACAAACAAAACTTGAAGCAAAAGTTATCGAGGAAATCGGCCAATCTGGGGCGTTAGTACGCATTAAAGCTCCCAAAAAATGGGGGAAAACGTCTTTATTATTAACAATTTTAGAGGCTTGTCAACAGCAATTCGGTTATCAAATTGTTAGTTTAGATTTACAAAAAGCAGACCAAAACATTATAGCAGATTTTAACAAGTTATTACGCTGGATTTGCCGTAATTGCGCTCGGCAGTTGAATTTAGAAGCCAAATTAGATGATTATTGGGATGAAGATATAGGAATTAAAATGAGTTGGACAATTTATTTTGAAGAGTATATTTTACGAGAGATAAAACAGCCACTGGTATTGGCTTTAGACGAAGTGCATCGAGTCTTTGAACATCCGAAAGTAGCAGAAGATTTTTTACCTTTAATCAGAGCTTGTTATGAAGAATCTAAGCGATCTCCCCTGTGGCAGAAATTACGTTTAATTATTGTTCAATCCACAGAATCTTATGTTTCTCTGCGATTAGAACAGTCTCCTTTTAATGTGGGATTACCCATAGAGTTACAGGGTTTTGGTCAAGAACAAGTGGCAGAATTGGCAAAAAAATATCAATTAAATGAATTAGCAAACAACGAAATTCAACAGTTGATCGACTTAGTGGGGGGACATCCTGCCTTGATTCATTTAGCGATTTATCATCTTAGCCAAGAGCAAATCACGATGCCAGATTTAATCAAATCAGCAACTACATCAACGGGTATTTATTCCTCTCATTTACAGCTGCACTGGGTCAGTTTACAAAAACAACCCGAACTTGCCGATGTTTTTCAACATATTTGTCAAGGTAATCAACCAATGATAGTCGATCCAATTATTGCTTACAAACTTAATAGTATGGGTTTAATTAAACTCAGAGAAAATAAAGCAATTGTCAGTTGTCAGTTGTATCAAAAGTACTTTATAAGTCAATATACTGGTTCAGTATAAATAAATTTTTGAACCATGGTATTAAGACAGTGATCGCTCAAGCCAATCATTATTAAATATCGTCTGATAAATCCGATTATGAACGTCCATTTTCCCGTGACGCTTTACCACTAATCCAGATAAAAATAACTCAGGTAAATAGGGATTGTTATCAATCTGTATTGGTTCTTGATGGAGGATTTGTCGATACAAGGTTAATAACTGGGGTCGGTTTGGACTTTGAAGAAGGCGATCTTGAATGGTTTTTAAATGTTCGGGTTGATCCTGCATCTCCCAATCTTGAATAATTTTTTCTGCTACTAAGTTGGCCAACCATTGTTCTTCTTGATTAGAGGGGATTGGTTGCTCACTATCCCGCATCAGTTGACAGAGTTTTTGAGTTAAGAAAGGTTGCCCTCCCGTCCAGCTTAAGACTTGTTTGAGCATGGTCTGAAGATTACTGACTTTTTCTGTTAACCCATATAATAAAGGTTGAGCTTCGTGTTCTTTAAAACTTGCTAATTCAATAGCGTTACCAATATTAAAAGGTGTTTTCTGGGGGTCAGTAATTAAAGCTGAAGGTGTGGTAGCACCAAAAAAGGCAAAAGTTAGCTCTTGAAATTGAGGTTGAATCGCTCTCTGATTATAAAAAGAACGAATTAAAGCAAAAAAGTCAGAGACATCAAATTTTAACCCTAAAATGCTATCAATTTCATCAATAAATATAACAGTCGATTTTCCAGATTGCCGCTGATTAAAATCGTCATTAACTAGAAGAAAATTTTCTATAAATTGTCCTAATCGTTGTACAGGAGGCAGGTCTAATTGTTCACTCCACCAAGCTTTAAAAGTTTTCAATTCTTTGATTAATCCAAAACTGCGGAGCAGATCAACGGCTAATCCTTTATACCATTGTTCGGGGGTAATATTGTCTGTTCCTAGCCGAGTTAAGTCAATTACTGCACATCTAATTCCCTCCTTTTGTAATTGACCCATCATCCGTACCATTAAGCTAGATTTTCCCATTTGACGTGCATTTAAAACATAGCAAAATAGACCTTGTTTGAGAGCTTTATAAAGATTGCGATCAGCTTGTCGAACCACATAATTCGGTGCATCAATCGGTAAACTGCCCCCCACTTGATAGACAAATTTGGAAGGTTGTTCAGCAGTTTTAAGCAGGTCATTTTCAAAGATAAGTTCTGCTTGAGTTGCTTTCAGTACCTCTAAAGTATTTGTGAGTTCTTTTGTCCGTTCTTCTACTCTTTGTTCTAAGGTTTGATAGAGTCTTGAGTTATCAATAGAGATAGCAGCTTGAGCCACTAAAATATTTAACAGTTCAACTCTTTCTGAGGTAAATGCGCCTGTGGTTAAATTATTTTCTAAATAAACAATTCCTTTTAATTGACCTTGATTGAGTAAAGGAGTACAAAGAATGGATTTAGTTTCTTTAGCCACAATATAATAATCATTGGTAAATTGACCTTCAGATGTGGCATCATTTAAAACGATAGTTTCTTTTGTCCGAGCGACATAATTAATAATGCTAGTGGGTAAAATGGGAATTGAGTTATCATGGTCGATAGATTCTATGGGAATTGATTGTAGTATATTAACCGTTTCTTGAGCAATTGTTCCTTGAGCTTCAATGACCCAATTTCCTTGCTGTTCTAAAATCAAATAACCTTTCTGCGCTCCTGCATTTTCAATGACAATTTTCATTAAATTTGTTAGGAGATTTTCCAGTTTAATTTCTCCAGAAATCGCTTGCGAAGCTTTGAGAATAGTGGTTAAATCCAGAACTGCTCCATCATTACCAGTAGTTGAAATGGTGGTACTCAGTCCTTTAGATCTGTTTTGATTGCTGATGCCTAATAAATATTGAGGGTATTCTTCTTCTAATTGTTTAACTTTGGCCTTTGCACCCCAACGAATGTAACAATGATAAGCATTTCTGAGATATAGTTTAGCGATTTCTTCTCTACCTAAAGTAAAATAAAATTCAGAGGCACGTTCATAGGCTAAAGCCTCTTCATGGATAAATTCATATTTTTTTGCTCCTTGAATGGCTTTTTCATAAAATTCTTGAGCTTCCCAGTTTTGACCTAAGACTCTCGCTTTTTCTGCTTCAACTAGATCATATTTATGTTGAAAATTTGCTGGACAATGACTAGACCATATTGCCATCTTCTGCTGATTGTTATCTACTTGTTGTAGTAATTTTCTTTGATCATTTTGCTCTGTGTCATGATAATAAGCTAGAAAACTCAACGATGAATAGAAATTATGTTGTGCTTTAAATAGGGCTGCACCGCTTGTTACCGCTACATATTTTTCTGTATGTTGACTGTTTTCTAAGGAGGCAACAAAATCATTAAAAATATAATAATCAATCATTCTTCCGAAATAATAAATAAATAGTAACCATTGATTATTTTGGTCAAGATATTCTTGGAGATGTTTATCTTCTTCCTCTTGGGAAGTTCCTAGCAATAAAAAATCTTGATGGTGATTAATATCTCGTACATTTTTAGCAGTATTTGTCAAAATAACTAAGAATTTATGAGAATACTCTTGATTAAGTTTTTCCACAAAATGAATGTATTTTTCACAATCTCGTTCTACTTCTTCTAACTGGCATCCTCCTAAAAACTTGATAGCGCAATAGGCCTGTGCGAGAAACCCAACATATTCATTGTGTCCTGTATTAAGTCCTTGTTGCAAGCCATAAAGTAATTTTTCTTGAATGACTTGCTCATTTAGTGGATTTTTCCAACACCATATATAAGCATAATATAAAAAAAATATTTCGGCTTGAAATTTTTGATTATCATCTTTTTCTAATAAGTTAATTGCTAGTTTTCCAAACTTATAACCATAATCAATTTCTGCTGTCATTCCCGACATGAGCATTCCATAAAAAGCATAAATCGTAGAAGCTTGTGGAGGATTGCCGTATTTGATACAGAGATAAGTTAAAGTTAATACTAATTCCGTAAATAGAAGAAAATTAGTTGTATTTGAAGCAGAGCGAATTTGCAGTATTATTTTAATAGCTGCTAGTTTTTTATTGTCAGTCATTATCAAATTATCGGCCAAGTCTTCAATCGATTTATTTTTTAAAAGCAACTTTATGTATCTCTGGCGATTACTAATTCTTTTTTTGATTTCATTTTCTTGAAGAGAAATTTTGATACCTAGTTCTGGTAAAACATTGAGGGCAATATCTATCGCTTTTTGAGGTTGAAAAATTGTAAAGTAGTAGATGATTTGTATTTCATATACCTTGAGTTTATCAAATATGTCTCTAGCTTCTTTTAAGATAGTGTCAGATATTTTTTCAATTTGAGAAAATTTAGTATTTAAGTAAAGAGATTCTAAGGTTTCAACATAAAGTTCTAGAGTTAATTGATAATCAGTTTTCCAGCTATTTAATGTCAACAATTCCAATCCTTTTTCTAAATATCTTAAAGCCGAATCATAAGCTGTTGATGCTTTTGCCTTTTTTCCTGCTTTTAGATTTAACTTAGCCAGTTGATTTTTTTCTAACTGATCGGTAATTAATATTGCTCCCTGATTAAGTTGATTAACAGTATCAAATATTTTATCTTCTAATTGATGCTCTGCTTGATATTTTTCTAATAAAATACGTCCTATTTGCTGATGAAAACATTCTTTTTCTTCTTCAGAAATAAGAGAATAAGCTGCTTGTTGTACTCGGTCATGTAAAAATCGATAATAAATATCAGCAGAATAGTTAAAAGCATCTTGTAGCTTGTTATTTGACAAATCTTCTCCATTCCATAATAGAGGAATTTTATAATTTTTGTCTAGGGGAATCACCAAGCCTTCATCTAGAGCTAACTGTAGTTCTTGAGCGGTAATAGTTTCAGATTTATTATTAATAATCCTAAGGATTTCTAAATTAAATTGATTGCCAATACAAGCTGCTAACTTGAGAACCTGTTGCGTATTTTGAGATAATTTTTTAATTTTATTCACCATTAAATCAACTACATTATCAGTAATAGATAAACTTTCAATTTGTTGTATATTCCATTGCCAATAAACTTGTTTTGTGTACTTCGCTTTCTTTAAATCTAAATTTTCCCTAATAAACAGGAATTTTCTATCGTAGAGAGAATAAAACAATTGGGTTAAGAAAAAAGGATTACCCTCGGTTTTTCTGCTGAGTAATTCCCCTAAGGGTTTAGCTAATTCTCTAGAACAATTTAGAGTATCGGCAATTAATTGATTAATCTCTCTGCTTTTTAAAGGTGAAAGAGAGAGCGTATTAATTGTTTTTTGGGCTTGATTAATTTTGCCTAAAGTGTGCATTAGTGGATGAGTTGTTTCCACTTCATTATCTCGATAAGCACCAATTAGGAGAAAATAGTTAATATCTGGCTCTAAAATTAATTGCTCAATTAAATTTAGAGAAGATAAATCTGCCCACTGTAAATCATCAATAAAAATCACTAAGGGATGTTCTGGTTGACAAAAAATCGTGAGAAAACGCTTAAAAAATAAGTTAAAGCGATTTTGACTTTCCGTTTTACCCAGTGGTTCTACAGGAGGTTGCTTACCAATAATTTTTTCGAGTTCAGGGATAACCTCAACAATAATTTGACCATTATTTCCTAAAGTTTCTAGAATCTTGTCTTTATAGGTTTCAAGATGTCTTTCTGGTTCACTTAACAACTGTTTTACTAAATCTTGAAAAGCTTTAGTAATTGCTGAATAGGGAATATATCGTTGTAGTTGGTCAAATTTGCCCTTAATAACTCGTCCTCGTTGGCGTGTAATTGGTTTGTAAATTTCATTGACTAAAGCTGTTTTACCAATCCCAGAATAACCCGAAATCAGGATCAATTCAGATGAGCCTTGATTGATTTTTTCAAAAATGTTTAGGAGTTTTTCAACTTCTAATTCTCGACCATAGAGTTTTTGCGGAATCTGAAATTTTTCTGGAAGCTCCCGACTTCCTAAAGAAAATAGCTGAATCTGTTCCCCTCTTTTGAGTTGATTGAGACAAATTTCTAAATCATTTTTAATTCCCCAAGCACTCTGATATCTTTCTTCTGGGGTTTTTGCTAATAGTTTTTTGATAATATTAGACACAGCCAAGGAAAGGTCTGGAATCAGTTCGTGTAGGGGTAAAGGGTCTTGAGCAATATGACAATGAACTAACTCCATTGGGTCTGTAGTTTCAAAAGGAAGTCTGTTGGTTAAAAGTTCATAAAAAGTGACTCCAAGGGCATAAAAATCACTACGATAGTCAAGTCCACGATTCATTCTTCCTGTTTGTTCAGGTGCAATATAAGCTAACGTTCCTTCTAATTGATGGGGAGAGATAACGCTGATAAATTCTTGAGCTAACTGGCTAGAAATACCAAAATCAATAACTTTAAGTTCTTCGGTTTTGGGGTTATAGACAATATTAGAAGGGTTAATGTCTTTGTGAATAATATTGGCTTTATGAATAACAGCTAAAGCTTCAGCAATCTTAATGGCAATTTTCAAAAATTCTTCTAGGTTGAATTGACTTTGCTCTAGTAATGATTTTAAAGATTGACCACCAAAGTCTTCTAAAACCATAACTAAACTGTTTTCATATCGCTGTAACTCATAAGCTTTAATAATATTATCAACATTAAAAGAGCGAGTGATCTGGTATTCTTGTTGATAGCGAGTGAGTTCTGATGGCGTTGGGTAATTTTCTTTGAGAATTTTAAGGATAACTGCCTGATTATTGGCATGACGAAAACCTCGATAAACTAAGGAGTTAGCACTTTCGTAGAGTTTTTCGCTGATTTGATATTTTTTTTCCATTGGCTTATCAGTTCAGTCAGAAAATCAAGCTGATCAATTTGCGTCATCTCTTGATTCTCTGACCAATTTTCATAATTAAAATTGAAGATAATTACAAACAACTCAGGGGAATATAAGGTGAAGGTGGATAAACGTGCTTCAATTGGTGATTCTTCCAGTCTTCACTATGTTCGCTAGGATAAAATGGATAGGGACCATCATGCTCTTTTGCCTTTGCCCAAGTTTGAATGTCAGATTGGCTAACATTGAATTCACTGGGTCTGGGTGGATAAGGGACTGTTATTTTACCAGCTGGAAAATCTTTCCCTGTATGAACAAGTTCTGTCATAACACCATGAAAAAGCTCCCAAGTAACATCAAGGCCGTATTCAAAGATTAGCTGATAGATACTGCCAATTGGCTCCCAAATCTGGGCGAAATATTCATGTTTATCGGGATAATAAAAGTTAACTTTATCTTTATAGAAAGCTTGCCCACACAGCAAAAGAGCCAAAGCAATAAAGTCATAATTTATATTGTCTGGTTGAATCAACCAACTATATTTTTTGGTGTGGGTTTTACTATCTACTAATAGTTTTCTGGATAAATCGATCTCACTTATACGTTCTTCACCTTCTTGATCAAGCCAATAAGTACACACTTTTTGGTGAGGAAATCTCAAAATTTTTCTAACCAAATTCACTTTTGCTTTCATTTCATCTGGTATCTTTTCCGGCTCAAGCCATGTGTAAGCAATCATCTGAGATAGCTTTCGTGTTTGTAATAAGAAATAAACGGTACTCAATTCTGCTTGAGCTAAAGGATCATCCTTAGGTTGTGATGGGCAAAATCTTGGGTCAACCTTAGCTCCTGAGCTAGGAAAACTTGAGGAATCTAAATTATATTTTGTTTGTAAAGCTTCCTTAGTTCCATAGACTAATTTAGGGTGGTCTTCATTTTCAAAAATAAGTAGCTGAAAATAGTAATCATTGTATTGATTGCCATCGATCGATTTTGGTCCTTGTCCAATCTTTATAGACAAATTTGATTGTAAATTTTGAACATAACTGCGAGTAAAGACCTGTGCCATTGGTGAATTCCTCCAGGAAGTTGGTTAATAAATTTGATTCTACTGTAAAAACTCAGACTGAGCCATAAAAACGGGTAGGATTGTCCGCAAGTATCTTCTCTACTGTTTCCTTAGCTAAATCTTTCTCAAGCTTAAGCACTTGACTAACAATATCGGGCTTATGATCCATGTGTGGATAATCTGAGCCAAAGATAATATTGTCACTGCCAATGTAGTCTATAAGCCGGGACAGATAAGGTTCAGAGGGTTCAACGGCAATAAAGCATTGACGGCGAAAATACTCTGATGGCATTAATCTTACCCGATCTTTGACCTCCCAAGGTGTAACTTGATACTCTTCGTCAAGTCTCCATAACCAATAGGGTAGCCAACCGCAGCCCGACTCTAAAAATCCGATTCTTAGCTGAGGATGACGTTCTAACACTCCCCCTTCTATTAACGCTAACAGTGCCATCATCTGCTCCATGGGGTGAGAACAAGCATGAAGGGCAAAACGGGTGTTAAATCGATCGGCACCGGTGGTGGGTAAACGACTCCAATGTCCCTCATGAATTCCTACAGCCATGTCCAAATCCTCGCAGGCCGCCCAAAAGGGTTCATAGGCTGGATCGCTCAAAATTCTGCCTTTAACGGGATTAGGGCGCAAAAAAACCGCCTTCCAGCCCAAGTTCGCCATACGGTGTAGCTCTTTGACCATATCTTCGGGATCGTGTTGATTGACTGCAGCGACTCCTTTCAGTCTAGCGGGGTCATAGCTACAAAATTCTTCATATAACCATGTATTGTAAGCACGGACAAAAGCCCCCATCACTTCAGCAGGTAGGCTATCAATGGCAAATAACCACAGTCCGTAATTAGGATAAATAAAAGCTACATCTATGCCCATTTGTGTCATAGATTGAACATGGGACTCTGGGTTATAGCGGTTGAGATAAGCATGGGGATGAGCTTGCATCATCTGCTTATTCCCTTCTGCTTGGACTTGTGGGGAGATTTTTTGACTAATCGGTTCTCCTTTGATTTTCATGTCAGCAGAAGGGGCAAATTCCCTAAATTTAGGTTCTAGGTATTGTCCCCACATTGCGGGGGGTTCAATGACATGGGAATCAGCATCAATAATTTTGTACCCGTTGAGCATAGCGATTTTTCGGCAATTTTCTACCTAAATTATATTTGATTGGGAAAAAGCGGTCCCTTTTTTTAGGCTTTTTTTTCATCCCCTAAAACTCCATGGATTGATTGGGTTAAACTTGATACAACACTTTATTAAACTTAACGAATGGAAGCGATTGAATTTAAAATGATTCTTCATCATGGCACAGTTGTCATTCCCCCTGAATACCCCTCTAAGTGGGAAGGTAAGGCGATACGTGTGATACTCTGAAGGGGTTTTGAGCTTGACTCAACCTTCTAAGATACATATAATGTATGTATAACATTTGAATATGATCCCAGAAAAGCAAAAACCAACTGGCAAAAGCACGGTGTTTCCTTTGCAGAAGCTGAAATGGTGTTTTTTGATCCCCTCGCTATTCATGATCTTGATCCCGATTGTATAACAGAAGAACGTTTTATTGCAGTGGGGATGGGAAACATGGGATCACTATTAGTGGTTATTTATACTTTGCGGGGTGAAGTCATTCCCTTGATTTCCGCTCGTCGTGCTACAAAACAAGAGAGAAAAACTTATGAGAAAGGAATATGATTTTTCTAAAGGAAAACGAGGGGCGCTCATTTCCTCTCAGGGAAAAACACGCATTACCATTTATCTAGATGATGAGATTCTAGCTTATTTTCGAGAACAGGCTGAAACCGCAGGAATGGGTTATCAAACCCTAATTAATGAGGCTTTAAAACAATATATCCAATCTCCTTCTGAGCGATCGCTCACTCAGTCCGATTTACGTCGTATTCTTCGGGAAGAATTATCAGCCCTCCAATAATGTTGCTTATGATAGTTACAAGTTAGCCGATCGCTGTCTGTTTTCAAGGATTGCGATCGCTTTTTAATTTTTTCTTGTCAAAGTTTAGTTAAACGGTAAGAGGGGTAATTTTGTAAAGATGTGCTAAATTGGAAGCTTTTTGTAGATCACCTTGACGAAGGGCTTCTCGGACATCATCTAATTTTTGAGCGTCTTCTAATGATAAATAGGGCGACCATCCTTCGGGAGTCTCAATCAGTTCTACTTCCACTTCAGCCATGTACTCTCCAATGTGGATAAGTTTAATGTGAGGCTTTTTTGTCATGGTTTTCTCCTTGTAAAATCACTTGACCAACGTGCTGGATCAGATCTATAGGCAGTGACTAGAACAGCAGGCGATTCGGTATTCTTGGCTATACCCCAAACCACATGAACGGGTTTACCCTGACTATCTTTCTGTAAGACTAGCACACAACGCCCTTGAGGATATTCCGGGTAATCTTCGAGAATGACAGCTTCTCTAATACCTGTTATCACATCCCTTACCAGAATACCGTCATTTGCTAGTTCATCGTAGCCATGGGCTGATATTTTGACTTGCCCACGGGAAAGTAAAGCCAGAACTAATTGGAAGGTTATACTCATCATCTAATCATAGCATCTCTTTATTCAAGGAAGAAGGCGATCGCTGTCTGTTTTCAAGAATTGCGATCGCTTTTTTGCTGCCTTCTTTTCATCCCCTGAAACCGCTACAAGTCAGAGGGTAAAAGGGTTTTGAGAATTTTAGCCGAATGATTAATTCATTTGTTCTACTTAAGGAATTAGGGAGTCATACCATAAAGTGACCCTTTGAATCTAATATAAATCTAATATAAATCTAATATGAAAGTTAATATTCTACTCAAAAAAACCTATTAGAAAAGTATTAACTTTAGAGATTGCCATTACTCAAAATAAAACTTATTCTGGTATCAAAGGTGATTAAACAAATCACTTTTGAGCCAAAAGACAAGGCATTTTGCTTAAGGCACTATGGCTAACTCGAAAAATTCAGAAGGAGAATCAACAATGGCTGCTGATCAATATACTATCTATATCGTCAACGAATCCTCAAGTACACAAATTTTTTGGTGTTTTTTAGAGCGTCCACAAGAACTTGCCAGCGATCCTAAAGTTTTTGCTAACTCCAACACCAACCTGCAAATTGCTTCTCGGCAACCTGGGATAAATTCATTTACTATACCCGTGCAGTATATAGTAGCAGCAGGAGCAAGTAATAATGCTGTTGCTCCGAACATTCTGGTCCAATCCAGTGTCACGAATAATGCTAATTTAGGAGATCAGTGGGAAACTTTCTACGCTAGTGTGCCTCCTAATGCGGGACCAACAATGACGAGATATGGCACGTCAGGTCCCTCACAGTCAATTCAGATGGCGTCCAGTCCATTTGAAAAAGAAAAGAACGAAGCCCTCGCATGGTATTCTAACATGACCTTTGGGATTCGAACATCACAAGGTTTTATGGGTATGACTTGGTCTCCTGATCCTAACCAACAAAGAACCTTAACCCCAAAATTATCATTCTATGTGACCATTGGAAACTACGACTCAAATTCTTTGGCCGACTTTACTACTGTATCTAGAAGTGCTGCGGAAATCTCAGTTCCATCTTCGTTTGATATACTCAATCAGACCACTGTAACATATACCTCCTCTGGAACATGGATTGTAACTCCAGGAAAACCCAAATCCTCAACCGCAATGTTAGCTGCCAGTAATTCCATCGATAGCTTGATTCAGATTGAGCATTACCTATCAAAGGCTCATGCTGATTTGATTGATTCAGTCAAACTCAGCCTTAGCAATCCCGTTTTGTCATCTAGCTCATCGCAAGAGGACTGTGAGGCGAAAATTTAAACATTACCCTCAATAGCTAAAATTTAGTGCGATCGTCTTTTTTCTCACTGCGATCGCCCCTTCTTCTAGATTAGGTTGAAACAACAAAACCCAACACTAATAAAGGTGTGTTACTGCGGTGACACACCTTTTACTATCAGCGGCGATCGCTTATAGATCTCTCTATTGGTCAAACTTTGGCAAGACGCGATCGCAGAGGAAAAATTGTTATTCCGCCATCAGGATATGCTATAAATGGGGGATATTTCAGTTGGCAAAGTGGCAATGATTTGGAACTAGCATTTGAAGGGGATAAACAGAAAGCAAAAATAAATCAAAGAAAACGTAACATTTCTTTTGAAGAAGCATCCACCGTATTTGATGATCCCTTAGCTGTAAATTTCGATGATCCTGACCATTCTACAGGAGAGAATCGCTATCTTATAATAGGTTGATCAGATCAAGGTAAATTTCTATTTGTTTCTTATACGGATCGTGATCATAAAATTCGTTTAATTAGTGCAAGATTAGTTACACCCAAAGAAAGGAGATATTATGAACGAGAAAATCCAAGATGAATTAGAAGATGACTTGCGAGAAGAATATGATTTAAGTCAACTTAAAAATCCTGTTCGCGGAAAATATTACCAACAGTATCGGGAAGGTCATAGCGTTACTATTCATCATGAAGATGGAACAAAAACGGTTGAACATTTTCCAGCGCAAAATGATGTAATTATTCTTGATCCTGATGTTAAAAAGTATTTTCCTAATTCGGAATCCGTTAATGCTACTTTAAGAAGTTTAATTAAATTAATTCCTCAATAATAGTGCGATGCCTACGGCACTGCATAGCAGCACGCCCCTTCTTCTCGATTAGTTTGAAACAACGAAACCCAAGACTATTTAAGGTGTGTTACTGCGGTGATGCAGCTTTTACCTATCAGTTATAATGGAAAGGTTTGAAGCCTAGACTTTCATCAAATGATGCTCATCTCTCTGAAAAATCCGGGTATCGTATCGTACATAGTGTAATGTCGTTGTCACTACATTATGTTAAAATAATTAAGTTTGGAATTACACACCCATCTTATGAGTAGTAAAACAAAAAGTAAGACTCCGCGTAATACCCTAAATTTGCGAATTAAGCCAGAAGAACGCAATTTGATCGATATGGCAGCCAAAGTGCAAGGTAAGAATAGAACTGATTTTATTTTGGAAGCCGCGCGGAATGCTGCGGAGGAAACTTTGCTCGAACGTACTATTTTTTGGGCTAGTCCAGAGGCTTATGCAGAATTTATCGCACTTCTAGATGCACCACCTCAACCTAATGAACGTTTACGCAAAACCATGCAGACGCTCGCACCTTGGGAGAAGGAATGAATTTGACACCACCTGAACCTCTGGCTAGTTATCACTCAATCACTGATTTTTCCTGCGGAATTACTTCTCTTGATGATTGGTTGAAGCGTCGAGCTTATGCTAATCAAGCCAGTGGTGCAACTAGAACTTTTGTTACCTGCGTTGACAATAGGGTAGTTGGGTATTACGCCCTTGCTTCCGGGGCGATTAGTATACAATCAGCTAATGTTGACACTCCCCGCTCTAAAGAGACGGGGATTCTTGGTTCACAGAGATTACTTGCTTAGACAGAATTGCTTCTGAAAAAGTAGAGGTATTCTCTCCCCAAGCGTTTATTGGATCGAGCCCAAAGG
>Ga0315906_10000902_pt1 | contig 45435 bp, 40 predicted proteins | sample LakEriMetagenome_4_FD_203526 | JGI IMG/M metagenome (GOLD analysis project Ga0315906, IMG submission 203526) | Freshwater fungal communities from buoy surface, Lake Erie, Ohio, United States - Buoy 2 MA122 | ecosystem: Environmental > Aquatic > Freshwater > Lake > Lake biofilm | place: USA...
TAACACTTGGATTTGATATTGAGACTGGCGGTCACGTATTTCAGTTGCATGTAACCAATTCTACTGGTATGACTGAAAGAACATTCATCAACGAAACTACCGGTGAGTGGGGGAAAGGTAATATCAGATTTGGATTTAACATCTCAAGAGTATTTACTGTAAGAAAACCTAAGGAATTCAGAAATAAAGCCGCACTATGAAGAAAATAATTCTCTCTGTACTTGTACTTGCCTTAGTAGGCGCAGCGGGTACCTATTATTATGCATTTGTTTATTCTAAAAATAGAAAATTTGATATGGTTAATGCAGAAGCAATGACCATTGAAGCTAGTGCTTTGGTTAAAGCATTTCAGGACAATGAAGCTGAAGCCAATAAAAATTACCTGGATAAAGTATTGATGATTAGTGGCACAGTTTCAGCAACAGATCAAACACAAACTGGTGAAAGAACTGTGACGCTTTCTTCCGATGATCCTTTTGCTGGTGTTATGGTCACCTTGGATTCAACTGAAGCGACTTCAGTAAATATGAACGATAAGTTGACTGTTAAAGGATTCTGTAAAGGCTTTTTAAGTGATGTTGTTATTACAAGTGCAATCGTAGCAAAATAGTCGAGAACTTATATAATTGAAACGGCCCTCGCATATAGCAAGGGCCGTTTTTTTATTCTTTTACAAGGTTTTCAATAATATATCCAACCTCTTCATCAGCAATCCTTTCATCCATGTCGAAATAAACATTAGCAGGATATCCTAGTGAAGGATCGTATTCTACTCGCTGTTGAAAAGGTTTTTGAGCAAGCTTGGTTTGAATGATATCAAATAGTTCAATAACAGTAGGAATTGTTCCAGTTAAATTTGGATTATAAGGTTGGCCATTGACAGAGGCAATTTTGTTATCGATTACCTTAATCAAATTTGGCCCATTTCTTTCTGGTGGACAATAGCAATTGATTCTAAGGGTGTAACTATAGTTTTTTATGTTTTGTGCTATCCATTTTTTTTCTTGTTTATTTGACTCATTTATCAATTCAGTCTTTGAACAAGCTGTGCACCAAAATAAAAAAAGCAGGGTTAGATTGATCATGGGTCTCATTTATGGAAATTTTCCGCCATCAAAAGTATCTCTAATCAATGATATAATTACGTCTTTTAGATATCTTTGGTTACACTGAGAAAAGTTAAAAAATTAATTCATGAATTCTCCAATCAGAATATTAGTTGTCGGATGCGGTAATATGGGCGCTTCACATGCAAAGGCCTATCATTTGATGCCAGAGTTTCAAATATGCGGACTTGTTTCTACGGGAGTCAGCAAGCACAAATTGAATGATGATCTGGGCGGTATTTATCAGCTGTTTGATAGTTATGAGCAGGCGTTGAAGCAAACAAAGCCAGATGCTGTTTGTATTTCCACCTATCCAGATACCCACGAAGCCTATGCTGTGATGGCATTTGAACAGGGTTGTCATGTGTTCATGGAAAAGCCAATTGCAGATTCAGTCGCCGGTGCTGAACGTGTTGCAGCCGCCGCAAAAGCAGCCGGAAAGAAATTGGTAGTGGGCTATATTTTAAGACATCATCCTTCTTGGATAAAATTTATTGATATCGCACAAGAATTGGGTAAGCCCTTGGTGATGCGAATGAACCTCAATCAACAAAGTCATGGTTACATGTGGGATGTTCACCGTAACCTGATGAAAAGTTTGAGTCCCATTGTAGATTGCGGCGTGCATTATATTGATGTAATGTGTCAGATGACAAGATCGAAACCTTTAACTGTTACAGCGATTGGCGCAAGACTTACCAATGATATCCCTGATGGGAACTATAACTATGGCCAATTACAAATCAGGTTTGAAGATGGATCTGTCGGTTGGTATGAAGCGGGATGGGGGCCAATGATGAGTGAGACAGCTTTTTTTGTAAAAGACGTTATTGGTCCAAAGGGATGTGTATCTATTGTTGCAAAAGAAGCAGGAGGTAAAGGGAAGTCGGATTCAGTCGAGGCACATACAAAAACAGAATCATTGCGCTGGCACCATGCTGATATTGATAGCAGCAATGAATTCACCAATCAAGATGAGTGGATTGATCTAACAGACGAACCTGATCACCAGGAACTTTGTAATAGGGAGCAGTCCTATTTTCTAAAAGCAATTGTTGAAGACATTGATCTTACTGATCATGTTGATGATGCTGTCAATAGTTTGAAAATCGCATTTGCCTGTGACGAAAGTGTCAGGACTGGCGGAGTGGTAAGTCTATAGTAGGGTAGAAATGATTTAGTTTTTCCAGCCCCATGGAGATGGCGGTAAATCGACTGGCTTTGTGAGATCAAATTTTACAGTAAATAGTCGGTCTGTGCCAATTCTTCTTAGGTTATAAGTAAATGAATTTTCATCAACTGTAATCCACCAAACATTTCCAAAAGCCGCAGGAATAGTCTTTATGGTTTCTTCATCTGCAGGGAATATTTGCATATTGGCTGAACCGGAATTTGTGGATGTGCCACCATATTGTGTTACTTTATCTTCAGATCCATCTTCGTGTCTGTGATCATGTTTCAGTGTAATGTTTTTCTCCTTTTTAGTTAGTACCCAAGTCCTGGATCTGTTTTCTCCTACATGAAAGGGAATTTTGATTTCTCCTTGCTTGCAAGATATAATATGCATAACGAGTAGCTTTCCTTTAAAATCATCTGTTGCCCCTTCGGTAATCACTCCTTCGTAAGCTTTGCCACAATGTTTTTGGAGTGTTGACCAAAATTTCAAGACGTTATTTTGTTCTTGTGCTGATACATGGAGACTTGCTAAAATCAGAACGATTGTTAGAATTTTTTTCACTGTGCTGGTTTGATTGTCTTAAGGAAATTAATGAATAAACACTGTTTCTTCAAATGGGAGTCGTTTGCGTTCTCCATGAATGCCTTCTGGTGTTCCTTTGCCAACCGCGACAATCATATTCAGCTCAGCTCCATTTGGTAAGCCCAGCGCTTTCCTTGCAAGTATCGGATCAAAACCTTCCATGGGGCAAGTATCGTAGCCTTGTGCACCAATAGCAAGCATGAAGTTTTGTGCCGCCAATGCGCAAGATTTCTGCACAATCACATTTTGATCTCGATTGCCATTGATGCGCATAAATGGATTACTGAAACCTTTGATAAAACAGATTGCTCTTCTGATTAAGGTTGAAATACCAAGCCAATCTCTCCGATAAACCAGCGGCATTAAAATTCCATAATAATCCATACCTCTTTTCTCTCTTTTAGAAGGTGCTCTATTGCCGATAGCTTCTTTAACCAAGTTCAGGTTCCATGCTGCATGTGATTTCCATAGGTCCCTTCTTCCAACAAAAGCTACTAAATGCTTAGCAGTTTTTGCAGCTGATTGATTCAAGCAAATGTGATGAAACTTTTCCTGAAGTGATTTGTCTTTTACCCAATGAAACTCCCACAATTGCATATTGCTGCTGTTAGGCGCTAGTATTGCAAGCTCTAAAGCTTTTTTGATAATCTCGTCAGGTACTTCTACATCTGATGCAAATTTGCGGTTAGATCTTCTGTTGTTGACTATATTTTCAAATGCTGTTATATCCACTGTGTTCAATTATAAAGTGAAATTAGTGTAGTCGCGTTACTCTACAACAATTATTGTAGCATATCTGCTGTAACTCGGTTTTGAGTCTTTTTGCCAGGATTCAGCTTTTTGATCACTTAAATGCAAAGCACTTATGCAATCTTGATCAATAAAATGTTGAGCAAAATCTCGGTATCCCATTTTTAGACAAGCAAAGTAGACGCTTCCATCTTTTTTTATACCAATACCATTTCGCATGATTTGCTTACCCACTGGTAGTTGTTTATTGACCTTGCCTTCCCATACAAGGACGGGATTAGATTGTAAGGCATAATCAACATCTTTGTAATCGTTTTGATTCAAAGAGGTTGAAATATAGGCTTTGCCTTTGTTGATCACAAAAATTCCAAATGGAGTTAGTTCTGTATTTGTTTTGGGATTTGCGATTGTATGAATGTTGGACAATTTTTTTCCTTTCTCGATGTAAAGACCAGTTGGATGATGTGCTTTGGTAGATCGACCGCCGCTGGTCATGAATGTCGCATTAGGGAAGGCCTTTTGTACATTCTTGAATAACATGTATGGAATATCATTACTGTCTTTCCAAACTATTTTAATGTTGGAAGGAGCAAATGATTGTCCCTTTGCTATTGCAAGCATAGATAAAAAAAGGCAAGCAAAAATTGATTTCAACATCCAACTCAATATATCAATTTTTTTTATTCCCCAAACCAATGCAAATCATTTGCATCATTCTGGATGTGCAGTTAGTTGAAGTTGGAGAATGCATTTACCATGAATACTGCAGTATCAGCGAACTCCTTTCCTTTGTTCATCCTGTCTAGTGACGCTCTTTCCATGGCCAATTCTTCATTTTGTGTAGTTAGGATACCAAAAATGATGGGGATAGGAGATTGCGCAGAAAGCTGACTGATGCCTTGTGTTACAAACTGGCAAACATATTCGTAGTGGTCGGTGTCGCCTTTGATGATAGCGCCAATTACAATGATCGATTCAAATTGATTTTTATCAATTAAGAATTTGCTGTAGGCGACTGTTTCAACCGCACCTGGACAAGTAAAGGTTTTATATTCAATACCTAAAGATTGTAGTTGTTCTTCACAGCCTTGTAAAAGAAGAGAGGTGATTTCAGTATTGAAATCAGACTTGACAATAGCAATCATTTTTCTGTAATTATTGAGTGTTGGGCAAATAGTTTTTTTGTCTCTAAGTAAAGAGTATTGAACTCATTGTATTTGCTGGGAATGACATATTGTTTTAATGCAATACCAGCTTTGTTTACTGCTTCAAGCTTTAATGGATTATTGGTAATCAGTTCTCCAGTTTTAATTTGATAATGGTTTAAAATATCAATTGCATCCTGGTAGTTTCTGGCATCAGCCTGAAATCCCAATTGTTCGTTGGCTTCGTAAGTATTCAAGCCTTTCTTTTGCAATTCATAAGTCGAAATCTTATTTCCAATTCCAATTCCTCGTCCTTCATGACCCTTTAAATGAATCAGATAACCATGACCTCGCTTAGCAATTGCTGCTAAAGCATCTGTAAGTTGCTTTCCGCAGTCACATTTTAAACTGTGAAACGCATCACCTGTTAAGCATTCACTGTGTATTCTGATTAGTGGAGTTGCATCCATATTGTTTTGTGTCGACAAAACTGAATGCTCCATTCCTGTCAAGGTATTTTTGAATACTTCAATTTTAAACTCACCAAATTCAGTAGGAAGAGTAGATGCAGAAATCAATGAACATGTAGGTAAGAAATTTTCTGTGGGAGTATTTCTTTCTGTTTGAATAAATTCAACCAGCTGATTGATGCTGATCATTTTTAGTTGATGCGTCGCTGTAAAATTCTTTAGTCCATTTCTTCTCATCATGGTGCCATCATTTTCCATGATTTCACAAATGATAGCTGCAGGATATAGATTAGCGAGTTTGCATAAATCGACTGCAGCTTCAGTATGGCCTTTTCTTTCTTTAACACCACCTTTTTTTGCAAGGACTGGAAAAAGGTGTCCAGGTTTGATAAAGTCGGCTGGTTTTGAATCAGGGTTGGTGATCAGTTGTGCAGTAATGGATCTATCAAACGCGGATATTCCAGTGGTTGTCCCGTGTTCATTTATTGCATCAATCGCATCCAGGAAAGCAGTATGATGAGGATCTTTTTTATTGCTTCTTTGTTTTCTGAGATCTAAACGTATTGCTGTATTGTGATCAATGGCTATACACACTAATCCCTTTCCAAAAGTTGCACAAAAATTCAATTGATCAGGAGTGCAAGTCGAGGCCGGTATAACAATATCACCTTCATTTTCCCTATCCTCATCATCCACAACAATAATCGCATTTCCATTTTTAAAGGAAATCAGGGCATCAGAAACACTATCGAACATGATTGTTGATTAAAAGTTTTTCTGTGTATTTAGCCAGTATATCAAACTCCAGGTTTACCCAATCGCCAGCTTTTAGGTGATTAAAATTGGTCTTTTCCAGAGTGACTGGTATAATACACAATTCAATGTGGTCGGAATCGACTTTGTTGATCGTCAGACTCGTCCCGTTCACTGCAACAGATCCTTTATAAACAACGTATTTTTCAAAAGGTTGGGGGATGTTGATTTTTATGATCCAGGCTTGGTTGTCTTGTTCAACAGATTTAACTGTACTGGTTGTGTCCACATGTCCTAAGACGTAGTGTCCGCCCAGGTGTTGTCCGACTTTCAGTGGCAGTTCAAAATTCACTTCAAATCCGGTCTGGTATTGTTGTATTCTTGTTTTTTCAAGGGTTTCATGAGAGGCAAAAAATCCAATTGTTTCAGGCAATAATTCATTTGCTGTGAGGCAGGCGCCATCTATCGCAATGCTATCACCTATGGCCACATCCTGTAGTAAAGGATGCCTGAATATTTTCAGCACGGCACCATCCTGATTTTTCTCAAAAAAAGCTATCCTCGTTTTCTCTACCAATCCCGTAAACATGCTTATTGTCTTTAACTTTGGACTGCAAAGCTATAACACAAAATGGTATCGGCATATTATTTAAATGAGGCATATAATGAGGCCAAGAAGGCTGATCCGCTGGCGGTCCGACCCAATCCATTGGTTGGTGCGGTGCTGGTTGATGCCCAAGGTGAGATCGTTGGTCGCGGTAACCACCAGCAGCATGGGGGTCCACATGCTGAAGTAAATGCATTTGCAGATGCAATAAACAGAGGTATCAACCCCGGTGATTGTACCCTCTATGTGACCCTTGAACCCTGTTCCCATCATGGTAAAACACCCCCTTGTACCGATCTGATCTTGCAACATGGCGTTAAGAAGGTCGTTGTTGGAAGCCTAGACCCCAATCCGGTTGTTTCTGGTGTTGATGTATTGATTAAAAATGGTGTGCAGGTGGAAGTAATTGAGCAGGATGAAATCCATCAATTGAATCGAGTTTTTTTTACCAATCAGAAAGAGAAGCGGCCTTATTTTCAGTTCAAGCTGGCCATGACTGCTGCTGGTATTTATGCCCATAAGCAGAAGCAGCGATTATGGATTACCGGTGAAGAAACACATCGATATGTGCATGAGGTGTTGAGGAAAGATGCTGATGCTATATTATCAACTACCAGATCTGTGATCAACGATAATGCAAGATTAAATCTTCGGATGGGAGATGCGGAGCATGAAAGAACTGCAATTGTCCTGGATCAGCGACTGGATTTGTTGAAAGATGAAAATAAGGGTCTTGCTATTTTTTATCCAAGGGTGAATAGCAAATTGATATTGGTCACAACGATTGATCACTATGATGCCCAACTTTCTCCACATGTTGAATTATTGGTAGTGCCTACAGGTGCTGATGGAAAGATTTGTCTGATTTCTTTTGCTCAATTGATTTATCAGAAAGGGTACTATAAGATATTGATTGAATCAGGTTATGTTTTGTTTAAGAGTTTAATCGCAGCTAATTTGGTTGATGAGTGTTTGTTTTTTGTTGCTCAGCAAAATTTTGAGACGGCGGCGGAGTATCTTTATTTTCCGGAAGTAGGAAAATTGTTACAAGAAAGATCAATTGATCAATTCAGCTTTAGCAAGAAAATTGAGCTAAATTCAGATCGAGTTTATATGTTTCAAAGATAATTGTAGCCTCGTCAGGAATCGAACCTGAATCTGGAGCTTCGGAAACTCTCATACTATCCATTGTACTACGAGGCCAAAATGCAAAGGTACTTCAGTTTAAAAAATAAAAAGCACAGTATCTTTGTTTTTCAACCCTCATCTATGTTGGAAATTATCTCGCTTGTTCTGCTAGTGGTATGTGCCTTATTGCTGCTGGCCATTTTTTTCAAGAAAGCCGATAGCAATACAGCTGCTTTGCAGTCGAAAATACAAGAACTTGAAAAAGGCTTGCAAAAAATTGAAGTTGCCTTAAAAGAGGATTTTCGTGTAAACAGGGATGAAAGTGCAAAGATGGCACGTGAGAACAGGACTGAATTGACTGATTCTCTCAGTAGAACCGGAAAGGAGCAATCTGAAAAGCTGGAAGCGCTCATCGTTAAAATTGAAGATAAGAACAGAGAATTAAGAGCAGATATTGAAAAGTCATTTAAAGTATTTGCAGAGGGCTTTGATCGTAATGTGAAATCATTTAACGATCTGCAACGTGAAAAATTTACACAACTCGATGATAGGCAAGCGAAGTTGATGGAAAGCACCGAGAATAAGCTGGAGCAAATGCGGGCGACTGTCGATGAAAAGCTTCAAAAAACATTGAACGAAAGATTGGGACAATCCTTCGAAATGGTGGGTAAGCAATTGGAAAGTGTACAAAAAGGTTTGGGTGAAATGCAAACACTCGCTACAGATGTGGGAGGCTTGAAAAAAGTACTGAGCAATGTGAAATTGCGTGGTAATGTAGGTGAGGTGCAATTGGCTATGATCTTGGAGCAAACGCTGGCGCCTACGCAGTATGATGTGAACGTTCGGACCAAAGCAGGTAGTTCAGACCCGGTTGAATTTGCCATCAAACTTCCAGGTAGAAGTGAAGATGAAAGTAGTGTTGTTTACTTACCGATAGATGCTAAGTTCCCTAAGGATGTATATGAGCAGTTGCTGAATGCATATGAGCATGCATCGACGGATGAAATAGAGGTGGCGACAAAAGCATTAGAGTCGACAATCAAAAAAATGGCAAAGGATATCCGTGATAAATACATTGATCCGCCGAACACGACTGATTTCGCCATCTTGTTCCTTCCATTTGAAAGTATCTATGCTGAAGTGATAAGAAGAAGTGGATTGGTAGATCAATTACGTGATGAATTTAAAATTACTGTAGCTGGACCAACTACTTTAGTCGCGATACTAAACAGTTTACAAATGGGCTTCCGCACATTAGCATTACAAAAAAGAAGCAGCGAAGTATGGAAGGTGCTGGGATCAGTTAAAAAAGAATTTGAGAATTTTGGAGGGATGCTTGAAAAAGCACAGAAAAATATCCAAACGGGTATGTCACAATTGGATGAGGTTGTCGGTACAAGAACGAGAGCAATTCAACGTCAGTTGAGAGGTGTTGATTCTTTACCAGCTGCGGATAGTGACAATAAGATTCTTCCAGATATAATAGAAGAAAAAGGGGACTAACCTTATTTAATCAGTCCCCCTACGTTTGAAGCAAATATTTTAACTGCAATTGCCAGCAGCACCACACCGAAGAATTTTCTGATGGCCAACATGCCTGCTTTTCCAAGTATGCGTTGTATGAAATCTAATGAATGCAACACCAGGTATACAAAAATCACGTTGATTAATATGCCGACTAATACAGGCCATTCGCTGTAGTTGGCTCTCAATGATATGATGGTGGTGAGCGTACCAGAACCAGCTATCAATGGAAAAGCAATTGGCACGACTGTCCCGGATTTTGGATCTGCATCTCCTTTAAAAAATTCTATTCCCAATACCATTTCCAATCCCAAAATAAAAATTACAATTGAACCACCAACAGCAAATGATTTCACATCTACTCCTAAAATTCCCAGGAATTTCTCGCCGACAAACAGAAAGAATATCATCAAGGCACCTGATATTAAAGAGGCTTTCATTTCATTTATGCCACCCATTTTTTCTTTCAGTGAAAGCAACAATGGGATTGATCCAATAATATCAATCACTGCAAAGAGGGTAAAACTGACTGTTAGTATTTCATCTAGTGTCATGTGCTGTATTATTCAGCAAAGGTATCAATTCAGTTTTAATCTAATCCCCAATAGATAATTGCGACCTCTTGTAGCGAAGCCCAATACTTCCTGGTATTGCTCGTTCCACATGTTTTTAACTGCTCCATATATCCGAATACGTTTGCCTAATTGGTATTCGCCAAATAAATCAGTCGTTGCATAAGGGTCAAGCTTTACAGGTGCCGCGTCAAATATGGGTTCATAACGTTTGCCTGCGATGCGCTGGAAAATGGACAAATGTATTTTCTTATTGACTTGCCAGCTGGCGCTTGCATTAAGGCTGCTTGCTGGAACACGAAACAGCTGACTGTAAGTAGTATCGCCAACAACGAAGTAGCTGAAAAATCCTGCATCGTAGGCAAATTTTGCTGTATTGACCTCTGATTTCATCAGGGTATAGTTCACATTAAAATGCCAGTTGTCGTTTCGGTATCCTACTTCAACTTCAAATCCTCTTGCATTTTGCTCACCGTAATTGAAATATTTATAGTTTGAATAATCATAGTCGATGCCATTTTTTATCTTTCTCTGAAAGATGGTAGCTTGTGCAATGATGTGTTTTGAGCCGATAAACTCGACAGACAATTCAGAAGTGATAGATGTTTCAGGCTTGAGTGTTGGAACACCTGCTATTCCATCATAGAGCTGATAAAGTGTAGGTGCTTTAAAAGCAGAAGAAAGGTTGTAAGCAAATTTCCATTTCTGGTTCAACACATAAGAAGGATTGAAAGTGAAGGTTGCGTTTTCACCATAGCGACTGTGTAAATTCAATCTTCCTCCCAATTCAATGTTGATGCCATTTTTGCTGTTGTATACAAGTGAACTTGTGAAACTGCTGAGCCTGATGCGCGCAGAATCAGCATTGAGTTTACTTTCATAATTTCCAAAATCACTTACTGAAAGAAAATACTGATCAGTATTCAACCAGCGTTGATCAAAACCGGCAAAGAACCTGAGCTTATCAGTGATCTGGTAGTTGCCATAAACCTCAGCAATCATTGAACGGCCGGTGTAATCATTTCGGATGAACCTGGTGAAACCATTTAGGGATAATGAATCATCCAAGTAATTTCTAATGCTGTTGTTCATGCTGATATTAGCATGTATGGTCGCCTTTTTGAATCTACGAGTTAAGCCACCACTCGCCATGAAATTTTCATTGGCAGCTGTAAAATCTTTTGCATCCTCAAATCCCGTCTGGTCTACATCATTGGTATATCTGTTCCATTGAACACTGGTTCTCCATCCCCATTTTTCATCACTTGCAGAACCCAGTTGAGCCATTAAAAAATTTTGTTTGAAACCGTCTTTGTCAAAACCCGCTTGCTTGGTTGTATCTATTGCTGAAGAAAAACCATCGGCTGTAGAACGCAGGTATTGCATTTTATATTTCAGCTTGCCAACTTTACCTGATGATGAAAGATCAATCGTTCTTGCATTGTAGGAACCTTGTTGTAAATGCAATTGAACATTTGGTTTCTTGGTCTCATTGGTTTTGGTGATAATATTCACAACACCAGCAACTGCATCAGAACCGTATAAGGTAGATTGTCCACCTTTCAAGATTTCTATTCTTTCTATTTCACCGAGTGGAATAAAGTTGATATCAAAAGTCTCTCTGATGGTAGATACATCATAAGCAGGTAATCCATCAATGAGGATGAGCAGGTTGCCTGTTCCGGCTCCACGCATATACACATCGTTGTTAGCACCAGGGGAGTTGTTGCTTCCAATGATGGTAATACCAGCCTGACGGCCTAGTAGTTCACCTAGCGAAACAAAGGATGAGTTTTCAATTTCTTTGCGTTTAATAACTGTAATTACTTTACCCGTATTGATTTGTTTTTGGGTAAAGCGGTTGGCTGTTACTACTACTTCATCTAGAGAGTAACTCGAATCAAATTGTGCAGATGCACCTATGCTGATGGCGATCAGCATGCATGTCATGAAAATTCTGGTCATAGTATTTTGTTTTACTATGAACCTTCGGATGGAACAGAAATGAATAGCTGCCTGAACAGTTTTTACATCTCCGGCTTTTCTCCCGAAAGCTCGTGATTAATAAATATGCATCAGGCAGGTCTTCTGGCTCAATCTCCATTTCTGACCTTCCCGTTGTTACAGTGGTCTGTAGAAGAAATGGATTCCGCTAAGCGGATTGATTTTTACAGCTACGGGGATAGCGCCGGGATTGAGTTTTGGGAACTGTTACCGGACTTCCCTTTTAATGATTCCCATAAAGGAATCAACCAAATGCAAAACAAATTTATAGGCTTTTGAAAAATAGCATTTGAATTAATGTCCACATACTGTGTATAATGACTTTTCTAATGAAGTGCAGCCCAATTTAAGAGTATTGTAGTAGTGATAAATAATATAAACATGGTTACCATTATCGAATTATTCAGTTTCTTTTCCAACAATTCGGTTTTTCCATCTTTCAAAATCACTGTTGGAACAATTGCAAGGAGTGCCATCATGATGATGATCACAATGCTGCAATAAGTATTCATGATTTCGGCAAATGTGTAAACATGGCTTGCAGGTAATTTTGAGGATAGAACATAATTGGCGCCTGCAGTTGTAAAAATTGCACCCACGGTATACCTGCTGGGGTCTGGAGAAAATGGTGCTATAAATGTTACAATTACTGCAATAAAATTAATAAGAAACAGTTTCAGGATATCAGACAATCCATTTTTATTGATTTTTATACCTGCTCTAAATTGTGAGAAGTTTTCTTTGTGTTCCTCTGCTAACAAAGGATTACCTCTGGTAGATTGATAAGCATGTACTTTTTCGATCAACTTTAATGATTTTTCTAAAGTGTATCCCGGAATCATTACTCTCGAGCTTAATTTAGAATTTGTTGTATCTGGCATAAATATGACTTCACTTCTGTCGAGCCACTTGTGTTCAATTGGTACAATAAGATAATGTTCGTCAATTGGAAACAATCTAACATCAAAAAACTGAGTTGTTTTTGCTTTTACTTGATATTGAATATAACCTCTATCTTGATTGGAGTCAATTTGTTTTTCGATGAGATCTACGCTTGTTATTTCACCGTTGATAATGTTAAAAGGGACTTCATTCTGAAATTTTTCATGATGTGTGCCTAATAGATCAATTTCAGATGGCTTCCACTTGAACCAGAGATAGAACTCGTATGACCAACTTGATTTTTTGATATCAAGTTCTTCTACTCTGTCGAGATATATACCTGACATAACTTTTACGCCACTGTCGTTTTTTTGATCTGGAACTGTTTTCCCAGGATCTGCCATAATAGGATTCATGTAATCTTCTCTGTGGCTTTTTACGTCCGATGCAACCTTGTAAACATGATTGGTTAGAAAAATGGCATTTGTAATGCCACTGACGAGAAGGAAAACTAATATTGCCCAGAGTATGGTTGTCGATTGGTTATATTTTCTCATAAAATTGATCAAATGTATTTCTAAAATGGATTGGAATTTCCTGTTTTGGGGCAACTTAAATAAAATAACGAAAACTTAATTTTGACTATATTGGTATCTTATTGCCAATATGGTGATTCAATGAAAAGTTCATTTATGGCACCCAAAAAACAACTGCTTAGTTTATTCGATATCACCATGATTGTAATTGGATTGGTGATAGGAATGGGAATATTTCGGACAGCCTCTGATTCTGCTCGAGCTGCAGTTACTCCCAGTGTGTTTTTTATCAGCTGGATTGTAGGCGGATTTATAGCTTTGTGTGGTGCACTTACATACGCTGAAATTGGTTCTCGATATCCTATAACTGGTGGGTATTATAAAATCTTTGCGACTTGTTACCATCCCTCCATTGCATTTGCTGTCAATTGTGTGATTTTAATTTCAAATGCCGCATCTCTTTCTGGTGTTGCATTGATTGGAAGCGAATACTTGGCAATCGATGTAATTAAGCCGTTGATGGGTATCGACCTTTCTGAGCTGGCACAATCCTTTGTCGCCATGGGTGCCATTCTTGTTTTTTATGGCATCAACTTGTTGGGGCTCCGTATGAGTTCGACCACGCAGAATATATTGATGCTCATTAAGATCTCCATGATCTTAATGATCGTATCTGCTATATTTTTCCCAAATTCCCATGTATCCAAAATTGTGGAAGTTCCTCAAGGTGAACTTACTTTCATGGATTATGTAAAATCATTGGGATTGGCCTTAATTGCAGTTTCGTTTACCTATGGTGGCTATCAACAAACCATCAACTTCGGTGATGAAGTAAAAGAGCCTCAGAAAAATTTACCTCGAGGAATATTTATAGGTATTCTTGTCATCATTCTTTTATACTTGTCGATTAGTTATGCCTATTTTAATGTGATTGGCTTTGAAGAATTAAAGACTACCAAAGGTATTGCAGCAATTGTTGCGGAGCGGATGTTTGGGCCAGCTGGAAAATTCGCTTTTTCGATTTTACTTTTTATTGCTGTATTGGCCTATGTGAATGTTTTGCTGCTGAGTAATCCTAGGGTCATGTTTGCCATGAGTGAAGATGGAATCCTTCCAAAATCGTTTAGCAAAAAAGATGAGAAAAGAGATGTGCTTACAGTCAGTTTAACGGTATATGCATTAATCAGTGTAGTGATTTTGTTTTTTGCGGATACGTTTGATAAAATATTAGGCTTCACTATTTTTCTCGATTCAATAGGGATGGCGTTTTCTGCTGCAACTATTTTTATTATTAGAAAACGGACTAAACATCTTGATTCTAGTAAAATTTATGCGATGAAGTTTTTTCCAGTCATGCCAGTGATTTTTATTGGCGCATATATTTTTGTCGCGACCAGCATTGCTATTGATAAGCCAGAGACAGCATTGATCGCTACGGCTGTATTAGCATTTTTCCTGGCTATATTTTTCATCACCAATAAAAAGAAAAAAGCCAATGTCTGATCAACATGATATATCCTATATCATCAACCATTTGGGTGAAGACCACGCCTCTTATTTCAATGCAATTGCTCCTCCTATCATTCAGACCAGCAATTTTGCTTTTGAAACTGTAGATGATTTGCGCAAAGCTTTCGAAGATGAGATGGGCGGCTATTTGTATAGCAGAGGCTTGAATCCAACAGTTGATATCCTTAGAAAAAAGCTTGCAGCATTGGATGGCGCAGAAGATGCATTGGTTTTCAACAATGGCGCTGCAGCGGTCTTTGCAGGAGTAGTAGCTAATGTAAAAGCAGGGGATCATATACTTTCTGTACATCATCCATATACATGGACAGCTCATTTATTTGACAAGATTCTGTCGAGGTTCGATGTTAATGTAACTTATGCTGATGGTGCTGATACTTCAGCCTTTCTTTCCCACGTTCAACCCAATACTACTTTCATTTATTTGGAATCACCCAACTCCTGGTGGCTGGATATTCAAGACCTGAAAGCGATTGCTGATTTTGCCAGACCGAGGGGAATCGTGACGATGATAGACAATACTTATTGTACACCAATTTATCAACGTACTGCAGATTTCGGAATTGATATTGCGATGCAAACAGCAACAAAATATATTGGGGGGCACAGTGATACACTTGGAGGTGTGCTTTCAGGTTCAGCTGAAATGATGAGAAAAATATTTTTGAGTGAATACCTCTGTGCAGGAAATGGCATCCAGCCTTTCAATGCCTGGTTGTTGTTACGTGGGCTCAGAACACTTCCTGCAAGATTGGATAGGATTACCAGGTCGACCCAAAAAGTATTAGAATACTTGAAGACTGTCCCACAGGTTGAATCACTCATTTTCCCTCTTGATCCAAGTTTTCCTCAATATGAATTGGCCAAAAAGCAGATGAAAGGAGCATCGGGACTCATCTCTTTTTACATAAAGGCAAATAATATTGAAACAATTGAAAAATTCTGCAACAGCCTTAAGGCCTTTCGAATGGCAGTAAGCTGGGGCGGCCATGAATCGCTGGTTATTCCAAAATGTGCTGGAATCAAAAGGAAGGATTTTGATCCCCATAATCCTACGCACAGGATGATAAGGCTTTACATCGGTCTTGAAGAGCCTGAATTTCTGATTGAAGACCTCTCAAAAAGCTTTAATGGGATAAGACTGTTGTAAGCGGTCGTTTCAAAGGACGAGCGATTTTGTGAATCCCTCATTTAGTTGAATCTTTGCAGGATATTTCAGGATTTTCCTGAAACACCAAGTTTCAACTTAATGTTATGATAATGAGGGTTTTACTTTTTTGGGTGATGTCGCTTACAACGGGTCTGGTTTTTGGTCAGGGGTCCTACTGGGACCTCAAACGTTGTGTGGAGTATGGTATGAACAACAATATTAGTGTTAGACAAGCTAAAATTCAGGCTGATCTGTCTGAAATCAACTATCAACAATCTAATCTGCAAAGAATACCGAGTCTATCATACGGGCTCACTCATGGATTTTCATTTGGTAGAACCCTTGATCGTACTACAAACGTATTTACCAGCAGATCTGCCATGTTCCAGCAAATGTCCATTTCTTCAAATGTTCTTTTGTACAACTTCAATAGCCTTAAGAATACTGAGCAGGCCAATAAGTTTAGTATGGAAGCTGATAAAGCTGCAGTCGATAAGGCAAGAAATGATATTGGACTTAATATTGCGCAACTTTATCTTCGCGCCTTGCTCAGTTATGAGCAGGTAGAAATTTCACGTGTTGTACTTGAACAGACGAAAGCACAATATTTCAATACCCGTAAACTTGTGGATGCTGGTTCTTTACCAGAATTAAATGCAGCAGAGTTGGAAGCAACAGTTGCTCGTGATAGTGCAACCGTAGTGCAAGCCATCTCCCAAGCAGAACTCGATAAGCTTTCATTAAAGGCTTTGCTTAATCTTCCGGCCGACCAGGATTTTGAGTTGGTTATTCCGCAGGTTGATAAAATTCCAGTGGATGATTTACTCTCTATCTATCCAGAAGATGTTTATCAGTTGGCATTGAGTTCACAACCACAGATCAGACTGAACGATCTTCGTCGTTCTGCATCAGAGAAGAATTTATTAGCAGCAAGAGGACAAATGAAGCCAACTATAACAGCTTTCGGACAACTTGCATCTAATTTTAACCAGTTTTTGCTAAAGCCCAATGGGGTATCAATCAATGGTGAAAATTTGACAGGGTCATATATCAAACAGGGGACAACTATAATACCTGTATACGCACCTAATCTGGATGTAAATTTTGCTAATAGAAAGTTTGGTGAGTTCTGGAATGGTTATGGTCAGCAACTTAGAGATCAATTTGGTCAGGGTGTTGGCATCTCTATAAACGTACCTATTTTTAATGGATACCAGGCTAGATCAAATGTTAAGCGCGCAATGTTAGAAGTAAAGAGAAGTGATTTAAACATTGAGCGTGATAAACTGCAATTAAAGCAAGATGTCTATACTGCATATTATAGTGCATCAGGTGCATTTCAGACTTTTGTTGCAAGAGAGAAAGCCATGACAACTGCTCAAAGATCTTTTGATCTGGCAAGTAGAAGGTTTGAACTGGGTGTAATGCAGACCATTGAGTGGCTGACAAATCAAAATAACTTGACAAGGGCAAAAATTGATAAAGCACTTGCTCAATACGAATATATTTTCAGGATGAAAGTCCTAGAATTCTATAAAGGTCAGGGACTTCGTTTATAAACAAGAAAAAGTAAAAAGAGATGAACAAAAAATGGATCTGGATTATTTCCGGAGTAGTTGTACTGGTAGTTGCATTATTGGGTTTAAAAAAAGCCGGTATCATCGGGAAAGATGAAGCAACCAATGTGGCAGTAGAGAAAGTAGTAAAAAGAAACATTACAGAAGTTGTAACCGCAAGTGGAAAGGTATATCCTGAGCTTGAAGTAAAAATTAGTCCTGACATCTCAGGTGAAATTGTTCAACTCGAAGTGCTTGAGGGTGACAGTGTAACCAAGGGGCAGTTGCTCGCTATGATTTATGCTGATATTTATGCAACGCAAAGAGATCAGGCTTCAGCAGTTGTTGCTCAACAGCAAGCGCAGGTTGAGAATGCGAGCGCAACACTTGGTTCGTTCAAAGCAAGATTAGACCAGGCAGAGCGTCAGTATACTCGTCAGAAGCAACTCTTTCAAGAAAAAGTAATTTCAAAACTTGAATACGAACAAGCAGAGAATGCATTCCTAACTGCTAGGGCAGATTACAATGCGGCGCAGCAATCTGTAAAAAGTGGTAAAGCTTCAGTTGCTAGTGCACAAGCAAGTTTAAGTCGCGCAAATAAAGATTTAGGCCGTACCAGTGTATTTGCTCCAATGAGTGGTATTGTTTCTTTGCTTAACGTTAAAAAAGGTGAACGTGTTGTAGGTAACTCAATGATGGCGGGAACTGAGATGATGCGTATTGCAGATATGAGAATAATCGAAGTAAGGGTTGATGTGGGAGAAAACGATGTTCCTAAAGTGGCTATTGGTGACACAGCTTTGGTTGAGGTTGATGCTTATAATAAAAGAAAATTCACAGGGTTGGTGACGCAGATTTCCAGTACAAGTAGAGGTACGGGAGGAGCAATAACAACCAGTGCAAATGATGCCACTAACTATGAGGTTAGGATCAGGTTGTTGCAATCTTCATATCAGGATTTATTGGACCCTACTAACACAAAGAGTTTTCCTTTTCGTCCAGGTATGAGTGCAAATGCAGATATCCAAACAAATACGCACAGCAACGTAATTGCAGTTCCAATCAATGCTGTTACAACAAGAGATAAATCAGATACTGCTGCAGTAGGAAGTAAGGATGCGGTGAAGAAGAAAGATGATAAGGCAACTGAAGAAGGCTCAGAACAATCTGCAGTTAAAAATGTAGATGAGTTAGATGAAGTTGTGTTTGTATTGCAGAAAGATGGAACTGTGAAGAGAGTTAAAGTAAAAACTGCTATTCAGGATATCAATCATATTGAAATTTTGGATGGGATTAAAGAAGGTGATGAAGTGGTTGTTGGTCCTTACACTGTGGTAAGTAAAACACTACGCCAAGGAATGAAAGTAAAAGTGGTGAAAAAAGAGGAACTTTTTGAAGAGAAAAAGTAAAAATGTGAAGAGATAAACCCAAAAGGGTGATTGGATGATTCCAGTCACCCTTTTGAATTTTATGACTTCTGCATTTTGATAACCAATATCTTTGCCGTCATGAAAATAGGAGTCATTGGAAGTGGAAGCTGGGGTACTGCCTTGGTAAAAATTCTTACCGATAATGGTTGTCATGTAACCTGGTGTGTACGTTCATTGCGCATGGCTGATCATATTCGGACAAGACACCATAATCCCAAATACCTCAGCTCAATTTATTTTAGCAATACAAATCTTGAGGTTGTTGATCATCCAGAAGATGTCTATACAAAAGCAGATGCAATTGTAATTGCAGTTCCATCTGCATATGTAAATGATTACATCTCTCCATTTTTGGAAACTATTGCGAAAGGTAAAATCATCATTTCGGCCACTAAAGGAATTCTGCCTCAATGCAATTTATTGCTCAATCAGCACCTCAAAGAGAAAATCCATTTTGATTGCGATAACTATATTGCAATTATGGGACCTTGTCATGCTGAAGAAGTAGCGGCTGAACGTTTATCATATCTCACTTTTGCAGGAACCAATTCTGATCTAACTCAAAAAATATCTTCACTATTTGCAACACCCTATATCAATACAGTGGTGAGTAGCGATGTGGATGGGGTACAATATGCAGCGGTATTAAAAAATGTATATGCTATTGGAACAGGTATAGCACATGGACTAGGATATGGTGACAATTTCCAGAGTGTTTTTGTTGCGAATGCAGCTGGTGAAATGAAAAAATTTCTAAAATCATCAAGTAATTTATCAGCACCTATCAATTATGCTGCATCAGTGTATTTGGGTGATTTGTTGGTCACCTGTTATTCTTTGTTCAGCAGAAATCGTTCATTTGGAAACATGATTGGAAAGGGGTACAGTGTTGAGGCAGCAAAGCTGGCTATGCAAATGGTAGCAGAAGGATATCCTGCTGCAAAATCCATTCATGAATTGAGTATTTCCTGTGCTGCCCATACACCAATAGCGACAGGTATCTATGATATTCTTTGGGAGAAAAAAGATGCAGGGGCAGTGTTTAGTGAACTGGAAAAATCATTGATATAGTCATCAGTCCAAAATAAAAAGAGCAGCCGCAATTCCATCAGCATAGAACTTTCCTTCATTGGTTAAGCGCCATCCTTTTTCATCTTCTACTACTTTATTGCTTTCCAGATAAGGCTGTATCATTTTTTGGATTTCGGGCAATCTGCTTTCTCCTCCTAGTTGAATCAGTCTGTTTTTTTCAATTCCTTTAGATCTCCTGATTGAAGTCATGGTGTATTCATTCAGTTTATCATTTTGGCTAAGTGTTTCTTCTTCCAATGGAAGTATTTGTTTTGCTATAGCTTCAACGTACTTGATGTTGTTGGCAATATTCCACTTTCTTTTTTTTCCATCATAAGAGTGTGCTGATGGTCCAAATCCTATGTAAGATATGCCCTCCCAATATGAGCTGTTGTGTTTACTTTCAAATCCTGGTAAAGCAAGATTGGATATTTCATAATGATGATATTCTGCTTCTGCTGTTAACTCCATAAGCACATTGAAGCGTTCTGCTTGTTCATCTTGATTAACTTCTTGTTTTTCTCCTTTTTGAATTAAAGTATGGAGTGCTGTTTTTTCTTCAACTGTTAGAGCATAGCAAGAGAGGTGTGGTATGTTCAGCTTGAGTGCAGTTTCAACATCCTTTATCCATCCTTCCTTGGTTTGTCCGGGTGTTCCATAAATCAGGTCTATGCTAAAATTTTCAAAACCCACATTTCTGATGGTATCAATCGCAGCAAATGATTGAACTGCATTATGGGCCCTGTTCATCCATTGCAAATTTTCATCAGCAAAGGATTGAATTCCTAAACTGAAACGATTGATACCAATCGACTTCCAGCTTTTGGCTTTTTGGATATTGATGTCATCTGGATTTGCCTCCAGTGTGATCTCAGCATCAGGAGCAATTTTAAAATATTTTTTAGCTTGGTTCAGCATTGAGGCGATAGCTTCACTTTCAATCAAAGAAGGAGTGCCACCTCCAAAATAAACTGTATTGATTTCTTCTTTAAGCTCTTCTGAACGGATTTCCATCTCTTTTTCGATGGATTTTAATACCTCGGGAGCTTTTTGTAAGGATGTAGAGAAATGAAAATTACAATAGTGGCAGGCTTTTCTGCAAAAAGGGATATGGATATAGATTCCTGCCATTTGTTTTCAGGTTAGGGAAGTGTAGATTTGTAGTGGTGCAAATATTTAAAGCTATACTGGTTTCGGGGTTTGTTCTGCTTCTTGTGTCAAAACAATTACAAGCACAGCAGACAAAACTTGAATTGGTTTACATCGACAAAGGTAGCAATGCTTTGCTGGAACCATTTGATGTTCTTTTTGATTTTTCGGGAAAAGAGGCGTGCAGGGCTTATTTAAAGGAAGAGTATTTGCCTCGATTGAGAAAAAAAGGTTTCCTGGAGGTGTCAATCGACAGCCTTCAAGAAAATCAAACATTTACCAAAGCTTGGGTTCATCTTGGTCCGCTATATAAATGGGGAACCATTTCTATAGATTCAAGTTTATTGTCGTTTTCTTTTCCTTTTACAGACCAAAACAAGATCAAACCTGGTGAAGTACTGAGTATTGATCAGCTTATTTCCCTTCAGGACATGTATTTATCTGTTCTTGAAGAAAATGGTTATCCTTTTGCTTCGGTTCAGTTGGATAGCAGTTATTTTGTCGATAACCAATTGCATGCAAGACTAAAGGGAATTAGAGGTCCCTTATACAGCATCGATAGTATTCATATAGAAGGGCGGGTGAAGGTGAATAAAAATTTCCTCATTCAATATTTAGGTTTGGGTGATGGGTCGGTCTACCGGAAATCCACTTTAGATCTTGTTTCAAAGCGAATAGCAGATCTTGGATTTATAAGAGAAAGTCGAAAATGGAATTTATCCCTAACAGGTACAGGAGCTATCCTGAATTTATATTTAGAGGCGGTACAGAACAGTCGTTTTAATTTATTGGCAGGATTTATGCCATCCAATCAACAATTGGGAGGGAAATTATTATTAACTGGAGAAGCAGAGATGGATTTGAAAAATGCCTTTGGAGGAGGGGAGAATGTATATCTGAATTGGCAACAGATACAAGTCAGCTCACCTCGTTTGCAATTGGGGTTTATGAAGCCCTATGTTTTCAATAGCAATACAGGATTAGATTTCAACTTTAATTTGTTCAGGAAAGATTCTTCTTTTTTAACCTTGAACACAAGAATAGGTTTGCGGTATGAGATCAAGCCGCGGCAAACAGCGAAGTTGTTTTTTCATCAGTTTTCCAGCAGTTTGCTTGATGTTGATACAGCCAGAGTTAGGCAAACCAAAACCCTTCCATCATTTATAGACGCCACTACATCAAATGTTGGTGTTGAATTTTTGCACAATTCAACAGATTATTTTCTTAACCCGCAAAAAGGAATAGAACTTGAATTTCGGCTACTTGGGGGCATTCGGAAAATCAAAAAGAATAATACAATTCTTCAATTAAAAGAGCAAGGTGTCAATGCATTCAATTTCAACTCGCTTTATGATAGTATTTCATTGACGAGCACACAGTTTAGGCTTGTGGGGAAATTGAATCAGTTTTATAAAATTGGGATTCAATCTACATTGAAAACTGGCATACAGGCTGGCTGGTTATTGGGAAAGGAGCTTTTGTGGAACGAGCTTTTCCAGATTGGGGGGTTAAAAAATTTAAGGGGATTTGACGAAGAAAGTATTTTTGCTAGCGGATATACTACTGGTACACTTGAATACAGGTATTTGCTGTCCCGCTCTTCTTATTTATTTGGTTTTGTCGATGTTGCTTATGTAGAACGCAGAACCATTTCAGATAAAATTTCAAATTTTTACGGAGGTATGGGTATGGGTATCTTGTTGGAGACAAAAACAGGAGTTTTTAGTTTAGCCTATGCGGCGGGAAAGAAACCAGATGTTTCCATCAATTTCAGGGAAGCTAAAATTCATTTTGGTTTTATTACATTGTTTTAGTGCTGACAGGAAAGAAGTACTTTTGTGTTATCCATGAGGTTCCTTTTATCGATAACGCTTTTCATGATGTTTGCAGGTATTGCACCTGCAAAGGCTCAAGACGTAAGCCTTAATTACCCTCCGGTAGAGATGAATATCGATAGCTTGATACAAGATTCATTGAATAAACTGTTTATACTCAACCACAGGCCGCTTACTGCAGCAGAAAAATCATTGGTTATTTTCAAAAAAGAACCAAATGTATATGGTAAATATGTAAAATATTATCTTGAAAATGTACAGTGGTATTCATTGGCTATTCCACAAGGTCCTTTGTACGCGACTAAAAAATTGCGGTCAAATCTGGAATGGATTTTCTATTCTTTTTTATTTCTCTTTTTGTTTACAGCTATTTTAGGAAAATATTCCAATGGTCTTTTAAGTAAACTGTGGAAGATTTATATCAATGATGGTTTTATTTACCGACAGTCGAAAGACCAAATGTCTCAACAACCAATGTTTTCAATTGCACTCAATCTGCTCTTCATTTTTTCAGGCGGTTTATTTCTTTTTTTTGGAATGGATTGGGATCATCAATTTACAGGGAACCTGAGGTGGTATATACTGCTTTCTTCATTTGCTGTTATTGCGCTCATTTATCTATTTAAAAATATATTTTTTAGAATTTTAGGTTGGGCATTTGGACAAGAGGATACATTTGAAGATTATCTTTTTGTTGTTTTTTTGAATAATAAGTTAATGGGACTGATTCTATTATTTGCTTCTTTTTTGATGGCTTTTTCCTCCTCGTCTTCCTCTGTATTTATTTTTAAATTCACGCTATTTTTGATAGCGCTGATGTTTCTTTATCGTTTTCTTCGTGGATATCAGGTTTTTTCAAGACAATCCAGAATAGGCGTATTTACCTTGCTTTTGGCATTTATATCGCTTGAGCTTATCCCTTCAGCTGTTATTGTAAAATTTTTAGAAAAGACCATTGATCTTTTTGTGACAGGCCTTTCATAAAATGTTTGTTGAATTATTGATGCACTACTATTAAACAGTGTTGATAATATCAATCAATCTCGATTATTTACAAGAAATTTTCCTAAATATTTTTTATAATTTTGCATAATTATTAGCGCTGGATATGATCAAAAACGGAAAGAAAGGTATTGGTGAAAAAAAGGCTGTTAAAAAAATTCTTATTACTCAGCCCAAGCCGGATTCTCCCAAATCACCTTATTTTGAATTGGCCAAAAAGCACAATGTCGAAATGGACTTTATGCCTTTCATCCAGCTGGAGGGCATTCCCTGTAAAGATTTCAGAAAACAGAAAATTGATATCGCAAATTATTCAGCAGTAATTCTCACCAGTAAGAATGCTATTGATCATTTTTTTAGAATTTGCGAGGAAATGAAATTGACTGTATCGCAAGAAACAAAATATTTTTGCATCAGTGAAGCCGTTGCATTGTATCTGCAAAAATTTATTCTTTATAGAAAAAGAAAAGTTTTTTACAGCGCTGATGGAACCAACAAAGGGTTGTTTGACGTAATCAATAAGCACAAGGAAAATGAAAAGTTTATTTATCCTTGTTCAGAAAATCAACAGGACAATGAAATTGTGAGTTGGTTAAAAGGACACAACTGCGAGTTTGTGACTCCGTTTATGTACAGAACAATTAGTTGTGATTTGAAATCAAAAATTTCAGAACATGAGTTTGATGTAATTTGCTTTTTTACACCCAGTGGAGTGAAAAGCTTGTTAGAGAACTTTCCTGGATTTAAACAAAATGGCACATTTATTGGTGCTTTCGGCAGTAATACATCCAAAGCCATTGAGGATGCAGGTTTAAACTTGCACATTAAAGCACCTCAGCCACAGGTACCTTCTATGGTGGCTGCCTTAGAGAAATTTCTAGTCGATACTGTAAAGTCCAAGTAAACATACTAAACTAAGCCCCGGTATCTCCGGGGTTTTTTTATGAAACACACCAATCAACTGATTCACGAAAGCAGTCCCTATCTACTCCAGCATGCACATAATCCAGTCGACTGGCTGCCATGGGGAAACGATGCATTAGCGAGAGCTAAAAATGAAGACAAACCCATCTTGGTCAGTATTGGGTATGCAGCATGCCATTGGTGTCATGTGATGGAGAGGGAGAGTTTTGAAGATGAAGTCACAGCCAATTTCATGAATCAGCATTTCATTTGTATAAAGATTGATCGTGAGGAAAGGCCTGATTTGGACCATTTTTTTATGGATGCCCTTCAGGCGATTTCCGGTAATGGCGGATGGCCACTCAACATGTTTTTAACAAGTGATGCCAAGCCATTTTATGGGGGTACCTATTTTCCTCCTGAGCGAGTGCACAACAGACCTTCTTGGAAAGAAGTATTGAGTCAAATTCATCAAGCATTTCAGAGCCGTAGAAAAGAAATTGAAGAACAAGCTGAAAATCTGCTGAGCTATCTCTCAAAATCAAATCAGGCAACTGGTTTTGAGAATACGATATATACCGATACCAGTTTGTTTTCGATGGATCAATGTCAAAAAGCTTTCGAAACAATCATGGGGATTTCTGATAAAGTACATGGTGGTTTTGGTAAGGCCCCTAAATTTCCTCAAACCTTCACAATACAGTATTTACTTCGTTATTATCATTTTACTGGTGATAAAGATGCTATTCAGCAGGCTGAATTGAGTTTAAAATCGATGATGAGGGGTGGAATCTATGATCAAATTGGTGGTGGTTTTTGCAGGTATTCTACAGATGCAACCTGGCTGGCTCCGCATTTTGAGAAAATGACCTATGATAATGCACTCTTGTTGGTCTGTTTATCTGAGGCCTACCAATTAAATAAAGATCCTGAGTACAAAAAAGTAGCAGTTCAGACAATTGATTTTATGAAAAGGGAGATGATGTCTGCTGATTTTGGTATTTATGCAGCATTGGACGCAGATAGTGAAGGAGAAGAGGGTAAATATTATACCTGGGCAAAAAAAGAATTTGAAGAGGTATTGAAAGACGATGCAGCTGTTATGGCAAATTGGTTTGATATAACGGAAGAAGGGAATTGGGAAGGGGTTAATATACCCAGGACAAACGAGGATATTGAAGACTGGGCACAAGGGCAGGGATTAGACATAAAGACTGCTGACAAAAAAATTCAGAATTCCATCAATCTTCTCTTAGCTGAACGGCAGAAGAGAATCAGGCCTGGCACTGATGATAAAATCATTTTGGGTTGGAATGCGCTCTTCAATCATGCACTGGTAAAGGCTGCATTGGCATTTGAAGAACCTCAATGGCTCGAAATCGCAGAGCAAAATATGAAGTTTTTGCTGAAGGTTTTCCAGGGCACGGAAGAATATCAGTGGCTGCATACCTATAAAAATGGAATCGCCAGGTATTCTGCTTTTCTAGATGACTTATCCTATCTCGTTCAAGCCTTAATTACACTTTATGAACCTACAGGGAACTTGTTATATCTTGAAAAGGCCAGAACCATTCTGCGCTACATTCAAACGAATTACATAGATGAAAATGGAACTTTCTTCTATTATACCCCATCATTTCAAAAAGATGTATTGGTTAGGAAAAAGGACATTTATGATGGCGCTATGCCCAGTAGTAATGCTTTGATGGCATGGAACCTTTACAAGGCAGGTACCTTGTTGGGTGAAGATGGGTGGAAGAGGCAGTCAGCTCAAATGCTTTTAACAGTGAGAGAAGGGGTGATTAAATATCCCAATTCTTTTGGGGTTTGGGCAAATTTAATGCTTGAAATGACGCAGGGTACCCATGAAATTTTGGTATTGGGGCCAGAAGCGCATGAAAAAGGGACCAAATTGTTAACACACTATATTCCGAATAAAGTAGTGATGCTTGGTACTGAAATAGATGATCAATATCCTCTTATGCAGCAGAAGTCATTAACAGCAGATACGCTATTTTATGTTTGTCGTGATTACACTTGCCAACTCCCACAAAAGGACCCACATGAGGTATTGTTAAAAGTCTTAACAAAATGATAGCTTTTTCTGGGCAATATGTCTGATTATGAATCGTTTTTGGAAGGTTAAGTCCAGATGTTTTCAGCTTGTTAAAATTTGGACGATTAAGGAGTTAGGTGAAAATGAAATACCCCGAATTGGTATATATTTGTTTTTATGCTCACTAAACCAGGAACTAAAATGAAAGGCATACTGTTGAATTTATTGGGAATTGTGTCGATTGGCCTCGTGTTAACCGGATGTGGCAAATTAGGTAAATCCAAAACCAGCATCGGAGATGGCCAGTTACATGGCGTTTCACTTGGGGATAAATACACTATGCCACGACCTCCAGGAATGGTATATATACCTTCAGGTACCTTCCATATGGGTCCTTCAGATGAAGATATCAGCTATGCGTTTACAGCTAGAAACAAGCAAATCTCTATCAATGGTTTCTGGATGGATGCAACTGAAATTACAAATAACGAATACAGACAATTCGTTCATTGGGTAAGAGATTCTATTGCAGCTACAATTCTAAATTTTAAAAAGCAATCACCTGATGGAACTGGCGCTATTGATTGGATAAAGGCCAAGCAAATCAAGTGGAATGATCCTAAAATTCAAGAGCAGCTTAGCGCATTAATTGTAACTCCAGATAACAGAATCAATGGAAGAAAAGAATTAGATGCTAAGAAAATTATCTTCCATTCTGAAGTGTTTGATTACAGAGAGGGCTCAAGAAGAGAAAACGCTGATAAGCCTCGTTCTAATTTTATCATCAAGACAGACACCCAAATTTATCCTGATACTTTGGTTTGGATCAGAGATTTTTCTTATTCGTACAATGAGCCGATGGCTAAAAAATATTTTTCACATCCAGCATATGGTCAATATCCAGTTGTTGGAGTTAGTTGGAAGCAGTCGACTGCTTTTGCAGAATGGAGAACACAATATTTGAATTCATATCTGGAAGCAAATAAACGTATGACTGAATCTGATTTCAGGCTTCCAACTGAAGCAGAATGGGAATATGCAGCACGTGGTGGAAGATCTCAGGTACCTTACCCTTGGGGTGGTCCATATTTGCGCAACAAAAAAGGTTGTTTGCTGGCTAACTTCAAACCTGGCAGAGGTAATTATCCTGAAGATGGAGGTTTTTATACAGTGAAGGCTGATGCATATTGGCCTAATGATTTTGGATTGTACAACATGGCTGGTAATGTTGCAGAATGGACATCCTCGTTATACTACGAAGGCGCATACAATTTTCAACATGATATGAATCCTGAAATCAGGATGAATGCAAAAGACAACGATCCTCCAAGAATGAAGAGAAAAGTAGTTCGTGGTGGTAGCTGGAAGGATGTTGGTTTCTTTTTGCAGAACAGTACTAGGACGTATGAATATCAGGATACAACTAAATCATATGTTGGTTTTCGTTGTGTAATTGATCTTCCACCAACAAAATTAAAGAAGTAATTAATTTAGTAATCCAATACTCACTTCACCATTAAATTTCAAAAAATGGCCGTTCAGTCAAAGCAACTTGAAAAAATAATCAATACTGTTGTCAGCGTAGGTGCTGCAATCGTCATCTTCGGTGCATGGGCAAAAATTCTGCACAAATCTTATGCAGACGTAATGCTTACTGTAGGTCTTCTTACAGAAGCGGCTATCTTTTTAATTTATGCTTTTCTTCCCCCAGCAGGTAGCGAGATGGCTGAAGTTGCTGAGGCCTTAAAGAAAGGAGCAGTTGGTGCAGGTTCATCTGCAAACGATGAATTGAAAAAATTGATTGAACAGGAAATCAATCCTGACAATCTTAAAAAGCTTAACGAGAGTTTTGCTAAGTTCAACTCTACAATACAAGGACTAGCTTCTTTGACAAATGTTTCTGAGGTAACCAATGATTTTGCTGCAAAAACGAAGGAAGCTTCCGCTGCATTGACCACAATGAAGGATGCTTATGCTAATGCTGCAGCGTCTGTTCAGCATTTTAATCATGCTGCAGAATCTTCAAAGGCATTCCAGGAGCAAATGCAAACACTTACACAGAATCTCGGTGCACTGAATAAAATGTATGAATCAGAAGTGAAGGAGTCGGGTGGACATATTACTGCAATGAATGCGTTTTATGAAAACCTCAACAAGACTGCACAAGCCATGCAAGGCAGCGTTGATGATGCCAAGAAAACACAAGAGCAAATTGCTTTGCTTGCTAAAAACTTGGGTAGCCTCAACAGTGTTTATGGTAATATGCTTGCTGCAATGCAAGGGCGTGGTTAAAAAATTCTGAATTCTAACATTTAAACTTATCCAATCATATGGCACTACCAAAAGATCCGCGGCAGAAAATGATCAACATCATGTATTTGGTGTTGACAGCACTGCTTGCATTGAATGTGTCTGCTGAGATACTTAACGCCTTCAAAGTAGTTGATCATAGTCTTGTTGAATCAAACCATGTTCTTACCGGGTCAAATAATGAAATCTACAAGAGTTTAGATGAATTACTGGCTGATCCTAAAACAGCTGAAAAAGCAGCTATCTGGAAACCTAAAGCTGATCAAATTAAAGCTATCGCTGCTGATGCCTATGCTTTAATTGAAATCCAGAAGCAGGAACTTAAAGTTGAATCTGAATTAGATACAGAAACAGGTGAATTTCGTGAAGACAATATCGATGCCGCTACAAGATATTTTGATTCAAAAAAGAATGGTGAAATTCTTTATAAAAAACTGGAAGAGTACAAGACTAAGATACTTGCTATTGATCCGGAGTTGAAAAAGGAAATCATGGATGAATTTCCATTGAGCTTAGAAATTCCTAAATCTTCAGCTGGAAATATTTCAACAGGTAATCAATTGCGCGATTGGGTTAGTAGTTATTTCAATATGACACCAACCATTGCAGCGCTTACTATTTTAAGTAAGTTTCAGAATGATATCAAAAACTCTGAAAACCTTGCAGCAACATTTTGTTTGAACCAGGTAGGATCTGTGAAATTAATCATGGATAAATTTGAACCTATGGTTGGTACCAGCTCTACTTATTTGATGCCTGGAGAAGAAATGACTGTTATTGCTGGTTTGGGTGCCTTTAACTCTAATGTAAAGCCACAAGTCACTATAGATGGACGCAATATTGCTGTTAACGCAAACGGTGTTGCAGAATCTAAATTCAATGTAGGGGGAACTGGATCAAGAAGCATGAATGTTACAGTGAAATTTGTTGATCCAAATACCGGGGAAATGAAAACTGTTTCCAAGAAAGTGGATTACACTGTGGGTGCAGCAGCAGGTGTTGCTGTTTCTGCCAATAAAATGAATGTGCTTTATATTGGAGTAGACAATCCACTCACAATAACTGCTGGAGCTGGTAGTGAAAAAGTTTCAGCTCAGTTCAGTGGTGGTCAAATTAAGAAAACAAGTGGTAACCAGTATATAGCAATACCTTCGGCCGGTTCTTATGGTGAACATACCATATCGGTGCTAGTTGAAGGAAAAGCTGCCGGTAAGGTTGGTTTTAGGGTTAAGCAATTGCCAAATCCGACTGCTTATGTTGGAAATCTGAAAGCTGGACCTGTTCCATCTGCTTCTTTCAAAGCAATGGGCGGTATTATTGCTAAACTTGAAGATTCTGAATTTGATGCTCCTTTTGAAGTTGTTAGTTATAAAATTGGTGCATTAAGTGCAGATATCCCAGATTATGCTCCTGTTGAAAATAAGGGTGCTAGATGGTCTGGTGCTGCAGCAACTTTAATCAACAAATTAAAGCCTGGTGCACTTGTTGCTATAACAGATATCACAGTGAAAGGTCCGGATGGTCGTACAAGAGTACTTCCTTCAGGTCTTTCGTACAATTTGAAATAAAAGAATAAACCTCAGGGTATGAATAGTAAATGGACTAGCTCGGTTTTGGTGATGGCAGTATTTGCCTTGTTGTTTGCAGATGTACATGCGCAAACAAAAAAGAAGTCTGTGCCAACCAAAAAGACGAGTGCTAAGTCGTCTCAAAAGCCCAAACCTGTTGCTACAGAAACACAGGTACTTGATGCTGGTTTCACTGAACCTGCAAAAGATACCGTAAAGCCTGTTGTTCCAGCTAAAGATCCTTTTGCTTTTGATTCTCTAAGAATATCATTACGCCCTGATGCTGCTATTGATAGGAACTTAGTGAAGAGCAGAACACCTTTGGCATATGAGCATATTCGTGAAGACGATGCATGGTACCGTGAGCGTGTATGGAGAGAGATTGACATCAGAGAGAAAATGAATCTAGCATTCAGATACAAGGCAGAAGATGATAATGGGAATCAAAGATTCATCAATATTTTATTGAGGGCTGTGCGAAAAGGAGATGTAACTGCTTTTGATCCGAATGTTGATGATCGATTTACAACACCAATGACTGTAGCAAGGGTGGGTGAAGTAATTTCCGGAAAATGCGACTCTGTTCAGGTTATTGATTGGGCAAAAGATCCAACTGGTTCAAAAGGAATTTTCAAGGACTCATTGGTTTGTCGTGAATTCAATCCTGATGATATTGTAAAGTTCAGATTAAAAGAAGAGTGGGTATTTGATAGAGAATCTTCACGTATGTATACAAGAATTCTTGGTATCGCTCCAATTAAAACATATGTTGATGATGCAGGAAATGTATTAGGAGAATCGCCTTTGTTCTGGATCTATTACCCTGATCTTCGTCCCATACTTTCATTGTACGAAGTTTACAACGGAAAGAATTTTGGTGCGAGAATGAGCTGGGAGGAGTTATTTGAAAGTCGTTATTTTGCCTCTTATATCGTGAAATCTACTATTGATAATCCTTACGACTTGTTCATCAAGCAATATTTAAAGGATGATATCCTCAGGTTGTTGGAAGGTGATAACATCAAGACTAAGATTTTTAATTTCGAGCAAGACCTCTGGTCATATTAAAACAAGAAAATCATTATAAAAAAGAGCATCATTTAGATGCTCTTTTTTTATTTCCTGAAATGATTGTAGATCAATTTTGCTTTCTTCAGGCCTATTGTTTTGGCAAGCTCTTCTTCGGTTGTTTTTTTAATATTAGCCACAGATCTGAATTGAGTCAGTAAATCAGTCGCTGTTTTTTCTCCAATGCCTTCTATATCCTCCAATTCATTTTTAAACGTGCCCTTGCTTCTCTTTGCTCTGTGAAAACTAATCCCGAACCGATGCACCTCATCTCTTATGCGTCTTATGAAATGCAGTACCTCTCCGTTGTAATCGAGTTTGAGCGAATCCTGATCACCTGCAAAAAATAGTTCTTCAACATTTTTAGCCAAACCAATTAAGGTCATTTTTCCGGATAACCCCAGCTCGTTAATTGCCTCAAGAGCAGCACTCAGCTGACCTTTACCACCATCAATAATTACGAGTTCAGGAAGTGGTTCATTTTCTTTCATCAGTCTCTCATATCTCCTTCCAACGGCTTCTTTCATAGTGGCAAAATCATTTATACCCGAAACGGTTTTGACATTAAAATGTCTATAATCTTTTTTACTGGGTATGCCATTTTTAAAACAAACCATCGCTGATACTGGATAAGTACCCTGGAAATTTGAGTTATCAAAACATTCAATATGTTTAGGCAGTGCAGGTAATGATAAGGCAGCTTTTGTTTTTTCAAGCAACTGATATTGTACTTCTTCGCTTTTATGCAATTGAAGCATTTTTGTTTTTTTCAATTCCAATACATGGTAATCTGCATTGGTTTGTGCCATGTCAAGCAATTTTTTCTTTTCACCTGCTTTAGGGACAGTCATGGTATATTTTTCAAACCCGAAATCAATTGTAATGGGAAGTACCAATTCAAGTGTATTGCTGCTGTATATGGATTGTAAGTCGACAATTGCCTGCGAAAGTATGTCTTCGTCAGACTCTTCAACGGCAAGGGTATAGCTTTTGTTGGCAGAATTAGAAATGGTTCCGTTTCGAATAGTAAGGTAGCTGACGATAATTTTTTGTTCGTATCTGGAAAATGCAAAAACATCGAGGTCGCCTAACTTGGGACTAACTACAACTGATGATGAATGATAATTTTTTAAACCCTCTATCTTTTGTTGAATGAGTCCTGCTTTTTCAAATGAAAGTTGATCAATTAGTATTTGCTGATCTTTTTTATATTTTTCTATTACACCAGATAAGTTACCTTTTAATATGTGTTTGATTTGGTTGATTCCTTCATCATATTCATCTTGAGTTTGAAATGCCACACAAGGTCCTTTGCAATTTCCAAGATGGTATTCCAGGCAAACCTTGTATTTGCCTTTCTGTATACTAGCAGGTGAGAGGTTAAGTGAGCAAGTCCGTAAGGGTATATGTAGTTTAATAAAGGAAAGTAATTCTCTTGCTTTATTTACTGAAGTATAGGGTCCAAGGTATTCTGATCCATCCTGTATCCTTCTCCTGGTTAAAAATACTCTTGGGAAGGCTTCTTTCTTGATTACAATAAATGGATAGGTTTTATCATCTTTTAATTCAATATTATATTTGGGTTTGAATTCTTTGATCAAGGCATTTTCGAGGAGTAAGGCATCATGTTCTGATCGAACAATGGTAAATTCAATTTTTTGAATTCTTTTTACAAGCTCATGTGTTTTGAATGTATGATTGCTTTTTGTAAAATAGGAGCTGATTCTTTTCCTGATGTTCTTGGCTTTTCCGATATAGATCAGTTCTCCTTCACCATCAAAATATTTGTAGATTCCCGGTGCATTGGGCAAGGTTGATTGAATATGTTGGAAATTAAAAATCTGCATTTTTTATTCGATTGACCAGCTGTATTTCTCTGTAAGGGTTTCTTGTATCTTGTTGTTTTTATAGTAGATTGAAGTGATAGAGACACCTTTTTTTGTGCTCCATAAAATTTTTCTTACAATTTTGATATCACCGCTAATGTCCAATCTTTCTGCATAAAAATTTTTCACCATCGATGTTCCCGTTCTAATATTCAGTTGGAGTTGTTTGATAGGGTAACTCTGATTTTCTGTTGTATAATGGATCGCAATATTTTCAATATCTGTATCTTCTAATACAAGTTCCTTGTAAGCTTGAATTGTTTTTTTCTCCTGAAGATCTAATTCGAATAAGGATGTTGCTATTTCAAGGAATTGTTTTTTTTCGATGATACTGGTGTCTACTTTACCATTTCGTGTTTGGTATTTAAAAATGGCAATGGGTAAAGAATCAAGTTCGTTTAATTCGTTTGTCAGGAATGACTTGAATGGAAAATATTCTTTAGGCTGCTCTGTGTTACAGGATGTAATTAGATATGCTGCGAAAAATACCAAATTCAGGTAGGCTTTCATTTGCCAAAATTACATCAGCAAACGACTAATTGATTGTTTTTATGATACCAACTTTGATACCCATGTCCATTAGGTTCTCTTTGATGGGGTATTTGTCTTTGAAGCTGGATAACATCTGGTATCTGAATTGAGGCGCAATGCTCCATCTGTAACCTTTGTGTTCGAAATTAAGACTTGCCTCAACTGCTCCATTGATGTTCCAGGTCCTGTTCAGACTTGGTTCTTTAGCGTAGTTCTGAAGGTTTGACGACAATAAATAAGAATAATTGGCAAATACGTAAGTTGGCTGGATGGTTGAGGCCACTGAAAAATTCAATTTGTTTGTCCCACTCACCCTATATTCTAAACCCACTGGTAACGAAAGCATGTAATGCTCATTTTGTATGGTGGCAGGAGAAAGTCCCTCGTTATTTCTGTACATGGATACTGCGCTTAATGGAGCAGCTCCTGAGCTGTTATTGTTTACGCTGTACGTTGCAATTTCAGGAACAGAACTAAATGCTTTGATTTGATATTGATTGTAATTGGCTTGAACCCCTGCTCTGAAGTTTAATCTTTTTCCAAGGGGATAAAACATAGCAGTTCCAAGTTCAAATCCCATTGCAGGCCTATGGTTCACTACATCTTTTACGTCTCTGGCAAACGCAGCATTGGTACTTAAAGAGTATACTGCATATTGGTAAATATTTCTAGTAGCCTCACCTTTCAATCTTCTGTATCCAACACTTGGACCACCATAAACTTGCCAACTGATGTCTTTGCTTATTTTTTTAGCAGCAGTCACAACCAAATCAATAGTTTCTGAAAGACTATGTTTCTTCTCCTCTTTCTGAGATTTACTTTTAGCGGATTCATTTAGTGGTTCAGAGAAGAAGGAACGATTCATTGAAATTCTATCAGGCAAATCAATTTCTCTTGTTTTTTCAAGCGTTAAAGCTGGAGAGAGAAGATCTGACATGGCTAGCTTTGGAGATAAGTCTAAAGCTGTTTTTGATGTGGGGACAGGAATGTAAATTGTTGGCAGGAATAAGGTATTCTTTTCCAGGCTCACAGATGGACTCTCTATGTATTGGTAGATATTTTTTTGGTCAATGAATGTTGCTTTGGAAATCGCCTCTTTTTTTACATGAATGCTGATGGTTGCGATAAAGAGCAATAGAAGGGCAAAAGACGCATAGCGCCAGCCGTGATTTGGATGCAATTCTTTATGAATATTTTTCCAAATACGATCAGAAGGATATAAAAGATATTGATCTGATTTCTCCTTCAGTAACTCATCCATCTCCTCGTTCGAATAGCGCTTCATTTCTTTAATTATTCAACCCAACTATCATTGTGCTTTCACACTTGAAAGCCATTTTGTTTTTTCTTTTTTTGGCTGGAGAATATTCTTTTTAACCAGTATATCTTCCAACATATTTTTAGCTCTTGTGTATTGAGACCTGCTTGTACTTTCTTCAATTTCCAGCATAAAGCCTATTTCTTTGTGTGAATAGCCTTCAATCGCATAAAGATTGAGTACAGTTCTGTATCCAATTGGTAAAGAGCGAATACTTTCAACGACTTGTTTTGCCTGGAGTATGGCTGGGATATTGTCTTCTTTGATCATCAAATCTCCCGCATAAGCCAAGTCTACATGTTCGTTGAACTTTTTATTTTTCTTGAGGTGATTAATACAGGTATGTACGATGATGCGTAAAATCCATCCTTCCAGAGATCCACGGTTTTCATATTTATCCATTTGAGTGAAAACCTTGATGAATCCTTCCTGAAGCATGTCTTCGGCATCTTCTCGTGATTTAGCGTAACGATAGCAAACGGACAGCATTTTGGGACTGTATTTGTAATACAGTTCTTGTTGTGCGTATGCATCATTCTTCAAACAACCCTGAAGAAGTACCTCGTCTGTCATGAAATCATTTATTGATTTCTGAATTTAAGACAATTTTTGGATTCTGTATGCTGCGTGGACTGCTTCTTTCTTGTTATTTATCAAAAGCTTGATTTACAATGATTAAGCTTTCGCAAGAATATTACCTGTCATCTCTGAAGGGATAGGGATACCCATAAACGCTAAAATTGTTGGAGCAATATCACCCAGTTTGCCAGGTTTTACTTCACCTTTCCAGTCCTTGTCAATAATAAAGAGCGGGACAGGATTCAGTGTGTGTGCAGTATTGGGAGACCCATCAGCATTTTTCATAAAATCAGCATTTCCATGATCTGCAGTCAAGAAAACAGTGTATCCATTTTCCAGTGCAGCCTCAACAACTTGCTTTACGCATTGGTCGACTGTCTCTACTGCTTTTTTTGCGGCTTCCCAAATACCTGTATGACCAACCATATCGGCATTGGCATAATTCAGGCAAATGAAGTCAGCTGTTTTGTTTTTTATCTCAGGTACTATTTTGTTGGTCAGTTCAAATGCACTCATCTCAGGTTGTAAGTCGTATGTAGCCACCTTTGGAGATGCTGCCATGATTCTTGTTTCTCCTTCAAAAGGAAGTTCTCTTCCTCCACTGAAAAAGAAAGTCACGTGTGGATATTTTTCAGTCTCGGCAATTCTAATTTGTTTCTTACCATGTTGCTCCAAGACTTCCCCAAGTGTATGCGTAAGGTTATCATTTCTGAAAATAACATGAACATTTTTAAATGTATTGTCGTATTCGGTCATTGTTGTATACTCCAATACTAGTTTCTCCATGTTGTATTCTGGAAAATCTTTTTGGGTGAGCACTTCTGTTATTTCTCTGCATCGATCTGTTCTGAAGTTGAAGCAAATCACTGCATCTCCTTCTTCAATTGTCGCTACAGGTTCTTGTTCTGCATCAACTATTAGTAAAGGCTGAATAAATTCATCTGTGATGTTATTGTCATAGGCATCCTGTATTGCAACTGTTGCTGAGCCTACTTTTGTGCCGATTCCCTTTACCAAAGCATCATAAGCAAGTTTCACTCTTTCCCATCTTTTATCGCGGTCCATTGCATAATATCTTCCAATAACAGATGCAATTTTCGCAGTATTGTTTTTAAGGTGGTTCTCTAAATCTGCGATAAAGCCCAATCCGCTTTTTGGATCTGTATCTCGTCCATCAGTAAATGCATGAACAAATACGTTTTGTACTTCCTCTTTGGTGCATAAGTCGACTAGTGCTTTCAAGTGGTTGGTATGTGAGTGGACGCCACCATCACTTACAAGCCCCATCAAGTGTAATTTCTTGTTGTTCTTTTTTGCATAGTGTATAGCTGAAAGTAAAGCAGGGTTGCTTTGCAATTCTCCCGTACGTATTGCCACGTTTATACGTTGCAGTTCTTGGTACACAATTCTTCCTGCACCAAGATTTAAATGTCCCACTTCACTGTTCCCCATTTGTCCTTCTGGTAATCCCACCAATTCTCCGCAAGTAACAATAGTGGTATTTGGATAAGTATTATATAACGAGGATACAAAAGGCACATTTGCATGTTGTATGACATCACTATCAGTTACTGCTCCATGTCCCCATCCATCCATGATCACGAGTATACATTTTTTATTTTCCATGATGTAAAATTACTCGATTTCAATTTATCTACCTTTGCAGTAGTCAGATTCGTTAAGTTCAAGTCGTTTTATGAAAAAGAATAAAGACCAGCGTTCAACATTTGTGTACAGTACTGACCCTAATTTCAAGATGGAAGAGGAAGCGCCTGCTCAGGAAACGTTGCCCCCTAATGAGCAAGTTTTACGCATACAATTGGAAACGAAACATCGTGCAGGTAAAACCGTGACTGTAGTTTTGGGATTTATTGGGCTTGAAGATGACCTTGTGCAGTTGGGGAAGGACTTAAAAAATCATTGTGGAACTGGTGGTTCTGCCAAGGATGGTGAAATTATCCTTCAAGGCGATCATAGGGAGAAAATAAAGCAGTGCTTGCAGAAAAAAGGGTACAAAACAAAATAAAAAAAGACAGGCCAAAAGCCTGTCTTGTGCTGTATTTGCGTAAGTGAACTACCAATCTTGTTTTGCAGTACCAGCTTTAATAGCTGCCAATGCGTTGGCTTCGCTGAGCAATGCAGTTAACTTGTTGCCTTTGCCATCATGACCTTTGGCAATGTATCCACCTTTAGCAGTTCTTGATACAACTGCATCTTGTACTGGTACATTTTTTTCCTTGGTCTTAACGTTGTAGGCTTTGATCATGTTGTCGTTTGACATAGTGATTGTTTTAATGGTGATTAAAAATATCAAATATCCAATTTGGCGTATTTGGCATGTGATTCAATAAATTCTCTTCTTGGTCCCACTTCATCTCCCATCAGCATACTGAAGACCCTATCGGCCTCTGCTGCACTTTCAATGGTAACCTGTTTGAGTGTTCTGGATTCTGGATTCATAGTAGTGTCCCATAGCTGACGTGCATTCATCTCTCCCAATCCCTTATAGCGCTGAACGGTTACGCTGTCTTCCTTCCCGCCAGCCAGGCGTTCTACAAATGATCTTCTTTGCTCTTCATTCCAGGCATAGGCCTGATCTTTTCCTTTCTTCACTAAATACAGTGGAGGCTGTGCAAGGTATACATAACCCTGCTCTACCATTTCTTTCATGTAGCGGAAAAGGAAAGTTAGGATAAGTGTTGCAATGTGACTTCCATCCACATCAGCATCCGTCATGATAATTAGCTTATGATACCTTAATTTGGAAAGATCCAGTGCTTTAGGATCCTCAGGTGTTCCAATTTTTACACCCAAGGCTGTAAACATGTTCCTGATCTCCTCGTTGTCGTATATCTTATGCTCCATGGCTTTTTCCACGTTGAGGATTTTACCTCTAAGTGGAAGGATGGCTTGAAAATTTCTGTCTCTTCCTTGTTTTGCCGTGCCACCTGCTGAGTCACCCTCTACAAGAAACAGTTCACTTTTTTGAGGATCTCTTTCAGAGCAATCGGATAGCTTACCAGGTAAGCCGCCTCCTGTTAAAACAGTTTTTCTTTGAACGAGTTCTCTTGCCTTTCTTGCTGCTGCACGGGCTTGTGCTGCAAGAATAACTTTACTGATGATGTTTTTTGCTTCTCTTGGATTTTCTTCCAGATAAGCTTCTAAAACTCTGGATACAGTAACGTCTACAATACCCATTACCTCTGAGTTTCCAAGTTTGGTCTTGGTTTGTCCCTCAAACTGTGGTTCAGGCACTTTAACAGAGATGATAGCACTCAAGCCTTCTCTGAAATCATCACCTTCAACTTCCACCTTTGATTTTTCAAAGAGGCCTTGTTTTTTGCCATATTGCTGAAATACACGTGTGATGGCTCTTCTGAAACCAGCAACGTGTGTACCACCTTCAATGGTGTTGATATTGTTTACATAAGAGAAGATATGTTCGTTATAAGAGTCGTTATAGTTAATGGCAACTTCAACGGCTACATTTGAATCTGCATCCAATCCTTCCATGTAGATGACAGCCGGAAGAATAGTATTTCTTTTGCCATTGCGGTCAAGCATTTCAACAAACTCAACTATACCACCTTCACTATAGAAAATTTGCTGGTAGGTGTTGCCATCATCGTCTTTTTCCCTTAAGTCGTTTAAAGTGATTTTAATGCGCTTGTTGAGGTAGGCCAATTCGCGTAACCTGCCTTCTAAAATATCCTTGTTATAGACATTTGCAGTAAAGATGGTGGTGTCTGGCCAAAACTGCACCATTGTTCCAGTCTTGTCGCTTGTTCCAATCTCTCTAACAGCATATTTAGGTACACCTCTTTCGTATTCCTGTTCAAATATTTTTCCTTCACGCTGAACAGTCACTTTTAGATCTTTACTCAATGCGTTTACGCAGCTTACACCCACACCATGAAGACCACCAGATACTTTGTAAGTGTTTTTATCAAACTTACCTCCTGCGTGGAGAACCGTCATAACTACTTCCAGCGCACTTCTTTTTTCTTTGTGGTGCATTCCAGTTGGAATACCCCTTCCATTGTCTTGAACCGATACTGAATTGTCTTCATGAATGGTTACCACAATATTATTGCAATAGCCTGCAAGAGATTCGTCAATTGAGTTGTCCACCACCTCATACACCAGGTGATGTAATCCCTTTACGCCAATATCTCCAATGTACATGGCGGGCCTTTTCCTAACGGCTTCTAATCCTTCAAGTACTTGTATACTATCCGCGCCGTAACCACTATTTTGCTGTTCGTTCGTGTTTAAATTTTCTGTGCTCATACGTGTCTTCTGCCTCTTTATTTTTATGCTGTCCTTAACCGTCTACAAATTTACTAAAATAGGGGGGGATGCCCTCATTTTCAGCCTTTTAAAAAAGGTTTATTTTTAAGATGATTTCCACATATTTGGAAATTCGGTTTTTAGGGGAGAAAATGAGCAGCATTTTAATTTAAAGTATCTTTGCATTTGGATGAATACAGCTGCTGAAATACCTGTAATAGTAAAATCAGAGCCCTTTTTTGAAGGGTTATCACCTTTGTTTGTCAGCGAAAAAAAGATCCCAGGGTCATGGCAATTTGCAATCAAGCGTTATGCTAATGATGCAAAAAATGATGTGGAGGACTATGGAACGCTAGTCTATAACTTTGATAATCAGCCTGATAGAAATTTCCTTGAGTTGAGGTTTTGTGTAACAGGGCAAACCTATTGTAAGCAGTCGGTTGTAAATTGTGAGGACTGCAAATTGAACAAAAATGCTTTGTGTGTAGAGCAGAGCGGGACAGTCGATTTTCTTCAATTCAGATTTGAGCCAGTTCACCTTACCAACCTGATTACCTCTGAACCCGGCGGGGAGACTGAGGATATCCTCAATTTCAGGTACAAGCATACTTTTTCAAAGCCAATAGTGCTCAATGGTAGAATCAGGCATACGCTCGACTCTATTCTGAATCACCGGTACAACGACACTGTTGAAAATATTTTTATCAATGCCCAGACCCAGATTCTATTGTTGTATACGCTTGAAGCGGTCAGCTCAATTAAAGAGGATGAGGTGCCGGCTTGTAAGTTTCTGGTGCATTTAGAAGACAGAGAGAAAATCATCAAAGCCAGGGAAATATTGCTTTCACATATTGGAGATCCCATTACCATTAAAGAATTGAGCAGGAAAGCTGCGATAAATGAATGCTACCTGAAAAAGGGCTTTAAGGTGATGTTTGGTACTACCATCTTTGATTTTTATCAGGACCAAAGAATGGAGCATGCTCGTTATTTGCTTTATGAAAAGGGATTCTCTGTTTCAGAGGTGTCCGCTTCTTTGGGGTATTCATCCATTTCGCATTTTTCTACAGCATTTAAGAAGCATACGGGCCTGAAACCCTGTGATCTTTTGTCACCCGTTCGTCATAAATAGCCGTTTTCCCTTTTCCTGACAATTCCATGATAAAACTCCCAAGGAGATGGAACATTTTTGCAATCGAATCTCCAGTAAATGAAGTTTTTAATCCAGTTACTCGTACTCTCGATTTCTAATGTTGCTTTCGGGCAAATGTCGATTGACTCTGCTACAGCAAAAGCAATGGATGAAGTAGTGGTTACCGCTACCCGCACTCCCAGGTTAATGGGAAACATTGCAATTCCAGTAACCGTAATCAATTCAAAGACTTTATACCAGGCTGGTTCACTCAGATTGAATGATATTCTAGGTGAGCAAACTGGTATCAATATTGTAGAAGGTTTTGGTAAGGGGGTACAAGTGCAGGGATTATCTTCTGAGTATACGCTTATTTTGGTTGATGGAGAGCCATTGATTGGCAGGACTGGCGGTGTACTCGACCTTTCAAGAATTTCAGTAAGAAATATCCGCAAGATAGAGATCGTAAAAGGACCCTCTTCTAGTTTATATGGTTCAGAAGCAATGGGTGGTGTAATCAACATTATCACTGATGGTGCTGGTCTTAACAAAACTGATGTTGGACTTCGATATGGTAGGTTCAATACTTTGGATGGGACAGTCAATTTCTCAAGAAGGTTTAATAAGACAGATGTTACTGCCTCTTTCAATTACAATAAGTCGGAAGGATACAGTTTGAAGCCTAATCAGGCACAAAAAACAGTTGAGCCCTTCTGGAAAATGGTACAACAAGTTAGTGTCAATCATCAGTTCAATGACAAGTGGAAACTGGGTAGTGGATTTAGAAGAAATGTAACATACATCGATAATACCATCCAAGTGTCAAATCAAGGCGTTTCAATTCTTTCAAAGGGATTTGAGCGTAATGACGAGTTTAATCTCACACCTTATTTGCAATACAAATCAGGTAAAATCAAGACTACCTTACGTGGATATATCACTGGATTTGAGTCGGTGCAATTGTTGAATGTGAAAGGATCCACTGGTACTTATAACGATAAATTCAATCAACTTTTTTCACGCGTAGAAAACCAAACTGACTGGCAAATCAGAGAGCAATCCTCGCTCACACTGGGCGCTGGTCATATCGACGAATCCGTAGCCTCCAACAGGTATGATTCTATGTCTACCAATCGAAAGAATTCAATATCCTATTTTTTTGCACAACACGAGGAACAGCTTTCAAAGCAACTGACCTTAATTGGTGGTTTCAGGTTTGATGCCAACAGAGCATATGCTTCTGTATGGAGTCCTAAAATCGCACTTCAATACAAGGCCAGTGAAAAGCTATCCTTCAATATATCTTATGGCAGGGGCTTTAAGGCACCTGATTTCAGACAATTGTATTTGAATTTTACAAATCTTGCTGCAGGATCTTATTCAGTTTTTGGCTCTGAGGTAGCAAAGCCTGAGTTAGATAGGCTCATTGCCTTGCAGCAAATCGATCAGGTTACACCTGCTGCAAGTTTACTTTCTGCATTGAGCCCAGAAGTTTCTAGTGGTTTAAATGTAGGTGCAAAATGGAAGCCTAATCAGGAGCTACAGTTCAGTCTTAATTTATTTAGAAATGATATTGACAACATGATTGTTACTGATGTTGTTGCATTTAAGAAAAACGGCGGACAAATTTATAGTTACTTCAACTTGAAAAGCGCATTGACTCAAGGTCTTGAATTTGATGTTGATAAAAGAATATCAAAATCTTTTTCAGTAAAAGCTGGTTATCAGTTTTTGTATACTGCTGATAAAGAAGTTTTGTCACAAATCAAAAAAGGAGAAACATTCAGGCGCGATCTCAATACAGGGTCTTCCGTTAGAATGAAAGTTGCAGATTATGGTGGATTGCCATTGCGATCAAAACACATGGCCAACCTTAAAGTCAACTACGAAAATACAAATGGTTTTTTTGCAACAACTCGTATGATTTACCGTGGAAGATGGGGAACATTTGATCAGGATGGAAATGGTATCATCAACAGATCGGATGAATATGCCAATGGTTTTCTGCAAATCAATGCCAGCGCAGGTTTCAGCTTGAAAAAGAATTGGAAAATTATGGCAGGTGTAGACAATATTTTGAACTATAAAGACGTTTTAAATATGCCTGGAAATCCAGGTAGAGTCGGATACATCGACTTACAATTTAATTTTTAATTATTAACATAAAGATCAAATCAAATGAAAGCAAGAAGTATTATCGGAAGTGTGTTGGCAGCAGTTGTAATTTTTCAATCTTGTACAAAAGATGACACATCTGTTCCTCAGGTTACCTTGATTGAAAAAATTGTAAAAGATGTTCCAGCCGACACGATTGTAGGATTGTCACCAATTGGCCAACCTGTTGGCGTAGGAAAGTTTACTTTCTATAGTTTCGAAACCAATGCAATTGTTCCAAACAGTGATTCTAATTCTACGAAATGGGATATAGGTGTGAGAGGTACTACAATTATTGTAAATGGTGGTACAAGTGGTCCAGGTAATGGTGGTGCCTTTGTGTATGTAGGTACTTTTGATGACCTTGGCAACGTGCCAGCTGATTCAACTTTTAAAGTAGATGCAGCTCCAAACTTTGCAGTTACCTCAGGAAGTAACAAAGGATGGTATTTATATGTTCCTCAAACCAATCTGGTGACTCCTTTGCCAGGTAGAGTTTTGGTGATCAGAACCGCGACTGGCAAATATGCAAAGGTTGAAATCCTCAATTATTATAAAGGAGGCACAACACCTGCAGCTACTGATCCAGATGCAGTCAAAATCTATACACAACGTTATTATACCTTCAAGTTTGCTTATCAGGCTAATGGTACAACTAATTTTAAGTAATAGTCTAGGGTTAAGGGTTTAGTTGTTAGGGGGTTTGGAAGCTTGCTTCCAAACCCCCTAAACTTTTCTATCTTTGCGGCTTTGAAATTAGTATGCAATCGAGTTATAAGGAATACGGACAATTGAATCTACCTGCTTTTGAAAGGGAGATTTTGGCTACATGGGACAATGAGCAGTCGTTCTTAGAAAGTATAAAACACAGAGAAGGTGCCAAGCCTTTTGTGTTTTATGAAGGCCCCCCAAGTGCAAATGGAATGCCTGGTATTCACCACGTCATTTCCAGAACCCTAAAGGATTTGGTTTGTCGCTATAAAACCATGCAAGGGTTCCAGGTAAAAAGAAAGGGTGGATGGGATACACATGGACTACCTGTAGAATTAGGGGTTGAGAAAGAATTGGGAATAACCAAAGAAGATATTGGTAAAAAAATTACTGTCGCGGAATACAACCAAAAATGCCGTGAAGCGGTATTGAGGTACAAAGACAAATGGGATGATATCACCAGGAAAATGGGTTACTGGGTTGATCTGAAAAATCCATATGTAACTTTTGAAAAGGATTACATCGAATCATTGTGGTGGTGCTTAAAAAGATTGTACGACAAAGGACTGCTTTACCAAAGTGTAAGCATTCAGCCTTATTCGCCAGCAGCTGGAACAGGCTTGAGTTCTCATGAACTCAATCAACCGGGAACTTACAAAGATGTAAAAGATACTTCTGCAGTTGCCCTATTCAAAATCGATGCAGGAAAAAATAAATCACATGCTGCTCAAATACAAATTGAGCAGTGGGTAGGACAATCCTCCTCGGTTTATTTTATGGCATGGACCACTACACCTTGGACCCTGCCTTCAAACCTGGGTCTGACAGTCGGCGGCAATATTGAATACAGTCTCGTTTCTACCTTCAATCCATACACAGGTGATCCCGTTCATGTTATCTTGGCTACTGCACTGCTTAGTAAATATTTCAAATCCGAAGCAACTGAACTTGCGTTTGAAGAATACAAGTTGGG